>Ga0316189_10007260_pt1 | contig 10494 bp, 7 predicted proteins | sample LowCovwburrow_MG_FD_204930 | JGI IMG/M metagenome (GOLD analysis project Ga0316189, IMG submission 204930) | Coastal sediment microbial communities from Maine, United States - Lowes Cove worm burrow | ecosystem: Environmental > Aquatic > Marine > Coastal > Sediment | place: USA: Maine... | reverse complement strand
ATCTGTATTGTTTTAATCCTTTATAAAGCATCCAATTAAGGTTAACCCAAACAGGACCTCTCCAATATTTTTTAGGGCTAAATCTTTCATTTGTAGGATCGAAAGAAGCACAAAGGTATTGATCATCCTTACCGAACTTGTCCATCATCGTCTTAACAAGAATTTCTGCTAGTTCCTTAGTTGGTATATTAGCATATATTGGAGAAAAAGAAGATGAAGAAACAAACCTCAATGGCTTGTTGTTTCTTAGATCATAGTGTATATATGCTCCGAGTTCATTATCAAATAGTTTTTCATTAAAAGTTTTAATAGCTTTGGCATTCCACCTTTGCAGTTGTGCTATTTTCTCTTGATTAGCTCCGATAAGTTGATACAACTCAATTAAACTTTGATTTGATTTGATCAGCATAGAATTAAATAAGGGATCCTGAACTAAAAACGGTGATAGCTCTGCTATCTTTTTATCATTGTAATTATTGTTTTTTGCAATATCAATAATGTACAAATAGTGATCATATTCTCTTTTTGATGGCCTCTCGGACGCATCGACATGTGTAGTGTCTCGTCGTTCAAAGGTATATTCGGGTGAATTCATGGTTTTCCAGATATCATCCCATATAGGTGAATTATCAGTACCTGACTCCCAATTATGGTAAATATAAACTAGCCCTTCATTTTTAGGATCTCTATTTTTATAAAAATAATTGTGATTGTCATAAACCTTATCTATAACCCCTTCGATAAACTTTAATGTAGCTTTTTTGTCCTTACTTATTTTATAGATCTCTTGTAATACAAAACCAGTGACCGGGGGTTGTGTCATTCCTGTAGACTTATATTTCTTAGAAGACTGAGGGTGTAAATCTGAACGATGAAAATCGGCACCCGGAAAATAAGAATCTGTTTCGGTATGGAAAATTATGTGTGGTAAAAAACCATTTTGCCATTGAGCATCTAACAAAGTTGTTATTTCTTGTTTTGCTTTGGCCATGTCAAAATGAGCAAGACCTATAGCTATAAAGCCCGAATCCCAATTCCATTGAAACGGATATAGATCTTTACAAGGGATACTGAAACCACCTTTCCAATTGTTTTCAAGAACTTTGGCTGCTTTTTTCTTTAATTCATTCATATTTTCTTTACAATAAATTCTAAAAAACTCATCACAACTTATCGTAATATGTGATGAGTTTAAAACAAATATATTACTAATTCAAACTACTTCAATTTAAAAACTTAAGGTCGCTGTTAAGAAAAACCTTCTAGGTAATATTGGTCTTCCAAAGAAAAATTCAGCAGCTCCAGCTTGGTTTACGTTTCTCGGATCACCTTCAGTAACACCGTCATCATCAAATAAGTTAAAAACTGAGAATCCTAATCTTAATGTTTCCTGGCTTTCTCCCATATCAAATAAATATCCAGCACCTATACGAGCAATTGTAATGGCATCTAATTCAACCGTATTATTATCTGCGGCAAATTTGCTACCGGTATGATTAAATGTGAATAAGGCATCAAACTTACTATTATCAAAATATACTCCTAAACTTCCTAAAAAATTAGGCTGTCTTGCTAACTCATTCCCTTCATTAGTTGTAGATGATGTATTACTTATTAAATCTGTAGAAATATTTTTAGTAATTTCATGAGCTTGATAAGTACCTGTTCCTCTTAAGCTAAAATTATCTGCAAAACTCCAATCAAAAGTTAATTCAGCTCCTACAGTAGCAGTGCTTTGTTCTGATCTTGTTAAATCTACTAAAGCGCCGCCTACAAAACCTTGGTCAATTTTTATTCTATCACTTAAAGCCACATAATAAGCAGCAAAAGACCCTGATAGCTTAGGAGTTCCTAATTTTGCCCCAGCTTCAAATTGAATAATCTGTTCAGAATCGTATTTACTGCCTGTTACACCAGTTGAGATAGGTGTAAAACCTCTTATCTGTGGAAAGAAAAATCCTTTTGAAAAGTTAGCATATAAGTTAACTTCCTCATTTAATTCATACAATCCTGCCATAGAAACGGCCCAATCAGTTGCGCTTACATTCGCTCTTGTAAAGCTGCCATCCGCAAAATTAACATATGCCAATTCTGGAGTTAAGCTAGCATCATCATATACCTGACTTTCTACAATATTTCCATTACTAAAAGTACCTTCAGTATTTTCAATTCTAAACCCAACATCAAAACGCCATTTGTCAAAGATCATCTCATCTGTTAAATAAAATGCAGATTTGTTTTGAGATAAAAATTTATTTGAGGTCATCCCTATTCTATTATAAAGACCACCGTCTGAAAAAGTTACATCATTACCTCCAGCATCTGTAAAGCTTAAGTTTACCAAGCGTGGATTATTGTTAAATTCAGACAATACTCGATATTGGTAATTAACATCTTCAGCCTCGGTACGAGCTAAGTATACCCCACCAGTAATATTGTGACTACCACTACCTGATTCAAGTCTTTTAGTTAAAGAAGCTTCTCCAGAATAATCTGTCATGGGTCTTAATCTGTCAATATGTAAATTATCAACTACTAAATCAGATCCACTGATAGCTCCTGTTGTTCCTTGATAAGATGCGTTAAACCCTAAATTTCCAGGTGCAACATTAGCAACATATTGATTCAAAGTAATAGGGTTATTATTGTCTCCATTACCTCCTACATATAATGCAAAATTATGTTTATAATTAGCATATTTCACTTTTGACTTAAATGTGAGGTCATCTGAGAAATTATAATTAAAATCTCCCATAATATAACCACCCTGTGTGAAAACACCGTCTTCAATAGGGCTATTATAAACTCCCCCAGCCGTTAGGAACGATGTATGTGCTAATTCTCCTGATAATAGCTGAGATACGTCTTCTCCATCATTTCCAGGCAGTCTTGTTCTATCTGCCCCATTTAAAGGTAGCGGTAAGAAGAATTGCGCTTTATCATTAATAAATTGCCCATGAACCGTGAACGAACCGTTTTCAAATTTCTTTTTAATATTGGCTCTAAACTGAATACCTTTAGTTGGTAAACCTGTTTCAATTGGTCCATCATCCTTTCTTACAAACCCGGTAAAAGCATAGTAGGTATTGGAATCTTCTCCTCCTAATTTTCCACCTGAATAAAAGTCGGTTTTCAGACGACCTTTATCTGCCCATTCAACATTAATAATATTTCCGGGATTAGAATCTCCTGTTTTACTAGTATAATTTATAATACCAGCAACTGACCCTGCTCCATATAAAACGGCAGCACCACCTCGTACGAATTCAACTCCTTTAAAACCTATATCTGGTCTTGCGTATACGTCATGTGCAGAGGAGTTTAAACCAAATGTACTCATTAGTGGCATTCCATCATATTGTAATGGATTAAATACGTATTGTCCACCAGAGGGCAAACCTCTTACAAATACATTAGTTGCAGTTTCACCACCACCACCTTCTGCGGTAATACCTGGAACACTTCTTAAAATATCCGCCTGGCTATTTGCAGATAATTTAATTATTTCTGCCTGCTTTATTGAACTGATAGATAAAGGAGCTTGCTTTTGAGATCTAAATGTAGAAGATGCCGTTAGCACTATATCTTCTAACACATTACCCCCTTCGTTCAAAACAACCTGAACATTCACAGGTGTTCCATCTAAATTTACAGACTGTTCAAAAGTAGTATACCCTATGTAAGATACTTGTAACGTTTGAGCACCTGTTAAATTTGTTGTGAATGAAAAGTTACCGTCAAAATCTGACGTTGAACCTGATGTACTCCCTTTGATCAGAACATTGGCGCCAGGGATTGGATTACCTGAAATATCCTTTACATCCCCTGTAATTTCTGTTTGTGCAGTACCATATAAAAAGGTAAAAGCGCAAATAAAAGTAAAAATTAATGATTTCATTTTTTTAAATATTTAGTAAATAGTTAAGTTATTCTTTTCAAATTTATTAGAATAGTGGTCTGATTTTTACGAAATCATCAAAAAAAAGACCGCAAACGTTTCCGGAAACGTTTGCAATTTGTAATTTGGTAGTTTATTTATTTCACAATTATAAAAATGAAGAAAAAAAGCAGCATCACATTAAAGGAAATTGCAAAAGAATTGAAGTTGTCAATATCAACTGTATCAAGGGCACTCAAAGACCATCCCGATATCAATTCCAACACTGCAGAAATGGTTAAGAAAAAGGCAAAAGAATTAAATTATCATCCCAACATATTTGCACAAGGGTTTCGCAGTCATCGAACTCAAATTATCGGTGTGATAGTGCCTAGTATTACCCATTATTTTACAGACACAATCTTAAAAGGAATCTTAGACGAAGCTGACAACAGAGGCTATAGAGTTATTATATCTGAATCAAATAGTGATATTAAGAAACAAACAGAAATGTTAGGAACTATGATTCAGTTTGGAGTTGATGGAATATTAATGTCATTATCAAAAATGACCCGAAATATAGACAATATATTGAGTGTTTTGAATATAGTTCCACTGATTCTCTTTGATAAAGTATCTGATAAAATACCATGCACGCAAATAGTAATTAATGAAGAAGAAGCTGCTTTTAATGCTATAGAACACCTTATAAATATTGGTAAAAAAAGGATTGCCATTATTAAGGAGACTGAGTTTTCCTATACTTCAGAAAAAAGATATTATGGTTATTTAAGAGCCTTACGAGAATATAATATACCCGTAGATGATAAAATAATTCTAAGTTGTGAAGACATAAATATAGAACAAGGTAAAGAACTTACCAGTATCTTATTAAGTTTAAAAAAACGTCCCGATGCAATTTTTGCTATTACTGATAAAGCAGCTATAGGTGTAATCAAGACCTTAAAAAAATTTAATATAAAAATACCACAAGAGATTGCTGTTATAGGGTTTAGTAATTCATTAAGTTCAACTATTATTGAACCTAATCTTACCACTGTAGATCAACCTGGTAAGAAAATAGGAAGAACCGCTGTTAAATATTTGATTGAGGAGATTGAAAGTGATAGCGACGATAATTATTTAAACAAAACTGTTGAAATATCAACCAGTCTTATTATTAGAGAGTCTTCATTTAAAGTTTAAATTAAATTCTATTAGATTTTAAATTTAATACTGTTATAGGTTGACATTTTTAAAAATTCATTAATTTGTGGAACAAATATATACAACTAAAAAGAAATCCGTTAGCTACAACCATTGTTTTAAAGTCTATAGATGCTTTACATTTAAAAAATGATTACATCCAAACATTGACATTCCATCAAATGAGAGATCGTCTATGTTAACTTCAGAAATCAAAGAATATATCGATAAAAGTGTTCTGTGCTGGTTGGCCACTTCATCAACCGATAACGTACCGAATGTTTCTCCAAAAGAAATCTTTAATTATTTTGGAGAAAATGTCATAATAATAGCAAATATTGCTTCTCCTCAAAGCCTAAAAAATATCAAACAGAATAAAAAAGTATGAGTGAGTTTTATTGATGTATTGGTACAAAAAGGGTTTCAGATAAAGGGAACTGCTAAAATAATAATAAGCTCTGACGCAGACTTTTCAGATATGGAAAATGTTCTTTTGAAAATGACTGACGGTAAATTTCCATTTTCAAGTATTATTAAAATTACAGTTGAATATACAAAACCCATTATAGCACCGAGATACTTATTCTATCCAGAAACTACTGAGGAACAGCAAATAAAAAGTGCTGGCAAATTATACGGGTTTTAGGAATATAACAGAGTGGTTTAAAAGCAATTATTTGAGAAAATATTTTTATTTTTTTACTATCTTTCGGCTTCTAATAATTCAAATTTAATGATTACTCAAAATACAGCTGAACAAAATTGGTATGCACTTTATACAAAGCCTAGATTTGAAAAAAAAGTTTGTTCATTACTTTTTGAGAATAACTTCAATTCTTACTTACCCCTAGTATCAACAATTAAACAATGGAGTGATAGAAAAAAGAAAGTAGAATTACCCTTAATTTCTTCTTATGTTTTTGTAAGAACAGATGAATCTTCTTTAAAAAAAACCCTTTCTTTAAACGGGGTTATTCGTATTTTAAAACATTTAGGCAAACCTGCTATTATAAAAGACTATGAAATTGAGAATTTAAAGATTTTATTAGAAGATCCTGACAATGTTAATTTTATTAATGAAATTCATATTCAAAAAGGTGACCCTATTATTGTTGAAAAAGGTGTTTTTAGGGGCTTAATTGCTGAGTGTGTGAAGTTAAATGGACGATTTAGATTAATAGCTCGTTTTGAAGCTTTAAATAATGTAGTTGAAGTAAATATTCCTATTAGTCATTTAAAAAAAATAAATGATATTTAGTCCGTTTTTAGATTAATTTTCTCTTTTAAATTATTATAATAAAGAATATTATTCTAAAAATTATTTTATACTTATATTTTGTTTTATTATATGGTTTTTAGCTATTTTTGTTTTATTAGAGAAAGATAAAAAAGCTATGAATTCCGAAATCAGGTTTTCTTAAATAATAGTATAATTCAGATCATATTAAGTATACTATTATTTTTAAACTAAGTCTTAAATTAAATTATCTAAATTCGTAAAAAAAATTTAAAATGAAAATTATGCCAATCTCCACAAAATTCAAATTTTTAACAATGCTATTAACCTCCAGCTTCCTTTTATTTTCTTGTGGTTCAAGACAAGAGGTGGTATATTTTCAAAATATTGATACTATTGGAAGTAGTAGATCGATAAATAACTATAACCCAACAATTCGACCTGATGATCTAATGACTATTGTGGTTTCAGCATTAGACCAAGATTTAGTTAGACCTTTCAATTTGACTACCGTTTCCTATACATCAGAAACTGGAGATGTTAGCAGAGCTGCTCAACAAACATATTTAGTTGGTAGTAATGGAAGTATTGATTTTCCTGTTTTGGGAACACTTAAATTGGCTGGTTTAAACAGAATTCAGGCAACGATAATGATCAAAGATTTATTGACAGAGTATATTAAGGATCCCATTGTAAATATTAGAATAACAAATTTTAAAGTTACTGTCATTGGTGAAGTTAATCGACCCGGTTCATACACAATCCCAAGTGAACGAATTACAATTTTAGAAGCTCTTGGTCTGGCTGGAGATTTAACTTTGCAAGCAAAAAGAAATAATGTTTTGGTAGTTAGAGAATTAGATGGGAAAAAGTCTTACAATAGGGTAGATTTAACTTCAGAACAAGTTTTTAATTCTCCAATGTATTATTTAACTCAAAATGATATTATTTATGTTGAACCAAATAATTCAAGAGTAAGATCGTCAGCTGTTGGACCAAATACCAATGCTACGTTAAGTGTAATTTCTACTCTTGTAACAGTAGCCGCATTAATTATTAGTATAACAAGATAAATAATAAATTTTAACTGCACATAAATGGAATTTAGTCATACTGTTAATACGCTTGAAGGTGATAATTCTAGTAATACTAATATAGACATTAGAGAAACTATTGGGAAATATTTAAGACATTGGAAGTGGTTTGCTTTTTCACTTATCATTTTTATATTTTTTGCTTATTTAAATTTAAATTTTACTAGACCTCAATACGAAGCTAACGCTAGCATTAAGATAATTGATGAAAAAAGAGGAGATAAATCTGCCTTATCTGCATTTCAGGATATTGGAAGTATTTCTTCAGGTTATAAGGATGAAATTAACGATGAAATTGTAATTATTAAATCTAGAAGTCTAATAAGTGAGGTAATAAAAACTCTCAATTTAAATATTAGATTTTTTACTGTGGAAAATACTATTAGTAATTTTTTAGATGATAATTTAGGGATGAAAACTTCTTTTTATGAAGTAGAAAGCTATGAAAACCCTCCATTAAAATTAAATTTTTTTATTGATGATAAAATACTTCATCAAATAAACAAAGAGTTCTTTATTACAATAAATTCTGAAGATGAATATACATTCTATGATGCTGAATTTGATGTTACTAAAAAAAAGGCTTTCGGAGAAAAAATAATAACCGACTTTGGAAGTCTAATTATAACACCTAATGTCGACTTAAAAAATGAAGAACATATTAATAAAAGTATTCAAGTTAATATTTCTCCGATAGAAAATCTTGTTGACGATTATGTTAAATCTATTATAATAGAGCCAAACTCAGAATTCTCAAGTATAATTAATCTTAAAATTAGGGATGGACGAAAGAAAAAAGCTGAGGATTTTTTAAATACACTAATTCAAAAATATAATGATCGTGCTGTATCTCTAAAAGATAAATTATCAGAAAGCACGTCTAATTTTGTTTCTAAAAGGTTAGAAATTATATCAAATGAACTTGGTGAAGTAGATCTAACGGCACAATCAATTAAAACCCGCTATAAACTTTCTGATCAAGCATCTCAAGTAGGATTGAATATGCAAAGCAGTCAAGATCTTGAAAGAAGAGTAGTTGATGTGAGTACCCAATTGGAGACTATTGGATTGATGAAAAATTTTGTTGAAGCAAATGATGGGAATGATTTAATACCAGATTTGGGGGTTGGTGATAATAATTCATCAACTTTTAAAGATCAATACAATCAATTAATGATTGAAAAACAGAGGTTGCTAAAAAATTCGACTGAAAAAAATCCAATAGTTGCCAACATTAATGAACAGTTGAGCTCGCTAAAGGAAAATTTTACTCAAAGTTTAAATAATTTAGAATCCACGCAAAAAGTTACTTTAAATAATTTAAATAAACAAAATAGTCTTTATAATGCTAGAATTTATGCCGCTCCCAAGCAAGAAAAGCAAATTCGAGATATTCAACGACAACAACAAATAAAAGAGCAGTTGTATTTATATTTGTTGCGAAAAAGAGAAGAAACTGCAATTAGTTTAGGTGCAGCAGAACCAAATGCCGAAATTATTGATTATGCCGTAAGCCTGCCCTTCTCTACCTCGCCTAAAAAGAAAATGACTTATTTGGTTTTCTTGGCTTTGGGTCTATTTGTACCGTTCCTAATTATAACCTTGTTTGATTTGTTAGACACTAAAATTCATACTCGAGGTGAAGTAGAACGAATATTGAACATCCCAATTATTGGTGATATTCCTAAATTAGAAACCAAAAACAAAAGATATATTATTACTAAAGAAGATTATTCCAGTATTGCCGAAGCCTTTAGAATTTTAAGAACAAATATCAATTTTATAGTTAAAGATTCTAATGAAAAAGGAAAAGTTATCTTTATAACCTCCACAATTGCACATGAAGGAAAATCATTAGTTTCAACAAATTTAGCAACTGCATTAGCCTTAGCAGGAAAACGAACTTTGATTTTGGGTATGGATATTAGAGCACCTAAAATAGAACCTTATATCGGTGTAAGGGGAAAAACTGGTATAACAAACTATATTGTTGATTCTAGTATTTCAATTGAAGATATTCTATTAAAGGCTCCAAATATTGACAACTTAGAGGTAGTATCGTCAGGTGATTTAGCACCAAATCCATCTGAATTATTAATGCACCCAAGAGTAAAAGACCTATTTGATTATGGTAGAGAAAACTATGATTACGTAATTGTAGACACTGCCGCATATAGCAAGGTGACTGATACATTAGTACTCAGTAGTTTTGCTGATGCATTTATTTATGTTGTTAGAGCAAATTTTCTTGATAAACGAATGTTACAATATATCAGATCATTATACTTTAATAAAAGACTACCAAAAATGTCTGTGCTAATAAATGGTTTAGATCATAAAAAATCTTATGGATATGGATATGGATATGGTACATCTTTTGAAAAACCCAATAAGAAATGGTGGAAATTTGGTTCTTAGACTATTCAAAGTATTGACTTAATAAAGTTTATCAATAATAAACCGAAATAGATAAGATACTTAGAAGTTCAATCAAAATCATTCAAGTTAAAATATTCTTAACTACAATTACTGTTTTTTATCTAAAATAGGATCAATAAGATCATTAAATTCATATACGGGGTATATTCTTGTTCCACGAAAAGTATATCAATATTTTACTACAGAGGCTATAGTAAATTGCTTTATCAACACTGAATACAGTCGAATGATAAGAGTATGGCCCGTTGTTCCTCAATGTCTTCAATGGGTTATATAACAAGAATATTACCTGTTAAGACTCATAATTATTTCTATAATTAAATATATTAATTTAGAAGGTTATAATCGATAAATACTCCTTTTATCAAATGGCATTATAGCCTAACACTTTAAAAAATAAGTAATTAATGACAAGATAGGAAATAAAAATATAATGATAATAAAGGCGAAGGGATAACATAAAAAATAAATAACTTATGAGGCTATTTTACATATACAGATTGGAACTAAATTAATTTATATATTTATAAAAATAAAATTCCCAACTAAAAAGTTGGGAATTTAAGATATGTTTGAATTAATTTATTTTAATAATTATTCCTTAAGCACTTCTTTTATTTTTAAATACTATATTAAACATT
>Ga0316189_10007258_pt1 | contig 10495 bp, 9 predicted proteins | sample LowCovwburrow_MG_FD_204930 | JGI IMG/M metagenome (GOLD analysis project Ga0316189, IMG submission 204930) | Coastal sediment microbial communities from Maine, United States - Lowes Cove worm burrow | ecosystem: Environmental > Aquatic > Marine > Coastal > Sediment | place: USA: Maine... | reverse complement strand
AGGTCAGGCATCACAAAAAAGTGACCCGGGCGGTACACGCTGAGGACGGCCGGATTTGCATGCAGATCCTGCATTCCGGTCGATACGGCTACCACCCTTTGTCGGTTGCACCGAGCGCCATTCAATCCCCGATCACTCCGTTCAAACCACGGGCTCTGTCCAAAATGGGGATCAAGCGTGAGATTCGGGGGTTCGTCCGGGCGGCAAAGCTGGCTAAGAAGGCTGGTTATGACGGGGTCGAAGTGATGGGCTCGGAAGGCTACCTGATCAATGAATTTACGACACCACGGGTCAACAAACGCGATGACGAGTGGGGTGGAGAAGCAGCAGGTCGGTATCGGATTGCTGTAGAAATTGTTCGCCGGATCCGGGAGGCAGTGGGACCGGACTTTATCATTATCTATCGGCTATCAATGCTCGACCTCGTCCCGGATGGCAACAGCTGGGAAGAAATCGTGGCGCAGGCCAGGGCTGTAGAAAAAGCCGGTGCAACGATCATCAACACCGGGATTGGCTGGCATGAAGCCCGTATTCCGACCATCGCAACGATGGTTCCTCGGGCCGGTTTCTCCTGGGTCACCAGGCGCCTGAAGGGGGAAGTGGGTATTCCCCTGGTAACCACTAATCGTATCAATACAGCAGATGTCGCAGAGAAAGTCATTGCTGAAGGCGATGCTGACATGGTCTCGATGGCCCGCCCCCTGTTGACCGACGCTGAATTCGTGGTCAAGGCGGCATCCGGCAGGGCAGATGAAATCAACGTCTGCATCGCATGCAACCAGGCCTGCCTGGATCACACGTTTAGCCGGAAGACGGCATCGTGTTTGCTCAATCCCAGGGCCTGTCACGAGACCGAGTTGAATTACCTGCCGGCCGGGAAGATCAAGAATCTGGCCGTGGTCGGCGCCGGACCAGCCGGACTGGCATTTTCCTGCGTCGCTGCAGAGCGTGGCCATAAGGTGGTCCTGTTTGATTCGGCAGACAGGATTGGCGGTCAATTCAACATGGCCAAGCGGATTCCGGGCAAGGAAGAGTTTTATGAAGCTCTGAAGTATTACGGCCGGCAACTGGAACTGAAGGGCGTTGACCTGCGGCTTGGGGTCCGCGCGGATGCCGCGATGCTGGAAGACTTTGATGAAGTCATCCTGGCTACAGGGGTGACACCGCGAACACCGGAAATCGAAGGCATTGGTCATGAGAAAGTCCTGAGCTATATCGATGTGCTCAAAAACGGGGCTGAAGTGGGTAAGCGGGTGGCCATAATCGGGGCCGGAGGGATCGGTTTCGACGTATCCGAGTTCCTGGGAGAGGAAGCACACGATGGCCCGGTATTTCCAACTCCGGAAGCCTTCGCCCGTCAATGGGGGATCGATATGACCATGCAGGCGAGGGGGGGCGTTAAGGGTGTGGCGGCTGAGCCTGAACCGATGCCCCGGGAAATCTGGTTGCTACAACGCAAGGCGAGCAAGCCCGGAAAAGGCCTCGGTAAGACTACCGGCTGGGTGCACCGCCTCAGCTTGCGCAAGCGCGGCGTCAAAATGCTGGCTGGAGTCAGCTATAAGCGGATTGACGAGTTTGGTCTGCATATTGAGCAGGATGGCGAGGAAAAGCTGCTTGAGGTGGATCATGTTATTACCTGTGCCGGGCAAGTACCCTGCAGGGAACTGCAGGATCCACTCAGCCTGGCGGGCAAACCAGTACATTTGATCGGTGGCGCAGATGTTGCGGCGGAACTGGACGCGAAGCGGGCGATCAAGCAGGGCTCCGAGCTGGCTGCGCAGATCTGACAAGGAACGTGTGTTGAGAATCCTCTTATATTTACTGCTGCTGATGGGCGCAGCCACGCTGGCAGTGGCCAGTGAAGCTGGTGCTGAGACCGAGGCTGATACTGAGGTTAATGTTGATGGCGGACGGGAATCGGACGATTCCGAAGAGGACGAGAGCGAGGGCAAGGGCAAGGGCGCGAAGAAAAAGCAGTCTGGTTATCGACTCCTTCCCATACCGATTATTGTTACGGAGCCTGCCATCGGCAAAGGGCTTGGTGTGGCTCTTGCGCTGTTTCACCCACCGAAATCGGGTAACCAAGACGAAACGAAGCTCGCGACATTGGAGTCAATGTCCCAATCGTCACCCAGAACTGCACCGCCTGTGGTGACGGGTGTCGCAGGGGCCTATACCAGTTCCAAGTCATGGTTTGGTGCTGTCGGGCACTCAAATAACTGGAAAAATGATTCCATCCGTTACTCGGGTGCACTCGCTCGGGCCAAGGTGAATTCCGAGATATATATTGCCAACCTTCCAGTTGATTTCAGCATCGAAACAACCCTGGTTTACCAGGATATGAAATTCCGGATCAAGGACAGTGATTTCATGCTTGGGGCAGCCATCAGCTACATGGACGCAGACAATGTATTTGGTCTGGGTTTGCCGGAGGTCGAAAACCCTTGGCAGTTCGCATCCGAGTTCAAGAATATCGGGGCGGCCGGTAAGTTTCTCTATGAAACCCGCGACAACTCGATGAATCCGCGCTCCGGACAGGTTGCCGAGTTGAGTGTCTGGCGTTATGACGATGCGATTGGAGGCGACTATGATTACTGGTCGGCTAAAATCAAGGGCTTGTCATTCCACAGCCTGACTGAAAAATTGACGCTTGGATTGCGCCTCGAGTTTGCCGGTGTAGATGGCAGGGTGCCCTTTTTTGCGGTTCCTTATGTCCAACTGAGGGGCGTTCCAGCCCTGCGTTACCAGAATAAGTTTGCCGGAGAGATAGAGGCCGAATTGCGTTACCTGTTAAGGCCGCGTTGGGAGCTCAGTGCGTTTGGCGGGCTCGGCTATACCAGTGACGACTTCATCATCTATGACAACCCGGATAGTATTTACAATTTCGGTATCGGCGGAAAATACAATATTTTCGTGGATCACAATGTCTGGGTCGGAGTGGATATTGCCCGCGGGCCCGAAGATACAAGTTGGTATGTCCAGGTCGGACATCCCTGGTAGCACACCTGAACATTGCAGAAGCAGAGGTTAACCATGAAAATTCTCGGGATATCAGGAAGCCTCAGGCAGGCATCTCACAATTCAGCTTTGCTCAGGGCGGCGCAGGCTCTTTTTCCGGACCTGATCGAAACCGGCAACATCAGCAGTATTCCACTATATAACGGTGATCTGGAAACGGAAGGTGTCCCGGATTCGGTCATTCAATTGAAGAAACAGTTGGCCACCGCTTCCGGTTTGTTGTTGTTCAGTCCTGAATACAACAATTCGGTACCCGGAGTTTTAAAAAACACCATTGACTGGATGTCCCGTCCTTCTGAAGGCATTGGAAACGTATTCCGCGGAAAGCCAGTGGCGATAAGTGGTGCATCACCCGGTGGGTTTGGAACAATTCTTGCCCAAAATGCCTGGTTGCCTGTCTTTCGCCTGCTTGGCGCGGAAGTATTTTCCGGGGGGCGTTTGATGGTATCAGGAGCCGCTACGATTTTTGATGACGACGGTTCGCTGGCAGACGTTGCTGTTCGCGAACGCCTGGAGCAATACATCGGGGGCTTTAGGGAATTTTGTATAGCCCGGGATTAATCTCAGTCTTGTTTTACAGCCTTGGGCAACGTCAGGTGCAGCACGAGCAAGCCCGCAACAGCGGAAAGGATCGAGCCCACCAGTACCCCCAGCTTTACGCCGGATAACAGATCGAAATTACCGTGCTGGAAGGCCAGCGTTCCAATAAACAGGCTCATTGTAAAACCGATACCGCACAGAATCGCGACCCCGTAAACCTGGCCCCAGGTGGTTCCTTCAGGCAGCTTGGCCAGTCCGGTCAGGCGGGCCAACAGTACCATGCCGAAAACACCGACCTGCTTGCCGACAAACAATCCGAGGATGATACCCAGCGGCACGCCATTGCTCAGGGTTTCAATGCTCATGCCCCGCAGAGAAACGCCCGCGTTGGCAAAGGCAAAAATCGGCAACACGGCAAATGCCACCCAGGGATGGAGCGTGTGCTCGAGGTGGCGTGCCGGCGAACTGTCATCTCCGGCCCTGAGAGGGATAAATGCAGCGACTACGACGCCCGCAAGCGTTGCATGCACCCCCGATTTAAGGACACATAACCAGATGAACAGGGCAACAAGCATATAGGGGGCCAGGTTCATGACGCGGTAGCGGTTGAGCACTGCCAGCGCAACAATACCCATACCTGCAAGGGCCAATGAGATCACACTAAGGTCGTACGTGTAGAAGATCGCGATGATGACGATGGCTGCGATGTCATCAACGATCGCGATAGTTGTCAGGAAGACCTTGAGCGATAGTGGGACCCGCGATCCCAATAACCCCAGCATGGCGAGCGCAAATGCGATATCGGTTGCCGTCGGAATCGCCCAGCCATTTTTCTGGCTGGCGAAGTCGCCATTGATGAACCAGAATATGGCTGCAGGAACGACCAGGCCGCCCACTGCGGCCAGTACCGGCAATACTACCTGGTCCGGCCGGGACAACTGGCCTTCGACCATTTCCCGCTTGAGCTCCAGTCCGACCAGCATAAAAAAGAACACCATCAGCGCGTCGTTGATCCACAAAAGGAGCGGTTTGTCGACACCGAGGCCGCCCAGTGTGATGGTCAGGTGCAGGCCAAGGAACCATTCGTAGGCCGTTTGCGCAACAGAAATATTGGCCATGAGCAGGGCCAGCACGGTTGCTGCTATCAACAGGTATCCGCTTGAAGACTCAAGCTTTACAAATTCTCTCATTAAATCAATAGCTTTCTTGGATCTCTTGACAACCATTATTACATTGCCTCCCGTCGCTGCTTACTTGAACACTGGATTTGAAGAAAATTGAAACACGAAATATAATTCATCTATGGATTCTGAACGCGATTTCAAGGCACATCCGACTGAGGGTATATGATGGGTGATTGGACATTTTTCAGCAACTACGGACACGTCCTTGTTTGCCTGGCCAGAGACCGGGAAATGCGCTTGCGCGATGTCGCGGTTGAAGTTGGAATAACAGAACGCGCGGTGCAGAAGATTGTTCGCGATATGCAGGATGCCGGTTTTATCACCGTATCGAAGCAGGGAAGGTGTAATCGTTATCAAATCAACCGGCGTAAAACCTTACGCCATACGCTTGAGTCGCAGGTTACAGTCGGTAAGTTGCTTGCCCTCATTGGTAAGTCCGCCGGCCCCGCGAATGAGCGGATTTCCGCAGTAGAGGAGTCCGTTCCAGAGTTGGAGCAAGATACTCCGGCGCCAACGCCGGAGGCAGCTCCAGCGCCAGCTCCAAAACCGGCGCCGGTTGAAAAGCCAGTTGAAACCGCCGGTAAAGACGAGAAGAAACCACCACCGGTTGATAGTCGGGAACAAGGTAGTCTCTTTTAGGAGCTCGCATGGCCTGGATGATATACGGAGCCAATGGCTACACCGGACAGCTCATTGCAGTGGAAGCGGTACGACGTGGTTTGAGCCCCATCCTGGGGGGGCGAAGCCGTGAGGCCATTGAGCAGCTTGCCGCGGAACTCAAGCTGGAGTTCCGGGTGTTCAGCCTGGATCATTCTGACGAGGTGGCATCTGCCCTGGCAGAATTGAAACTGGTTCTGCATTGTGCGGGTCCGTTTTCTGAGACCAGCCAGCCGATGATCTCCGCCTGCCTGGCAACCGGGGTACATTATCTCGATATCACAGGGGAAATCTCCGTTTTTGAAAAAGCGCACAGCCAGGATGAGCAGGCTCGTCGCGCCGACGTGGTGTTGATGCCTGGTGTTGGTTTTGACGTGGTGCCTTCAGATTGCCTGGCTGCCAGCCTGGTGGCCGCTCTGCCAGCAGCGACTGGTTTGCAGCTTGCTTTTGAAGCCTCAGGTGGTTCAAGCCCCGGTACTGCCAAAACCAGTGTTGAGGGATTGAGCAATGGTGGGATGGTTCGGCAGGACGGGAGTTTGAAAAAAGTTCCTCTCGGCTGGAAAACCCGCTCCATTCCGTTCGCACACGCCGAGCGAACCGGCGTTACGATCCCCTGGGGCGATGTTTATACCGCGTTCATCAGCACGGGCGTCCCCGACATCGAAGTGTATATATCCGTTTCGCCCGCAGCCATTAAAAATCTGCGTCGACTCAGGGCGGTGCAGTCCTTGCTGGGTGTGCGTTGGATCCAGTCCTTCCTGAAGAAACGTATTGGAAACAGGGTCAGCGGTCCTTCAGACCAGGTAAGGCAGGAAAGCTTTTCAGAGCTTTGGGGGGAAGTGGTCAGTGCTGATGGACGCTCTGTGTCCGCTACGATGACCACACCAAATGGCTACGATCTGACAGTTACCGCGAGCCTTGGCATTGTTGAATACCTGCTGGACAATGACGTCGAGGGTGGTTATTACACGCCGTCATTGCTGATGGGGCCGGGTTATGCTGCAAGCTTGCCGGGTGTTAATTTCAGTCTGAAACCCTGACGGTCGCTTCACCCCGGGTCATGTCCCTGAGCATGGATTTCAGCCGTTCATAATTTGCTTTTTCGATACCGGCACGAATTTCCACGCCCTTGTCCCCGAATTCCTCATCCAGTTTCGAGGCTGCACAGGCTTCAATTGCGGCATAGACCTGTCCTGTCCAGCAGAAACCTGCTGTTATCGAGCATTCAAGCCGCGGTTTGATCTCTACAATATCCGCCTGATCGATGCACCTGGCTGCGCTGCCGGAATAGGCCCTGATCAACCCGCCCACGCCGAGTTTTATCCCGCCAAAATAACGTGTAACGACAACCATCGCATGGTCCAGCTGCTTGCCTTCAATGGCCGAGAGAATAGGCTTGCCGGCGGTGCTTGCCGGCTCGCCATCATCATTAAACCGGTACTGGTGGTCCAGCTTCCAGGCCCAGCAATTGTGCGTGGCCGAAGGATCGCAAACGGACTCGTAGAAATCGAGTGTTTCGGCGAGACCGTCGACTCGCGCGGTGTGCGCAACAAACCGGCTGCGCTTTATTTCAATTTCAATGGAAGCCGGTCCGGCCAGGGTCAGCATCGAATCTCAGTCCTGCAGTTCGCCGGGTAAGGCGTAGTCGGGGTAGGCCTCTCTGAAGGCAGCAAGTTGCTCCATGAGTTCCTGTTTATTTCCAGCAGCTTTCAGCTCCAGTAGCTGTTCGACCCAATCGTCAGCGCTGATAATGGACCCCGTTGTTATTGGCAGCTCGGCGGGTTTGTCAGATACTTCTGCATCCAGTACCGGGGAAGCGGCCAGGCTGGCTTGAGGTGGTGCCGGCGCCGCTAAGTGTTTGGCCATTTTGGCGGCTGGTTCTGCAATTTCCTGGCTGCGGCCTATTTCCTCTGCCGGGCGCTCCCTGCGGAACTCAACCGCATCGGCGGATACTTCGCTTTTGTTGCTGAGACCCGGGTCATCACGGTCCTGTTTCAATTCCTCAAGCTCCAGCATTGCTGGCGCAGGCGCCATCGGATCCTGCTGGACAACCAGGGTAATAGTGAGCACCACCACCATGGCCGTGGCTGCAGCGCCTGCCCAGCGTAAGGGGCGCTTTTTCCACCAGGGCCGTGGCTCGGCATCCAGTGCCCGCGCGGCGCTGTTAAGGATCGCCTGGTCGAGTAAGTCCGGCGGTTCCGCCTGGTCCATGCTGTTCCATGCAGTACCCAGCGCTTCGAGATCCTGCTCGAATCCAGGTCCGGATTTCTGATTTTTTGGATCGGTGGTCATCAGCTGTGTCCGTTCATTGATCCTTCAGTACGGTTTTAAGTTTGCCAACCGCATAGCGTAGCCGGCTCTTGGCGGTTTCACGGTTGACGCCGGTCACCTCTGCTATGGCATGCAGGTCAAGTCCTGCCTCCAGTTTAAGCAACAACACGTCTTTTTGCTCCAGAGGTAATTGCCGGACGGCCTGCTGCAAGCCATCAATCCGGGACGAGTCCAGCAATGTCTCCTCCGGCCCGGGGTCACTTGCCATGATGTCTTCAGTCGGCCAGTCCGACACCGGCCTCTGGCGCCGGAAATGATCCATTACGTGGTTATGGGCGATGCGGTACATCCAGGCCGGGAAAGGCGCGGCAGCTTTATAGCTTGCGCGCGCCTTGATGATCTTCTCCCAGCAACCCTGGTAAAGGTCATTGGCCGTTGCGGCGTCACCAGCCTGGCGCAGAATGTAGCGGTAGAGTGGACCGCGGTGCCGATGATAAAGCAGTTCAAACGCCTCATGGCTTCCGCCTGCATAGGCTTTCATCAGTTCTTCGTCACTGCGCTCCCGCATGCTCCGAGACTATCATGGCTTCCGGCCAAAGACACCAGTTGCAGAAACTCTCCCCGGTAGCCAAAAGGATCGGTTCCACGGGCCTGGCCGGCCAGTTTGCGAATGTCATCCCAGCAAAGCGTACCCAGGTACTCCCCACCGCGCAGCTTCTGACCGAATGCAGCCACGGCGGCCGCAAACCTGAAGTCGGGGCTTTCCGTTCCCGGGCGCTGATTGACTTCGCTGCTCAGAATCGCGGTCTCGATCAGCCTCGAATTCTCCTCGCGCGGCAATTTGTACCGGATACGGAGTTCGGCCAGCTCATCCGCGTGGTCCGAAGTCCGGGTCCGGGCGGTTTCGGCCTGGCCATAACGGCGTTCGGGAAGCCTCTGGTACCCGCTGCCGACCAGGTTGATTTCATACAGTGCGGTAACACTGTGGCCGGCACCGATTTCTCCGGCGTCTACCCGGTCGTTATTGAAATCTTCCTCGTTCAGAGCCCGGTTTTCATATCCAATCAGTCGGTATTCTGAAACGGTAGATGGATTGAATTCGACCTGGATCTTTACATCTTTGGCGATGGTCAGCAGCGTGGCGCTCATTTCGTCTGAAAGAACCTTTTGTGCTTCGCTGAGTTTGTCGATGTAGGCGTGGTTACCGTTGCCGGCATCCGCCAGTTGCTCCAGCATATGATCGTTGTAATTCCCGCTACCAAAGCCAAGTGTCGTCAATGCAATTCCCGAGTGGCGCTGGCGCTCGACCAGGTCGATCAACTCCTCGGTATTCGCGACGCCTACATTAAAGTCGCCGTCGGTCGCCAGAATGACCCGGTTGACACCATCCTCTTTGAAGTTCTGGCGTGCCAGCGAGTAAGCCAGCCGAATCCCCGCAGCACCGTTGGTAGATCCACCTGCTTCCAGTTGCTCCAGTGCGCTGATGATCGTCGCGTTGCGGTCACCGTGGGCGGAATCGAGCACAATACCGGAGGCGCCCGCGTACACAACGATGCTGATCGTGTCATTTGCATCCAGTTTGCGGGTCAGCAGGCTCAGGGCCTGCTTGAGCAGGGGAAGCTTGTCCTGCGACTGCATCGAACCGGAGACGTCGACCAGGAAGACCAGGTTGGATGCAGGCAGGTCAGCAGCCGGAACATCGTAGCCCTGGATACCAATCCGCAATAAATGTGTGTCCGGATTCCAGGGCGTTGCTCCAATTTCAGTTTTCACACTGAATGGCCTGTCGGTATGTCGCGGGGGCTCGTAGTCGTAATCGAAATAGTTGATCAGCTCTTCGACCCGGACGGCATCCTGTGGCGGCAGGCTGCCCTGGTTGACCCAGCGCCGCATGTTGGAATAGGCGCCGGTGTCCACGTCAATCGAAAAAGTCGAGACGGGGAACTCGCCGACCCGCAGCGTCTGGTTGTCGTCGGGGTGCTGGTATCGCTCCCGGTACAGTTCCTCCCTGGCTAAGCGAAAATCATCCACCCTGAGGGGTGCGGCGGTCGGGGTGGGGTAGAGTGACGAGTCATAGGCGATGCCATTTTTTTCTTCCGCCACGCGCTGCAGCGTGGATTGCCGGATTTCAGATTCATGGCTTTCGGTCACTATCTCTAGAGGGGTGTCTGCTTCAGTGGTTTGCGCTGTCTGACCCGTAGCGGCAACATCCGTTCTTTCCGATGAGCAAGCTGCGGCGAGGCCGATCAGGATGGCCAGGGTCAGGGTTTTGAGTTGATGTGTGTGAGTTTTCATCTTGCCTCCTGTTGGTTTCAATTAGAGAAACGCAGGAAGCAGGTGAAAAGGGTTAAACCTTGCGTATGGAGTTCACCGTGCAGGCCAAAAAACCATCTTTGAGCTGGGCGGAAACCCGGTCATCGGGCTTGACCTGGTCTGTGCTGCTGACGATGTCGCCGGTCTCGACAGCCGTAATAACCGAGTAACCCCTGCCGATGGTTTCCAGCGGGCTGACTGCGTGCAGAGTCCGGACCAGGTTGCCGAGTCCCTCCCGCCTCAGGCGCAGACTATGATCGATCAGCCTTCCCAGGGATTTCTGTGCATTGGCAACGCGTATTTGCAAGTCGGCCAGCCTGCGCTGCGGTTGCCCGACAGACAGCCGCTTGTTCAGTGTATCCAGGCGGGTCTGTTGCTCAGTGAATTTCCGGGTAATGCCCCTGCTTAGTGCCAGGCGCGTCGCTTCCAGTTGCCTGGCCTGCTCACGAAGCCGGTTGGCCGGGTGCTGTTGGCCAAGGCGATGGCCCGCGTGGTCCACTCTTTGGGTGTCC
>Ga0316189_10007257_pt1 | contig 10495 bp, 10 predicted proteins | sample LowCovwburrow_MG_FD_204930 | JGI IMG/M metagenome (GOLD analysis project Ga0316189, IMG submission 204930) | Coastal sediment microbial communities from Maine, United States - Lowes Cove worm burrow | ecosystem: Environmental > Aquatic > Marine > Coastal > Sediment | place: USA: Maine... | reverse complement strand
AATAAATTTGCATTTTTGTAAAATCTATTGTAACTTGCTGTTAATATTATTATTATTGATTTACACGCCATCCGTAAATTTATGCATTAATTTCAATAGGATAAGTGGATTGAGGACATAAGGCAAGAAATCTAACATTTTTGCAAAATAAATTTTTATGTAATCAAGAGAACATTTAACGACATCTTTTTGCTGGAGGATATATCGAAATATCTTAAAAAATTTAATAAAAGGCGGACCACAATATGTTGTGTCCGCCCTTTTTTTAGAAAAAATCATTGAAGGAAAGATTGGAACTGCAAATCCGCAGTTTTTTGACAGTGTCAGAAGTGTAAATTTATAGCCGACATATAAACATTTTGGGCATGCCTAAAATTATGGATTGGGTTAGCAAATTTGCAGTTTCCGTGCCTCTATGCGATTTTAGATTGGCAGAAGCAATATAACAACTAAGGTCCTCATTGTTATAATATAATAATAACATATTGTTTTCAAATGAGCCTTATCGATTGCTCATTTTTAATTATTACTATTTGAAGACTGAGTTTATATTGTTTCCTCTCGCACTATCAAACTTATGCCAATCGTATGCTGATTGGATCATCGTTTCCAGATGCTCATATTTCGGTTGCCACCCCAAATCCTTGCGAATTTTAGCCGAGTCGGCAACCAGGACCGCCGGATCTCCAGGCCTGGGGGCGCTTTCGACCGCTGGAATCCGATGCCCGGTAACCTTTCGCGCCACCTCGATTACCTGCCGCACGGAATACCCCGTGCTGTTTCCAAGGTTATAAATGCGGCTGTCTTTGCCGGACAACAATGCCTCCAGCGCCAGAATATGGGCCTGCGCCAGGTCGCTGACATGAACATAGTCGCGCAGGCAGGTTCCATCGGGCGTCGGGTAATTGGTGCCGAAAATGTTGACCTGCGCCATTTCACCGGCCGCTGCTTTTAAGATGCAGGGAATCAGATGGGTCTCGGGTTCATGTCTTTCACCCAGCATGCCGGATTCGTCGGCACCGGCGGCATTGAAATAGCGCAGGGCGATAAATTTCAGATTATGGGCCGTGTCACAGTCGGCAAGCATGCGCTCCACGGCCAGTTTAGTGGCCCCGTAAGGGTTTGTCGGGGCACAGGGATGATCTTCGGAAATCGGGACCTCGATCGGTTCGCCATATACGGCAGCGGTGGATGAAAAAATAAAGCGTTTGACCTTATGTCGTCTCATCGCATCCAGGAGCTCCGTTGTTTCAGCCACATTATTGCGATAGTATTTCAACGGGTCGGCAACCGATTCACCCACCAGCGAGTAGGCGGCAAAGTGCATGACGGCATCGATAGGATGAGTTGAGAAGATTTTGTCCAAAAGCGTTGCATCGCCCAGGCGGCCTTCGATTAAAAGACCACCGGGAAGCAGCTCGCGATGGCCGGTGGAAAGGTTGTCCAGGGATATAACGCTGATTTTGGCTTTGAGCAATTCGTTGACCATATGCGTGCCGATGTATCCGGCGCCGCCCACCACGAGCACGGTGCAATCGTTCATGTTCAACCTCCAATTGATCCGTCCTGAAAAATAGTAGATTCAGGGCTATAATTTGTTCTTCAGTCAAAAACATGCCGCCACTTCAACTCACTACGGCCGTTTTTGATTGTTGCCGGCTTGCTCCAGGTAGCGTTCGGCTAAACTGATATCGGCAGTGATCATGAATAGCCGATCCAGCTTGGTAATGCGAAACATTTGCCGCACATTGTCCTGCAGCCCGAAGAGCACGCATTCCCTGGCGGTTTTTTGAACATGCTTTTGGACCTTTAGAAAAAGCACGATGCCGGAGCTGTCAACAAAATCCAGGTTTATCAAATCAAGAAGGCAGTCTCTGTCTCCGATCGCAGACAAAACCGCGTCAATATCCAGATTTTTAATTTGAGCGGCGTCCAGAGTCCCACAAAGTCCGAGCATAACATCTCGCCGGCGCGGGGACTCGACATAATAAAACGGGGGTATGGGGGCCGCTTTGGCAATATGAGCCACTGCTGCCTCCAGGTTGTCAAACACCCGTTCCTTGAAAACGTCCAGCGTGCGGCTCAATTCAAAAAATCGCCGGGTCGACGGTTGAATTTCGATGAGGTTGAGTTTTTTGTTATCCGCTTTGGCACGGCGCCATAAACCGACGATGAAGCCCAGCCCGGATGAATCGATGAATTTCACGTTTTTAAAATCCAGAATCGGTTCGAAAGCGGCCAGGACTTCATTTTCGAGAGACTCTCGCCCGCTTTCAACCGCCACGGCATCTAAAACTTCCGGCAGGCGGATGACCCTGATGGAAGCCGTGTCCGGTACACCGGTATGATGGTCTTGGATATCAAACCGTTGCGCCCTGGACGGCACGCTTTTGAACGTTCGCCGTTTAAGTTTGTAATAGGCAATCGCCGGCAGGATCATCAGCCCGAACTTGAAAAATCCGACAAAATAACGTTTCCACAGTCGTTTCGGGTCCTGGGTGATCCGGAATATCCATTCCAACCCGGCCTTTTGCATCCATTCGGGCGCCCGGGCCACCGTACCGACAATAAATTCATAGGTTCCGCCGATACCAATGGAAACCGGGACCTGCAATCGACTTCGGTTACGCTCAAACCACACTTCCTGTTTGGGATTTCCAAAACCGATGAGCAATATGTCGGCACCCGAACGGTTAATGCGCTCAACGATCTCCTGGTCTTTAACGGTTTCTCCCGTCAGGGCTTCACCTTCAATCTTCACAAAGGGTGAATCGGCCCCGGCAACTTTGAGACCCGGAAATTGCTCCTGCAACAGCCGGGCGGCCCGGAGGCCGACATCCCCCTGACCGCCGAGAAAATAGATCGATTTGCCGTTACGGGAGGCCGCTTGCGCCAGTCGGGGCACCAGGTCGGCACCGGTCACCCTTTCCTTTAAGGGGGTTCCGAGCATGCGGCTGGTCCAAATGATCGGCATTCCGTCCGGCGTGACCAGATCGGCCCACCTTAAAATATCGATCAGCTCGGGATGGCGGAAGCGCGAAAGTCGCCAGGTCATTGTATTGACAATAAAATCAACGTTCACCGTCACCACCAGCCGGGCCTTGCCGTCCTTGCGGGAGGCTTCGATCAAGGCCAAAATCCGTTCAACCGTTTCATCCATATCGAGGTTATCAACCGGTATGCCGAGAATGACGATCGTTTCCCTGGTCATTGGGAGGGTTCCTTTTTTTCATCGATGATGGCCATCAGATATTTGCCGTAATCATTTTTGGTCATATCACGGGCCAGACGTTTGACATCCTCCCCATTGATATACCCCAGGCGGTAGGCGATTTCTTCGATACACGCGATTTTGAGCCCCTGCCGCTCCTGGATCGCTTGAACGTAGCTGGCGGCCTGCTGCATGGCTTCATGGGTTCCGGTGTCGAGCCAGGCAAAGCCCCGGCCCAGCAGCTCGACTTTGAGCTGTCCCCGGCGCAGATAGGCCGTGTTGACATCGGTGATCTCAAGCTCTCCCCGGGCCGATGGTTTGAGATTGGCGGCAATGTCCACCACCTGGTTGTCATAGATGTACAGGCCCGGGACCGCGTAATTTGACTTGGGCCGCCGGGGCTTTTCCTCGATCCCGATCACCTTGCCGGTGGAATCAAATTCAACCACACCGTATCTTTCGGGGTCTTTGACCATATAGCCAAAAATCATTCCGCCGGTCTCAAGTGCGATGGCACGTCTCAAATGATCGGATAGATCATGGCCGTAAAAAATATTATCCCCTAAAATCAGGCAAACCGGATTGTTGCCGACAAAAGAGGCGCCCAGAACGAATGCCTGGGCCAGTCCTTCCGGCCGTGGCTGCTGCAGATAGGAAAAGGAAAGCCCCAGCTGGTAGCCGTCGCCCAGAAGGCTTTCAAATTTCGGCAGATCCTCGGGGGTCGAAATAATCAAGATTTCCCGTATTCCGGCCAGCATCAATACAGACAGCGGATAATAAATCATGGGTTTGTCATAGACCGGCAGCAATTGCTTGCTGACAGCCCGCGTAATCGGATACAGTCTGGTTCCGGACCCGCCGGCCAGGATGATACCTTTCATCTGTCTAAATTCCTTTTTTTAATTAGTTTAGGGTTTTTTTTGTGGCCGTTCGCTAGCGCCAGCTGAGAAATAAAGCGGCAATACCCATTGCCCAGCAGTAGGGGGCAAAGAGATAAAGTTTCGCCGTTTTAACCAGGCGTAAAAGTAACACCAGGGCAAAATATCCCACAACGAAGGAAACCGCGGCCCCGATGAGCGCGATTTTATAATCCACATTCGGGTCGGCAGCTAAGCCGTGCAGGCTCAAAATCCCGGCCCCCAGAATAGCCGGAATGGCCAGCATGAATGAATACCTGGCTGACAATTCACGGTTCAGTCCCAGAAACAGTCCAAGGGCAATTGTTGAACCGGAGCGCGATATTCCGGGCATGATGGCCAGTCCCTGCACCAGCCCGATGATCAGTGCGGTCCGGATTGAAAAAGATTCAAGTCCCCCGCCTACCCCCGTTACCCGGCGTGTCTGCCACAGCAGTCCGCCGGTGATGATGAGCATAAATCCCACAATCAGTACGGAGGAAAACAATTGTTGGCCGATTTCATGAAACACCACGCCCAATAAAGCCGTGGGGAAAAATCCAAAGAAAACCAGCAGCAGCATTTTAAATTCCGAATTCTCAAATATGTGCTCAAAATGGGCATCTTTAACAAATATCAACCATATGAGATGGCCCAGGGATCGCACCAGTTCCCGGATTTCCTGCCGGAAGACAATGATAACCGCCAGCAGGGTCCCCAGATGAACGCAGATGTCAAAAAAGAGCTCCGGTTCATTCAATCCGAAAAGATGCTGAAAAATCACCAGATGACCGGAGCTGCTGACGGGTAAAAACTCCGTCAGCCCTTGAATAATTCCCAGTATGATCGCCTGTAGCGGTTCCATAAAACGCTCTCATGTGTCGAATTGGGTTCGTCGCAATCAGATATTGGCCCCGGTGTCGTTGTAAATCGGCAACAAATCCCGGGGTATCCGGCTGAGTTGAGAATTCTCAAGATCCTTGGGCGACAGAATCGGGTTGTCTACGCCCCAGTCGATTTCAAGGTCGGGATCATTCCAGAGTACGCCATACTCGTCCCCCGGCGTATAGAAATCCGTGCATTTATAGATCACATCGGCACGATCACTTAGAACACTGAATCCATGGGCAAACCCCGGGGGAATATAAATCTGGTGCTTGTTTTCGGCAGAAAGATGCGCCCCGCACCAGTTTCCGAAGGTCGGGGAGCCGCGCCGGATATCCAGCACGACGTCAAGTATCCGGCCGGTCACGGCATAAACCAGCTTGCCCTGGGGGTGCTTCAGCTGGTAGTGAAGCCCCCGGATGCTGCCCTTGCGGGAGTGGGAGTGGTTGTCCTGGACAAACGGCTGGTCGATTCCTTTTTCACCGTATCGGGTCTGATGGTAGGTTTCCAGAAAAAAGCCGCGGTCATCTTTAAACACCTGCGGCTCCACCATGATTATTTCACCAAGGGTTGAACTGTGGCATTGCAAGCTCATTTTTTACTATCCTCTTTACTCAGTCAATTATGCCTTTTACATTTCCGGAACCCGCGCTGGAGCCTTGATTAACCAGGCCCTTGTTTTGCAGCGGTCTGCCGGTTGCGCGACCCCAGAAATAACGCATTATCCCCCAAAACTGGGGATAGACCACCAACGCGGTGTGTCCCGCATATAGCAGCACATAGCGCCAGGGTTGCCGGGAACCCCGTTTCAGGCGGCCGAGGTTGAATAGCGGACGGACCAGAATCAACAAACCCAGCAGGATGCCCCACCCGGTGTTGCCCGACAGGATTCCGGCGATAACCAGACCCATTGGCAGCAATGCTTTAACCAGGATCCGGATGGACTCTTTGAGCCACAATTTTTCCGGGTTGCGGATAAAGCGCAGTGCAATCTCCGCGTAGGCGTAACCGCTGCGGTAGGCCCGTTTCAAATATTGCCGGAAGGCGTTCATATTGATGTCATGGGTAGTCATGGGCGCGTCGATGCGCAAAATCTGCCACCCGTTGCTGCGGATGCGATAGCTGAGCTCCGGATCCTCGCCGGCCACGAGATCTTCGTCAAACCCGCCGGTCGCTTCCAGCACGGATCGCCGGACGAGGACTTCGCCGCCAAAATAGCGGCAGTGACCCGTTTCGTAATGCCATTCCATCTCGGTGAACCGGTGGTAGACGTTTTTTGCCGGATATTTTTCACGCCGATGACCGCAGACCGCGGTATTCGAATCATCCAACGCGGCATACGCCCGCCGAAACCAGTCCGGATGCAACACGGTGTCGGCATCCATAAACTGGATCAGCGGCGATGCAAGAATTTTCCAGCCGGCATTGCGCCCCCGGCCCGGCGTCGGGTGGCGATCATTGAGCTCGATGACTTCAACGTCCTCAAACTCCCGGGCGACCCGGACACTCGCGTCCCGCGACCCCCCGTCGACATAGACGATTTTCAACAGTTCCCGGGGATAGTCGGCGGACTGAACCGAGCGGATGCAATCCGCCAGGTAGCGTTCGACATTGACCCCGATAATGACGACGCCGATTTCAGTTAACGTTGTCTGCATGCTGTTTCCTGGTTTTGATTCGGGCGGGCACGCCCACCGCGATGGAGTTGGACGGCACGTCCTCGAGCACAACGGCGTTGGCTCCGATGATCACATTATCCCCGATAGTGATATCGCCCAGAACCTTGGCGCCGGTGCCGATATCCACGTTATGGCCGATTTTCGGGGCCACCGGGTCATCGACCCGGCGCAGGCCGACGGTGACGCCGTCGCGGATCACACAGTTGTCGCCGAAACTCGCAAAGCCGCTGACAATGATGCCACCGAAGTGATCGATTCTAAAATTTTTGCCGACCGAAACTTCACAGGGCAGCTCAATTCCCGCGATCACCTGAATAAATTTGTAAAAAATTTTATACAATAGAGAAAACGGCTTTCGAAGCAGCGAAGGCTTAATGCTGTAGCGCCAGCGCCCGAACCGATAAACGGCCATCACCCAGAAGCCCTGGCTGCCCCAGTCACCCTTGTAGGTTTTTAAATCTTCTTTGAGATTCGCAAACATCAAACCACGTCCCTCCTGCCAGATCGCCCGGATCCGGTCTTAAAATGCTTAGGCCACCATGATTTTGTCGCGGCCCTCATCGATTCCCCGGGTGGCGTTGCGGGTGTCGACAACCAGCCTGGCATGTTTGACTATCTCCGGATAATCGTAGGCGCTGTGGTCGGTGACGATGACGACGGCATCCATGTCCGCCAGGATATGGGGCTCTATGGGCACCGATTGCTTGGTAAACCGGTACTTCCGCGTCGGTTTTAATTGTGGTATCCAGGGATCGTTATAGGAAACATCCGCTCCTTTTTCCATCAGCAGATTCATGATGGCGTATCCCGGTGATTCACGTTCATCGTCGATGTCCTTTTTGTAGGCAATTCCGAGCACCAGAATCTTGCTGCCGTTGAGGCTCTTTTGGCGCTGGTTCAAGGCTTCCGTGGTGCGTTCGATGACATAGTAGGGCATGGAGACATTGATTTCCCCTGCCAGGTGTATGAATCTGGCGGAAAAATCGTATTCCCGGGCCTTCCAGGCCAGATAAAAGGGATCGATGGGAATGCAGTGCCCGCCCAGCCCGGGGCCGGGATAAAACGGCTTGTAGCCGAACGGTTTGCTGGCGGCCGCGTCGATGACCTCGAAAAGGTCGATGTCCATCTTGTGGGCCAGGATCTTGAGTTCGTTGACCAAGGCAATGTTTACTGAACGGTAGGTGTTTTCGAGCAATTTGGTTAATTCAGCCGCCCGGGTGGAGGATACCGGGACCGACCGGGTGATGCAGTCGTAAAGCGCGGCGGCTACTTCCAGGCAGGCCGGCGTCACCCCGCCCACGACCTTTGGGATATTGCCGCTGTTGAACTTAGCGTTGCCGGGATCTTCTCTTTCCGGCGAAAAGGCCAGAAAAAAATCTTCGCCGACCTTGAGTCGGCCGGTTTCCAGCTGCGGCAGCATCATTTCCTCTGTCGTTCCGGGATAGGTGGTGCTTTCCAGCACAATCAGCTGTCCCTGGCGCAGGTTCTTGGCGATGCTCTTCGTGGTCTCCACCAGATAGGACAAATCCGGTTCCATCTTGTCCGTCAGCGGGGTCGGCACACAGATCAATATGCAATCGGCTTCCGTCAGACGTCCAAAATCAATGGTTGCGTCAAACTGCTTGCTTTCGATCATTTCCCGGATCGGTTTGGCGGCAACATGTTTAATATAAGATTCACCGTGCAGCAGGCGATCAATTTTGCGGGTGTCCAAATCGAAGCCGATTACCTTGAAGCCTTGCTTGCCGAATTGGATGGCCAGCGGCAGGCCCACGTAGCCCAGGCCGATGATGCCGACAACTGCTGAACGGTTTTGAATCGATTCCAGCAATCCGGCGTTGCTTGTATTATCTTCGTTCGGATCCATAATTTTTTCCTTTCAATTAATATCAGTTGTTCTCTTGCCGCAAGCCGTCGGCAAACCGGCTGCAATACAAGCAAAAGGATTGATTTCTGTTTTTAATAAGAAATAAACTTAAATTGTTGAGCGAAGCGACGTCATTATTCGATGTTCAATGTTGGACGTTCGATGTTCATATTATCAGTTTTTGTTGCATATAAATAACTTAGCGCTTATGGGGAATACCCTGTCCCCACCTGTCTTCGCGTAGCGTTTTGATGATGAGCTGCATAATGGTCTTGGCTTCTTCTCTTTTCCGGCCGGCGCTCGATGAGGTTGAGAGCCCGTTTCGCAGGTACACGACGGCGTTCCACGTCAGTTCGATGCCTGCCGCCAGCAGGACATGCAGCCAGCCGTATAATTTACGGTAAAACCGGTATTCGCTGGTAATCCGAATGCCGATCATCTGGCGGCCCTTGGCCGAGACCCGCTCACCGGTTTTAACGCTGCTCTGTCCGCCCAGGTGAATCACGCCGGCATGCGGGTAAAACACCACCTCCCAGCCCGCCCGGCTGGCCGACAAACAGTAGTCGATTTCTTCAAAATAAAGAAAATAGCGCTCGTCCAGCACACCAATGGCCGCCATGGTCTCGCGGCGGATCAAAAAATAAGCACCCACCACCCAGCCGACTTGTTTGGGCTGGTCGTGATCCCACCAGGTGTAATCCACCCGGCCGAAGAATTTCGATTTGGAGAAACGCGCTGCCAGGCCCGTGATGTGAAGGGTCTTGTTCAATGGCCCCGGCTGCATGCGGGCGGAGGGCTGCATGGTTCCGTCCGGGTCGGTTAACTTGCAGCCCAGCACACCGATGCCCGGGTTCTCATCCATGTATTGAATGGTCTTTTCCAGAACGTCTGCGGCCAGAAATGCATCGGAATTCAGCAGCAATACGTAGCGTCCGGTGGCTTTTTCCATGGCCGGGTTGTTGCCGCCGGCAAACCCCCTGTTTTGATCCAGCCGTATCAGCTGCACCCCGGGAAATTCCGTTTGCACCATATCGGCCGACCCGTCCGTGGAGGCGTTATCCACGACGAATACTTCATGCCGGATTTCGGCCGCATGCTGCTGCACATGTTCCAGGCACCGGCGCGTCACCTCTTTTGTGTTGAAAGAAACGATCACAATTGAAACATCGATGATTTTATCGTCGGCGGACCGGTATATATGGGGCATGGATCATCTCCGGGTGTATGGCATTCAGCTCAATAAATGAAAGTCTGGGAAAAAGTCAATGCCAAATAAACACTTGACCAGGTAGAGAATAAAAATTGCTTCCACCAGTACAATGAGCAGCAGCGTTGCGATAAGGGCCTTTGTCGTGAGCGTCAGGATCACCTGCCTGAAAGGCGTTGCTTGTGATTCAGGTTTGCCGGAATCGGTGTCTTTTGCCACGCAAAACCGCAGCCAATTTCTTTTTTTGAGTATCCCGAGGGGCAGGCGCAGGTTAAAGCAAGTCCCGCCTGCCGGCGCCGGTAATTGACCCGCCTGGCGATCGGAATGGTCGGCCGGTATAACGGCTCGCATCGATTTATGTCTCCTCCAATGTAATTGTCGCAATAATCGGCGCTAGGCGTTTTCCAGGGGCGCGGCGGGGATGCTTTCCAGCCGTTTTCCCAGTTTCAGCCGCTCAAACTGCCAGGCCCGCAGGGATTTACGAAATCCCGGGTGATCATAGCGCGGTGCGCGCGTCACCCAGCCTTTTAAATACCCCAGAACGATGAGCATACCCCCCACCACGAAAGGTCTCTCCCGCATGCGGTATACCCCCACCGCCAGGATGTAAATGGGGTGGGTGCCCATAAAGTACTGCCCCCAGCCCCAGCGGATGCGACCGTGATATATGCTTTTATAAGAAGAGCCCATCAGGCGGTGGTCGTGAATCATTACTTCCGGGTCCCGAAAACTCTGGGTTCGCCAGCCTGC
>Ga0316189_10007256_pt1 | contig 10495 bp, 9 predicted proteins | sample LowCovwburrow_MG_FD_204930 | JGI IMG/M metagenome (GOLD analysis project Ga0316189, IMG submission 204930) | Coastal sediment microbial communities from Maine, United States - Lowes Cove worm burrow | ecosystem: Environmental > Aquatic > Marine > Coastal > Sediment | place: USA: Maine... | reverse complement strand
GCATATTTTCGATCGCTACATCGATGTCACCATCGGCTTCCTGCAGCGCTTTCTTACATTCCATCATGCCTGAACCTGTACGTTCACGCAGCTCTTTAACCATTGAAGCTGTAATTTGCATCACAGAGTCTCCTAATAAATTTTTCTATATAAATAATGTGTTTTGCTGTTAAGCGACTTAACTAGTCTTCAGTCTTAGCGGCAGCTTTCTTCTTAGGTGCTGCTTTCTTCTTAACGGCTGCTTTCTTCTTAGGCGCTGCCTTCTTCTTTACCGCTGCTTTCTTTTTAACAGCTGCTTTTTTCTTAGGCGCTGCTTCCTTTGCTTCAGCCGCTTCTTCAACAGGTGCTTCAGCCGCTTCTTCAACAGGTGCTGCAGCTACTTCTTCGACAGGTGCTTCAGCTACTTCTTCGACGGCTGGAGCTGGTGCTGGTGCTTCTGCTTCGACTTTACGTTTAGCTGCGGCTTTCTTAGGTGCAGGCGCATCATCACTGCGCTGGATGACAGCAGAGGCCCTGCCTTCGATGACAGCATCAGCTATGCCCTGGGCATATAACTGGATAGCTTTGATCGCATCATCGTTCCCCGGAATGACGTAATCAACGCCATCAGGTGAATTATTAGAATCGACGATACCGAAAACTGGGATACCTAATGTATTTGCTTCTTTAATAGCGATATCTTCATGGCCGACATCTATGACGAATACAGCACTTGGCAGACCTTTCATATCCTTGATGCCGCCGAGAACTTTATCTTTCTTTTCCATCTCGCGATTCAGCATCAGCTGTTCTTTTTTGTTGAGACGGTCAAAACCGCCATTTTCCGACATCTCTTCCAGCTCTTTCAATCGCGAGATAGACTGGCGAATTGTTTTGAAGTTGGTGAGCATGCCGCCCAGCCAGCGATGCGTGACATAAGGCATGCTGCAGCGCTGGGCTTCTTCACTGACGATGTTTCGTGCTGCACGCTTGGTGCCGACGAATAGCACGGTGCCGCGTTCAGCTGCAATCTTACCGATCGCATTCGCTGCTTCGTTGTATAACGGCAGTGTTTTCTCTAGATTGATGATGTGGATCTTGTTACGGGCACCAAAAATGTACTCAGACATTTGCGGATTCCAGAAACGGGTTTGGTGACCAAAATGCACGCCTGCTTCAAGCATCAGACGCATAGATACGTTAGACATATATATTCTCCGGTTAGGGTTATGCCTCCATATACCCCATGAAAAAACTGATTAAGCCGGATTTTAAGGCTTAAATCAGCACCCAATTACATGTGACGGTATATGTGCGAATTTAAATAAGATATAGTTAACCCCTGTTGGTAAACAACTGTGATGTGTGGCCAAAAACAGCCAATTATCAGGGCGACTATATCGCTCGTTTGCACCAAGTTTTCTCAGTGCGGGCGCTTTATACCATAACCAGCATAAATAAACAACGATATTTTACTAACCCGGTTACGGAAAATCTCTTTAACCAATTGATTTTGATAACATAAACGACATGGCGATATTAATAAAAGATTCACAGGCAATAGAAAAAATGCGGGTAGCCGGCCGCTTGGCTGGCGAAGTACTTCAGATGATCCGACGCCATGTAAAAGCCGGCGTAACCACCAATGAGCTGGACAAGATTTGCCATGACTACATCGTCGATGTGCAACAGGCCATCCCTGCGCCGCTGAATTATCACGGTTTTCCGAAATCGATCTGCACCTCGGTTAACCACCAGATATGCCACGGCATCCCCAGTGAGAAGAAACTGAAGAAGGGCGATATCATCAATATCGATATCACCGTCATAAAAGATGGCTATCACGGCGATACCAGCAAAATGTTTTACGTCGGCGAACCACCGATTCGCGCTAAACGTGTCTGCGAGGTTGCCCATGAATGCATGAAACTGGGTATCGAGCTGGTAAGGCCGGGCGCCCACCTGGGTGATATCGGGCATGCTATCCAGAAGCATGCCGAATCGAACAATTTCTCTGTCGTCCGTGAATACTGTGGACATGGCATCGGCAAAGGCTTCCACGAAGACCCCCAGGTCCTGCACTATGGCAAAGCCGGCACCGGTATAGAGCTGGAAGAAGGCATGATATTCACCATCGAGCCCATGATCAATGCTGGTAAGCGTCACGTTAAGCTGCTCAGTGATAACTGGACCGTCGTCACCAAGGACCATAGCGTATCAGCGCAATGGGAACATACCATCCTGGTGACCCGTGATGGCCACGAAGTTCTGACACAATGCGAAGGCGATGAAGTTTGATGATGCACCTCAACGAAATACCTGGCGATGACAATATCGATGGCCTTATTGATTTTTCTTCATTAAGGAAACAGCTGGAAGACTGCGACCACAAATCCTGCGCCGAGCCGATCAAGCTGTTAAAACAAGCTGTTGTCGCGATCGCTGAAGGCCTGGAAGAGAAATACAAGAACGGATGTGATGTCGATACCGTGGTCTATGGCAGGGCTAACCTGACCGATCAGCTGATCGACATCATCTATTCATACCAGTTCAAAGACCTCGATCAGGCGATCGCATTGATCGCCGTAGGCGGCTATGGACGCGGTGAACTGCATCCGAAATCCGATATCGACCTGATGATCCTTCTGAGAGAGGAAGAAAATCAGAATACCAAGGACCTGCTGGAAAAGTTCCTGATGCTGCTGTGGGACATCGGCCTCGAGATTGGCCATAGTGTCCGCACCATCGAAGAATGTGTAGAAGAGTCGACCAGGGATATCACCGTCGCCACCAACATCATGGAAGCACGCCTGCTCGCCGGCGATGAAAAACTGTTCTCGGTGATGAAAGAAAAGACCAGTCCTGAACATATCTGGGATTCGAAATCATTTTTTCAGGCAAAACTTGATGAGCAGATCCAGCGCAACGGAAAATTCAATGATACGGCATACAACCTTGAGCCAAACCTGAAAGAAAGCCGTGGCGGCCTGCGCGACATACAGATGATCGGCTGGGTCGCGAAACGCCATTTCAATGCCCACAGCCTGCATGACCTGGTCAAAGAAAATTTCCTGCTCGAAGACGAATTTAAAACACTGCACGACGGCCAGCAACTGCTTTGGCGCATCCGTTGCAGCCTGCACTACCTCGCTGGCCGTCGTGAAGATCGCCTGTTATTCGACTACCAGCGCGATCTCGCCGATGAATTTGGCTTCAAAGATAAAGCAGAAAACTCGAGGAATGAAGCCATCGAGCAGTTCATGCAGCAGTATTATCGAACAGTCATCGAACTCGAGCGTTTGAACGAGATGCTGTTACAACATTTCAGGGAAGTCATCATCTATGCTGATGTCGACACTGAAGCTGAACTGATCAATGACAGTTTCCAGGTGAGGAACGGTTATATCGAAACCACCAGTGACCGCATTTTCAAGGAAAACCCCTGTGCCATGCTGGAACTGTTTTTGATTCTGCAGAACTACCCTGATATCCAGGGCGTGCGCGCAGCAACCATCCGCCAGGTCAGGATGCACAAACACCTGATCGATGACGGAGTCAGGCAATCTCCTCGCGCGCATCACCTGTTCATCAAACTGATGACCAGCTCACGCGGTGTTACCCATGAATTGAGGCGCATGAACCGATACGGCATACTCGCCGCCTATATCCCGGCGTTTGATTCCATCGTCGGACGCATGCAGTACGACCTGTTCCACGCCTACACCGTAGACCAGCACACACTGTTCGTTATCAGAAATATGCGGCGCCTGTCGGTACCTGACTATTGTCACGAGTTTCCGCTGGCAAGTGGCGTGTTCCAGCACCTGCCCAGTCCCGGTTTGCTATATCTGTCTGGTCTATTTCATGATATCGCCAAGGGCCGACCTGGCGACCATTCCGAACTCGGTTCAATCGATGCTAGAGATTTCTGCAAACTTCACGGCCTGCCGGATCAGGATGCAGAACTGGTCAGCTGGCTGGTAAAAAGCCACCTGCTCATGTCGATGACCGCACAACGAAAAGACATCAGCGACCCCGACGTGATCAGCTCATTTGCTGAACAGGTAAAGAATATCGAACGGCTGGATTACCTCTACCTGCTCACGATATCTGACATACGTGCGACTAACCCGCAGCAGTGGAACGACTGGAAAGATAAATTACTTGGCGAGTTATATAACAAGACCGCTGCCATGTTACACAAGGGCCTGAGTCGTTCAAATGATAAACAGAGCAACATATCCGAGATACAGACTGCCAGCTTGCGCAGGCTTGAACTTCAGGGCATCGATTCTCACCAGGCAAATGATCTATGGAAAACATTCACTGCAGAATATTTCCAGGGTCACCCTTATGGCCTGATCACGTGGCACACGACATTGATCCTCGATGCGATTCAGAAAGGGTCGCTCGATACCCCTCTGATAAAAGCCAGGGTACATGAATCCAGCAATAGCATTCAACTTCTGATCTATATGAAAGACCGTGACGGTATCTTCTATGATGTGGCGACGGCCCTGACGATGAGCGAAGTTGACATCGTCAACGCACAGGTCAACAACGCCAAAAATGGTTTCGCACTGCAATCATACCGCCTGGCGCCGGTCAACACGAACAATATCGAACTGTCATTAGTGGCCGAGCAGATCACACGATTACTGCAGGAAAGATTGAGCAGCGAAGCTGACACGACGAAGGCTGCGTTAAGCAGCAGCAGGAAGCACAAGTACTTCCCATCGCCTACTGTCATACGTTTTAAGAACGTCAACGATGACAATGCAACCCGGATGAAGATAGAAACGCTAGACCGCACCGGGGTACTTGCCAGCATCGCAAAGGGAATCATCGACTGTGATATCAGGCTGCTCAATGCAAGGATCGCGACAGCGGGAGAACTCGCCATCGATTATTTTGTGATCAGCACAAAACAGGATCATGCGCTCAGTAAAGAACAACAAAAAAATCTGAAACAACACCTGAAAGAAATATTGTAAAAATGACTGCGACTTTAGACCTGGCCAAACAACTTATCAGTATCCCATCGGTAACACCAGATGATATGGGGTGCCAGAAGATCATCGGCGAGCGCTTATCAAGCATTGGCTTTGAAATCGAAAACCTGCGTTTCGGCGCAGTCGATAACCTGTGGGCGAGATACGGAACACGGGGACCTTTATTCGTTTTTGCCGGCCATACGGATGTCGTGCCGACCGGCCCCGTGGAGCAATGGAGCAGCGATCCGTTCACGCCGACCATCAGCGGTGACGTGATGACAGCTCGCGGCACCGCTGACATGAAGAGCAGTATCGCCGCCATGGTGTGCGCCTGCGAACAACTGCTGGCAGACAAAAAGGCTCTCAATGGCTCTATCGCGTTTCTTATCACCAGTGACGAAGAAGGCCCCGCGACAGACGGTACGATAAAAGTTATCGAACATCTCGAGCGTAAAAATGAAAACATTGACTGGTGCCTGGTCGGTGAACCTTCCAGCACAGAGACGGTAGGTGATGTCATAAAAAATGGCCGGCGCGGATCGATATCCGGTGACCTGACCATCCACGGCATCCAGGGACATATCGCCTACCCGCAGCTCGCAAAAAACCCGATCCACCTGTTCGCTGGCGCACTTCATGACCTGTGTGATGAAAAATGGGACAACGGAAACGAGCATTTCCCGCCAACCAGTTTTCAGATCTCAAACATCAATGGCGGCACCGGTGCCACCAATGTTATACCGGGCGAGCTTAAGGTACAGTTCAACCTGCGTTTTTCGACCGAGATTACCGAACAGCAGATAAAACAGCGAATAGAAACCATACTGAACAGTCATCAGCTCGATTACACGCTGGACTGGTCACTGTCAGGCCTTCCCTTTCTGACAGCTGACGGCAGGCTGGTGGATGCTGCGAGACAGGCCATCAAATCCGTTTGCGGTATCGATAGCGAGTTATCGACGGCTGGCGGCACATCTGATGGCAGGTTCATCGCACCGACGGGCGCCCAGGTGGTGGAACTTGGCCCGGTCAATGAGAGCATCCATAAGATCGATGAAAACATCAACATTAACGAGCTGGATCGACTCACGGAAATTTATCTCGACATACTAAAAAGGTTAATGATTTAGGACTATTATCACCGCAGGATACATTTTTGTTTTTAACGGGGATGTGAGATGAGTGATTTATACAAACGAATTTCAGACGCTCTCGACAATGATGCCGAGTACCTCGTGATGGGCGAAATTGCTGCTCACACCGGCCTGCTGGTCAGCCAGGCACCCAGGAACAATCAAGACTACGACATCATCGTGAATAATACCGATATGTCCAAAAGCTGCATGGTCGAAGTCATTCACAGCCGCGACCAGTTCAGTGGCATCATCAAAAGCACTGACTATGACTTCCTGATTTTCGTCTATGCGCCTAGCCAGATCGTCGATGGTGTCGTCAAACCGAGCACGGGAAAAGAAGCTGAAGAAACAAAGGGTATCTACGTTTTCCCCCGCTCGGTGGTACGAACCGCCATTGATGAGGCGACGGGTACAGACTTTGATCCCAGGAAGATCGTGGTCGATGGCACAGCTGATAAAAACAGATACAGAGAATATCGCAGTGCTTTTCAGCTGATCTCAGAGCTGGTACCTGACAGCCCACCCGGCTTTATATAGACATCGTTATATCCTCTGCCACTTTACTAACATGGCCCGATTGAACTACACTCAGATGTATAACAAAAACAATATATAAAAGAGAAAACTCATGAACTCAGAAAAAGTCTTATTCAGCTTTTTCATGATCCTCGCGCTGACCCTAAACTTCGGTTTTTTCATCGGCGAGATGGATAACCCGCAACACCATAATGTCTATGAACTGTTCGCAGTCATTATCGTCAACCTCATCGCTACCGTACTTAAATTTGGCGACCGCTCCAGACTCGGGCCGATGTTACTGGCCACCAGCCTGGTAGCACTCGTACAGCTGATCTCTGCTGCCCTGGTGTGGACTTTCGCGGAACATGTACAGGGCACAGGTCTGACCCCCGATACCATGGTGCTGATCGTATCGCTCAGCGGCGGTGCCGTACTTGCCAACATTATTTCTGTCATCCTGCTGATGATCGAAACCACCATGTTGCGTCGTTAAACCCCTGCAGAAATCCAGATCATGAAGAACGAGGAGCCCGAAAAAAAGGAGAACTCCGAGGAAGCCATCAACCCGGTGATATCGATGATCATGTCGCGCATGCGCATGCCGTTGATCATCCTCATCGTGATCTATGCTATCTCGATGACCGGAATGATAGCGATACCCGGACACGATGACCATGGTAATCCATGGCATATGAGCATCTTTCACGCCTTCTACTACGTCAGTTTTACCGCCACCACCATCGGTTTCGGTGAAATACCTTATGCATTGAATGACGCGCAGCGACTGTGGGTCATCTGCACCATCTACATGACCGTAATCGCCTGGCTGTATGCTATCGGTAACATCCTTGGCCTGGTACAGGATCCGGTTTTCAAGAAAGCACGTAATGAAAACAGGTTCAGACACCAGGTCAACAAGATACATGAACGCTTTTACCTCGTCTGTGGACTGGGTGAAACCGGCTATGAAGTCATCAAGGCGCTGACCAACGAGCATTACCGTGTCGTCGTCATCGAGCAAGAGCAGGACAGCCTGCTGGAAAACAATATCTACGACCTGCAGGAGTTTGTACCCTGCCTGATAGCCGATGCTTCAGTCCCCAGGAACCTCGAGCTCGCCGGCATCAGCAAGAAGAACTGTAATGGCGTGATCGCTGCGACCGCCTCCGATGAGACCAACCTCAAGATAGCTATCAGCAGCAAACTGCTCCATCCCGAGGGCAAGGTTGTCTGCCGCTCGGACCTGCTGGCATATGAATTAAATATGCGCTCCTTCAACACCGATTACGTGGTGAACCCGTACAATACTTTCGCTGATATCTTTTCGATGCTGCTGCACAGTTCATCGTTACATATGATCTTCGACTGGTTGACCGGGGCGCCCGGCTCACAGGTTACCGATGAACCGCTAAAATTTAATTTTGGTCGCTGGATACTCTGCAGCTATGGCCGTTTCGGTAAAGCCTTATATCAAAAGTTTCTCGAACATGATGTAGAAGTGACCATCCTCGATTCCAACGAAGAAGCCATAAGCCACTTCACGGAAAATAATATCGACCAGGTGGAGGATATTATTTCTGCAACCGGTATCGATGAGAAATCACTGAATAAAGCCGGCATAGATACAGCCGTAGGCCTCATCGCCGGCGGTGATGACGATTCCAACAACCTGTCCACCATCATGACAGCACGCCAGATGAACCCAGATATATTTGTGGTGGCGCGACAGAACCTGCGGGACAACTCTGAACTGTTCAAAAAAGTAAAGGCCGACGTGGTCATGCAGCCTCGAGAGATTACGGCACGCATGATCCGTATCCTGTTCCTGAATCCGATGTTATGCGATTTCCTGAAGCTCGCTAATAAACAGGATGAAGAGTGGAGCAACGTCGTCATCAGCCGGCTAAGTGCTGTCATCGGCGAATCCAAACCGCATATCTGGACCGTCGAGATAAACCCTAAGAAGACACCGGCCGTCTTCAAAGCGATAGCTTTCGGCCGGAAAGTCACACTCGACACCATCACGCTGGATTCGCTATCGAGAACCCATAGGTTAAAGTGCGTACCCTTGCTGCTATTGCGCAGTGGCGAATTCCAGATAATGCCGGAAGACGAGACCGTGCTCAAAGATGGCGACTGCGTGCTGTTTTGCGGTATGCGCAAAGCTAAGAACAGCATGCAATGGACCCTCAAAGTCATGTCCAGCCTGAACTACGTGTTGAGATACGAAAGTGAGCCAGAATCTTACCTGCTCAAACAAATATCACGATTATTCAAAGGCCGGGAAAGCGGAGATAGCCCTCGTTAAGCATATCTCAGCTCTGCACGACAATCGTCGTATCCGCTGTTATAATCTCCCGCAAAATAAAACCAGCTCAATGTCTCGATAGCTCAGCTGGATAGAGCGGCCCCCTCCTAAGGGGCAGGTCGGGGGTTCGATTCCCTCTCGGGACACCAATTAAAAAAACAGGTACCGCTATGTCTACAGTTACACTCGAAACCACTCTCGGCAATATCGTCATTGAACTCAACGAAGAAAAAGCACCAGAAACGGTCAAAAACTTCCTGAGTTATGTCAACGACGGTTTTTTTGACGGCACGATATTCCACCGCGTTATCCCTAACTTCATGATCCAGGGCGGCGGCTTTATGCCCGGCATGGTTCAGAAGCGAACTGAAGACCCGATAAAAAATGAAGCTGACAACGGCCTGCCAAATGACCGCGGCACGATCGCCATGGCGAGGACGAATGACCCGCATTCAGCGACCGCTCAGTTTTTCATCAATCACAATGACAATGCATTCCTGAATCACACCGCACCTACGGGCCCGGGCTGGGGTTACTGTGTTTTCGGCAAGGTAACAGATGGCATGGACACCGTTGACGCCATAGCTGCCGTCAGCACAGGTAATGACACCGGTCATGCTGATGTACCCATCGAGACCATCACTATTAACAAAGCATCTGTAATGTAACTACACAAACATAATCACCTATAGCAACAAGCCTAATATCGTATGAAAGATATAGTTTGTATTTCAGACCTCCATCTAATGCCTGAGAGACCGCAGACGATGGAGCTGTTTATACGTTTCGTTGATGATATAGCATCTAAAGCGGATACTTTATACATCCTTGGGGATTTTCTCGAGGTCTGGTGGGGTGATGATGACCCAGCAACTGGTTATGCGGATGTATTTAATAGCCTGACCGAATTAACAAGTAAGCATAAGACCAAAGTTTATTTAATGCATGGTAATCGTGATTTTATGATCGGCCAGTCACTAGCTGATCGCTGTCATTTTGAAATCATCCAGGACCCTCATAAGATAATAATAAATGGCAAAGACGCCTTATTGATGCATGGCGACACTTTATGCACCGATGATGTCGAATATCAAAAATTCCGTCAAATGGTTAGAAACCCACTTTGGCAACAACAGGCATTGAGCAAGACACTAGAGGAGCGATTCCAGCTAGCCAAGAGCATAAGAGAGAGCAGCAAACAATCAACAACGGAAAAGGATGAATACATCATGGATGTCAATCAGCAAGAAACCGACAAAGCATTCATAGATAACCATGTCGACCTGATCATCCACGGCCATACACACCGCCCTGCCATACATCATAAAAAAGTTAATGGCCGTAATACCACCCGTGTCGTATTAGGCGACTGGTTCGAAAAAGGCAGTTACCTGAGGGTCAATGATTCTTCCGAACTCAAACTGCAGTCTTTCAAATAAAGGTTTAATTAAACCGTCTATCACGGAATAAATTATTCGGTATATCCAAATGCTTCACCCTTGCAGGGCTTACGTGAAAAACCATTCCAGACAGTTTTTTCTGCTCCTACATTTTGTATC
>Ga0316189_10007255_pt1 | contig 10496 bp, 9 predicted proteins | sample LowCovwburrow_MG_FD_204930 | JGI IMG/M metagenome (GOLD analysis project Ga0316189, IMG submission 204930) | Coastal sediment microbial communities from Maine, United States - Lowes Cove worm burrow | ecosystem: Environmental > Aquatic > Marine > Coastal > Sediment | place: USA: Maine... | reverse complement strand
TGAAGTCCGGCAAGGTCGTGGCGGCAGTACCAGAGTCGAGTAAGAAATTGTTGGCGCTGGCAGCGACGCACGCCGACCTTCCCAAACCAGAAGCAGTTGGCCGTTTCGTCGGTCAGCGATAGGAATAGCATTATGAATTTCGCACTCAGCGATGAGCAACAAATGATCGTCGATACGGTCCGGGCTTTTGTCGAGAACGAGCTGTATCCGCACGAAGAGGAAGTGGAGCGAACCGGAGTCGTGCCCAAAGAGCTCGGCGAAGAGATCGCACAGAAGGTACGCGATATGGGTTTCTTCGCCCCCAATATCTCCACCGAGTTTGGTGGTGGCGGCCTGAACCAACTCGAGTTCACCTTGCTTGAGAGAGAGCTAGGGCGGGCATCAATGGCGCTGTCCGTGTTTTTCGGGCGGCCGTCCGGAATTCTGGAAGCGTGCGACGAACAGCAGCGCGAAAAATACTTGTTGCCTGCCGTCAGCGGCGAAAAAGTGGATGCCCTTGCGATGACAGAGCCGGATGCAGGCTCGGATGTCCGCGGTATGAAGTGCTCGGCAGTGCAGGACGGCACGGACTGGGTTATCAATGGCACCAAGCATTTCATCAGCCATGCTGATATTGCTGACTTTGTTATCGTCTTTGTGGCGACCGGCGAAGAAGAGTCAGCACGCGGCATTCGCAAGAAGATCAGTTGTTTTCTGGTTGACCGTGGCATGCCCGGGTTTGAGATTAGAAGTGGCTACAACTCTGTGTCGCATCGGGGATATCACAACTGCATTCTGAATTTCGACAACTGTCGTGTTCCTAAGGAACAAATGCTGGGCGAGCCGCATCGTGGTTTCGATCTTGCCAACGAGTGGCTGTATGCGACGCGACTTACGGTTGCGGCGATGGCGGTTGGCCGGGCGCGACGCGCACTGGATCTTGTCTTGCCGTACACGGTCGAACGCAAGCAGTTCGGGCAGTCGATTGGCAAGTTTCAGGGCGTGTCCTTCAAGCTTGCTGACATGGTGACTGAAATTGACGCGGCGGACTGGCTGACCCTGTCGGCGGCATGGCGATTTGACAACAAGTTGCCGTCCAACCGCGAGATCGCAAGCGCAAAATTGTATGCAACCGAAATGCTGGCGCGCGTGACCGATGAGTCACTGCAGATATTCGGCGGTATGGGATTGATGAGTGACTTACCGCTTGAGCGACTTTGGCGCGATGCTCGGGTTGAGAGAATTTGGGAAGGCACTTCGGAAATTCAACGCCACATCATCAGTCGCGAACTACTGCGGCCGCTCGAAAAATAGACGGGTAAACATCATGACAACTGAAGACGTAAAGGTACGTATTGAGGGCGGCATTCTTGAGGTGACCATCGATCGCCCCAAAGCGAATGCGATTGACCGTGCAACCAGTATTCGCCTTGGCGAGATATTCTCCGAATTTCGCGACAACCCGGATTTCCGGGTCGCCATTATTACCGGTGGCGGTGAAAAGTTTTTTTCCGCGGGCTGGGATCTGAAGGCTGCCGCTGGCGGTGAAGAGGTTGATGGCGACTATGGCGTTGGCGGATTTGGCGGTATTCAAGAGCTGGAAGATTTTAATAAGCCGGTGATCTGTGCCGTCAACGGAATTTGTTGCGGCGGTGGGTTCGAGATTGCTCTGTGTACAGACATCATTATTGCCGCTGATCACGCTACCTTCGCGCTACCCGAGATTCGTTCTGGTACGGTCGCTGACGCTGCATCCATCAAGTTACCGAAGCGCATTCCGTATCATATCGCGATGGAAATGCTGCTTACGGGTCGATGGCTGGAAGCGGAGGAAGCAAATCGCTGGGGCTTTGTGAATGAGATCGTTCCAGCGGCTCAGTTAATGGAGCGCGCCTGGGAAGTTGCGCGCCTGATCGAGTCTGGACCGCCACTGGTGTATGCCGCGATCAAGGAAGTTGTGCGCGAAGCGGAAGACATGCAGTTCCTGCCAGCTTTAAAGAAAATAACGGGCCGTGAGTTTTCGACCGTTGACAAGCTCTACTCGAGTGAAGATCAAAAAGAAGGCGCGCTCGCATTCGCTGAGAAACGCGATCCGGTGTGGCAGGGAAAGTAGCCGGACCCATGAGCAAGATAGAGTCGCTACGACGATTATTACAACCCAGGACGGTGGCGGTATTTGGTGGCGACAGCGCCGTTGCGGTGGTGCGTCAATGTCAGGCGATCGGATATGCGGGTGAGATTTGGGCCGTTAATCCGAAGCGTACGGATCTGGCCGGTGTGCCCTGTGTTGCGAGCATCGATGACTTGCCAGGAATTCCTGACGCGAGTTTCGTAGCAGCACCGCCACAGGCGTCATTGCAGATAATTGCCGAGCTGTCCGCGCGCGGCGCGCCGGGTGCGGTGTGTTTTGCTTCGGGGTTCGCAGAAGCGGGGGCCGAAGGTGAAAAGCTGCAGGCGCAACTGCTTGCAGCAGCAGGTGACATGGCCGTCATCGGGCCCAATTGCCATGGTTTTCTGAATTATCTGGACGGCGTTGCCCTATGGCCGGACGAGCACGGTGGTCAACGGGCGCAGCGCGGCGTCGCAATGATCACGCAAAGCGGCAATATTGCACTCAATCTGACGATGCAGCAGCGCTCAGTCGACTTTTCCTACGTGATTTCAATTGGCAATAATTCGACACTTGGCCTGCACGAGTACATCGACATGTTGCTCGGCGACTCGCGTGTATCGGCAATCGCTTTGCACATAGAGGGCATTCAGGACATCGCGGGTTTTTCGGCAGCTGCCATTCGAGCTTTGCAACAAGGCGTGCCGATCGTCGCTTTGAAAACCGGCCGGTCTTCCCTCGGTGCCGAAATTACGATGAGCCATACGGGATCGCTGGCGGGATCTGACCGGCTTTACTCGGCGCTTTTCGAACGTGTTGGTGTCGCTCGCTGCGATACGGTGCCGCAGTTTCTCGAAACCATGAAATTTCTGTCCATAGTTGGCCCATTGCATGACAACAGCATGGGTTCGATGAGCTGCTCCGGGGGCGAAGCTTCTCTGGTCGCCGACTACGCGGAGCGGCTTGGCGTCGATATGCCAGCACTGACGGCGTCATCGACGACCCAGTTGCAGGCGTTATTAGGGGCGCGAGTCAACGTGGCTAATCCGCTCGACTATCACTTGTACATATGGGGTAACTATCCACAGCTACATGCATGTTTCGCAAAATTTCTGAGCAACGAATTCGCATGTACGCTGCTGGTGCTTGATTACCCACCGCATGCAGGCGCTGATCAATCGAACTGGAAGATCACTGAGCAGGCATTGATTGATGCAGTCCGTGACACCGGTCAACGAGCGGTCGTTGTTGCGTCGCTACCGGAAACCTTGCCGATAGATGTGCGGCAGCGCCTTGCTGCGGCTGGCATCGCACCCATGCAGGGTATCGAAGACTGCATATTCGCGGTCAGGGCCGCTGCCAAAATCGGTGTAGCAAAGGCGAACATTGCCAATATCAGAGCCGTACTCGCACAGACAGAATTGCGTGGCGAAGCACAGTCAATGGATGAGGTGGCAAGTAAGTCTGCGCTGGCTGAGCACGGGGTGACAATTCCTGTGGGTAAGGTTTGTAAGGCGAGCGAGACGGTCGTAGCTGCTACTACGATTGGCTACCCGGTTGTTCTTAAAGCAGTGTCCGACGAACTGGCGCACAAGAGTGAGGCCGGCGCCGTGATGGTGGGTCTTGCCAATGCGGCTGCCGTGCGCGACGCAACAGCATCGATGGCGGCAAATTTCGATCGCTTTTTAGTAGAGGCCATGGCTCGGCCGATGGTTGCAGAGCTCATAGTCGGCGTAAGTCGCGACGCGTCGTTCGGGCTATCGTTGCTCGTGGGCACGGGCGGGACCATGGTGGAACTTCTTGATGACACTGCGTCCTTGTTGTTGCCGGCGAGTCGCGACGACATTGCAGCTGCCATTCGGTCTCTCAAGATTGCACGAATTTTGAACGGGTACCGCGGCGGTTTGGTCGGCGATATGGATGCTGTCCTGGATGCGATCGAGGCGATCGCAAACTTTGCGATCGCCAATGAGGGGCGCTTATTGGAGCTGGATGTTAATCCATTGCTCGTAACTCCTGATGCTGCGATCGCAGTAGACGCGTTTATCCGTGTTATGTTGCCTGTCACCAGGAGTTAGAGAATTCCCCAGGCAACATGCGTGACTCGTTCAAGCTTATTGATAAAGCGACGTTCTTCGGCGCATTGACTCTGCTGTTGGCAGTGACCCTGCCGTTGATTATTTTTCCGCAGCAAGGGGCGGCGTGGGTAGCACTGGCGCGCAGTTTCATTGTCGAGAATTTCGGATTTCTGTATCTGGCGTTGGGATTTGGCGCGGGCATCTTCATGATGTTTATCGCATTTAGCGATATCGGCCGAATTTCACTCGGTCATCCGGACGAAGAACCGGAATTCGGAACTTTTGCGTGGGCGGCCATGCTGTTTTGTGCCGGCATCGGCGCATCAGTTCTGTACTGGGGCACCATCGAATGGGCCTATTACTATCAGGCGCCACCGTTTCAGATCGAGGCGCAGTCTGCCGAGGCGGCGCGCTGGGCAGCCGCGTACGGCATTTTTCATTGGGGGCCACTGGCGTGGGCGATCTATCTTATCCCGGCATTGCCGATCGCCTACTTCTACTATGTGCGGCATAGAAATGTTTTAAAAGTATCTGAGGCGCTGCTGCCAGTCCTGGGGGAAGGGGCTGCACACGGTAAGACCGGCAAGTTTATCGACGTGCTTTTCGTTTTTGGCATGCTGGGTGGTGGCGCAACGACACTGGGACTCGCAGCTCCACTGATTAACGAAGGTGTGCATGAGCTCTTCGGGGCGCCGCGAAATATCACGACGCAAATTATTGTGCTCATCGTCTGCACCTCAATATTCGGCGCCAGCGCGTATGCCGGATTAAAGAAGGGCATTCAAAATCTGTCACTTCTGAATATGTGGCTGGCACTCGGCATGCTGGCATTCATTTTTATCGTTGGTCCTACTGTATTCCTCGCAAATACAGGCATCGATGCGCTTGGCAGAGTGCTCAGCAACATTGTGCATATGGCAACCTGGATTGAACCGTTTGGTGGTTTCGATCATTTTGAAGACACACACTTTCCGCAAGACTGGACTATTTTCTATTGGGCCTGGTGGCTGGCGTTCGCCCCAAGCGTCGGTCTGTTCATCGCACGAATTTCGCGCGGCCGAACCATTCGGGAAATGATTGTCGGCTCGATGTTTTTCGGCACACTCGGTTGTTTCCTGTTCTTCATGTGCCTCGGCAACTTTGGACTGTACCTGCAATTATCCGGTGAGCTCGATGTGCTGCAAATACTGAATGGAGAATCGCCAACGGCGGCAATTTTCGCGATTCTCGGCGAGCTACCCATGCGCTATTTCGTGATCGGAATTTACACGCTGCTTGCAGTGATCTTTACTGCAACGACATTCGATTCGATCTCCTACATTCTGGCGGCAGTTGTGCAGCGTGAGATTGAGGACGAACCCATGCGCTGGAATCGACTCTTCTGGGCTGCCGCACTGAGCTTCATGCCGATCACATTATTGTTGCTCGGTGGGCTCGAAACATTGCAGACCGCAAGCATTGTCGGTGGCGCGCCATTGCTGGTCGTAGCGTTGCTGTTGTGCATGTCCATCGTCAAGGTGGCCCGCTATGATCTGGCTCAGCAGCCAGGGGTCAAAAGCGACGTTATTCATATCGAAGCCCTGCCGGAAAACGACCCCTGGACCAGCGCGGGCAGCTGGGACTCCAAAAGCCTGAAATAGCTTCATTTCTTGTCGTTTTTGGCCAGAAGGATGTCGCTCACAACAATGCGTGGCAGATAAATCTGGAACACACTGGATTGTTGGATTACATTTCCAAAACCTTCAATCAGGCACGAATATGAGCAACGAACCACGCCGCCGCCGGTCTGCCGGCAGAGAAGCAAAACGCACCGAACGGCAGAAGATGCGCACGTCCACCGCGACCTGCATCGATCGAAAAATTCCCTATTTCGAGATTCTCTCTGAAGAGGGCATGCAGCTCATCGAGAACAACGCGGAGACCGTGCTCGAAGAGATCGGTATCGAGTTCAAGGATTTTCCTCAGGCGCTGAGTTTGTTCAAGGAAGCCGGTGCTGATATCGACGGCGAACGAGTTCGCTTCCCGCGTGGACTATGCCGCTCAATCGTGCAGGCATCTGCGCCGAGGGAATATATGCAGCACGCGCGTAACCCCGCGCGCAGCACCATGATCGGCGGTGATCGTACGGTGCTGGTGCCCGCGTATGGTTCGCCGTTCGTGCGTGACCTCGACAAGGGCCGTCGGTACGCGACGCTTGAAGACTTTCGCAATTTCGTAAAGCTCACCTACATGGCCTCGGGCCTGCATCATTCGGGCGGTACGATTTGCGAGCCGGTCGACATTCCGGTCAATAAGCGACATTTCGATATGGTTTACAGCCACATCAAGTACAGCGACAAGCCGTTTATGGGCTCGGTTACGGCTCCGGAGCGGGCGCAAGATACGGTCGACATGGCAAAGATCGTATTTGGTGAGGAGTTCGTGCAACAGAACACGGTCATTACGAGTCTCATCAATGCGAACTCGCCGATGACGTTTGATTCAACCATGCTCGGCGCGGCAACCGTGTATGCCGAGAATAATCAGGCGACCATGATTTCGCCGTTCTTGATCGCGGGTGCAATGTCGCCCGTTTCGGTCGCAGGCACGGTGACGCAAATTCTCGCCGAAGCGCTGGCCGGCATGGCCTATGTGCAGTTGGTTAAGCCAGGTGCGCCGGTGATCTTCGGTACGTTCGCTGCCGCCGTTTCCATGCAGTCCGGCGCGCCCACCTTCGGCACGCCAGAACCAAGCATGATTGTTTATGCGGCCGCAGCGCTCGCAAGGCGCCTCGGCGTGCCTTTCCGCAGTGGCGGCAGTCTGTGTGGGTCCAAGATTCCGGATGCGCAAGCGGCATATGAGTCAACCAACACTCTGGTGACGTCTGCGCTTGCCGGGGTGAACTTCATGCTGCATACCGCCGGTTGGCTCGAAGGCGGTCTTGCCATGGGTTACGAGAAATTTATTCTCGATGCGGATCAGGCCAATATGATCGCGATATTGCTGGGCGGAATAGACTTGTCGGAGAATGGACAGGCGATGGACGCGTTGCGGGAAGTCGGTCCGGGCGCGCATTTCCTGGGTTCTGCGCATACACAGGCCAACTTCGAAACGGCGTTCTACGCCTCGCCCGTTTCCGATAGCAATAGTTTCGAACAATGGGAAGCAGAGGGTTCGATTGATGCTGCGCAGCGCGCCAATAAAGTCTGGAAGCGCATGCTGAACGAGTATGAGGCGCCAGCAATCGACCCGGCCATTGACGAAGCACTGATCGAATTCATGACGAAGCGAAAATCTGAATTTGCAGACCGAGACTACTGATGTCAGACACGGTCCTGGTCATCGCCTGCGGTGCGTTGGTTCGTGAAATTACCGAGCTAAAGGAACGCTACGGCTGGGACCATCTGCAGCTGAAGTGCATCGATGCAAAACTGCACATGCGGCCGGCACTGATTCCGGGTCGCTTGCGCGACATGATTCAGAAGTACAAGGGTGACTTCGATGAAATCTTCGTCGCCTATGCCGATTGCGGCACCTGCGGTGAAATCGACAAGGTTCTCGATGAAGAGGGCATCAAGCGATTGCCCGGCGCACATTGTTATCAATTTTTTGCTGGCACCGATCGCTTTGCGGCCCTGTCAGAACGAGAACCTGGCACGTTTTATCTGACAGACTTTCTCGCGCAACATTTTGATCAGTTTGTGACCAAGCCACTCAAGTTCGAAACACATCCGGAGCTGCGTGAAATGTATTTCGGCAACTATCGAAAGCTCGTCTATTTATCGCAAAAGCAGGATCAGGAATTGTTACTTGCTGCCCGGGCCGCTGCGGAAAAGCTCGAGCTGGATTTCGAGCATGTGCACGTCGGTTACGGAGAATTGGAGAGTGGCTTGAAGGATGTCGCAGGGAGTAGAGCCGTTGCCTAAGATAACGCTCATCTATTGGCGCGACATTCCGTCCCAGGTCATCGTGCAGCGGGGCCGAACCCGGGAGAAGGCATTGCTCAGCGCCCGCTTTCAGGAAGCCATCGATCGTGCAGCGATGCGTGCCGGTAAGGGCAGTAGTGATGCGTATATGTCCGAATGGGATCGCAAGACGTCTTCGCTAGAATCCGAGCAGGATCTGGCAGATATCGCGGCAGCTGAACTTAGTCGGCTGGAGTCCGAATTTTCCGACGAGTTGCTGTTGGAGTTGATCCGAAATCATGGGTCGATGAGCGAGAAATAACAATGTATCGAATGCGATCCTGGTCTGTGCGAAACGCGCGCTGGCTCAAGGCCTTGTACCACGGCTTTGAGGCGGTTCTCTCGTTTATGAGCCCATTGTTGCGCTGGATCGGCTATGAGCGCCTCGACAAGCCAGTCCTCATGCTCGAGAAAGCGACCAAAGGCTTCCTGCTCGATTCACAAAGCTGTGGCCAGTGCATCGTCGGTTTTACCGGTTTGTCGTGCCCGATGAACTGTCCCAAGACAATGCGGAATGGCCCTTGCGGCGGAGTACGTGCCGATGGCAAGTGCGAGGTCAAGCCGGAAATGGACTGTGTCTGGGTTCAGGCCTGGGAAGGCAACAAGCGATTCCAGGACAAGGAATACCCGATCCAGATGCTGCAGCCCGCCATCGACAATCGCAGGTTCGGCACCTCGGCGTGGTTACGGGAGCTTCGCAAACGTGAGGTTTGAAGACGAACCACTGATCCCCGGCGAGCATCTGCCGCAACGCGAAGGCCACGACTCGCCAGGGCGGCTGGAACGTATTCTGCGTGCAGGAGCATTTGCAGTAACGGCTGAAATTGCGCCACCGGATTCGGCCGACCCGGAAGAAGTCTATGCGCGGGCTGCCTTATTCGACGGTGTGGTCGACGCAATCAATGCAACTGACGGTTCCGGCGCCAATTGCCACATGTCCAGTGTGGGTATGTGTTCATTATTGACGCGACGCGGCTATGCCATGGTAATGCAGGCCTCGGCTCGCGATCGTAACAGGATAGCCATTCAGGGTGACGTGCTGGGTGCGGCGGCAATGGGCGTTTCGAATATTTTGTGTTTAACCGGCGATAGTGTCGGTGTTGGTGATCACCCTGGCGCGAAGCCGGTGTTTGACCTTGACTGCATGTCGATGTTGAACATGCTGCGTGGTATGCGTGACGATCAGCAGTTCCTTAGCGGGCGTAAGTTGACGAGTCCGCCGAAAATTTTTCTGGGCGCGGCGGCAAATCCGTTCGGGCCACCGCTGGACTATCGGCCACTGCGTCTTGCCAAGAAAATCGAGGCCGGGGCGCAATTTGTGCAGACGCAGTATTGTTTCGATACAGAGATTTTCAAGAATTATATGGCCGTTGCACGGGATATGGGCTTGCACGAAAAGGCGTTTATTCTTGCAGGAGTTGGGCCGCTGGCTTCAGCTAAATCAGCGCAATGGATGCGTGAGAATGTGCCGGGCGTGCATATTCCGGATCATATTATCGAGCGCCTCAAAGGTGCTGAAAACCAGAAAGAAGAGGGCGTCAGTATTTGCGTGGACATGATCCGCGAACTGAAAGAAATAGAGGGCGTTAGCGGCGTGCACATCATGGCTTACAAACAGGAAGCCAGAGTTGCAGAAATCGTTGAGCGCTCAGATGCATTAGCAGGTCGCGAGTTATGGCACCCCGGAATTGCCCGGGATGTAGATCCGGCCACCAGTTAGATCAATCGGAGATTAGGGAAATGACAGAGACTTTGGTCAGTTCGGCCAATAAGGAAGTGCGAATAGGTTTTGATCGCCCATTCGTCATCATTGGCGAACGAATTAATCCGACGGGACGCAAGATTCTCGCGGAGGAGATGAAGAACGGTGACTACAGTCGCGTTATTTCAGATGCATTGGCCCAAGTGGCTGCCGGAGCGCATATGCTCGACGTCAATGCCGGAATCCCGCTCGCGGACGAGCCGGCGATTCTTGCTGAGGCGATCAAACTGGTGCAATCGGTAACCGATGTGCCGCTGTCGATCGATTCATCGATTGTTGAGGCACTGGAGTCCGGCCTGTCGGTCTATCAGGGCAAGGCGCTGGTTAACTCGGTGACCGGTGAAGATGAGGTGTTGGAGAGAGTATTACCTTTAGTGGCGAAATACGGTGCTGCTGTAGTTGCAATTTCGAACGACGAGACAGGTATATCCGAGGACCCGAACGAGCGCTTCAAGGTCGCCAAGAAAATTGTTGAGCGCGCAGCAGACTTCGGCATCCCGGCCTGCGATGTTGTGGTTGATCCGCTGGTTATGCCCATCGGTGCAATCAATACGGCGGGCAAGCAGGTCATGCACATCGTGGAGCGGCTGCGAAATGAGCTAAAGGTTAATACAACCTGTGGT
>Ga0316189_10007254_pt1 | contig 10496 bp, 8 predicted proteins | sample LowCovwburrow_MG_FD_204930 | JGI IMG/M metagenome (GOLD analysis project Ga0316189, IMG submission 204930) | Coastal sediment microbial communities from Maine, United States - Lowes Cove worm burrow | ecosystem: Environmental > Aquatic > Marine > Coastal > Sediment | place: USA: Maine... | reverse complement strand
TCGACGTCAAAAATAAACACACCCATGTGTGTATCCCCAAGTACCTTAAACGACAGCGCTTACAGGTGCCCCTTTGCTGAGACTGTGATATTCCGCACGGTTTTGCGACTTTTTCCCTAGACAGAATCAGGTGCTTTTGATACCATGGCATCAGTTGACGGACAGGTTGCAAATAACAACCTTTGTTTTTTTGTATCCGTTGTGCGGCTTTACACAAGGGTTGCATTTTTTAAACCCTCCCTAATTCTTTGTGACCGACTGCCAAGGTCGGCGAAATAGTTCAACCATATCGCGGACTGTGATCCGGCTCAATTCTGGGAATCGCTAGATTATTCGCCGGGGCCCCATCGGCCCCGGACAACCATAAACAGAACTAACCGAGATGTGAGGGACCATCTCGAGACGCTGGAGTTGAATCATGAAAAAGACCATGTTAGCCATTTTTGTAGCGTGTAGTGTAAGTCTGTATGCCCAGGAAACCATGAATGGCTTGGGCGACCAGTTAGACCAAATCAAGGCGCAGGTACCTAATGCATCGGTGATTGGGATCGTTTTCAACCCTCAGGACACAGATATCAGTGGTCAAAAGGTTTCGATAAAGACCTTGGCCTTGCCAGCAACCAGTGCGCCCATGTTGGTGAAGAACATGCGTCTGATCATCAAAAAGGTCGATGCGATCTACTTATTAAAGGGTAAGAACGTGACCTCACAGAGGTTGGCCAGTTTTGTCTTGAAGAACGCCAGTAAAAGAGATGTCAAAGTTTTTACCAATGACCCCGCGCTTGCGCAGCTACCGGGAATGGGCTTTGTTCAAGTGGATGACGATGGTTCCTACGCGGTCCAGTACGCGGTGAAATAAAGGACCAATCCGATCTGATAAGTTGTCTTTGCCCGAGCGGGCCGGAAACCAGTTATGCGTGCGAATTAGACACCAAGCCGTCTAACCCGAGAAGCCAATTTTCCCGGTAGGGACATCGACGGCTTGAACGGTTCCGAAAGCCTGCTCGTGTTTTTGCAGGTTGGTTTGCAGGGTATTGATAAACCGTTTCAGGTGACCAGGGCTGAGAATGACTCTGGAAACAACGGTCCCCGTGGGTGGTGCCGCCATCATAAAGTCGAGGATAAACTCTTCTCGTGTATGTGAAACTAGGGTGTTGTTGGCATAGACACCTGCTTGTAGACCCTCGGGGATACGGATCTTCATTTCTTTCTTCTCATTGGCCATGGATTCGCCTCCGGAAAAAATCGTCGCGCCTTATTCTAGCCGATTTCCCCTGGAAAAAAGTCATTATTATGACGATTCATCGGCTTGCATCGCCTGTTTCATCCGGGCAAGTTTTGCCTGCACCTTTTCTTGGACGAGGTCGGCCTCAAGCGCGGCAAACGCCAATTCCAGTTCATTGTCGGCAATTTTGCGCTGGGTCGCGTCCTCGATTTCGGTTCGTGCACGCATGCGAGCGGTGGAGCCCCCCTGGGAATCAATGTCGTAGGTGACGCGAAGCTGGGCCAGGTTCTTGTCGAGTTCGGCCAGGCACAAACGGGCAAGCAAAACCGCCTTGTCCCTGTCCAGCTCGGCATGACCCTTCTCCATTTTTTCAACGATTGAGGTCAGCACTTCGGCATCTGCCTTGCGACGGTAGTAGACCTTCTCCAAATCACGTACCACCAGTTCCAGCTCAAGGCCTTTTGCCAATGCTTCTCGGGCCAGATCCTCACCACCTGCGGTCAACGCCTGAGTCGCTTTCTCTCCCCATTCCCGCTTGGCCTGGCGATGCTGATCTAATTCGTCGCGCGCTTGTTGTTCATCGGCGACGACCTCACGGAGATCCGCTTTCACTTCAGTAAGCAGTTTGGCCTGAGCGCGCAGAGACTCATCCAGCACCACCTCAGGGTCTTCCAGCTCATCCAGAACGCGGTGGATTCGTGTTTCCCATTCTTCAATTAACTTGGATAGCATGCCTTCCTCCCTCGTTGCACGGGCTGCCACCACTATAACAGAATGGGGCCCAAGTCGCGAGGTCGTCGACCAAATGCCAGCACTTCTCAATCGGGAGGGCCTGACCGAATGACAAGGGGCAATGCGGGTCGAATGTCGCGCTTTGGCTGCTAATGGGTATATTCTACGCGAATCAGGGAGACCAGGCGTTGCAGCACTTTCTCCACGACGGCGGTCTGTTGGTGACGTACAATCACATAACCCTCGCCCTCATACCCGCTGGAGGCGGGTTGGCCCGGTTGTGGCAGTCTTGCCTCAACCACGACTTCGCCTACTTCTTCCTGCGCCTGCTCCAGGCCATGGATGGTTTTCACCCGGCCCTGGCCCATGCCGCGCAGGTAGGCGGCACCCACGGCGTACTTGCGTTCCGGTACGCTAAACCGGTCCCAGACCATGAGTTCTGCCCAGGCATCGTAGAAGTTCTTGTCGGTTGCATAGGACATCAGGGACATGATTTGCGCGCCTGGCGGACGGGCGCCCACTTCCGAGACAGCCAGGCTGCCGTCGTCGCGCCGGAACCACTCCATGTGGCTCAAGCCCGTGCCCATGCCCAAGACATTGAGGGAACGCGCATTGACCTCGCGCATGTCGTCGAAACGGGGATGGTCCACCTCGCGAGGCAGCAAGACACACCACTGGATCCAGGGGTTTTTGAGCACTTCCAGCGGGCTGGGATGGTAACGCGTCAGGGAATGCCAGACCACCTGACCGCAGATACTGATGGCTTCGAAGCTGTACTCTTCGCCTTGGATGAACTCTTCGAAAAGGGTTGGACGGTTCGGTGAGGGGGCATAAGCGGCCAGGTAATCCTGCAGCTCATCGGTGGTATTGATTTGGAAAGTGCCGCGGGCACCAGCACCGTCTGGCGGTTTGACCACCATGGGGAAACCGACCTTGTTCACGAAATCCATGGCCTCTTGCGGTTGGGTCACCAGACAGTGCTGCGCACAGGGTACCCCGTTCTCCCGCAGGACGGACTTCATGCGCGATTTATCGCGGAAATTCAATGCCGCCTGGCCATTCAGGCCTTGAATGCCCAGGTAGCCACGTACTCGGGCTATGGGAACCTGCAATTCTTCCAAAGCACCGAAGAGCACGTCGATGGCACCCATCTCAGACATGAGCTGGCGTGCCGCGATGGCCAACTGGCCGGCATCGAGGCAGTTGCCCACCTGGGCGTGGTTGGCGACCCGCGCCCGCAGTGATTCCGGGGTACAACCGATGGGATCACTGCTGATCAAACCGAATTGGATGCCCGGTTGCTTTGCCACCGAATTGATGAACCTGAGTGTGGCCGTCCGGAAAAATGGTGCGACAAAAACAACCCTACGCATATCGTTCCCCCTCCCTCTCATTGCAGAATCAGACCGTCTGTTCCTTCTAGTGTGCGTACATATGCACGTTGGCCCCAATTTCGTCGGCTATTTTCATGGTTTCTTCCAGGTCGGGATGACGCAACATGATGAAACCATCGGAGAGCAGGGTGGCCCGCCAGTTGCGGCGTCGGGTACCGATGGGCAGCAGGGTGTCCCAGACGAGGTGCTCGCGATAGCGCTCCAGAACCTCCTGGCCTTCCATCCGGAAGATGGTGCCATTGCCGCGTGCGCGCTTGTAGATGGTGGCCACATTGTAGCCGCGTTTGACCTTGGCGTCGAAACGACCAAAGCACACGGCATTGGCCCATTCCTTGAACACATCAATATCGCAGGCATAGTTCATCTGGTCCACCTGATGTGCGCCCGGTGGCCGTGCGCCGATCTCGCCGAAGACCACTTCGCCGTCTGCCTTTCGGTACCATTCCATATGCGAGAAGCCGCTTTGGAATTTGAGTGCCTTGATCACTTCGAAGCCCATCTTGATGCCTTCTTGCAACAGGGGCTCGTCCATGTCGCGCAGGGCGATCACTTGAGGGCTGATCCATTCTCTGCTGCGCGCCACCAGAGGACGCGGGCGGTACCAGGCAACATTGTAATAGAGCACCTTGCCGGCCGCGCAAATGGTGTCAAAGGTAAATTCGTCGCCATCGACAAACTCTTCTACGCTGACCTTGCTGACATGGCCAAGCTTGGGCAACACGCCGCGCAACTCGTCCATGTCATTAATCCGGTAGGTGTCTGCAGAGCCAGCGCCATCCACCGGCTTGAGGATCAGGGGGAAACCGATTTCCTGGGCCGCATCCCAGCACTGGCTGACGGTTTCGGCCAGAAAATGCTTGGGCGTGCGAATACCGTGCTTGTCCAGCTCCAGTTTCATTTGTTCCTTGTCGCGATAGGGGACAGTCTCGGCCACGCTCAGGCCAGGCGCGCCGAGGGCAACGCGCAAGCGTGCCGCCATAATCATGCCTGGCTCCCAGAGACACTCGACCCGATGGATTCGGGCCATGCCCTTCCATGACTTGACGGCCTCAATGACGCCGTCATCGTCCCACAAGGAGGGGACCTGAAGGAAGCCGCTGAGTACCTCGCGTACGGAGGCGGGTAAAGCGGCCTTGGGTTGATCGCCAATGCCAAAGACCCTGACGCCGACTGCGGCCAGCCCCTTGGTAAAACTGGGCATCTCGCCCGGGTAACCTGGAGAAATGATCAGAACGTTCATAGCACCCATCCCAGGCCCTGCATTTGGAGGGCCGACACAACATCATGCTGACCGGGCAGGTACCCGGCGAAAGCCAGGCATTCTAGCAGCCAGACAGGACCTGTTTTGTTAGTTTCGTGTAAAACTTCTGCCTTGCTGATTCATTCTTTCTTGAGCAGGTAGCGATAAATGTGTTTGTACTTTTCCGTATTGTTTTCTTGCGTGAAGTTGGCCTTTGCCTCGCTCATGATGCGCGACAACTGGGGCTCTTTCACATGGGCGGGCAGGGAGTGGAATTTTACGGCCTGGTCGACTGCCCACTTCAAGCCCAGGCTGTCGTGAACCTCGAACAGAAAACCGTTGCCGGTGCTGTTGGGCACCGAGATGTTGCTGACCGTGTCGTGGATTCCGCCCGTATCGTGGGCGACGGGAAGGGTTCCGTAGATGGGGCCGATCATCTGGGGCAGGCCGCAGGGTTCGAAGCTGGACGGCATGATGATAAAATCTGACGCGGCGTAACCCAGCCGGGAGAGGCCTTCTTCGAAGTCACAGACAGAAGCACGTCGGTAAAGGTCTCCCCTGCGCACAATGCGGTGCAGGTCCCGTTGGTAGGGGCCATTGGCAACCACGACGATTTGTAGCTTTGCGGAAGCATGCCGGTGAATGAGTTCGGAGAAGATGTCGCCCAGCAAGGTGCAGCCCTTCTGGCCCGGGTCAAGTCGCGAGGGCCAAAAGAAAAGCGCGGCATTTGGATCTTCTTCAAGTCCGAGCAAGGCCTGCATGGCCAGTTTGTTCTTGGCCTTGCCGATGGTGTGATCGTCTTGACCATACCGACAGACAAGGGCTTCGTCGATGCGCGGGTCCATGCTCGGATCCGGAGCATTCAGCACGCCAATGGCCCGGCCCGCCTTTTGTTTGGAACTGAACTCTTTTCGAATCGGGTCGGAAATGAAGGCGTGTTTGCCGCCCACGATCTCTTCCAGGAAGCACTGGCTTACCGTATTGATGGCGGTCGCCGCGAAGATTCCGCTGACCAGGAAATCGACGGGATTGTCCTTGCGCGATTCCTCGTAGTTCTTTGGCGGTCTCGCAAAGTACAAGTGGGGCCAGAACTGGGCCGCGTCGATACCGCCACTCTCAATGGCGTCCAGGTTGGTCTTGACCGTATGAATATTGTGAACCGTGAACAGGGATGGGATGTCCATGCGTTTGGCGACTGCGGGCAGAAGTCCGGTCATCCAGTCGTTGCAATGGAGAATATCGGGCTGCACACGGGGGAGGATGTTGTTGATCACCTCGCGTTGGAAGGCCAATGCCAGCTTGAGGTTCTGGGCGGCGAAATCGTCGTAGACCTTTTCACGATAATAGAAACAGCGATCCTCGGCAAAGTGAATGCGTTCATCCGGCATCACCTGGCGATAGGCCGCCAGTTCCTTATGATGGAAGCGGGCGATGTTCCGATTGAACATGGTGCGGTAATTGGGCAGGGCCACATGTACATCGAGCCCTGCTTCGTAGAGTGAGCCCACCAGGGAAGCAGACACATCGGCCAGGCCCCCTGCTTTGGCGGTGAGGTAGTTAGCCAGATTACCCATGCCCTTGGGAAGGTAGGTGATCTCTGGTGTCACCATCAAGATTCGAGGTCCCTTTCGTTCGCCACTCATGTCTTGCCCCCTAATGTGCGTGAATTACAACCGTTTCCCCGATCTCAGCCAGGATGGCGCGTAGATCGTCATAATCTGGATACTTGATCTGGAACCAGGCATTGGCCATGTAACCCGCCTCAATGGACTGGGTTGGCGAGCCCACCGGCGGAATGTGGTACTTGATGATCCACTTCCCGTATTTTTTCTCGATGGCTTCCACGCCGGAGTACCCGGTGATTTTTCCGTCCTGGTTGGGCCGTAAGTTGATGATGGCGGCCGAATAATTATGCGACAATTTGCCGGGACACTTGCCATGAACGATTCCGTAGGCCCATTCCTTATAGAGGTCAATGTCGTTGGCGGCACAGTAGAGATCCCACTGGCCCACACCTGGGGGACGGGCGCCGATTTCGGAGAACTTGAGGCCCTTGGGACTGGCAAACCACTCCATATGGGTCGGCGCCGTGTGCAGGCCGAGTTTGCTGATCACGCGCTGGCCCATTTGCTTGAGTTCGTCGTACCCGGATGCCTCGATGCGGTTGGTGGTAATGATCACCGGTGAGATCCAGCGGGTACGCATGCCTTCCAAAACGGCGGGATAATAATGAGAGACAAATTCGTGGGCGATTTTACCCGCCACGGTGAGCGTATCGTAGAAACCTTCGTGGCCCTCGATAAACTCTTCGACGGCGGTAGACACGCCCCGGTTCACGCCGGTGTCTTGCAAGGCGGGACCTAGTTCCTTTTCCGAATCCACCCGCCAGGTTGCGTTGGCACCGGCCCCGGAGCGCGGTTTGAGAATAATCGGGTAGCCCACCTTTTTGGCAAAATCCATTACCTCTTGGGGGGTTTCAGCGGCAGTGGACTGAGCGCAGGGGATGCCGTTGGTGCGCATGAATTCCTTCATGACGGTTTTGTCGCGGCACAACATGGTTTGTTCATAGGTAAGTCCGGGGATTTTGCAGGCCTCGCGAACCCGTGCGGCCGTTAACATATGGGCTTCGATGGTCGCTTCCATGCGGTCTACCCAACCCTGTTTCTGAATGCGGCGCACCGCTTCGTACATGGCGTTGTCATCGCAAACAGACGATACTTGCTCGTAGCCGTCGAGCCATGCTTTCAGTTCACTGGGTAACATGTCGAGCGGCGCTTCGCCGAGACCGGTAACCCTCGCGCCAGCTGCTTTGAGCGCACGGACAAATTGACGTTGGTAGGCTGGAAAGTGCGGTGCCACAAATAGGACGTGCATGACCTTGCTTTCTCCTTTGAGCCCCCGCTATGGTACACTCGGACGGCTCCAAAATTCGGGCCGCGTCTCTCGCGGTGCGCGCTCAGCATAGCTCAGCCCCGTTCAAGTTTCAAGGTACAAGTGTGTGTGAATGTAAGCCAAAGGGTGCCGTGTTGCCGATCCACGGAGCAGTTGGACACAAGTTCTCTGGCGTTATGAGTTAATGAAGGCAAACAGATCCAGGTACCCTGTTAATTGCACATACTGGAAATCAGCCCTTGAAGAGTAGTATCTCAAGACCCCAACAGTCGCTACGCCAAGGGTCTCTCCGTCGCCAGCCAGTTGGTGCGACCTTGTTTTGGCACCAATAGTCCGTATGATTCAGCCCCTGCAGGCCAGGCCAATTTCAACATCCCTGTATTTATTTCCAACCTGAAGGGAAGAACGGTGTCTTCTATACTATGGAAGAGTGATTCTCCCACAACTCAGTTAACTTCGGGTCGGAGAAGCTGGATTTCGCGAGGGGTCCAACAACCCAAACCCCAAAAATATAGACCGTTTAAACGGTTAGGAGTAAGTTATGCTCAAAAGTAAAAGCTGTTTTTCTCTTGTCCTGCCCATTCTGACCCTGGCCGCATTCGCGGTCCCAGGGAGTGGGCAAGGCGAACGGCACAAGTCCAACCAGAACTGCGAGAATACCGTGGAAACGGTCTTCATTGCCGGCATCGAAGACCAATGTACCGAACCGACCGAGCCAGCCACGCCAGGCGACAACCTGCTCGACCACTACGGGCTATCCTCCATGCGAGACTTCGACGCTTCGGGTTCCGATAGGCACTTAGGACATACTTTCGTGAACCTGCCCATGGGCGTGGTTGGTGCAGTACTGGAGGTAGGCTTGAAAGCAGGCGATAGCAGCCTCTCAAACAACGACACCCTTGGTTTGGACTTCCATGGCCGGCGATATAGCTGGTCGAGCTACCTCGCCGATCTTTCCACCAACGGGACTTGGGGTCCGGGCAGCCAGGAAGTGATAGCCCTTGACCTGTGCGCCCTGCCGACGCCAGACGGCCCTTTCGATCTTTTGCCTCGACTGGCCAGCCTGTGTCTGGACGTTCTGGTCAGTGATGATACAGCCGTGGACTTTATACGCCTGACCCTGACGCATTGTCCGGTTCTGGCTTGCCGTGAGACGACCACCGAGGTCTTCAGCGCGGGAGAAATGGATATGTTTGCCGGGGGAACCGAGCCCTCCAGCAGGTCCCAAGATCTGGCGGACTTTATAGCGAGTGTTTGGCCCAACGTAGACCCCTCGGACTTCGACGCCTGTGTCGGCAACCGGCCATTCGCCCATACGTTCACGGGCCTGCCCGCCGGCATTATCGATGCGTCTCTGGAGTTGGGCCTCAAGGCTACTGCCGATATTCCTACGAACGATGCCCTCTATCTCAATTATAGCTATGATATAAATGGAATTTATTCACCAGCCTGGTCTTATACCATTGCGGGCTTGACAGGGCTGGCTTGGACCTCTGGACAAACCACGACCCTGAACTTGGATCTGCGCAACCTGCCGGCCTCACCCACAAAGGGAGTGACCGATGCTCTGGGTCCAGTCACCGGCAATAGTTTTGATGTGGTAATCCAGGACGATACCTGCGTCGATTATATGAAACTGACCGTGACCACCTGCGACGAGAACGGTGGCCTGCTCGTCTACTCCTGGATCTCGAATAACGATGGTCAGTATTCCAGTATCCTGGCCGTGGACAACCCCTCCAGCCAACCTGTCGACCTGCAATTGACCGCCTGCAGGGCCGATGGCAGCAGCGAAACTACCGCTCGCGGTATTCCGCCCATGGGTGCCCTGCAAGAGTCGGCCGCCAGCCTGTTCCCAAACCTGGGCTCGGGTCCTGGTTACGCAGTCCTGGTACAGGCTTCCACCGAAAGCGTGCGAGGTGGCTGGGTTACCGGAAACCTGACCGCATCGTCCGGTTACTCCCCCGCCCAGGGCGTCGCTGTCCGCGTCCCCTTCGATGCAGCGGACCTGCAGGAACGCGGCGGTCTGGATACCATCTACAATTACCTGCCCGAGGATAGCTCCACTCTCTCTGCGGTCGTCCTCGTCAACCTGGGCCAGGGTATTACTGATGTGGACCTGGCTTTTTACGACGGCGCAGGGAACCTGCACGCAACGACCACGGAAACCGGCCTGCTCCCCTTCTGCCCACGAACCATATTGGTTAGCTCACTGGCACCTTCGCCCGGGGCTTATTACGCCTTGGCTTCCTCCACGCGGGAACCCATCACCGGCACCGGTTTTGTCTTTGATACCACCTTCGGTGAGCCCGCCATCGGCAATGCAAGCCGAACGTTGGCTCAGCCTTTCTGCACCTCGTCACCCAAGGATACCCTCGCCTGGTTTCCCCTGGACGAAGACACAGGCAGCACGGCCCAAGAGCTGATTGAGGGGAGCAACGGCGCGCATGTGGACGCACCGACCCCCGTCAATGGCTATGTCAATACCGCCCTTTCCTTCTCCGGAACGGGCGACCACGTGGAAGCGCCGAACGCCGGGAACCTGAACTTTGGCAAACGTGACTTTTCGGTCGAAGTCTGGTTTAAGACCAGCCAAACCTCCGGGGTGGTGACGCTGATCGACAAAAGGGATACATCCCCACAGGGCTACAGCCTCTATCTGTTCAATGGAAGTGTCGGTTTCCAGCTTGCATCCGGTGGCCTACACGATAACTTCAACAGCAACCTCTTCGTGGCCGATGGCAACTGGCACCACCTTGTGGTTAGCGTCGACAGAGATGACCCCATGGGGCTTGTTTTCTGCCTGGATGGCACGCTTCAAGATGTTGCAGACCCCACGGGCAGCGCCGGTGACCTGGACAATACGGCACCACTCAGGATCGGTGCGCATTCTTTCAGCGCCCCCAACTTCATTGGTGTATTGGACGAGGTCACCTTCTACGGCCATGCTCTAAGCAAAGCCGAGATCAACTATCTCTTCCAAGCCGGCCCTAACGGAAAGTGCCGCTAATAC
>Ga0316189_10007253_pt1 | contig 10496 bp, 8 predicted proteins | sample LowCovwburrow_MG_FD_204930 | JGI IMG/M metagenome (GOLD analysis project Ga0316189, IMG submission 204930) | Coastal sediment microbial communities from Maine, United States - Lowes Cove worm burrow | ecosystem: Environmental > Aquatic > Marine > Coastal > Sediment | place: USA: Maine... | reverse complement strand
ATGTATTGAAAGGGACCATACAGAATCATGATGCTTTTAAAGTCAAAATAAAATAATTAAAGCATAAATTCAAATACTTCAGAGAAATTGATTATTAAAAAAACCAAACACGACCACTACAAAAGTTTGTTTGGATAAAATTACACCACTACAAATATTAGTTAATTAGTATATAATCAATAATATAGGACTAGCAAGAATCACTACACTTAATTTGTGAAACTTATTGAATGACTTTTATCATGTTATAAGCCCTCATGGGGTTCTACATTTGTTTTGTTATTAGAAAACGAATGTCATGATAAACATCTTTAAAACTTCAAAAACAGTATCGTTAAGTATCGATCAATTTTTTGATAAAATTGATTTGGGAACCTTGAATTTCAAAAAGGGTGTTCAAAACTATATTGATGGAAATTTAGATGAATTTGCTCAGAATTTAAAATCGGTAAGCATACTAGAGAACGAGGCGGATACAATTCAAAGAAAAATAGAAAATGATTTTTACTTGCATTCTTTGATGCCTAATTACGCAAGTGATATCTTAAATTTATTAGAGAGTGTTGATCATATAATTGATAGGTCAACAGATGTATTAAGTCAATTCGATGTGGAAAGACCACATATGCCTGAAGCGATCAAAAAGGACTATACTGAGCTGCTTAATTTAACTGTAAGATCGGCAGAAAATGTTGTACCGGCAGCAAGAATTTTCTTCACTTCACCCGATGCGGTAAAAGATAGAATTCAAAAAGTACTTTTTTATCATAGAGAAACAGCTGTATTATCAAATAATATTAAACGTAAGATATTTCAAGAATTTGATTCGCTTAAATTAAGTGAAAAAATTCATCTCCGCTATTTTGCCTTGCACATTGAACAAGTTTCTGATACTTGTAAAAACATAGCCCATCAATTATCTTCCTTGGTCATAAAAATAAAGATGTAATAATTCGAAAATAATAGAAGATGTTTTTGTTTTTTATTTCAAGCGGACTTTTTTTAGGATGGACATTAGGTGCCAATGATGCTTCCAATGTTTTTGGATCTGCAGTTGGTTCAAAATTGATCCGATTTAGACAAGCTGCTATTATTGCCTCAATATTTGTCGTTCTTGGTGCAGTTTTGCAAGGTGCTGGAGGTTCACACACATTAGGTAAATTAGGTTCGGTTGATGCCTTGGGCGGTGCATTTACCGTAGCGCTTGCAGCAGGGATGTCCGTTTTATGGATGACCAAATCAAAACTTCCGGTTTCTACTTCTCAGGCTATTGTTGGTGCTATTATAGGATGGAACTTTTTTACAGGCAATCCCACTGATATCAACTCTTTGACTACAATTGTTGCTACCTGGATCTCCGGACCGATTTTGGGAGGATTTTTTGCTGTTTTACTCTTCTTATTGTTACAATTTATATTGCGAAAAAGAAAAATTCATCTAATTAAGTTAGATGCGTATATAAAATATGCCCTTTTAATTGTTGGTGCTTTTGGTTCGTATAGTTTAGGTGCAAATAATATTGCCAATGTTGTTGGTGTATTTATCCCGTCAGCGCCAAATATTGCCTTAGATTTTGGTTTTTTCACACTTAATGGAACGCAATTGTTGTTCTTGGGAGGTGGTCTGTCTATAGCCGTCGGAATTTTTACCTATTCTAAAAAGGTAATGATGACCGTAGGTAGTTCCTTGATGAAATTAAATGCCGAAACAGCTATCATCGTCGTATTAGCACATTCCTTAGTGTTGTTTGTTTTTTCATCTCAAAGTTTATCCGACTTGTTTGTTAGAATTGGGTTGCCTGCCATTCCATTGGTGCCAGTATCAAGTTCCCAAGCTATTGTTGGTGCAATTATAGGGATTGGAATCCTAAAGGGAGGCAGGAACATTCAGATAAATGTTATAGGGAAAATTGCTGTTGGATGGTTTCTAACTCCTGTCATTGCCGGTTTATTGGCATTTTTCGCTTTGTTCTTTATGAGTAATGTATTCAACTTAAAGGTCTCTTCCAATCCGTCGAAATATGTAAAAGGAGATATAGTTGTTACAGATGATGCTAAAGTATCCATAGATGACAAAACCAAGACAATAGAGAATTTTTATCCAACCGATAAAGAAGTAACAACTTTTAAACTATACAAACCGGCTGTGATCATTGTGATGATCATATTGTTACTCGTGATTATATATCAGCTGTATGTGATCAATAAGTTGAAAGAAAAAGATAAACTGGAAGAATACCAGGAGAGCATTGACAGGTATGATACGCAGCAAATTTTACTGGCGAAAGAATTAAAAACAACGAATGACGCAAACCTGAAGTTAGAAAAAGAAATTGATGCCAAAGAAAAAGAACAAAAGAAGATTGCACTAAGCATCATCAGGAAGAATGAAATTCTATCCAAACTAAAGACTGAAATTGAAAATTTAAAATCAAAACCTGAAGAGACCTTAAAATTTGCAGATCTAAATACCCTTAAATTATTGATTATTGAAAATCTAAGTGTAGAAAATGAAAGAAAATCATTTAATAAGTATATCAGAAATCTAAATGATAGTTTTTATAAAAACCTTGAAATCGAATACCCCGGTTTGTCTGAAAATGAGAAAAAACTATGTTCATTATTAAGGTTGAAATTGACTTCCAAGGAGATCGCATCCATATTAAACATTACCCCAAAAAGTGTAGAAGTAAGTAGGTATCGATTGCGAAAAAAAATGAATATCAAGAAGAATGAAAAATTATCAAAAATGATCAGAAAACTATAGTAATGTATACATAAGTCTAAATTAATTAATATAAAATGAAAAATAAATTTTACATCGTGCTAGCGGCATTTGTCCTTTATAGTATCGGAATGAATGCACAAAAAAAATTATCGGAAAGATTGGATTCGGTTCGGATCAATCAATATGGCCAGGAGGTAAACTGGCTTAGCTTAAATCCTGAGGTTCAGGATGGAATTCTTAATTTCACCTCTGAAGATGGTAGCTATCATTTTTGGATGGATAATCGTGTACAAATGGATGCCGCGGTTTTTTCAAATGATGTTTTAAATCCAATTGGGAATGGAATCACCATTCGAAGGGCAAGAATTGCTTTTAAAGCTGTTTTGTGGAATAATTGGTATGCAGAGGTGGATCTGGATTTCTCAGGATCTACCGTTGAAATGAAGGATATGTATATTGGATACATTTTCGATAACCAAAATCTAATCCTTAGAGCAGGTCATTTCAGAGAAAACTTCGGGATGGAAACGATTACGACTTCGAGATATCTAACCTTTATGGAGCGTTCCTTTATTTCTAAAATGGATGCATCCCGCCACCTGGGTTTTGCAGCACAGCATTGGGGAAATCGATATAATTTAATCGGAGGAATTCATTTTAATACCCAGGGTGATTTTGAAGAAGTCGAATGGTCGCAAGATCAAAACAAAGATTTAGGAATTGACGAAGGCTATTCCTTAACAGGAAGGGCGGTATTCAGACCTATTTATGATGAAGACAAGGTATTGCATATAGGTGCTGCCGGAACCTTTAGAACACCTAAAACGGAGACAGAATTTCCAAATATGTTTAGATATAGTACCCGTTCACATACTTCTATCAACAGAAAAAAATATTTAGATACTGATGATATTCTGGATGTAGACAATGAAGTAGCTTATGATTTGGAATTAGCAGGTGCCTTTAAAAATTTCATGTTCCAGGGTGAATACAAAAATTATATGGTGAACAGAAGGGGTGATTTGGAAACTGTAAACCTGGATGGTTTTTACATTCAAGCAGGTTATTTACTATTTGGTGGTCGCTATAACTATAACAGAGCAGACGGTGAATTCACAAGACTCACCAGGGGTAAAGATTTTGGAGAATTAGAAATTGCTTTGAGATATGATTATGTCAATGCGAATGATTTTGATGCGAATGTTTATGGTGGTTCAGCAGAAGGATACGGTCTTGGTTTAAATTACTATTTTAATCCAAATGTAAAAGTTATGCTGAACTATATTTATAACAATCACGATAGATATGCCAATGGAAAAGGCAAGTTATTTGTGGGTACCGATGCAGATGGTAACTTAACCAGAGATCCGTTTGCTGTTACTGAGCCTGATGGTGAAGCTGGTGATGATTTTGGTATGTTGTCATTTAGAATAGAAATTGATTTTTAGTAAAGAGGAAAAAACATAAAAGATAAAAAAATGAAAAATTTAAAATATTTAATAGTACTACTCATCTCAATGACAGCTGTGCTAAGTTGTGTTGAAGACGAAAGGATGGCGATAGAATTGCCTCCAGTTGAAGGATCTGTGTTAAAACTCAATGAGATTATGTCAAAAGATGTGAACGATAATCCTGATTGGATCGAAGTTTATAATAGTGGCACTGAAGATATGGATATTTCAGGGTATTGGCTCAACGATAAACCAATTGCTGAAGGTGGTTTTCAAATTCCTAACGGGACCATTATTCAAGCAGGAGGTTTCTATCTAGTTGATTCAGATGAATCCGGACAATCAATTAGTTCAGGTGGAGAAGATGTTTCTTTGTCAGAGCCCGATGGTACTGTGATCGACCATACAATAACTCCTGATATGAGCAATGATGTTGGATTAACCTGGGGTAGAGAAATTGATGGAATAGGAGAATGGAGAATAGGTTCTCCAACACCTGGTACTTCAAATGGATCAGCTGTTAATACACCGCCTATTTTAGTAGCAGAACCTTTGACAGAGTTTATGGATGTTTATTCGGTACAAGCATCAGATGCCGATGGTATTGCCTCTGTTAAATTGATTCAAAGAATCAATGAAGGTGTTCAATCAATTGAAATGGCATTGGTCGAAGGTGAATATAAAGCTACTGTGCCAAGAGGTTTGGTAGGTGATGTAGTAAAATATTATGTGGTTGCAACAGACAATACCGGTTTGTCTTCTTATTATCCAGAAGACGGAACTAATTCTCCAGGAGAATTTACAGTTGCCGGCGGTTTGGAAGAATTGCTAATTGAAGGAGAAGAAGCCGGAAACAGAGGAGAAGTTACCTTTACAGCAAGTCCTTATTATCCTGAACAGGTTGATGAAATCAGACTGTATTATTTATTGCCTGATGAATCACAGGATGACGTAAATGATGATAAAACCAGAGTGACATTAACACAGGATGGCGAAAAGTATACAGGAATTGTACCAGAACAAAATGCTGGTGACGTTATTCGATACTATTTAAGAGTAGAATATCTTGATGGTACAAAAACGTATTATCCTTTAGAAGAATTTGACGAAGAAGGAAATGTGATCAGTGATTTCAACCATGATCTGGGAACTACCTGGCCAAGTTATACTATTGAAGAAAAAACATATGAACCTGTTGTTGATGAAACTGTAAATTCAACAGATGGGCCTTTGACAAGCCTAACTTTCCCAACGAACCCTGTTCCGGGAACCGATATTAATTTGGTGTTGGCTTATACAAGTGCCATTGAAATTACAGAAGCCAGAGTTTATTTTTCTGTTGGAGACAATCCGGTTTATGTTAAAGCCAATAAAGTTTCGGGAGAAGATGATCCAAGTTTTACACAAACAGGTGTTACAATAAATTTAAAAGATGTCATTTCTGATGAAGGCTTAGCGCTTGGCGAAACTGGAGCAAAGGTTTCTTTCTATGTTAGAATTTCAACTGCTGAGGCCGAATATTATTATTCTAATGAAGGTGTCATGTATTTGGATGATACGCCAGGTGGAGGATCAGTTGATGATTCAGATGCTTTTAAAGCAGATCCGTCACTTTGGAACGTGTATAATGTGCAATAATTAATTTAGACGATCAGCTTGTGGTGAAAGCCACAAGCTGATTTTATTGAAGATGCTACAGTTAAAATATATAGCGATCACTTTTTTGGGAATTATGATGATTACTTCTTGTAATGATCAAAATGAAGTTGTTCCCGTTACTAATGCTTTGGAGTTAAATGCTTCCTTCAAAATCAATGTTTTGGAACCTTCCGGTTTGGCAGTCAATAGTGAAGGAAATGCATTGTATACCGTAAGTGACAATACTGCTAAGGTTTACAAATTGTCAACTACAGGAAATTTGATTCAGACATTTAATTACGTGGGCAATGATCTGGAGGGAGTTTCAACTTTTTCAGGAAACAAACTTCTTTTAGCAGAAGAAAGAACTAAAGAAATTGTGGTATTAGATATAGAGACCGGAGCTTCTTCAAAACACAGGATCGACTATAAAAATAGTGATGCGAATAGTGGGCTTGAAGGAGTTACGTATAATTCAACTGATGGGACCATTTTTATATTAAATGAAAAGAACCCTGGAAAGTTGATGAGGTTGAGGGCCGATTTTTCAATGATAGCTGAATACGAATTGGATTTCGCTTTGGATTATTCGGGAATATTTTACGACGACTCTTCTAATAGCTTATGGATCGTTAGTGATCAAAATAAAACAATTAATAAATGTACCCTCACCGGAGAATTGGTGAAAGCCTATTCAATTAGTGCTACACAAGCAGAGGGAATAGCAATTGCTAACGATAAAATATTTGTGGTAAGCGATGCAGAAGCAAAATTATACGTTTATAAAAAACCAATTTATTAAAAAAACAAACAAAAGAAATAATGGTAAAAGCAGCAATGAAAATAGGTGAGATTTCTAAACCTAGATTTGAATTCAGAACATTCGGACAAAATTTTGACCAAGCGTCAAAATTAATGGCTCGCTTATCAATTCCTGTTCCCAAAAAAGTATGGGAAAGAGAATCTGACGAAATTTATATCCTTTCAAAAACCAATGATATCAATAATACTAAAATAAGGGATGGCAAAATGGATATCAAAACCTATGTGCAAACTGTATCTGGTTTAGAGCAATGGAATCCTTTGATGAAAGGCGAATTTCCAATAGCTAAAGAAGTACTGTTACATGATGTGTTTCCTGCGTTTCAAGTGGAAATGCCCAAATTAAAAAAAGATAGGTATAGCCTTGAGGAGTTCTTGTCAATGATCGATGCTCATTCAGATTTACAGGGTGTCAGAGTCCATAAACAACGCTTTGGATATATGGTAAATGATACGATTTGTGAAGTTGGTAATGTATTGATCAACGGGGCAAAAGTCGTAACGATCAATTCTGAATCAACAGAAGTTGAAGACATCTTAAAAACAATGGAAGATTGTACATTAACAGGTGTTGAAAACATCAATTACCTACAAGTAATTAAAAGAATTATTGGCTGGATCAACAAGCCTTTAGCTAATTAAAAAAAGATAACTATGTCAAATAAAGAAATAGAAAGAAAATTTCTGGTAAAAGGGGATTATAAAAACCATGTTTCCAAAGAAACTAAAATTGTTCAAGGCTTTCTTTCCACAGTTCCTGAGAGAACCGTACGCGTTCGTATTAAAGGAGATCAAGGATTTCTTACCGTAAAAGGAATAGGAAATAAGAGCGGTGCCTCAAGATATGAATGGGAAAAAGAAATTAGCCTGGATGATGCAAAAAACCTTATGGCTATTTGTGAACCTGGAGTTATCGACAAAACGCGTTTTATCGTTAAAGCTGACGGAGACCTTGTTTTTGAAGTAGATGAGTTTTATGGAGAAAATGATGGTTTAACTGTTGCTGAAATTGAATTACCAAGTGAAGATACTGCGTTTTCAAAACCAGCATGGTTAGGCGAAGAAGTAACAGGACAAGTAAAATACTACAACTCTATGTTAATGAAAAATCCTTATAAAGACTGGTAGAATATTCAGAGGCTGTTTGATTATTTTGAACAGCCTTTTAGCAAATTATACATAAAATTAAGATTTCTAAATAGAAGGTTTTGCAACCCAAATTTAGTAATGTTCAAGTAAGGATAAAACCTAAGGAAAATGGCAGAAGAAGTAAAAAGGAAATTTGATGTTCTGGATATGAACAACTATAAAATGGAGAAACTTCCCACAAGGGATAAATCAAAATTTGAGAAATTTTTGATGAAAATTGGTTCTCCGTTGGCCATTATCTGCTTTATTTTGATTCTTTATGTTTTTGACTTTTCGTTTTTACACGATTTTGATATTGAAAAGCTGAGTCTAAGTGCCAGGAAAAATTTAGATGAATTTGGCTTAGAGCATTTTGTTCATTCTAACAGGGCAATGCTCGCCATTTTTGCGGCATCTTTAATTCTTTGGATTACCGAGGCAATTCCGAATTATTTAACTTCGCTAATGCTAATTATTTCACTTGTATTGACGGGCACTTTGTCAGAAGTTGATGCCTATCATCAATTGGGGCACAAAGTCATGTGGCTAAATATTATGTCGTTTATATTGGCAAGTATGTTGGTGGCTACGGGTGTCGCTAAGCGATTTGCGCTTTGGTTTATCATAAAATTTGGGCATAATGCTAATTCAGTGATTTTTAGTTTTCTGATTATCAATTTAGTACTTTCTTTATTTATATCAGCGACTACGGCAAAAGCCGCAATATTATTACCCGTTTTTATGGTTGTTGCTGCAATTTACGGGGGAACCAGCAAGTCAAAGAATAATATGGGTAGAAATGTTCTCTTACAAAACCTTTTTCAAAATAATATGGGAGCATCTTCCTTTTTAACAGGTTCCGGGGCTAATCTATTGGCTGCATCATTAATTGCCGGAGCTATAGGAAGTGATATTTTTTTCTCACAATGGATGGAAGCTGCATTACCGGTGGCTTTATTATTGATGATTATAGGCTGGTTTATCGGGACAAAAATTGTTTTCCCACTTTCACCGGAGGAGAGAAAACCTCATATTGCCGGAGGTATGGATAGTTTAAAAAGAGAGTTAAAAAAACTGGGTCCCATAAGTTTTAACGAGATCAAATCTGTACTTATTTTCGGAAGTATTTTAGCACTTTGGGTAACCGACAGATATCATGGTATTAGCCCTACGGCTGTTGCTTTTGTTGGGGGTATTGTTGCCTTGTTGCCTAATGTTGGAATCATCAAATGGAATGACGTAGATATTCCCTGGCACCTTTTATTATTCTCGGCAGGGGCCTATACCTTAGGGGCCGGCTTCAAGGTGACCGATTTACCTCAAATATCAGTGAATGCAGCCTTTGATGCATTAGGTTTTGGTGTAGATACACCCTTTTGGATTTTATACGTTGTTCTTACAGGCGGCATGGTTTTTAGTGCTTTATTTATGCAATCTAAAACCATGAGGTCAATGATATTTATTCCTATCGCCATTGGCGTCGCAGTCCGTTTTGGCTTTCCAATTATGAGTTTGGCATTTCCCGTGGCCATGTTAATTGAACATGTTTATGTGCTTCCATTTAATAGTAAACCGGCGCTTTTATTATATTCAACAGATATGTACAGCATGACAGATGGATTTAAGTATGGAATTACCATGCAAATAATAGCATGGGGGATTTCTATTATCATGGCGATGACCTATTTTAAATGGCTTGGAATTACACCTGATGGTTTATTTTGAAATAGATGTTTCTGAATATAAAAATTAAGGTCTTGTAGTTGTTTATTTCGCTTTGGACGCTAAGGATTAAACATTTATGCACCTTTGTGGCTTTCCCAGATTTAAAGGCCTCCCATACTACTATAACTTATTACTGCGTGCAGATCCTCTTAAGAAATGAAAACAAAAAAAGCGGATTCATCAGAATCCGCTTTTTTATACATTATATTGAAATTTAATTTTTTAGTACAATCCTAAACCTTGCTTTCCCTTCTTCAAGATGGGCCATGGCCTCATTTACTTTTTCCATTGGAAACTCTTCAACAGTTGGATAAATATTGTGTCTTACGCAAAAATCGAGCATGGTTTTGGTAAGCTCCGGGCTTCCTATAGGGCTTCCTCCAACTGTTTTTTCACCCATGATAAGTGAAAAAGCCGGGATGGCCATAGGTTCTAATACCGCTCCTACGGTATGAAACCTTCCTTTTGGTTTTAGGCAAGTCAAATAAGAATTCCAATCAAGGGTCACATTAGTCGTATTTAATATAAAACTTAGTTTTCCGGCCATGGCTTCAAGTTCTTCCGGAGACCTTGAATTGACAACTTTGGAGGCGCCCATTTGGAGAATTTCCTCTTTTTTAGCAGGATTTGAACTAAAAGCAATGACTTCACATCCCCAGTGTTTAAGAAATTTAAGGGCCATATGTCCTAATCCGCCGATGCCGATTACGCCAACAGAATCTGTGGGTTTTACGCCAGCCAGGATGATTGGATTAAAAACGGTAATACCTCCGCAAAGCAAAGGTCCGGCTTTTGCCAAATCAATCGCATCCGGCAAAGGAATAGCCCATGACCAATGGCCTCGAACGTAATCCGCAAAGCCACCATGACGGCCAACAATAGTTGCTTCATTAGCTGAACAAAGATGCTGATCGCCATCCATACATTGAGAGCAACTCATACAGGAAGCTGATAGCCATCCTAATCCAACTTTGTCACCTACTTTAAGGTTTTTTACGGCGCCAC
>Ga0316189_10007252_pt1 | contig 10498 bp, 6 predicted proteins | sample LowCovwburrow_MG_FD_204930 | JGI IMG/M metagenome (GOLD analysis project Ga0316189, IMG submission 204930) | Coastal sediment microbial communities from Maine, United States - Lowes Cove worm burrow | ecosystem: Environmental > Aquatic > Marine > Coastal > Sediment | place: USA: Maine... | reverse complement strand
GCGTAGTACTTCGGGTCGACCCCTTGGTCGCGGACGGCCCCGAACAGCGCATCGCGGACGGCATCGATCGGTGCGTCGGCGGCCAGAGGCAGCGTCTTGAACAACCGCCGAGCGGTGAGGCGATCGGCAAGGTCGCGCAGAATCGGGTCGCTGCCCTCGGTGTAGGAGCGCAACGCACCGTCGAGCGCCTGGTCGTCGAGTGCGAGGTAGGTGGCCACCGAGACCTCGTCGCCGCGGAGCATTCGCTCCATCCCTGGTGGTGTGCCCGGCTGTGGATCCAGCTCCGCCAGCCGACGGAAGAGTGCACGCAGCACGGCTTCGGCCGCCCGGACTGCCTTGTGTAGGTAGACCTGCCGATACATGTACAGCCGCGCCAGGAAGAACCCCTCCACCGCGGTCAGCCCCTTCTCGCCGTCCACTGCGAGCGCCGCTGCCGTATCGCCGGGTACGACATGCAGGCGCAACGCCTCGAGCAACCAGTCGAGATCGAGCAGGCCGTACCGCACACCCGTCATGTGGGAGTCGCGAAGCAAGTAGTCGCAGCGGTCGACGTCAAACGTCCCCGAGACGGCGCGCGCGAGATGCCGAATGGGGCTTTGCCCATGAACCAGGCGCTCCACCGCGGCGGGAACGGCAGGATCGATCTCTCTGAGGACCTGGTGAACCTCTGTGCCGGGGTCGAGAATGATCGCGGAGGTCCAATCCTCGTGCTCCCCGCCCGCGGGCAGTACCGACTCAAAGGCGTGGCTGTACGGCCCGTGCCCGAGGTCGTGCAAGAGCGCCGCAGCCAGCGCGATCCGGGCGGTGTCATCGTCGATGTGGTCCGCGGCCGGAAGCTCAGATTCCAGGCCGCGCACGCGGTCGAGATACCGCTTCATGACATGGGCCGAGCCCACCGCGTGGGCAAACCGCGAGTGTTCAGCCCCCGGAAACGCGAGCGACGCATGTCCGAGCGCCCGAATCCGGCGCAACCGCTGCAGCTCGCGCGTGTCCAGCAGGCGCTCGATAATCGCCTCCACGTCGCCCGTGAAGGAGATCAGGCCGTGGACCGGGTCCCGGAGGATCACCGGGGCACCGTACCCGGTCGGGGCGATCCACGCGACAGCCCGTGCTACTCTCACTCCGCCTTTTTCACATGTCGAACTGCCACCACTGCGGCTTTCGCATGGACCCTGGGCTGCAGCCGCCAAGTCACTGTCCGCAGTGCAACGCGGCGCTTGCAGCATCGCCCGGGGCCCCCCCTCCATTTGTCGGCGGACCCGACGCTTCAATCCAGGCGCCCATGGTCTCCATGAGCCCCGGAGAAAGCGGCGGTGGCGCGGCGTTCGGCGCCACCGACGGGCCGCCGTCGATCGGGCTGGGTGACATCGGGGATGCACCCAGCGCGAGTCAGTCCGGCCAAGCGCCACCCGGCGACGCGGGCATCGGCAATCCGTTTGCCCCTCCGCCGACGTCGGAGACTGCCTTTGGTGTTCCGCCGCCCCCGTCGGGGCCAGGCGCGTTCAGCCCGCCGCCTCCGGCTGCACCTCCGGCCGCTCCGCCGCCTCCCTCGCTGCAGCCCGAGCCCTCGGACTCCATGCCCGGGATCGCCGAGTTCAACCTCTCGGGCCTCGACGCGCCTTCTCTGTCGCCGGACGTTGGCGTCCCGGGTGAGATCGATCTACCCCAGCCGGTAGACCGCCCCGATCTTCCCGCACCTGTGCAGCGTCGATCGCCTGGCGCACCGCCTGCACCCGCAGGTGCGGGGCAACCCTCGAATCTTCCCGCACCGGTCGAGCTCAACCTTCCTGCGCCCGTCGAGCTCAACCTCCCCGCGCCTGTCGAGCTCAACCTTCCTGCTCCGGCTGGCTCGCCTGGTGCCAGCACATCCAACGTCGACTTACCCGTACCGGTCGATCTCGATCTTCCCGTACCGGTCGATCTCGATCTTCCGATGCCAGCCGGCCAGGGCCTTGCGCCCGCTGGCCAAGGCCTCACGCCTGCCGGCCAAGGCCTCACACCTGCCGGCCAAGGCCTCACACCTGCCGGCCAAGGCCTTACGCCTGCTGGTCAGGATCTCGAGCCCGCTGGCCAAGGCCTCACGCCCGCCGGACAAGAACTCGAGCCCGCCGGACAAGGCCTCACGCCCGCAAACCTCGGGCTCGCGCCCGCCGAGCAGGGGCTTGCTCCCGTTCCCGGTGCACCGGGCGTCGCCCCCATGGGTCCGGGCGGCGCGCTGCCTCCCGGAGTCGCTGGTTCTCCGGCCGCGGCTGCTGCCGGAGTCCCCGGTGTAGCGGGGGCACTCCCACCACCGTTGCGGGGCGCAAGCCCGGCCAACAAGATCAACCCGTCGCGCGCGCCGTCCCGCGGCCTCATGATCGGCCTGGGCGGCCTGGTTGTGGTTGCGTTGGCTGGGGTCGGAATCATGTCGTCGGGCCTGCTCGACGGCCCCGAGGATCCGCAACCTGGGACGCGGGGCGCAGGCGGAAGCAAGCCAGCGCCCACGCCAGGCGCCGAAGGCGTCGCTGTCGATCGCACACCCGAAGTCGTCGCCAAGCTCGCTGCCGACACCCCCGCTGGTTACGCTGAGGCGATCACCCTCGCGGAGGCCGGTGGCGATGTGGTCGGGGCTGCCGAAGCGGCGTACGCACTTCACTTTCGCTTTGGGCCCGACCCAGAGCGCGTGACCAAAGCTGCAGGCCAGCTGGCCACGTACCAGACGCAAAAGGACCCGTTTGTCCAACGCGTTGTTGGGCTGGCCGCGCTCAGTGCCGGCAAGCTCGATCAAGCCGAGCCCGCACTCGTCGGCGAGGACGCACGCACGCGGATGTACCGAGGCTGGCTGCGGCTCGCCCAGGGTCGGCCCGCCGATGCGCTCACCGAAGCTCAGGCCGCGCTCGTCGCGATGCCCGACGATCTCGGGGCGCTGTGCCTCAAGCTCGTCGCGCAGACCAAGACCAACCCCGAGCTGGCCCTTGCAGAGGCCGCCGCCGCAGCCAAGGCCCACCCTGGGCATCTCGGCGTGCTGCAGGCGCAAGTCGGCATTGCACTTGAGCTCGGGCACCTACGCGTGGCCACCACCGCGCTCACCACCGCAGCCCTCCCCGAGGGGGCGAGCGCTGCCACCAAGGCGCATCTGCTTCAACTGCGGGGCGATGTCGCCGCGGGCGCAGGTCTGTACGCCCAAGCCGCGACGCACTACAAGGAGGCGCAAGCGCTGATCCCCAGCAACACAGTGGCTGGCAGAAAGCGCGCGCGTGTGCTCGTCAAAGCCAACAGCTTCGCCGAAGCAGAGGCCGTCACGGGCGCCATCCTCAAGCAGACGCCGAACGAGCCCGAGGCACATCTGTTAGACGCCGAGGTCTTGATCGCGGGCGGCTCTGCCGATCGTGCGACCGAGACTCTCGAAAAGGTCGGCAAGGCACTCAGCACCGACCCACGCGTTCCGTATCTGACAGGCCAGGTGTTCGCGATGCGGCTTCAGGTCGAGGAGGCACAAGCGCAGTTTGCTGCGGCGCGCGAGCGCGACGCCACGTTCTACAAGGCGAGCGTCGACGAAGCCCTACTGCTCGCGAAGCTCAAGAAGGCCGACGCTGCAGAGAAGCTCCTCGCCGATGCGCGGGCCGCTGCCAAAGAAGGCGGGCGCAACAGTGATCTCGCCGAGCTGCACATCGCCAGCGCTCAGCTGCTCAAACAGCAGAACAAGCCGGCGGAAGCGATCGCGGCGTTGACCCAGGCACTGGGTATCGCGCCAGCGCACAACGCCGCGCAGCTCCAGCGAGGTGTCCTGCGCATCGCCAACGGAGCGGGTGCCGAGGGTGAGGCCGACCTCGTCGCGGTCTTTGATCGCACTGGGGGCTTCCCCGGGCTCGCCAGCCCACTGGGCCTTATCTACCTCCGGGACAACCGCGTCGACGACCTCGAAGCACTGGTTGGAGGCCAGCTCAACGGCGACGCGACCCCGCGTGATCTCGTGCTCATCGGTGCACGACTTCGGCTCCTGCAAGGCAAGGTGGCCGAGGCCAAGGCGCTGATCCAGGTCGGCATCGCCAACGACCCCAGCGGCTGGGAGCCCCAGATGCTGCTGTCCGAGGCCCTGATCCAAGAGAACGACATCGCGGGGGCGCTGACCGCCATCGAGAAGTCGGTTCCCAAGGAGCCCAAGGCGGAGCACTGGCTGCAAAAGGGACGCGTCTACGAGTTCAACGGACGCCACGACGACGCGCGCCCGCTGTACTTCAAAGCCACACGACTCGATCCCGAGCTGCACGAAGCGCGGTTCTTGTATGGCCGCGCGCTCGAGACGAGCGGCGAGTACACCGGAGCCGTGCGTGAGCTGAGCACGGTCATCGCGGCCGAGGGAGCCAAGACGGCCGCCTGGTACCCGGAGGCCTGGATGCACCTTGGAATCGCGCAGAGCGCCACCGGCAAATCGGCCGAGGGCATCGCGAGCCTCGAGCAGGCGACCAAGCTGAACAACAAGCTGGGCAAGGCTTGGGCCAAGCTGGGCGAGCAGCACGCACGCAACGCCAAGCACGGGGCAGCAATCGCGGCCCTCACCACGGCAACCAAGCTCGGCACGAGCGCGGACACCGACTGGTACCCCGATGCGCTGATGAACCTGGGCCGGGCGCAACAAAAGACCGGCAAGGCGACGCAGGCCAAGGCAACCTTCAAGAAGTTCCTTGATGTGGCCGCCGCCAATCACAGCGGTCGGGCCGAAGCCCGCCGCGTGCTTGGGATCTAAGCGTCGACACGGCTCACGCTGGCTCGGCCGCGAACGCCTCGATGAGGCGTCGTGGCAGCCGTGCGTGGGCCTACTCGCAGGACTCTCCGGGAAAGCAGGCCTCGCCACCGCCCTTGAGGTGGACGCAGCACTCGCTGGTGCATTCGGAGTCGAACGAGCACGACGCAGCGCACACGCCGTCGACGCAGAGGTAGTCGCTGAAGTCACAGCGCACACTCGCCACCATCGTGGTCGTCGTCGCCATCCGCATCACCGTCGCCGTCGCTGCACATCCCGTTCATGCTCCGCGGAGATGGCGGCCAGCCCACCGGCCAAACTGAGCGGTAACTGTGGCCCGACAGCGCCCCTGGACCGCGAGATGACTTGGGAACTCCGATGGTCCGCTGTTCGCAGCGCCGATGCCCACGATGGGCGCGGCTCATGCTCACCGCTACGAGCCTCGCCGCCCCGAGGCCAGTGATGCGGTGCGCCTGGTCGCTGAGCATCTTCAAAACTTTGCTGCGCGCGCGGAGTGCAACGACGCCCCGCTGCCGCGCTTCGCGGTTGATGAGCCGCAAAGCATGGTCCGCTGCGGGGACTTCGAGCACAGATTCTTGCGGTTCAACTGCAGGCGTTGCGGCGAGGAACTCCGAGTGCCGTTTTCGTGCAAGGCGCGGGGTACGTGCCCGTCGTCATGGGCAGGCGAATGTGCGAGACGGCGGCGCTATGGGTGGAGCGACTGTTGCCTGCGGTTGGGTATCGACAGTGGGTCTTGTCGTTGCCCGGGCCGATGGCGGTGCGGCTGGGCTACGACGCTGCGCTGCTCGGCGCGGTGTGTCGCGTGTTCACAACGCGGCTGAGTCAGCAGCTACGCCGGAGGGCCAAGCGGCTGCATGAGCGGACGACGGTGAGCCGGTTGCATGCGGGGGTCATCACCGTCGTGCAGAGATTCCGCTCCGACATGGGGCTCTACGTCCACTTTCATTGCTTGGTTGCCGACGGCGTGTTCGAGGAGGGCGTCGGCGATACGACTGAAGCAGAGGGCGAACGACAGCTGCCCGTTTTTCTACCTCTGCCCGAACCCACGAACGAAGACCTCGTCGCGGTGCTGCGTGCTGTTGCGAGCGACCGCCGCCTTGCCGAGCACCTCGACGCGGAGGAGCCCGAGGTCGAGCCTGGCATTGCAGCGGCCGTTCAGCTCGGGCTTGCGACGGTCAGCCCACAGACTGCATCCCTTCGGCGCGAGACGAAGCTGAACGTGCATGCGTTCGGCATGAATCTTCACGCGGCCACAACTGTCGATGGCCGAGACAGAAAGCGGCTCGAACGGCTGTCGCGATATTTGCTTCGTCCGCCGTTTGCGACCGATGCGGTGCAACGCCTGCCGGACGGTCGTGTGCGTCTGGACATTGAACGGCGCGGTCGCTCAGTTGTGATGTCGGCGGAGCAGTTCATGGCCAGGCTCATCGCGCTTGTGCCTCCGCCGGGCGTTGCGATGGTGCGATACGCAGGCGTGTTCGCGAACGCTCACCACTTGCGCGGCGCGGTGGCTCCCGTGCGGACTCGCGGCCCGGGGCAAGCCGAGCCTGAACAGACAAGACTGCTGACGTTCAGCGGGCGTCCCGTTGATGTTAAGAACCGGGACCCTGCCCGCGGCCCAGCGACACCGTCGAAAATCGCCTGGGCTCAACTGCTGGCCCGTGTCTTCGACATCGATGTGTTGACCTGCCCGCGACTTGGATGCGGTGGCCGACTCAAGGCGACGGCCGCGGTGCTGCGACCGGCCGAGATAGCGCTGTTGCTGCATGGCGCCCGAGGACCACCGAAATCGAGCCCGCCTGGGCAACTCAGTTTTCTCAACTTCGACGCGTAGTCCGCACGCGTAGTCCGCGATATTCATCGATGGCGGCGGGCAGTGCCGTGGTTGTCGCCGATGGGCAAACGGCTTCTTGCTGTGTCACGGGCGCCGTCGCCTGGGCGTGACCCTCGATTGACGCTCTGTTCTACCCTTCAGCAACCCGATGAACTCGCCGTCTCGGATGGGTACGCCCCGAGACCCGCACTCGGCCACTCGTCCCAACTCCAATTTACGACTTTGGATCGCCTATACGCGAAGAAGTCCTACCGCCAGTGCTCGGTCGGATGGAGCGGCTCTGGCGATGGCCCAGACGCTCAACCGGGCAGGCACATCAAGTGGAAGGCGATGAACTCCCGCCGCCCGCTGTATCGCCTCGATCTCTTGCTGCAATCGACGGGGCCCGTCCTCGTCAGCGAGGGAGAGAAGTGCGTGGACTGTCTCACTCCACTCGGCATCGTGGCTACGACGAGTGCGGGGGGCTCGAGCGCCCCGGCCAAAACAGACTGGACTCCACTCGCAGGCCGACGCGTGGTCATCTGGCCCGACGCGGACACGCCCGGTCGAAAAATACGCGGAGACGGTCAGCGCCATCCTCAGCGATCTCGGATGCAGGGTCACGATCATCGCGCCCCCCGCCGACGTGAGCAACGGTTGGGATGTCGCCGATCTGATCTCCGAGTCAGCGTCTCCACATGACGCACTGGATCGCATACGCAAGGTGATTCGGGGACTCACGACCGACTCGACGGGTTCCGGCACCGCACCTGCGAAAGACGCTACGGACCCTGCCTGGCCTGAGCCTGAGCCACTCCGCTTGATCGATGATGCGGAACTCCCGGAGTTCCCGATGGCGATGTTGCCGGATGTGGTTCAGGAGTTCGTGGGCGCCGTCGCCCACGAGACACAGGCACCAGAGGGACTCGTGGCCATGTACGCCCTGGCCACACTCGCGGCATGTGCTCAGCGTTCCCGATGCGTGGAGGTGAGGCCCGGATGGACAGAGATGTTGGCGCTCTTCGTCATCGTGGTTGCACGTAGCGGCGAGTCCAAGAGTCCGGTCGTGAGCCGATGCTACGCACCCGTACGTGCATGGGAACGTGACGCTCGCGAGGAGTACATGACGGTGGCCGCCGAGCACGCGGCCAAGCTCGAAGTGCTTGAGGTCACCGCCAAGGACAAGTCGCTGACCTTCGATGAGAAGACCGACGCTCTTGTCGCTCTTTCAACCCACGAGTCGGCGATGCCTGCGCCCGCCCGCGTACGGGTGGACGATGCCACCCCCGAGTCGCTTGCCATGCTGGCCGCCAAACAGAGCGGGAGCATTGCGGTCATCTCTTCGGAGGGGTCGGTACTTCGCACCGTTCTGGGCATGCGGTATGGCAAGGACCGCGCTGCCAACATGGAGATCCTCCTGCGCGGGTATTCGGGCGAGGACCACATCGTGGATCGTGTGGGCCGTGAGCTGTACATCCCATCGTTGTCGATCAGCGTTGCCGTGACGGTCCAACCCAGCGTCCTGCATGGGCTCGCAACGATCCCTGGCGTGCGCGAGCAGGGGTTTCTTGCGCGTTGCCTGTTCTCCTTTCCTGGGTCCCTCGTCGGCAACAGGAAGTGGAAGGCGAGCAAACCCGTGCCCGACGCGCTCGCGAGGGGATGGGCGGCTCTCGTCACAGGTGTACTCAAGCTGCCGGCGGTTCAGGAAAGACCGTCGCTTCGACTCGACACTGACGCCTACGATCTCATCATGGACCTGCGTCAGCGGGTCGAGGATCTTGAGGGCCCAGGCGGAGAGCTGGAGGTCATCGAGGACTGGGCCAACAAGATCGCGGGGCAGACCGCCCGCATCGCTGGACTGCTTGCGCTTTGCGATGACCCGCTGTGCAGGGCTGTGTCCGCTGGCCACGTCCGTCGTGCGGCACTCATGTACGACTACCTCGTCGCGCATGCACGGCGGGGGTTGCTGATCTCCAAGCCGGTCGATCCCGTCGTCGAGGCCGGAGAGCATGTGCTTGCCTGGTTGCATCGGAACCAGGTCAGTGATTTCAGCGTGCGTGACGCCCACCGCGCCCTGCAAGGACGAAACTGGTGTACGTCGGCATCGAGCCTGGAAGCGCCACTGCGCCTTCTGGTCGAACGGGGCTGGCTGCGGGCGGTGCCTGCGGCGGCAACCTCTGTCGGGCGGCCTCCGAGCCCCCGGTTCCAAGGGCACGCAGCCGTCGTGCGAGACCGAGGTCCAGTGACAAAAGTGACAGAACCCAACGATGAGGACGATGTGGGGAGTTCTGTCGATTCTGTCACGGTCTCGACGACTGCCTCGGCAGCGCGTGATGATGCGATCTCGTCGGGGTCGTCTGCCCCGGTGTCCGAGGTTGAGCTCCACCCGCAACCGACGGCCTCACAGTTCGAGGCTTCCGAGGACATCCACGAGGCGGACGACGACAACGACGATGATGCCGTCGCGTGCGGCATGACCGTGGACCAAGAACGCATCCTCGCCACGATGATGGAGGACTTCGCGTAGCCGGGGCTTCAAACCCGGTTTCAGATTCGCGATCTCAAAGTTGACGTAGACCAGACCCGCCGATTCTTACGACGCGTCCGGGCCCGCACCGACAACGGTGCGGGTTTGTTGCGTTGTGCTTGGGGCCCGTCCGGTCCTTCGTCGAATTCGTACGAACGTGAATCAGTGCCGGAGTGTGCTGCGAACGGTGATGGGCCGATCCAATGCCGGGAACGGCTTGGTGGGATCCTGCGGTTCTATAGCCGTGAGGCGGCGTAAGAGGCGGATCGCGTTTTTCGGACCCCACGGGGTTTTAGAGTTCTCGCGCAGTCACACCCATCGCGGCTTCGACTTCTTGGACGAACTGCTCGAACGACGCGGCCGCTAGCTCGAAGGGGGCCACCAGATCCTCGACTACGACTTTGTGTTGATCGCTGGTCCACGATCCCCAATGGTCGGAGAAAGCCTCGGCGGCGAACTTGATCGCCGAGCGCCATTCCGGCCTGGCGGGACCGAACTCTCTCCAAACCCGCCACCGCTCCGCAGCTACATCTCCCTCTTCCTCAATTTCGGATTGTTCGAGTGCCGCCGCCGCCTCCCGTGCGACGTTTGCCACCAAGGGGCTCGCCGGAACATCTCGGTCATGTGGATCAGCCGAGAACTTCGCCGATACCAGCGCACGCAGCAAAGCGCGTACAGCGTGTTTGTCTTCGAGGATGAGCATCTTCGTTCTCCTAGTACGGATTGGTTCCCGAGTAAACGATGTCGATGTTGCGGCCATTGCGGAGTGTGCCGTAGTGGATGAGTTCGCCCGCCTGCGTACCAGGAACAAGCTGGACCCCCTCCCTTACCGTGAACTCGACCACGTTCTTGCCACGGCCAGCGTGAGTAGGAGCTCCGATGAAGAGGTCCATGAACACGTCCATCGGGCTCAGGGCTTTCTCCGTTGTAAAGACCTGGTTCTTCGCGTTCGAGACGATGTTTCCGGTTTCCTGGATGGCGGCGAGTCCAGCATCATCCGTGTAGTGACGGAATACTCGCTTTGCAGCGGTTGGCGGCTTCATCCCTTCGGCGATCTTCACCGTCTCAACGGTGCGGATGTCCGACACCGTTTTAGGGGGCTTGTACGATCCGAGGCCCGCGACGTCAGCACCCACCGCCTTGATCTCTCGGGGCGCCGACGCAACAGGCGCAGTCCCTTTGACGAACTGGTATGCCTCTCGGCTGCCGCGTATCCCAGCATTATCGCCCGCCACGGCAACCCGCGCCGCCTCTACCTCTGGGAGCAACAACGATGCAACGCCGATGAGGATCAGTGCAGTCACCTCGGCCTGTGGGGTCAAGTCGTTGTTGAAAATCGGCTCGGCGGCCGTGCCTTCGGCGAGGTGACTGGCGAGCCCGAGGGTCGCCTCGTCCACTAGCTCTGCCGCTTGAA
>Ga0316189_10007251_pt1 | contig 10499 bp, 8 predicted proteins | sample LowCovwburrow_MG_FD_204930 | JGI IMG/M metagenome (GOLD analysis project Ga0316189, IMG submission 204930) | Coastal sediment microbial communities from Maine, United States - Lowes Cove worm burrow | ecosystem: Environmental > Aquatic > Marine > Coastal > Sediment | place: USA: Maine... | reverse complement strand
ATTCAACCATTTCAAAGGCCGGCTGCACCAGAACTCCATCTCGGTTAAGATGCGATAGCTGGCTGGCAGATTGATATAAACTGAAAATGTTTTCCAATCGGCGAATTTCCTGAACCGCCTGATAAATCAAAGCATCCGCATTTGGGTGGTCCAGTATTATCTGGGCTTCAGCGCCCAGTGCGATGCCTTTCCAGTGGCGTGTGTTAACGCCAGCCTCCGCACCCAAGGCGGGTAACATAGCGGCACCCGCAAGGATCTTCAATATTCTTCTGCGAGATGTCATTCGCTTAGCTCCAAAGATGTCGTTGTGAATTCGATGGGTGAAAGAACAACCTCTGCCGGAATGTCCTCAAGCCGCATGATTTCCCCACCATGTTCCAGCGCGAATTGTTCAGCCTTTGTCGTTTCGGCAAAAGGCGCGATCTCCGGTGCGCCCATGCCGCCGATGGCGTCAGACCCGACAACAAAATAGGCGGTGTTTGCATCAATCCAATTGTCAGCACCGGGTTCCAGCCAACTTTGCGCTGCCCCCATGTCGTTTACATACAGAACAAGAATATCTGCGGATTGTTCTGGCGATTTCAGATAGGCAATGCCATCGCGCACCTGACTAAACCAAAGCGGCTCTGACATACCGGCCAAATGCACCTGTGCTTTGGGACCCTGATGCTCAAGTATTACCATCTGGCAGTAGTGCCCTGCTGCCTCTTCGGTCAGCGCAAGAGGCTCGGGAACAGTGACATTTGCTAAATCTTCTTTGCAACCAGCAAGAAAAACGAAGGGCAGCAGCAACAAAGCCGCAAAATTTAATCTCATGGTTCAACCTTCCGAAGTGCGCGCCAGGCACAAAACAAAGCAAGTAACGGCCAGCCGAAAAGCGAAGCCAATTGTCCACTAATTCCAGACACTGACCCGGCGGCGCTTAGCCCCGATGTCAGAACCGTTACAGAGGTATCGGGCATGTTAATCAGCCGGAAAGCGTCTGCGGGATTTGCAACCAATAGCCAGGGGAAAACGGTTTTTGTGAAATAACCCCCGTTGTCGGTGACCAACGCACCAAGCAACCCGATATCGTAAAGGACGACACACACCAGCCAGATAACAATCACAATGCCGGAGGCAACGCTGGGCTGACGAACCAAACTTGACACTGTGTACCCCATTCCAAGAAAGGCTGACCCAAGTGCGAGCGAGGTGAAGAAAAGGCGCAATAATGGTGCGAAGGAAAGGTTCGCAGCACCGTGTTGCCAAACCGTGAGCGTCGCTGTCAGCGCCAACCCGACTGCGACCGCGAAGGCGAGGACGGCAAAATGCGCTAGAAACTTGCCGATCAAGATTTCGGCACGCGAGAGCGGATATGTCAGGCTAAGCGCTAAGGTTCCGCGCTCGGTTTCGCCGGCGATAGCATCAAAAGACAGAAGTAAGCCAATCAGAGGTACGAGATAAACCGAAAGCGTGGTGATCGAGCTTACGGCAACGATCAGCGGATCAACCCCCAAGGTCCCTGTTGGCGCACCCCCTGCAAGTGTCAGGACAATCGTGAACAAGCTCATCAAAATGACTGAGGTCGCAACCCACATGTTGCGTCGTGCAATCAGAAGTTCGAGCCGTGCAATTGCAAATACGGACATTACTTACCCTCCGATTCAGTGACGCTGTAGTGGCGGTAAAGCTCTTCAAGGCTTCCGGGCGTTACATCGACATCTTTGATTATTTCACCAAACGCCGTGATCTGACTTAGCTTGGAGATCTTCTCGTCTTGCTGACAGGTCAGTAAGATCGAGCAACCATTAATTCGTTTTCCGCCGAGTCTTTCGGCGACGAGATCAACGTTTTCGGCGGTTGTTGTGACATTTACCCTGATCGGTAAACCTGCATTTTGGCGCAAACGGACAAGGCTGTTGTCCGCCACCAACTTGCCCTGGCTCATGATCGCAATTCTGTCAGTGCGTGTTTCAAGTTCAGTCAACGCATGGGAAGACAGCAAAATCGCAGTTCCTGATTGTGCCAGCTCTTCAACAATATCGTAAAATTCATGCCGAGAGATCGGGTCAAGACCGCTTGTCGGTTCATCCAGCAGCGCAAGCTTCGGTTGGCCAAGCAAAGCTTGCGCCAGACCGATCCGCTGCCGCATGCCTTTGGAATACGTGCGGATTTTCCTGTCTGCCGCATTTGAAAGCCCGACACGATCAAGCAGATCATCAGCAACGTGAACGGGAACTGATTTCAGTCGTGCAAAATGGCGTAACTGTTCGCGACCTGTAAGGGCACCGTGAAAGGCAACGCTTTCGGGCAGAAACCCGATTGACGCGCGAGAATGGCGAGAGCCAGGGTTGGAACCCAAAACCTTTATCGTACCGGAAGCAACAGGGGTCAGCCCCAGGATCATCCGTATAAGCGTGGTTTTGCCAGCCCCGTTATGACCCAGCAAAGCAACACGTTCGCCCGCCTCAATGCTCAGACTGACATTGGAAACGGTTTCCAGCGTACCATAATTTTTGCGGACGTTTTCAACTGCTAAAGTGGTCATTGGATATCTTCCCAAGTTGGAAGTTCAGGGCGGGGAGCAGCCATAAGAGGGGCGCGATCAATGACGCCACCGGGCAACGTTGCGGGAAAGGTGGATTGCGACCAGCGGATCAGTTGAACTGCGGGTGATCCTAACAAGGATTTCGCGGCTGGTTGCGTCCAGAGAATACGATCCATAATGTCATTGGGGCGATAGGCGGAATCTGCAATTCCGTTGCCGTCCAGATCAAAAGCTGCGTGATCGGACCAGTAGTTTCCGCGCCCGTCAGCGCTCCATTCGATCCAGGTTGATCCCACGTATTTCACCTGTGTGCGATTGCCGATGAAGGCATTGCCAAAAATTTCGTTGCGCTCTGAACCTGCGGTGAAATGAATGCCAATTTCGCAGGATTCAAAACTGTTGCCCTGAAAGCTGTTTCTGTGCGCGTTGTAGATAAACACACATTTCTCACCACCCGCTTCAATCTGGTTTCCGATTATGGTGCTTTTGTTGGTGTAGTTCATCATAATGCCGTGATCACGATCCCCGCTAGACAGGTTTCCCTCGATCCGTACGTTGTTGGAATACATGATTGCGTAGCCCAAATGGTTGCCTTGCGAGATGTTTCCGGAAACCAGACTGTCATTTGCATACATGTAGTGAACAGCAAACCGCAGGTCACGAAAACGGTTGCCGGTAAATTCATTGTCGCGTGAAGTGTTCACAAAAATACCATCGCGACCCCAGCGGATATCATTGCCGATGACCCGTGCGCCGGGTGCATTCCAGACATAGACGCCGTTGCCACGGTCGTTCATCCGCCGGTCTTGCCGTCCTTCAATGATATTGCTGGATGCAAGCACGTTCTTTGGCCCGTGCAGGTCGATACCAACCAGGTTTCCAACAAGGTGATTGCCCTCAATCACCGCGTCATCAGCCAGTTTTGTTAGGGTAATGCCAGCATCAAGCCCGTCCCCGCCGGAGCCTGAGCCAATAATTTTCAACCCGCGTAATGTCACATTAGGTGCATTCACGGTTACTACCGAGCCAAGTTCGCCACCATCAATTATTGTGTTAGTGCCCTCTATCGTCAGAGGCAGATCAATTGTAATTGGGCCTTTGTAGGTGCCCGGACGCAGGCGAAGAATATCCCCCGCCTGCGCCGATTTTATGGCTTCGACAAGTGCGCCCTCTGTTGCAGGCACAACTATTTCGGCTGCTCCGGTAGAGGATACCGGGAAGCCCAAAACAATTAGCAAGAACAGATAGCGCAACATTGATAAGGCTCCTTACGCTGGTTCAACCAGCATCCGGCCGCGCATCTCCATATGGAGCGCGTGGCAGAACCACTGGCAATAGTACCAGTGAACACCCGGACGATCAGCAGTAAAGGTAACAGACGCTGTTGCCTGTGGCCCAACTTCAAAGCAGATACCGTGGTTGCCCAGTGTAAACCCGTGGGTCAGGTCGTCCACATCATCAATGTTGGTGATGTAGATTGTGACTTCATCGCCTTGCTTAACCGTGAATTGTTCCATCGAGAACGTCGGAGCGGCAGAGTACATATAGATCCGCACTTTGTTCCCGTCACGGATAACCTCGTCGTGACCATCTTCCAGTACGACACCATCAGCTTCCGCTTGTTTGCGCGCGTCTTCCCACATTGGGTTGTCTCGGCTCCAGATGGAATCCGGTGTCACTTTGGAACGGTGAACGATGATACAGTCGTGCGGCTCAGCAAAAGTCGGACTGTCGTGAACAACTGCGGGAACGTCGCCTGAAATATCGATCAACTGCTCGTTTTCGGGCTTTAGCGGCCCAACGTTCAGATACCGGTCTTTCGAAAATTTGTTCAGCGACACCAGCCATTTGCCGTCAGCTTCGTTGGTTTCACCCATAGAGCTGTGGTTGTGCCCGGGTTGATACATCACATCGGTTTTTGAAACGATCGGATCAACGTCTTCACCAGCATAAAGGCGAACCGCTTTGTCGATGTCCCATTTCACCATCTGACTATCCAGGAACAGGGTGGTGTAGGCCATGCCTTTTCCGTCGAACGCCGTGTGGAGCGGACCAAGGCCCAGTTCTGGTTCAGCAACGATACAAGACCGGGGCTCAGCACCGTCAAACACAGCTTGAAGCTTGTCATACTGAATCACGGACACTGTTGGTGACAGCTTACCGTTGATCATGACGTATTTGCCATCAGGCGAAGAGTTCACGCCATGCGGGCTGTTCGGGATCGGAATGTAAACGGTCAAGTCAGACCCTTTGCGTCCATCCAGAACTTTCACACCATTGTAGACTTCAAAGTTACCCGCAGCGACTGCAGCTTCAATGCGCTCGATGTTGAACACAACTGCATGATCCATCTCTGCTTCCATCATGCCGACAAGTTCAGTCGCACCTTCAGAGTTGTAGCTGGATGAAATCGCGTATTTGCCCTGATAATCGCAATCGACGTTATCAAGGTTGCCGGTCACGATGACCTGCCAGGCGATTTCCATGGTGTCGCCATCAATGGCGGAAAAGATGGAAACATAGTTTTCCACGTCATCCATGTTGGTGCCATCGTTGACCAGCGGTACCCGGTGCTCACCATTCGCGAACACATAGCCCGTGCGCGGGAATTTTTGTGGGCGCAGACCGTGAATGTCAGACGCATTTGGAATTTCGATCATCTTGTCACATTTCATGAACTTGCAATCAACACGCGCGACGCGTGTGTTGGCCTTGTCATTCATGAACAGGTAACGGCCGTCATATGTGCCGTCAGTAAAGGACATGTGTGGGTGATGGAGGTCACCGTTTTCATAGACGTCCATGCCGCGTTTTGCGAGGAAATCCAGGGTTTCGGGCATCATGCCTTCGCGCATGATTTTCTTGGATTCATTCGTGCTGCCCCAACCTGTGGCTGAGCAACGGTTGAACACGGGAACGCGCATAAGTTCGCGCATTGAAGGCACGCCCAAGATGCGCAATTCACCTGCCTGGCCGGACGACCAGAAGCCATAGTATTCGTCAAGTTCGCCCGGGGCGATTTCGTTAGAAGCGGCAGCCGCCGCAGGTGTTGCCATCAAGGATGCGCTCCCACCAGCAGCGATGATTGTGCCGGCAACCAGGGCACCTTTAGCGGGGCCAGTCAGAACATCACGCCGTGATATTCCATGTTTGGTTTCATTGTCTTCAGACATATCAACTTTCCTTCTTTTGTATTGAGTTAGGGTGATTTGTTTGGCGGGCCATTACTTCGCTAAGCTGAGCTGAGCTGTCGGCCACTTTCGCGCGTCGTTTCAGTGACTTGATGCAAACGGGGCATTTCGTGTTGTCTTGATAAAGAACCTGACAATGCAAACAGGACAGGCACTCATTCGGGTTGATCTCACCCGTCGGGTGGATCGCCTGAACAAAACATTCATGCGCGCAGGTCTGGCAGGGGTTGCCACATTCTTTGTAGCGCTTCAGCCAGTCAAACATTCGCATGCGGCCCGGTATCGCCAAAGCTGCGCCCAGGGGGCAAAGATAGCGACAGTAAAACCGTTCGATAAATAGTCCGGCTCCCAGCATGGCCGCCGCAAACAAGACGTACGGCCAACTGCGCACAAATTTTAGAATAATCGAAGTTTTGAATGGCTCTATTTCGGCGAATTGTTCGGCGATCGGAATGGAAACCAACGACAGACCAAAGAGCCCAAGAAAAATCATGTATTTGATTGGCCAGAGTCGTTCGTGCAGACCCCACGGCAAGGTCCACTGCGGGAATTTGAGGAACCGGGCGATCTGGTTGGAAATTTCCTGCAGGGCACCGAATGGGCATAGCCAGCCGCAAAACCCACCGCGTCCCCAGAACAAAAGTGTCACCGCAACCGAAGTCCACAAAATGAACACAAGCGGATCCATCAGAAACGCATCCCAGCTGAAACCGCTGGTCAGCGATGCTCCAAGCGCCATCAGGTTCACAACAGAAAGCTGAGCGTTCTGGTGCCATCCCAGAAAAACGAGCGTCAGTAGCAAAAAGCCCATACGGAACCAGTAGAATTTACGCGCGTTCCGGGTGGCATGTTTCTGAAAGAAAAAGACACCTGTCAGGACAGTGAGCATTGCAATCAGAATGCCGATTTCCACTTTTTTACTGTTCCAGATACGTTGCCACAGGGCGGCTCTGGCGGATTTGTCATCTGCTGTCTCAACGGCAACGGCGGGTGACTGTGGCGTAAGCGGCGTGAGGTATTTTTCCGGAATATTGTAGCCCAGATCAAACGTCAGAAAGGTCTTTTCAACCGGTCCAATAACGCGTTGGGCGAGCAGTTGAATGCGCCAGGGTTTCGTTGGATCAAACTCCGCATCCGCCGGAATTTTAAAGATATCAAGCTCCGTGAAACTTGGTGATCCTGACGCTGCCAGTTCGCCAAGTCGGCGTTGTTGACGATCATGGAACCGTACAGAAATATCACCCTGTATCAGTTGTATCCTGTCAAATATGCCCCCGCGGACATAGCCAGACCCTTTGTATGAAAATGCCCCGCGACCTGCCAGCAGAATAGCCTGCTCACCGTCTTCAAGCCACTCGACAAGGTTACCATACTCTGCTTCGCCCATCAGGTTGCGGCCAATTGAAGGCGCAGAAACCAATGCGGCATACATGTCGATGTAAATGTCGCCGTCTTCACCAGGCTCAATGTGCTTCAGAACACGCGGATCACCTGTGGCTTCAAAGGCGCTGTTGATTTGACCTATATCCAGCGTCATCCGCCGGACGGTTCCGTCTCCGGACATTGTGGACCAGTCACTGGTGCTGTTCTCATCCATGTTCAGAACATGTGTTGGTCCAGCCCCTTCGGTGTCGCTTGCCAACCCCCCAAGCCCAAGTGCACGTGCGACCTTGATACTGGAGCGAACGATCGAGTCGTCGATGATCATGATTGTCACCGTCGCCCCAGAGATAATATCCAGATCATGCCCCGAGCCACCGGCAGCCGCCTCGGCAATAATGTCGAGCCCGGAATAGCTGGCTGTCAGGGCCCTGATTTTGCGATCTGGAATACCGATAAGAACGATGGGTTCAGAGTGCTTTACCAACTCGGCGCGCAACAGTTTTCCGTCAGGGCCAATTGCGACCATTACATGGATTGGTTTGCCCGAGTATCCCGTTGTGCTTACAAAATCAGAAGTAATGAAGGCATGACCGAGAGTTTCGTGACCATTCAAGATCGGAACTGCTGGAATGTTCTCCAGCATGGCTCCATAGGCCGTCGCATCCTCGACAAATTCGCTCGCAGGTAATTCGCCTAGAAACCGTTCTAGGACCGGAGCCGTCTGTGCCTGCGCTGCGCTGGTGAAACCCAGTATTGCAATATGGAGGATTGCAAAGAGACGTATTAACTTTGAAAATCGGGATGAGTTGGTCCGCTTCATACCCATGGCGACATCCATGTGATACGTGTGACCTTTTCATCGATCTCTCTGAAAAACAAAGAGGAAGTGAGAGTCATTTTATATTCTGCGCTTTTGGTTGGGGGCCCTCGACATGAGGACCAATAGTGTTCAGAGCCTGCAGGCACAGTTGCGCCGCTGTCCGAAAAATGAACGATACGAAAGCCGATAAAGTTCGTTGAATTTAGCTCTGGGGTTTGAAGTGCAAACCCGTCAGTTCCGGGAACAAGACAGATGGAACAATGGGCACATTCTGGTGCAGGCGCTTCAGACCCACCGTCAACCTGCACAAGATAAGATCCGCCATCTCCGCAGATTTCAATCCAGTTTGCAGGGCTATTTGCGTCACGTCCGGCCATTGCCGAAAAGGTCTGCCCAAGAAAAATGGAAACCGCGAGAACGACAAAGACAAAAAACCGTTGGCCAAATAATTTGACCTCAGGTTTCTGGCCTTGTGTTGTTATTCGATTGGTTTTCATTAAGACGAAACTCTGATCCTTGTGGCGATGAATGCATCGGTAAAGCAACGCAAGAAAAGTTCACTTGACATAAATCAAGTAAATTCGCCATCCCCAAAATTAATTGTCGAATGTAAAAGAAGACGATGTCTGACTTTAGCGCCTGCGAGGATTTTTTTGAGAGTTTAAGCAACGGAGGGTTTGCTTGATACTGTCGTAGAACGCTGGCGGTTCGTGTGTCTGCGAAGAGAGGCCATCGAATATGTATGACGCATCTTTTCCTCGGCTGAGTACGTTTGGCACGTTTTGCGCCGAATGTTGTAGATATGCTGTTACTTGCGAGACAACGGCTCCAGTTGCATCTCTGGCGATCGGGCTGTTTTAGCTGGGAGACAAAGGCATGAAGCACAGCCAGGGCGCACCGTATCATCCGCAAACACGCCGAAAATACAATCAGCCAGATGAGTCAGTTGCTAACTCAGTTCAAGCAGCTTCTGGATCTAAAAACTCTGATGAAAGACAACTTTTGAACCACCTCGGTGACGTGGCTATCCCGATTGGGTGAATTTTGGACAGCCTCGCTTCGGCGACCATAATTTACACTGCGATCATCGGATTGAAGGCAATTGGCTTACCGGCAATGAAAGCTCACTTGATGAAAGAGGACTTGAAGAAACCAGCGTTCAAGTGAAAGAAATATAGGAAATTCACGCAGATAATTTTAACGGAAAAATCTCGGCTAGGTTAAGTAGGGTGCTTAGAAAATGTCAAAGACACATTTTTCGAAAGAACGCGCGAACAGGAATCGAAAACCCTAAGCACCCATTTCATCGCTAGCAGCTAGTTCACATCTTGTACTTGATATAAATCAAGTTGCGCATGCAGGTTGATGAAATACGCAAATGGAGCGAAAATTCACTCACTCAGGGTAAACTATGTCTCGGCGACTAGTAGGTAGCGATACCTTGGGTTGCGAGACTACCAGAGATCACGTCACCCAAATCAGCAGTCGCGCCGCCGACCGAAGCCATGATCGCGATACCGAGGCCAACGATAGCAGCGGTCAGAACAACCCAGTCAACAGTGACAGCGCCGGATTCGTTCTTGCAAAAATTCGTTATTATTTCAAAATACTTGATCTTCATTTTTTTGCCCTCCGCAGGGGTTTGTTTCAACAAATAGTCATGCTTTTGCGCTTATTGTCGTCAAGATATGCACTTTAAAGTTGTCGAAATAATGTTTTGTTAATGTTTAAGGTGGGTTTCCTGAATCTAAGGAATGATCGTCGGGACACGCCCCACTTTGGGTGGGTGGGTTGGAAATGGCCTGATGCTATGGACTGACCGGAATTTAACGCAGTAGATTAATAAAGCGGGTTCCTAGTGGGTTTTCAACTTTGCCGAAACCCGATAGCGCGTGCTAGTTTTCTAATATGAAAATTCCGACAGATATCAAAGTTGTTTTGGTCGTAATATTTATGGTGGTTCCAACGATGCTCGGCGGTGTTGCTGCGTACGATTGGATTAAGGCATACTATAATCCCGTCAACATTGTTCAACGACTGCAATTGCAAGGAGACATCGAGGCGCTGCTGAACATTTCAGAAGACAGCGGCGCAAATATTCGAAAACGTATTCTGGCACTTCAGGCTCTGCCCAAAATAGCCGCTGACAACTCCAGTAAGAACAAGATAGAAGCACAATTAACAAACCTTCGCGATAGTTCGGACAACCACGCAATTCAGATTAACGCAAAGCAAGCTCTTACGACGCTGAACCGCGACAGCATAGTAAACATCATCGAAACGAATTTGGCACGTGTTCGGGGACCAGTCAGAATGGCGCGGCAAAATCGCTTGAGCGGCTTCCTTCAACTTGAGGATGTGGAACGTGTTGACTTGGTACTTGATTTCGAAGGAGAGGCTGACCAGCCGAGGCTCAGTTTCCCTGATAGTCACTACAACGCAGATGTGTGTCCGTCGTCATATGAAGTGGTTATTCGGAGCGTTTTGAGTTTTGGAGGCTCTGGTTCGTTTGTTTGGTTGATTATGCTGCTTGTTTTTGATGTTGCAAGCGGCGGTGTCGGATTGTCTGTTTCTT
>Ga0316189_10007249_pt1 | contig 10502 bp, 6 predicted proteins | sample LowCovwburrow_MG_FD_204930 | JGI IMG/M metagenome (GOLD analysis project Ga0316189, IMG submission 204930) | Coastal sediment microbial communities from Maine, United States - Lowes Cove worm burrow | ecosystem: Environmental > Aquatic > Marine > Coastal > Sediment | place: USA: Maine... | reverse complement strand
GGCGCCACAAGGATGCTTCAGTTACAAAGGCCATACCGATGCCAATATTCGACTTAACCCGAATGCGGTCGAAGACGCGATGAGCAAACTCTGGCAAGCTAACACAGAATATGTCGACGCCGTTCAAGCCTGCTTTGACGCAAGCGATAACCTGGCGGGTGAGATCCTGGTTTACGGCCATCTCAACCCGGTCGGGGTCGATCCGCATAACCGCATTACCTTCGCCTGCGATGATGAGGCTGTCTATACAAAGGCAGTGTCGGAACTTGAGGCGCTACGCGATGATTTTATTGTTAAGCTTGCCTTACTTTGCGGACAGACAGGTTCCTATTTCATTGGCGGCGAGAAAAGCGCCGGGTCGGAAGCCGAAATGTTTCCGGCATTTGGCAGCATTGAAAAATCACCGCCATTGATGGCAGAAAAATTTAATCGACAGAGCCGTTGCATTCGCGCCGCTGCGCACATGTTCAACTGGCGTGCTTTGAAACCTTATGCCGAGTCAGGTGACTCGACTAACTAACCGGAGATTTAGCGTGAATAATCCAGCCCAGACCTCAGCCGATGCGGACAAAAAATATGTCCTGCATCCTTATACCAATCTCAGTGGGCACGAAGATCTCGGCCCTTTTACCATCGTCGGCGGCGAAGGCATTTATGTCGATGACGACCAGGGTAATCGGCTGATCGAAGCGATGTCCGGCCTCTGGTGTACGTCGCTCGGGTTCAGTGAATCGCGCCTGGTCGATGCGGCCATCAGGCAGTTCAACAAATTACCTTACTCGCATTTGTTCAGCCATCGCTCGACTCAACCGGCGATTGAACTGAGTGAGCGACTGGTCGAAATCGCGCCCGAAGGCATTAGCCGGGCTTATCTGGTTAATTCCGGCTCAGAAGCCGTCGATTCCGCAATCAAAATGGTCTGGTATTACCACAATGCCATCGGCAAACCGCAAAAGAAAAAAATTATTTCGCGTAAACGTGCTTATCATGGCGTCACCGTCGCCGCCGGCAGTTTGACCGCTTTGCCTTATGCGCAGGCTGGTTTCGATTTACCGGCAATCGATGTCATGTATTGCGAAACACCGCATTATTATCGTTGCGGTCAGGGCGATGAATCCGAGGCGGAATTCACCGATCGTATTGTCAATGAACTCGAACAGCAGATTATCGACGCTGGGCCGGAAACTGTCGGAGCCTTTTTTGCCGAGCCGGTGATGGGGGCGGGTGGCGTGTTGATTCCACCGGCAGGCTATTTCGAAAAGGTGCAGGCAGTGTTGAATAAGTACGACATCCTGTTCGTCGCCGACGAAGTCATTTGTGGCTTTGGTCGCACCGGCAATATGTGGGGTTGCGATACCTATAATATCAAACCCGATATGATTACCTGCGCCAAGCAATTGTCGTCGGCCTACCAGCCGATAGGCGCGGTGCTGGTGAGTGAAAAAATGTATCAGGCCTTCGTCAGTGGCAGCGATACCCATGGCGTTTTCGGTACGGGTAATACTTATGGCGGTCATCCGGTTGCTTCAGCCGTGGCCCTGGAAACTTTGAATATCTATCGTGATGACAAGGTAATCGAGCATGTTCGTGCCGTTTCCAAAACCTTCATGAAACGGTTAAAGGCATTTGAGTCGCATCCACTGGTTGGTGATGCACGAGGCATAGGCCTGATCGGTGCGCTGGAACTGGTCAGGGACAAGTCGAGCAAGGAGCAGTATCCACCGGCCGATAAAATTGCCCTTCAGGTCGTCAATGCCGGTCGTCAACATGGCGTAATCATGCGAGCTTTACCAGGTGATGGGGTTGCGATCTGTCCACCATTGATTGTCAACGATGATGAATTGAATGAAATGTTTGATCGCTATCAATTGGCACTCGATGACGTTTACAGACAGATTGTTGCCGAGGCCTAAAGTCCATACCCGAAAATGGCTGAACCGTCTACCGATGTATACCATGGCCAGACCGCCGGTAACTTGCTGCGGACTTATTTCGATGCAGTTCGACCGGCGTTTCTTGCCGCATCTATTCTGCCGGTGTTGACAGCGCTGGCATACGTTCATTCTGTGTCGGGTTCGCTGGATTACTGGCTGGCATTCAATTCGCTTTTCGGTATCGTCTTTATTCATTCGGCGGCCAATGTATTAAACGACTTTTTTGATTCGAAGAACGGTACCGATGCCATCAACGAACAGCGGATTTATCCTTTTTCGGGTGGTAGCCGATTTATTCAAAATGGTGTGCTCAGCGAACAACAGGTACTTGTTTTTGGACTCTCCTTGTTGGCTGCCGGAATTTGCTTCGGGTTGTTTATCGTCTATGCCACCGGGCCGGTGATTTTAATGATTGGAATAATCGGTGTCCTGCTTGCGGTGTTCTATTCGGCACCGCCCTGTTTATCCTGCAAAGGTCTCGGTGATATCACGATTGTCAGCTGCTTTGGTCTGTTGCCGGTAACAGGAATTGTCTATACGCAAATGGGCCTGATAACTGACGATGCAATCTGGCTCGGGCTGGTGATTGGTTGTTTTGCTTCGGCCATTTTGTGGATTAATTCGATTCCAGATATTCATGCGGATAAGCAGGTGGGCAAGCATACCTGGCCGGCAAGGCTGGACAAACCTGCAGCAGTGTGGATGCATGGGGTCTGGTTTATTGCTGGTTTTGCTCTGATACTTTTGACGCCATTACGAAGCGCGGGCTATTTTGTCTGGTTGGCGATATTACCAGCGGCTTTAGCCTGTATGTGGTTGTTCCGGGGCAGGTTGGCGCTGGCAATTCCCCTGACCCTGAGCACCCATGCGCTTGTCTGTCTGGCACTTGTGGTTGGGTTTCTGAGGGCTTAATGGTCAGAATGGTTTTGTGAAGTTCGCCCTGGCTGATTTTTAAGCCGAAGCAGTTTCTTTGAACATCTGTGCGATATCGATATCGATATGTTGAATCGGTTCGGGTTCGGGTTTACCGAAATAATACCCCTGCGAGTAGTCGACGCCGAGTTTGCGAACTTTATGGTAGATCGCCTCGGAGCTAACAAACTCGGCAATCGTTTCCATTTTTAGACTTTTTGCGGCACTGACAATAAACCGCGTGACAGCCACCGCATTTGGATCATCCAGAAGGTTCCTGGTGATCGAGCCATCTATTTTAAGATAATCAGCTTTAAGTTGAATCAGGTAAACCAGATTAGAGTAGCCAGTTCCAAAATCGTCGATGGATATTTTGCAGCCGTAACTCTTTACCCTTTCGATGAACTCGGCGACTTCTGAAAAGTTTTCTATCCCCTGAGTCTCGGTAATTTCAAACACCACGCGTGAGCCAATTTCGGGATACTTGATAAATTCATAGAGGAAGTCGGTGGTGTCGTGATCACGAATATCTCTGACCGCGAGATTGATCGAAATCGACCCGCAGATTTTTTGCAGGCTGTCAATTGCGTGCCTGGTAACCGCTTTGGTGAGGGCGGCATACTGATGGGAACGGCGAGATACTTCAAGAAAATAGAAGGGCGAGATCACTTCGTTGTCTTCGGTTATCATTCTGACCAGTGCTTCGTGTTTAACAATTGCGCCGGTCTGGTTATCGACGATGGGTTGATAGTAGGGAATTACTCGGTCGTCTAAAAGTGCGCTCTTGAGGTTATGCGCCCAGCGAATATTTTCTTTATATTGCGCGGCTTTTTCCATGCTGGCATGGTACACAAGATATTGTTTTTGCTCGTGTTTAGCGCGGGTTAAAGCCAGGTCTGACTGCAGGTAGCAGGTTTCACTTAATTCGGAAATACCGGCAGTGACGCTGATATTAATCTCTTCGTCATCGCAGTAGAAGGTCTTTTCGGAGAGGGCATTGATGATATCCAGACTGAGGGTAGTGAAGGTTTCTGCGCTCATATCGACAATTGAACAGATGACGAATTTATCACCACCGACACGGTAGACTTCCGCCTTGCCTTTGCTTAAATTAAGCATTCGTACACCAGTCTCGTGCAAGACCTGATCGCCACATTCAAGCCCGTAGAAATCATTGATGGCGCGAAATTCATCGAGGTCAAACATCGTCATATAATGTTGCGGGTTAACTTCCAATGCCTGCATTAATTTTATCCGGTTGGGCAAACCGGTAACCGAATCGGTGGTTTGTTCGCGGATTAACTCTTCCTGTTTTATCAACGAGGTGACATTGTGAGAGGTCATGATATGTTCGCGAATTCCGCCTCGACCATCGCGAATAGGTACAGCGGTATAATCCAGGTAAACGGCTTCGCCGGTCTTCGTCAAACTATGAATCAAGCCTTTCCATACTTCGCCATCATTCACGGTTACCCATAGCTGACGAAACAAATTAGCCGAGATATTAGAGCTGAGTATCTGCTTTATATCCTGCCCAATTAATTCATCTCGCATATAGCCAAAGGTATTTTCAAACTCGCTATTAGTATCAGTAATAATACCGTTTGTATCGGTTTTACAGACAATGCTGCCCGAATCCATCGCCAGCTTATATTCGTTAAGCAAGTTAATTTGAATGCGCATTTCTTCGTCGTGATTCTGCAAACGCAACTGAGTTTCAACGCGAGCCAGCACTTCGGCGGCTTGAAATGGTTTGACAATATAATCGACACCACCGGTTTCGAAGGCCTTGACTTTTTCGTGGGTGTCACTGAGGGCACTGATGAATATTACCGGGATATTCCTGGTTTCTTCGTCTTCTTTTAATTTTCGGCAAAATTCGAAACCATCCATGCCGGGCATCTGGATATCGAGGAGTATAAGATTGGGTTTTCTGACAGCGATAGATTGTAAGGCCAGTTTGCCATTGATCGCCGCTCGGGCCTGAAGCCCTGCCTGATGCAATATTCCAACCAATACCTGCAAATTGGCTGTCATATCATCGACAACCAGGATATCCGTATCGTTGTTTCCTTTAGTAGAAGTGTTATCAATAAAGTGAGAAACAGGCATATTCTACCGGAACGAGTCCTAAAGTCAGCAGTTAGTCTAAAGCGTTACCAGGCAGACAGATAAGTGAGTTACCTGGTTTGCTTTTTGGGAAAGTTACTCCCAAATGGGCGCTCTAGCGCCTGGTACCGTTCGTTCATCCAGAATAATTTTCTAACAAATCATCGAGGATTTTTAGGTCTACCTGAATAAAACGCCAGAATGAAGCATATTAGTCAGGACTACAGACTTCTTGGTAGCAATTATAGACAAGACTGACACTATTCGCTTGAAGAATTTGGTTCAAATAATGATTTTTTCTTCACTCAATCAAAATCCTTTCGCAGTTTGGCGTAGGACATTTTTTTGAATCTTTCCTGTCGCAGTTTTTGGCAGCTCGCCAAACACGACTTTCTTCGGGCGTTTAAAGCGTGCCATGTTGTTGCTACAGAAATCGATAATCTCGGCTTCACTGGCACCCTGGCCTGGTTTGAGCTCGACAAAGGCACAGGGTACTTCCCCCCATTTTTCGTCAGCGATGGCGACTACTGCGGCCTCACCGACGGCTGGATGCTTGTAAAGTACGCTTTCGATCTCCACCGAGGAGATATTCTCACCACCTGAAATAATAATATCCTTGGCGCGGTCTTTGACCTGTGCATAGCCATCCTCGTGAATGACTGCGAGATCGCCACTCATAAACCAGCCATTCTGAAAGGCTTTATCGGTAGCAGCGGGGTCTTTCAGATAACCTTTCATCACGGTATTACCGCGAATGACGATTTCGCCCATGGTTTCGCCGTCCCAGGGTATCGATTGCCCCGTGTCAGGGTCGATGACATCGACGGCCTCGGTCATGGCGAAACGTACACCCTGACGCGACTTTAATTCGGCCTGTTTTTCCAGGGTTTGTTCGTCCCAGCTTTCCTGTGGTGCGGCCTGCAGGATGTGGCCGTAGGTTTCGGTCAGACCATAGACATGCATGACGTTAAAGCCAAATTGGTTCATGCTTTCCAGCACTTTGGCCGGCGGCGGAGCACCCGCAGTCATGACGTCGATTTGTCGGTCGAAACGCTTTTGATCGGACTCAGGCGCATTTGCCAGCATGTTTAGAATAATCGGTGCACCACCGAAGTGCGTGACCCCATGCTCTTCAACCAGATCGAATAACAATTTCGGTTGAAACGCTCGCATACAGATAACCGTGCCGGCAACCGCAGTCATGGTCCAGGCATGGCCCCAGCCATTGCAGTGAAACATGGGCACGGTATAAAGATACCGCGGATGCTGGGGCAGGGCCCAGGAAACCACGGTACCCATGGTCATCAGGTAGGAACCGCGATGATGATAGACCACGCCCTTGGGATGGCCGGTTGTTCCGGAAGTATAGTTTAGCGTTAGCGCCTGCCATTCATCTTCGGGTTGGCGCCAGGCAAAGGTTTCGTCGCCGCGTTCGACCAGGTCTTCGTAATAACTGAATTCGATGTCTTCGGGTAGGGGTGGCTTTTCCGCGGCGTCGGCATCGTCGATGATGACGATTTCGGGTTTTAGCTTTGTGCTCTTTAAGGCTTCTTCAACCACCGGCCATAACTGGCGGTCGACGATGAATAGCTTCGATTCGCCGTGATCGATGATGTAGGCCACGGTGGCCGCATCGAGGCGCGTGTTGATGGTGTTTAGCACCGCACCTGACATCGGCACGGCGAAATGCGCTTCGAACATTTCCGGGGTATTGAATGCGAACATCGAAACCGTGTCGTTTTTGCCCAGGCCGCGCGCGGCAATGCTCGAGGCAACCCGTGTGCATCGAGCGCGAGTCTGTGCCCAGGTATAACGGCGACTATTGTAAATCAGCGATTCGCGATCCGGGTATATATCGGCGGTTCGCTGCAGAAACGACAAAGGCGTCAGCGCAACAAAGTTGGCGTCGTTGGCTTTGAGTTGATCGTATTCGATGGTCATCGTTATTCTCCGGTTTAATTACGGATCGGTGATCCATTGTCCAGCATAGTATTAATTCGCTCACGCGTAGCATCAGTGGCAACCAGCGAGAGGAACGATCGGCGTTCGGCATCGTAAAAATCCTGTTCGCTCCAGACCGTGCCCGGTTCAACATCACCGCCGGTGACGATTCGTGCCATTTCGGAACCGACCCTGACGTCGTGCGGCATGAACAGGCCTTTGTCGCGATGTTCTTCAAGCCAGCTTACCATTTCTTCAAATACGGGCTTACCGGGCAGGGTTAAATCAGGGCGCTCGAAGGCAATCTGCCCAGCAGGGTTTTCAATCGCGTTTATCGCCTCGCTAAGGATGCGATCACGGTTGATGACGAATTTATCGTTTGGCCGCAACATGGCCTGTTGCTTGGCGATAATCGGCGAGGTTGCGGTCTTGCCGTAACCGAGGTTCATGAAGGCCTTCCAGCAGGCTTTACTGATATCGCCGCCGCATTGGAGTAGTTCAATCCAGCGGTACAGGGTTTCCTTGCATCCGCCGCCGCCGGGGACGACGCCGACCAGCGATTCAACCAGGCCGGTGACCGAGTTGGCGTGGCAGATCACTTGTTTGGCGTGCAACACTACTTCGAAACCGCCGCCAATGGATAAACCAACGGGTGCGGCGACAACTGGAAAATCGGCATTGGCCATACGGTGAACCGTGTTTTGAAAATCAGCCAAAAAGTTATCGAGGCCATCCATATCCTCCTGTTGAAAAAAGTCCCTGACACCCTGCAGGTTTACGCCGCAGGAAAAATGCTGTGCATCATTATGCACGATTAAACCGCGCATGCCTTTGTCTTCCACGGCTGTGATCGCATCGTTTAGCATCGCCATCGAATCGGCATCCAGCGCATTGGCTTTGCTATGAAATTCCACCAGAGCGATACCGTCGTAGTCGTACCAGCTGGCGACTTCGCAGGTATTTTCCGGCGTCATGGTTTGACGTTTTTCGGTGAAGCGAATAATACCCTCGGCACGTTTAATGCTGCGCCAATGCTGGTCGACAATACGAGATTGAAGTTGGCTGCCGTGTACGCGATAAAACGATGAACCTTTGGCCTCGGTAAGGAAGGCAGGGATGGCTAGCCCATCCTGTTGTAAGCGGTCGACAATATAATCAACGCCGATTTCGTCAATCATTTCAAACGGCCCTTTGATCCAGTTGTAGCCGAGTTTCATGGCGTCATCGATACCGACTGGATTATCGCCAACCTCGGGAATCAGCGAGGCTGCGTAACTCAATGTTCTGGACAAAACGCGCCATGCGAATTGACCATACTTGCTATCATCGTCGAGTAATTGCTTAACGCCTTCTTTCTCTGCTCTGTCGGCCAACGCAAGGTTGAGACGTGGAGCAGGTTGATATTCTTCCGAGTTTAAATCCAGCACTTCACGACCATCGTCACCGTCGCGATAAAAGCCTTTACCCTGTTTGTTGCCGGTTTGGCCGTTTTTAATCATGCGCGTCATCAGCGGTATCTTCGCGGCTTCGGCATGGAAGGCATCATTATCTGGAAGAATATTGACCAGGCTTTGCACAACATCGGACATCAGGTCGATGCCGATTAAGTCGTATAAACCAAAAACACCGGTTTTGGGAATACCCATGGGGCGACCAAATAATGCATCGGCTTCCTGTGGTGTTAAGCCCAGATCGAAGGCTGCATGTAAGGCACATTGAATGGCAAAGACACCGACACGATTACCGAGGAATCCGGGTGTGTCGAGGCAGGGCACAACACCCTTGCCGAGTTGCGCTTCGCAAAAGCTCGCGAGAATATCCATGATCGCCGGATCGGTGTCTTCACCGCTGACCAGTTCCAGCAGGCGCATAAACCGCACCGGATTAAAGAAATGGGTGATCGCGAAACGCTGGCGAAACTGGATCGGCATGTCTTCGACCAGCAACTTGATCGGTATAGTCGACGTATTCGAAGTGATAATAGCCTGATCCTGACAGGTTTCGTCGAGGCGTTTGTATAATTCTTTTTTGATATCCAGCCTTTCCACAACCGCTTCCGCAACCCAGTCACAATCGGCAAGTTGATTAAAATCGTCGCGGGTATTACCGAGGTGGATAAATGACTCTGCTTCTTTGCTCATCAGGCCAGGAGAATCCGGATCGCGCAACCGCTGCATGCCGCGTTCTGCGAGCGCATTTGGATTGCCGTCTGTATGCAGGTCGAGTAGCCAGACTTCGACACCGGCATTGGCAACCTGTCCGGCGATACCAGCACCCATGGTGCCCGCGCCGATGACTGCGACTTTTTTGATTTTCATTTACTGTTACTCCCTATGTTCTATTGAGCCAATAAAATCGCGCAAGCGATGCAGGCATTGTTTTGGGGCTTCAATCGGCAACATGTGACCATAATTTTCGATAACAGAAACCTGAGCATTCATGGTTTCTGCTAACGCCTTGCCAGCTTTCATTGGTGTCATGCGATCTTGACTGGCGAGTACCAGTTGGCATGGCATTGTTAATGTCGCGGCCACGGCATCGCCATTTTCATAGTTAGCACAGGCTTGCAGATCGACCGCCAATGGATTTTTCGCCATGATTGAGCGGCCGATTGCGATCGGTTGCATGCCGGGTACAGCACTAATGCCCATTTGCGCCTGATGGCCAAAACCCCATTGCAGCATTAAATCAGCTGCCTTGACGGAAGATTCGAGCGCGGTTTCGATCAACGCCGGGTTGACCGGAATCGCAGCTGCGGTACCGATTCCCGAGAGTGACTTTACTTTGGACGGCGCATTCTTTGCCAGTTCCAGCGCACAGAGAAAACCCTGCGAGTGGCCGACAATATGTGCAGCTTTAACACCGACACTATCAAGAAAATCGTTAAGCCAGGCACCTTGCTGCTCAATCGATTTTAGTGGTTCACCAGCGGATAAACTATGCCCTGGAAAATCAGGTGCCAGAACCGAGAAACCGTTATAGGCAAACCAGCGAGTTTGCAGCGCCCAGCTACGATGATCGAGACCACTGCCGTGAATAAACAAAACCGTCGGCAAGCTCTCGTCAAAGTCTTTGCCACCCGTAGCAGCATAGGTTTTCTGACCGTTGACTTCTATTTCCATCAGCCTTCTCCCGCGATGCGACTAGCGGCTTTGAAACCGCGAGCGAAATCTGCTTTGATGTCTTTGATATCTTCGATTCCAACCGAGACACGAATCATATCCTCACTGATACCCGCAGCAATCATGTCTTCTGGCGTCAGGCGTGAATGCGTGGTACTGCCGGGGTGTAATACCAGGGTGCGTGAATCGCCGACATTGGCAAGATTAGACGCCAGTTGTAGTGCATTGATAAACGCAGCACCACCGGCTCGGCCACCAACCACACCGAAGCAGAGCATGGAACCGGCACCATTGGGAAATAGCACCGGCGCGAGTTCGTGACTCGGGCTGGAGGTCATTTCCGGGTGATTCACCCAGGTGACTTCTTCCTGTTCCTGCAACCATTCAACCATGGCGCGCGCATTGATGACATGCTGCTTCATACGCATGTTCAGCGTTTCGATTCCCTGCAGAATCAGAAAAGCATTATGCGGACTCATGGTCG
>Ga0316189_10007247_pt1 | contig 10503 bp, 9 predicted proteins | sample LowCovwburrow_MG_FD_204930 | JGI IMG/M metagenome (GOLD analysis project Ga0316189, IMG submission 204930) | Coastal sediment microbial communities from Maine, United States - Lowes Cove worm burrow | ecosystem: Environmental > Aquatic > Marine > Coastal > Sediment | place: USA: Maine... | reverse complement strand
AAGGCACATGAGCAGCCGGAAAACCCGGTAGCAAGGTAGCCACCAGCGCGCCAAGCCCATAGCCAATGGCGACTCCCAGCAGGCCTCCTATCATGGTTAATGCCAACGCTTCTATTAAAAACTGAAGCAGAATATCCTGCCGGGTCGCACCCAGTGCCTTGAGGATACCGATTTCACGAGTTCTCTCGGTCACCGACACCAGCATGATATTCATGATGCCTATTCCGCCCACCAGTAAAGAAATACCAACGATACCGGCAGATACCGCGGTCACCATGTTAATGACGGTGTTGAACGACTCGGTTAATTGTTCAGCGGTCTGCACCTTGAAGTCATCCGGCTCTCCGGGTTTTAGCCCGTGCTCCTGGCGCAGAACACGTCGTATGCGCTCCTTGACTTCATCCTGGCGATTCATGTCATCGACCAGCAACTGGATCTGGATATCCAGGTCACGTGAGGCGCCCATAATGCGTTTGGCGGTGCCATAGGGCAGCAGCACGAAATTATCCTGTGAAAAGCCAAACAGCTCACCACGCTCTTCGATTACACCAACGATCTTGCACCACTCGTTACCCACCCGGAAATACTTTCCAATCGGGTCACCGGGTATTTCAAGGTCTTCGATCACATCAACGCCGATTGCACAAACCAGGCGGCGGCGTGCATCGTCGTCGGCTGTAAAGAAGCGGCCTTGCTGAGGGTAAACACTGTTGACATCAAGGTAACTCGGGCCAATGCCGATCACGCGGGAAAACGACATCTGCGAGCGATAGCTGATAGCACCCTGTGAGCCGGTTTGGGTAAACAACACCGGTGTGATGTCGGAAATCCCGTCGATACGTTTTTCAATAACCTGCATGTCGCTGTCACGCAGTTTGGCCAGGCGCCCCTGGATCTGTTTTTTGAAGGGGGTATATGAGCGGATCGTCAGTGAGTTGCCCCCCAGTCCCGCAAACTGTGCATTGATGGTGTAGGAAAGCCCCTGAACGATAGATACGACCGCGATCACGGAAGTCACACCGATGATGATCCCCAGCGAGGTCAGCAGTGAACGAAAACCATGGGCCCGGATCGACTCCAACGCAGAACGGAAGCTTTCAAAGAGCGCGAACATCAGGCGGCCACCGTCTGTCGGCGTTTATCTGACTCCACCTTGCCATCGGTCAGGTGTATAACCCGCTCACAGTGTGCTGCGATATCGGGTTCATGTGTCACCATAATAATCGTCTGACCCTGCTGATGCAGATCATCGATCAACGCCATGATCTCTTTGCTCGTTTTACTATCGAGGTTACCGGTGGGTTCATCGGCCAGCAATATGGCCGGGTGCCCAATCAGGGCACGGGCAATCGCAACCCGTTGCCGCTGACCACCTGACATCTGGTTGGGGCGGGATTCCAAACGGTCACCGAGACCCACATGACCCAATGCCTCGGCCGCCAGGCGCTTACGCTCTCCACGTGGGATACCCCGGTAGACCAGCGGTTGCATCACATTTTTCAATGCTGAGGCACGTGACAATAGGTTAAAACTCTGAAACACGAAACCGATCTCGCGGTTGCGTGCCCTGGCAAGCTCTGCCTCGCTCATTTCACCGACATTAGTGCCATTGAGGAGGTAGTCGCCTCTCGTGGCGCGGTCCAGGCAACCGATGATATTCATCATCGTCGACTTCCCCGAACCCGAGGCACCTACAATAGCAACATATTCATTACGTTGAATGTCAACGTCGACGCCATCCAGTGCATTGAGCACCTGGTCGCCCATCTCGTAGGTCCGGTATATGTTCTTCAGCTGGATAACCGGCGCCTCTATGTCAGCCGCGGTCATCAATCGACTCCCACCGTTACGGTAGTTTCGCCTTCACTTTTTTCTTCGGGTTCTTTTTCCTCAACCGCATCACCATCATTCATATCCCTTAAAACCCTGAATGGACCGGTGATCACCACTTCTCCCTCCTCGAGTCCGGAAACGATTTCCTGGTCACTGTCACTGGATATACCAACCACCACGTCTTTGCGCACAGCCTTGTCATCCTCCGTTACAAAGACATAGTTTTTCTCTTTTTCATCCTTCGCTTTCTCATCCTCACCATACTCTTCATCAAAAAGCACGGCCTGTACCGGCACCGCCAATGTCTCTTCACTACTCTGTGTATAGATATCGGCACGCACACTCATACCGGGTCGAATGATCATTTCACTTTGTTCATCTAAAAGAATCTTTACCAAAAAAGACAAGCTGGCCTGGCCGGGTGACTGGCGGGCCACCGTTGCGATCGACTGTACCGTGCCGGAGAGCGGTGTATCAGGATAAGCCGCCGTGAAAATATCGGCAGTCTGGCCCACACGGACCTGTGCAATATCAGCCTCATCCACCTGTACCTCGGTCAGGGTTTCGGAAGGATCAGCAATAACCATCATGGTGGAACCGGGGATGTTCGTGGTTCCCGCAATGACGGTTTCACCTACTTTTAAATCAAGCTGGATAACCACCCCGTCGATAGGCGAGGTGATGCGTGTCTTGCCCAGCAATTCCTCGGCCTGGTCAAGGCCGGCGCGGGCCTGTGTAAGTGACTCCTGCAGGGAGCGAAGATCCACTTTTGCCAAGGCCAACTCGCTTTCCAGCGCCTCGTAGCTATCCTCATCCACCAGGTCTTTAGCGAACATTTTTTTCTGGCGCTCAAAACGGTCTGCCAGGGTTTTAATCAACAGGCGTTGTCGTTCAATCGCAATCTGCTGGATACGAACCCGGGCTTCAGCCTGGTCTACCTGGGCCTGGTAAGTCTTAGGGTCGAGCGTGATAACCGGATCACCTTTTCTGACCCTGTCTGCCTCCTCAACATGTAACTCGGTAACCTGGCCAATGACCTCGGAGCGCAACTGGACCTGCTCACGATAGGTAAGCGTGCCGGAGGCCAGGATCGAGCTCTTGATCAGCTTGAACTCGACCTTTTGAACTTCAACCTGCCTGGCATCGGTGCCGCGTGTGAGCTTCGAAATGAGCGGCACAGCAACCAGCAGAGCCGCCAGGGCGGCAAATATCAGGATTTTTTTCATCAAGACCTTTCCGTCAGATCATCAAAGCCCAGATACCGAATATCAGTACCCAGGGTGTACACGCAACAATCGTTGATTGCACCATGGTGGCACCCGTCCAGCGTGCAAAGCCGATGCTCATCAGGAAAAGTGTCCAGAAATTGATCAGAGCCAGCGATGTACCCCATGTATACCACGGCTCTCCCGGAGAGGCGTGAATAAACACCGAGTTCATCGACAGAACCTGCAGGCTTTGGGGTGCCAGTTGGTTCGAATCAGCCATAAATATGGTCACAAAAGCTGCCAGCGTACCAAACACGCCCACGAAGGCCGTCCAGGTGCTGAAGGAGAACCATTGCCCAAAACCAATCCCGGCACCGGTGACCGCCTTGTTAATAAGGTGAAGATAAACTGACTGAACCAGAAAAATTGCCAGGGTCATGAGCACAATGGCGACCACCGCCACCCATTTGCTGCGATCAGGTTGCATGAACTGCCTGATAGCGTCGGCAGCTTCTGCGCGGTTTTCAGCAGGTATGCCACGGATCGTTTCTTCCACCAGCCAGGGAAAATCCACCCAGCCGTAGTAATAAACCATCAGGCCGGAAGCCAGCAGTATCATGATCAGCAAGGGCCACCACAACCACGATGTATGTAATTTGATTTCATCCAGGGCTTTGCCGGGTGAAGCGACAATATCCACCATCGCATTAAATACCGAGTAGGATTGATCTGTCATTTCTTCTCTCCCTCTTTCTACGTCTGATCCATATTGCACAAATCAGGCGTCTGTTTATTGACCAATATCGATTATCTACCGTTTATGCACCCCCGCGACAGGGTCAAAAGTACAGCCCCCTCATTAAGTCGCAAAGACCCTACAGCTGTTTTTCCGGAACGATACGTGAAAGAAATGCCTTGAACCTCAGCCAGCCACTCGCCTGTGGTTCATTTTTCTCAACCACTTCCTGACCATTGATCGTTGCGGTCCAGCGCAGTTTACCCTTCTCATTCTCAGTCACCCGATAGGTAAACGCAGGCAGCACTTCCAAAACTCTTTCCGTAATAAGATTGCTCATTTCCGCATTATCGACAAACACGCCAAACTCCGTATTGATATCAATGGAGCGGGGATCAAGGTTCAGGGAGCCCACAAGCGTGTAACGACGATCCATCATAGCCATCTTGGTATGCAGGGTCAGGGAGTCATAAGCTGTTTTGCTGGCATCTGCAGGTGCTTTTGAGGCATCCACCCTGACTTCATACAACTCGACACCTGCTGCAATCATGTCGTGGCGGTAACGGGCATAGGCACTGTGCACAGGCACATGGTTATTGGTCGCCAGTGAATTGGTAACGATAATAACCCTGACACCCCTGTTGGTGACACTTCGCCAGAATTCCACACCATTTTTTCCTGGAATGAAATACGGTGTGATCACCACTACTTCAGATACAGCCTGGTTGATCTCTTCGGCGAGCGCGGTGACCAGTATCTTTTGCTCGGCGGAGACCTTGTTTAACAGTTTGTCCGGATCGTCGGTGATCACCCTGCTTTGAGCCGGATAAAGGTTGACCCGGTCCTCTGTTATGTCTTGCATCAGCAGCGAGTCCAGCGCCTTGCCATAGATTGACTCACTGGCAGCGTTTGCTGCCGTGTCTGAATTTGCCCGTGCAGTTTCAAGGTCCGGCAGTTGCTTGTTTGACTCAAGCGCCTCCATCGGTACCGCCAATTTATGATTCCAGAATCGATCAAAGGTGGCGGATATCTCAGCCGCAACGGTGCCGACGGCAAGTATGTCAAAATCAACAAACTCGGTTTCGGTCAACAGTTCGAAATACTCATCCGCAATATTCCGGCCACCGACGATGCTGACCTGGTTGTCCACGGTAAACGACTTGTTGTGCATACGGCGATTGGCAAGCTTGAAATGACCCAGGTAGTTGAGGTGGTAAACACCATCCCTGCCTATCGGATTAAAAAGACGCAGTTCAATATTCGGGTGCTGGTTCAATAAGACAAACACGTCATCATCAACCGTTGTAAAAATATCATCGAGCAATAACCTGACGCGGACGCCACGATCGGCAGCCTCAAGCAGTCTCATGATAAAAAGACGGCCGGCCGAATCCGGTTTCATTAAAAAGTACTGCGCATCGATCGAGCGTTCAGCAAGATCAATCAGCGTGAGTCTGGCGCCCAGGGCATCAAGCCCTTTTGTCAGCGGATAGAATCCCGACTTACCGGGATGCACCGCTGCCCACTCGGCAACCTCCACGCCCAGGCGGGTGTCTGCAGTGTTGGCCAGGGCATGGCTTTCGCTCTTCGGGAAATCGAGTGGTGCCGTCGCACAGCCTGTTACCAGCAGGGCAAGCAAAAATGCGGACAAGGTTCGGGAAAATGTTTTCTTCATCTGCACAACGCGTAATCCCTGTTAACCGGTATATGGCTGGACTATGTGATAACTGTTACGCACAGGCTAGGACTCTTGCTCATCATGCTTTTTAATTTCCTCTCGAAACTCTTTTAAGCGGACATCATGCGCCAATAAGAAACTCATTATTGACAACATCACCATGGTATAAATATTAAAGCTCCCCAAACCTGCTCAAATCACGACCGGAATTCAGCATAGTTTGACGGGAATATTTAGTCCAGTCCAAGCTGGCTGCCGATAATGCCCAAAACCGCTCCATAGCGTTGCTCTGACTTTCTTGGGAGTGTTACAATACTGAGCTAAATAGCGACAAGCCGGTTTACCGCTTTCTGCTACTGGATTGAACACATATTCCCCCTGTTTGGGACGTAAATTTAAGAGCGGACTGTTACCCATGGCAAGCGGTACTGAAAACTTAACAACAGGCGAATACATCGGACACCATTTGCAGAACCTGACCTTCGGGCAGCATGCGGATGGATCATGGGGTATTGCGCACGGTGCTTCCGAAGCAGCCGCCATGGGGTTCTGGGCGTTTCACGTAGATACACTGTTCTGGGCCATTGTCCTCGGCCTTGTTTTTTACGTGATGTTCAGAAGCGTTGCCAAAAAAGCCAACTCCGGTGTCCCTACCCGCTTCCAGGCTTTTATCGAAATCATTTTTGAATTTGTTGACGGCAGTGTGCGTGAATCCTTTCACGGCACCAGCCGGCTTATAGCACCGTTGGCGCTAACCCTGTTCGTTTGGATTTTCTTCATGAACCTCATGGATCTGATCCCGGTTGACTGGTTGCCCTGGGCGGCCGGCAAAATGGGTGTCGAATACCAGAAGGTGGTACCCACTACCGACGTGAACGCCACGCTGGGTATGGCTATCACCGTGTTTGTGCTGATTATCGTTTATTCGATCCGCTTCAAAGGCGTGAGCGGGTTTCTCACTGAACTGATAATGAACCCCCTGAATCCAAAAGATCTGGGTATGCCCAAGGTCATCTGGCCATTTGTGATGGTCTTCAACCTGCTGCTGGAGACGATTACCTTATTTGCCAAGCCGGTTTCTCTGGGCTTACGACTGTTTGGCAATATGTACGCAGGCGAACTGATCTTTATCCTGATTGCACTGATCTTTACCGCAGGTTCCGGCCTGATTGGTTCCGGGCTGAGCGCCGTATTCGGCGAGCATATCCCTGCCTGGTTCTGGATCGTGGCTGCCATTTCGGTATTCGCTACACTGTGGCTAAACATGAAGGGCAAGCTGGATAACAAGAGAACTGCGTGGTTATTGATGACTGAGATGTTGCTGATCGGCGGCCTGGGCTTCCTGGGCGGGCAGTTGCTGCACTTTGGCTGGGCAGTATTTCACATCATCATTATTACCTTACAAGCTTTTATTTTCATGATGCTGACCATCGTGTACCTGAGCATGGCTTCGGAACACCATTAATTGATCGGCATTGAACTGAGTTTTTTCACTATGTGTTTTTTTAATAAACCATCTTAGTAAACAGGAGTTATTGATGGAAACTGTAATTGCTATGACCGCACTCTCCGTTGGCCTACTGGTCGGCTTGGGTGCATTGGGTGTTGGTATCGGTGTGGGTATCCTTGGCGGACATTTGCTGGAAGGCTCTGCACGTCAGCCGGAAATTGCACCGATGCTACAGGGTAAGTTCTTGCTTGCCGTTGGCTTGCTGGATGCGGTAGCGATGATCGGTGTGGGTATCGCACTGTTCCTGACGTTCGCCAATCCATTCGTCGGCCAGCTGCAAAACGCAGTAGGCGGTTGAAGACTGACTTATGGGTCTGCCGGCCGCTCATGCGGTCATTGGCGGGTATGTTTTCGACACACGTTTCCTATAGCGAGGTAAGGCATGAATATTAATGCCACATTGGTATTGCAGTCGATCGCGATGATGATCTTCGTGTGGTTCTGCATGAAGTTTATCTGGCCGGAGCTGCTCAAGGCTATCGATGAACGGCGTGAAAAAATCGCCGATGGTCTGGTGGCTTCTGATCGTGCTGAAAAAGAGCTGGAAGCTGCACAGCTGAACGCTGGCGAGCAGATACTCGAGGCCCGTAACAAGGCCGGTGAGATCGTTGATCTGGCCAACCAGCGCCACAACCAGATTCTGGAACAGGCAAAAGAGGATGCCACCAGTGAACGCCAGCGTCAGGTGACGGCGGCCGAAGCTGAAATCAACCTGGCCGCCAACCAGGCACGTGAGGCATTGCGTGCATCGGTTGCCAGCCTGGCTGTTTTGGGTGCATCCAAAATACTGGAAAAAGAAGTGGATGCGCAAACGCACCGTGAGCTTCTCGACAAGTTGATCGCAGAGATCTGAACATGAGTAATGCGAGGACACTTGCCCGACCCTATGCCAAGGCGGCAATCGAACTGGCAGTGGCTGAAAATGCCACGGGACGCTGGAACGACATGCTTGACATGGCAAGCGCAGCGGTGACTGATCAGTCATTGGCCATCCTGCTGGATAGCCCGCACGCGAGCAATAGTCAGATCGTCCAGATTTTGCTGGACACCGCAGGTGAGGCATTCGACGACCGTTTCAAGAGCTTCCTTTCGGTTTTGGCTGACAACAAACGCCTTGCGCTGTTGCCGGAAATCGCAGTTTTATACCAGGCGCTGCGTGAAGAGTCCGATGGGCTGCTTCGTGTCAGGGTCGTTTCGGCCTTTGCGCTCGATGAAGACCAGGCCACGCGCTTGAAAGCTGCGCTGGCCAAACGCTTTGATCGCGAAATATTACTGGAAGCCGAGGTTGACCCAAGCGTGATTGGCGGAGCCGTGGTTTACGCCGATGGCCAGGTAATTGACGGATCGCTCAAAGACAGGCTGTCAAAGCTGTCGAACAGCCTTTCTAACTGATTTTTTAGACACAGGATGGCCTCTGAAAAGCAGCAGGCCGATAGGAAAAAGACGATGCAGACGACATTGAATCCATCTGAAATTAGCGAGTTGATTAAAAAACGTGTCGAGGAGCTGAATGTTTCAGCTGAAACACGTAACGAAGGCACCGTAGTTAGTGTTTCCGATGGTATCGCCCGTCTCCATGGCCTCGAAGATGCCATGCAGGGTGAAATGATCGAGTTCCCCAAAAACACATTCGGGCTGGCGCTTAACCTTGAGCGTGATTCAGTCGGTACGGTTATCCTTGGTGATTACGAACACATCACTGAAGGTGACACCGTCAAGTGTACCGGGCGTATTCTTGAAGTACCTCACGGTCGTGGCCTGCTTGGCCGCGTGGTCGACGCATTGGGTAACCCGATTGATGGTAAGGGAGAAATCGATAACGATGGTTTTGCCCCGATCGAGAAGGTTGCACCGGGCGTTATCTGGCGCCAGTCAGTATCCCAGCCAGTGCAGACCGGCCTGAAATCAATCGACTCCATGGTACCCATCGGCCGTGGCCAGCGTGAATTGATCATTGGTGACCGGCAGATCGGCAAAACCGCTATCGCTATCGACACCATCATCAACCAGGTCAAGTCTGGCATTAAGTGTGTTTATGTTGCCATCGGTCAGAAAAACTCAACGGTTGCCAACGTGGTGGCCAAGCTCGAAGAGCATGGCGCAATGGCTCACACCATCGTCGTCAACGCTTCGGCGTCCGAATCGGCCGCCATGCAATACATTGCACCGTATTCCGGTTGCACCATGGGTGAGTATTTCCGCGATCGCGGTGAGGACGCCCTGATTATTTATGACGATCTGACCAAGCAGGCCTGGGCCTATCGCCAGGTATCCCTGCTGTTACGTCGTCCGCCGGGTCGCGAAGCTTACCCCGGTGACGTGTTCTACCTGCATTCCCGTTTGCTGGAACGCGCGGCGCGGGTCAGCGTAGACTACGTGGAAAAATTCACCGAAGGCAAAGTAAAGGGCCAGACCGGCTCACTGACCGCCTTGCCTATTATCGAAACCCAGGCCGGTGACGTATCCGCGTTCGTCCCGACCAATGTAATTTCTATTACCGATGGCCAGATCTTCCTCGAAACCGATATGTTCAATGCCGGTACCCGTCCAGCTGTGCATGCTGGCCTGTCGGTATCGCGTGTTGGTGGTTCAGCACAGACAAAGGTTATTAAAAAGCTGGGTGGCGGTATCCGCCTGGCCCTGTCCCAATACCGCGAATTGGCCGCTTTTGCCCAGTTCGCCTCTGACCTGGACGACACGACCCGCCAACAACTGGATCGCGGTCAACGTGTGACCGAACTGATGAAACAATCGCAGTATAGCCCGCTGTCTGTTGGCAATATGGCGGTCTCGCTGTTCTCAGCTGACCGGGGTTACCTCGATGATGTTGACATGCCCAAGATCGGTGATTTCGAAACCGCATTACTGGAATACATGGCAAGTACGCATGCCGACCTGGTTGCAACACTGGACCATGGTGACTGGAACGATGAAGTGGAGTCGCAATTGGTCGCAGCCATGAAAGATTTCAAGGAAACCGGTTCATGGTAAGCCGGACAGTTAACAAGTAGGAGCAAGCCAAATATGGCAGGCGGAAAGGAGATTACAGGCAAGATTCAAAGCATTGGCAACACCATGAAGGTGACTGCCGCGCTTGAAACGGTTTCTGCCAGTAAAATTAAAAAGTCACAGGCCCTGATGAACGCCACGCGTCCCTATGTGCGTATGATGCGTCGTATCTCCGGGCATATCGCCAAGGCCAATCCGGAAATTCGTCACCCTTTCACTGTTGAACATGAAACGGTGGAAAAGGTAGGTTATATAATTGTCTCCACGGACCGCGGTCTTTGTGGTGGCCTCAACAATAACCTGTTCAGGAAAACCCTGAAAGACATGTCGGAATGGAAGGCCAAGGACGTCGACGTCGCCATTGTGACGCTGGGCAAGAAAGCCTCGGCCTTTTTCAAGAATATCGATGTCGAGATGATGGGCCATGTCAGCGGGTTGGGCGAATCACCCAAGCTCGAGGACCTCATCGGTGCAATCCGGATTATGGTGGAAGCCTACCGTGACAACGGCATACAGCGTCTTTATATCG
>Ga0316189_10007245_pt1 | contig 10506 bp, 9 predicted proteins | sample LowCovwburrow_MG_FD_204930 | JGI IMG/M metagenome (GOLD analysis project Ga0316189, IMG submission 204930) | Coastal sediment microbial communities from Maine, United States - Lowes Cove worm burrow | ecosystem: Environmental > Aquatic > Marine > Coastal > Sediment | place: USA: Maine... | reverse complement strand
TCAGCGCGCGTGCCAGCGCGACGCGCTGCCGTTGCCCCCCGGACAGTTGATCGGGTTTGCGATTTCGAAAGTCCTCAAGCTGCACCAGCGCCAGCATTGCTGCGACGCGCTGATCAATCTCTTTACGAGCAACACGATCTTTCTGCAAACCATAGGCGACGTTTTTCTCAACCGTCATATGCGGGAACACGGCGTACGACTGGAACATCATGTTGACCGGTCGTCGATAGGGTGGCTGGTGGGTGACGTCGACACCGTCGATTTCGATGCTGCCGGCGGTAGGCACCTCGAAGCCTGCGAGCATGCGCAGCAAGGTGGTCTTGCCGCAACCCGACCCGCCGAGGATCGAGAATAATTCGCCCTGCTCGATATCAAGACTGACATTGTCGACCGCAGCGAAATCACCGAAGTGCTTGCTTATCCCCTTGATACTAATAAAGTTTTTCATAGTCCGCTCTTAACTCTTGCGAATGCGCGTGTGCGAGGTCGTTCGCGCTTAGGGTCCACCGGTTGCACCCGATACATGGATTCCCAAGTCTCGTCGGTTGGGTATATACCCGGATCATTGAGGATTTCGGGATTAGTGAACTCCCAAGAGGCAGCGTTGGCGTTGGCATAAGCAACCGCATTGGCTATGTCAGCCGCTATGTCGGCGCGCATCAGGAAATTCACGAATTTGTAAGCGTTTTCACGATGTGGCGCATCGACAGGAATGTAGACGCCGTCTGCCCACAGCCCCGAGCCTTCTTTCGGGACCGTGTAACGAAGTTCAATATCGAGGCCGGCGTCACGGATGCGTGACGCCGCTACGGCGTAGTCGCCGGACCAACTCATCGCAACGCAAACTTCCTTGTTCGGCATAGCTGAGAGCATTTTGTCGTTGCTGAAATAACGTACGTAGGGTCGTATCTTTTTGAACTGAGCTTCTGCGAGCGCGAGACTCTCGTCGTCGACAGCATTGGGATCACGCCCGAGATAGGCGAGCATCATTGGAAACAGGTCGGTCGGGTCATCAAGCAGTGAAACGCCGCAGTCGGCGAGTTTCGAGATCACCTCCGGGTCAAATAGCACGTCACCGCTATCCATCGGGTGATCCGGCAGGCGTTCTCGAACCATTTCGACGTTCCAGGAATAACCGGTATTGCCCCAGAAGTACGGCACCATGTAGCCCGACACTTTTTCGAAGACGTCAATTCTTTGCATCGTACTCGGATCAAGATTCTTCGCGTTTGGCAGGAGCGACATGTCCAGCTTTTCGAAGATGCCAATCGGTGCAAGGCGTGATGAGTACTGATTGCTGTGCACAATTACGTCATAGCCACTGTTTCCGGTCAGCAGCTTGACGTCGACAACCGTCCCCGCCGGGTAGGTGTCCAGGTTGACCTTTATGCCCGTCTCCGCCTCGAATTTTTCCAGCGTATCCGGGGCGATGTAGTCTGCCCAGTTGTAGAAATTAACGACGTTGTCAGGCTCGCCTGACGTTGAATTGTTCTGTCCGCAACCGGCAACAACCGCAAGGCAGACTATGCCAATGAATCGAGTGAGTGTCTTGCCGTGGACTGTCATCAACCTGAGTCTAACGGAAAGTGCTGCGGAAAAATGCTGTGCAGATACTCATTGACGGCGTCAGTGGCCATGTGGCGGTCGAAACGTTTCGGGCTGATCAGATACGATAACCACAAGCCGTTGGTCATCGAGGTTAACGCCGTCGCCACGGCATGCGATGAGACATTCTTGTAGTTGCCATCCGCGATGATCTCGTCGCAAAGCGCATACAGCACTTCGTCATAGAATTCGTCGGACTTTTCGCACACCTCGCGGTAACGTGGCCGCGACTTGACCTCGCCCCAGAAAGCAAACCAGACCGCGAGCTTCTGGCGATCCAGCACGGCAGGGCGCAAGTCGAGTTCCATCAAGGCGTGCAGTCGACTCGCTGCATCCGGACCTGACTTCTCCAGCGCACCCATGAATTGCGACTTGTACTCATCAGCGACGAAACGCAGCGTTTCTGTTAGCAGGTTGTCCTTGCTTTCAAAATGCAGATTGACGATACCCTGGGAAAGGCCCGCTTCGCCCGCCACATCGCTCAACGTGGTGTTTCCCAGGCCATTGCGACTGATGCACTTCATCGTCGCGTCGATTAATTCCTGCCGTCGCGCTTCCCGCGAGGCGGTTCGCCTGGTGGTTTTTGGGCTGGCCGACATCTGGGAATCATGCCATAATCTGAATGAATACTCATTCATTTATTCGATGAACATCGACTGTTTAAAGAACAATTATAAGGCCACGACCGGAGGGCCGGACAACCCATGAAGAACTATGACGCGATTGTTGTTGGTGCCGGACATAACGGCCTGACCACAGCAGCATTTCTTGCCAAAGCAGGACTTGATGTTGTCTGCGTAGAGAAGAATGACTATATCGGTGGTGCCACCGTCAGTCGCAATCTCTACAAGGATTGGTGGTATTCGAATTGCTCTTATGTCTGCAGCTTGCTGCGACCTGAAATCTATCGGTCACTCGAATTGCACAAGCACGGTCTTCAAGTGACGCCCTACGGCGGGTCCTTAACGCTGATGGAAAACGGCGACTATTACGGTGCGTATCATGACCACGAAGCGGCCTACCGTGAAATGGCACGCTTCTCGCGAAAAGACGCCGACGCCTACAAGACGTATTCAGCGGACACGATGCGCCAGTGTCGTTTTATCCGTGATTTCCTGCTGAGCACAGCGCCGGATCCAACGTCGTTCAAACCCAGAGACCTGATGGAGCTGGCCCGTATCGGCGGCAAGTTCATGGAAATGGGTGAAGATCGCATGAACGAAACCGTCCGCTTCTGGACGATGAGTGTTGCGGAGTATCTTAACGAGTATTTTGAAACCGACGTCATTAAAACGGCGATGTCGGGGAGCGGCATTATCGGCACCGCACTGGGCATTCATTCTCCCGGAACGGCTTACGTATTGCTGCATCATTACATGGGTGATGTTGATGGCAACGTTGGCTCGTGGGGGTTTGCTCGTGGCGGCACAGGCGCCGTTGCAAAAGCCATCGCCGGCGCCTATCAGGCGGCCGGTGGTGAGCTCAGAACAGAAGCGGGCGTCGACAAGTTTATCGTCAAGAACGGCAAGATCGCCGGCGTCGCGCTCGACAATGGTGATGAGATTCATGCGAGCACGGTCGTCTCGGCGATGGACGTGAAGCGCACCTTCCTGACGTGCATGGACAAGAGCGATCTGCCCGAGAAATTCCATCGCCGCGTTGAGAATTTCAAGATCCGCGGCTCGTCAGGCAAGATCAACATAGCGTTGGACGGACTTCCCACATTTACCGCCCTGCCGAAAGGCAGCCCGCTGTATCTTGCCGATATGCACTTCACCGATTCCATGGAGCGCATGGAGCGCGCCTATGATGATTGGAAAGATGGCACCTGGTCGAAGGATCCGTATATCGATTTGACCATGCCAACGACCAATGATCCGACCATGGCGCCGCCGGGCAAGCATTTCATGAGTTGCTTCGTCCAGTATGTCCCGCGCACGCTGAACGGACGTGAATGGACACAGAAGGACAAGGACGGCTTCCAGAAGTCGGTCTTTGACCAGATCTCCAATTACAGTCCGGATTTCGAGGATTTGGTTTTGCACGCCGAAGTACGAACGCCGCAGGACATTGAGAATGAAATCGGCATAACGGAAGGCAATATTTTCCACGGCGAACTCACGATGGACCAGCTGTTGTTCAACCGCCCGGTTCCGGGCTACGCACAATACCGAAGCCCAATAAGCGGGCTCTATATGTGTGGTTCGAGTAATCATCCCGGTGGCGGCATCATGGGCGCACCGGGTGCCAATGCGGCAAGGGAGATCCTGAGTGATCTCAAACGTCCAAATGTCGTACCGGAGAACTTTGGCGATGACTGATAAATTCGATGCAATTGTCGTGGGTGCCGGCCATAACGGCCTGGTGTGTTCTGCTTTGCTCGCGAAGGCGGGCAAGCGCGTACTGGTTCTTGAAGCCAATGAGCAGGTCGGCGGGGCAGCAATAACGCGCGAGTTTGCCGACGGCTATTCGGTCTCCGCGTGCGCGCATTTGCTGTATCAGTTGCAGCCTGAAGTTCGTAAAGAGCTGCAGTTATCGCCACGTCTTGCCAGTAAGGATATGACCACCATAGCGCTGGCCGAAGATGGCAAGCATTTGCGCCTGAAAGGCGACAGCGTGGAGGGCGTTGCTGAGAACGACGCTCGCGAGTATCGGGAGTTTCGCAAGCGCACGACGCGCTTCGCGGATTTGCTGCGCAAGTTCTTTAACAAACGTCCGCCGCGTCTCGGTAGTAAGGATTTCAAAGATCTGAAAACGCTCGGTCAGCTGGGCCTCAATCTTCGCATGCTGGGCAAAGAGGAAATGCAGGAGTTCCTGCGCCTCATCGGTATGAATATTCACGACGAGGTAACCGAGCGATTTGAAAGTCCGCTGCTGCGCGGTGCGGTTAGCATCGACGCGGTGTTGGGCACACATCTCGGACCGCGGTCGCCGAATACCTTCATGACCTATCTGTACCGACTGGCCGGTGACCAGGGTCGAACGTCGGTACCGGCGGGCGGCATGGGCAGCGTCAGCAATGAACTGGCGCACGCGGCTCGCAGTGCGGGCGTAACGATTCGTACCGGCATGCCGGTCAAGCGAATCATCATTAGCAATGGCCGTGCGACGGGCGTTGAAACAGAGTCCGGCGAGACGTTTGAAAGCCTGATGATTATTTCCAATGCCGACCCAAAGACGACGGTGATGAATCTCATCGGCGCAAGACATGTTGAAACCGGCTTTGCGCAACGCATTTCGCATTTACGCGCCAAAGGCAATGCGGCGAAACTGCATCTGGCGCTCGACGGTTTGCCGGAAATTGTCGGCCTGTCCAAGAAGGACTTTGCCGAACGCATGGTGATTGCACCGGACGAAGACTATGTGGAGCGCGCCTTTAACCCGGCAAAGTATGGCGAAAGCTCTGCAGAGCCTGTACTGGAAATTACTTTCCCCAGCTTTCGCGACGAGACTCTGGCACCGACGGGCAAACACGTCATGTCTGCTGTTGTGCAGTACGCACCGTATGAGCGCAAGGGCGGTTGGGACGACGCGGCAAAAGATGCGTTTATGAAGGCCATTTTAACGACATTGTCGAAGTACATGCCGGACATCGAAAAGCGCATTACGGCCAGCGAATTGCTGACGCCTGCTGATATTGAGGCTGAGTTCCACATGACGGGTGGCCATTGGCACCATGCGGAACTGACGCTGGATCAGTTTTTGTTCGTGCGCCCGGTAAATGGTGCGGCGCAGTACAAGTTGCCGATCGACGGCGTGTATTTATGTGGTGCGGGAGCGCACCCGGGTGGTGGTATTAGTGGCGCGGCTGGACGCAACGCAGCACGAACCATTCTGAGTCAGGAGAATGCAGCATGACGATTCGAGAACCTGTCCCACAGGGACCCTTGAAAACGCCGTTCTATCCGCGTGTTCAGACAGTCGATACGGTTAACCAGTGGCATGAATGGAAAGGCTACTCAAGCCCGGACGCCCTCTACTGCCCGGATCTTGAGTATTTCGCTATCCGCAATAGCACCGGCGTATTCGATATTTCACCGATGACGAAATATCGCATTACCGGTCCGGATGCTCTCGATTACCTCAACCGTCTGGTTACGCGCGACATGGCAAAGGTCAAAGCGGGCCGGGTAGCGTACGCCGTGTGGTGTGACGATAAGGGTCAGGTCATTGACGACGGGACGATTTTTCATCTTCGCGAAGGCGAGTATCGGCTTTGCTGTCAGGAACGTCACTTTGCCTGGTTCCAGGCGGCGACTATTGGTTTCGATGTTGACGTTGTCCATGAAACCGAGGAAATCGCGGCACTGGCCGTGCAGGGACCGACGTCCTACAGCATTCTGAAAACGATGGGTGTAGAGGGGCTTGAAGAACTGAAGCCGTTCGGACTGATTCATGTCGATTTTCAGGGGTCCGAGATGATGATTTCGCGCACCGGCTTCACGGCTGACCTCGGCTATGAACTGTGGATCGACCCCGACAAGGCGCTGGCTTTGTGGGATGCGTTATTTGCGGCAGGAACCGACTACAAAATCCGCCCGATTGGCACACACGCGCTGGACCTGGCACGTATCGAAGCAGGTTATCTTGCGCCCTATGCAGAGTTCCTGCCCTCTGATGAAACCGTGCGCACCGGACGCTCGCGATCACCACTCGAGCTTGGGTTGGAGTGGTTGGTGGATTTCAAGAAGCCAAACTTCAATGGACGTCGTGCCCTGGCTGAAGAAAAACGCAATGGCTCAGCCTGGCAGCTTGTTAAGCTGGACATTGAGGGTAACAAGATAGCCTCGCACTCCTATATTTTTCCGACGGCCAAGGGCAAGAACAGTATTGGTTTCATTACATCGGCCACGTGGTCGCCGGTGTGTAAGCAGAACATCGCTTTGGGTACGGTTCGGGCACCGCACGGCAAGCCGGGTGATACGGTATGGGTTGAAATCTACTACCAGCGCGAGATGCACTGGAACAGAGAGATGGCCAAAGCGACCGTGGTCGACAAGCCGTTCTGGTTTCCAGCGCGCCGTGGCGCGACTCCTCCGGGCCCGTACTAGTCGACAACCCGCGTTAGCGAAGACCGGCAGCGTTCGATGCAAAAGCTTGAGATCTACCAGTCGCTTTGGGGGATGGAACTAAGACACCCACGGCGGCCCGAACGCAGCCGCGAGGAAATGTTCGAGATGATCGCGAGTGCGGGATTTGACGGTGCGTGTATGGATCCGTCCGTGTCGGAATTGGACGAGTGTCGCGGCTACGCCCATCTTTTTGACAAGTTCGGCCTTGGCAGCATGGTGAATGCGTTCCCGTCCGCTCCAGAGGATATGCTGCCGATACTTGATTTCGCCGCCGAGGTGCAGGCGTCAACCGTTAACGTGATTAGCGGCATCATGCCGATCAGGCCCGAGGATGCTGTCGACGACGTGCGCCGCTGGATGGGCGAGGCAGCGGACCGGAATATGCCCTTGTTGTTCGAAACACACCGCGACGGCTTGCTCAACGATCTCTATTTCACCTTGCAGCTGATGGACCTGGTACCGGAAATGCGACTGTGTGCCGACTTATCTCATTTCGTTGTTGATCGGGAATTTCGCTCGCCGATACCCGAACGTGATGAACAGTACATACAGTCGGTATTGCATCGTGCGGACTGTTTTCAGGGACGCATCGCGAATCGCGAGCAGGTGCAAATCCAGATCAATTTTCCGCAGCACCAGGAGTGGGTCGCAATATTTCGTGGCTGGTGGAAAGACGGCATGCGCGCATGGCGGCAACGGAATGCGGCGGATGCTACGCTTACCTTCCTGTGCGAATTGGGGCCGCCGCCGTATGCGATTACGGACGGTGAGCAGAACGAGCTGTCGGACCGCTGGTCGGAATCTTTGCAGATTCGCGAATGGGTCCGAATGATCTGGACTGAACTGGACGAAGAAAATTGAAATGAAAGTCATGACAGCAACGGTAGTCTCGGTTCACTCGGGTGAAAGCGAGCAACTGGAAAAGGAAGAGCAGCAATCAATTATTGTCGAACTTGACGGAATCGTCGGCGATCGTCATCGCTCTTATACGCGTGAGGCATGGGCGGGTGGCGACAAGCAGCCGGCAGGGACCGTGCGGCGCAATGAGCGACAGTGGTCGGCAATTTCTGTCGATGAACTTGCTGACATCAGCACGGCGCTGGACCTCGCAGAGCCGCTGACAGCAACGGCGATCGGCGTAAACCTCTGCCTCGATGGCATTCCGCATTTATCGCGTCTCCCCAAAGGAACGATACTGAAGTTTCCCTCGGGCGCGGAGCTTTGTGTCGAAGAGTACAATCCACCGTGTCTTGATATGGGCACTAAGATTGCGAGTTCGTACGCAACAAATTCCGGAGCGACACTCGAGAATACGGCGTTCTCGAAAGCTGCGAAGCTCAGCCGTGGCATCGTCGGTACGGTTGAGGTTGCCGGAATCGTCAGTCCTGGCGATGCGGTTGAAGTGACTTTGTATGAGCATCCGTCATGGCTGGCGAGCGTCGACGACTGACGATAGCAGCGCTATCGATTCCCGCCGGGATACAGGTCCGGATTAACGGGCCATGGTGCTTTGATTGAGCTTCTCTACACGCTGGAGCACTTCGGTTCTTAGTTCGGCCGTGCTGGCTGCGATTGCAATCGCCCCAGCCGCTTCGAGTTCTTCAAGCGACCCGTAACCGTAGGAAACACCAATCGGCTGAAGGTCATTGGCAATAGCACCCAGAAGATCGTGCTTGCGATCGCCAATCATGATTCGGCCGGTGGCATCCGGGTTTTTCCCGACCGCGTATTTGAGTAGATCGACCTTGTTAGCTCGCGTGCCGTCGAGCTCGCAGCCATAAACGGTTTCGAAGTATTGCGCCAACTCGAAATGCTCAACGATGCGACCGGCAGCGATGCGCGGCTTGCTGGTTGCAACGAACATTCGGCAATTGCTATCGGCGACTGCGGCAAGCGTTTCGTGGATGCCGTCGTAGGGAACGTTTTCCTGCCAGCCGAGTGCATCAAATCGTTCGCGATAAAGGTCCACAGCCTGCAGCGTTAAAGACTCGCCGACCAGTTCCGGAAATGTGTCGTAAAGCGGCGGTCCGATGCAGCTCAGAAGATACTCATCGGAGGGGCGCGGGAAACCGAGCTTCTCAAGCGCGTAGAGGATACATTTGGATATGCCCTCATAGGGGTCGGTCAAGGTACCATCAAGATCGAAGTAGACGTGCGGCTGCATCCGCGTAGCATAGCAGTCCGGGACAAAAAGTTGGGGAGAGGAAGCTAATGCCAGGAGTTGAAGACAGAGTTGCGATGGTGACCGGTGGCGGGCGTGGCATTGGCCTCGCGACAGCCGACCTGTTGGCTGAACGCGGTGCCCACGTTGTGTGCGTTGCAAGGAGCGAGCAGGAGCTCAAGGCCAGTGGTCACGATTTTGCCGTGGCTGACCTTGCGTCGGCTGAGGGTTGCCAGCAGGTCGTTGAGACGGTCGAAGCAAAAGCCGGGCCGGTTGATATTTTGGTCTGTAACCATGGTTTGGGTTCGGCGCATGAGGTTGTGCTCTGGGAACAAGAGATTGAAACATGGACAACCATGATGCGCATCAATCTTGATGCGCCGTTCTATCTCTCTCGGCTGTTAATGAAAGGCATGGTTGAGCGACGCTACGGGCGCCTCGTTTTTACGAGTTCAACTGCCGCCAAAGTTGCCGAACACGCGGGTTGCGCCTACAACAGCTCCAAAAGCGGATTGCTCGGCCTGATGCGCTCGGTTGCTGAAGATGGTGGCGCGCATGGCATAACCGCCAACGCGGTATTGCCAGGCTGGGTGCGAACAGAAATGGCGGAGAAATCCGCTGCAGCTGAGGCCGCGGAACGCAAACTGTCGACAGAACAGATTTGGGACGAACGTGCGGCACTCTACCGGGCGGGTCGCGTCGCGACACCGGACGAAGTTGCGGCGATGATCGCCTTTCTGGCATCCGAAGAGTCCAGTGGTGTGAGCGGCGAGTCGATAAGTGTGTCACTTGGCTCTGCGATTTAGCCGTCGTACTGCCTGCAATCGCGTCAGGAAAAATGACTGATGAGGACGTGACGGAGTCTGTAAACTAGCGGCATGATCGAGCAAGATCCGAATAAAAAGGTAGCGAACACCTGGCTGCAGCCGCTGCGTACGGTCTCCGATATTCCGGCGGCGGCTGACATTGTCATCATCGGCGGTGGCATCGTTGGTGTGTCCACGGCCTGGTTTCTGGCGAAACAGGGTATCAGCGTCGCGTTGTGCGAAAAGGGCTACATCGCAGGCGAGCAATCGGGGCGCAATTGGGGTTGGGTTCGCATCCAGGGTAGAGATGCGCGCGAGATTCCGATCATGCAGGAGAGCCTCAGGATCTGGGAAGGCCTGTCCGCTGAAATTGGCGAGGATGTCGGATTTACGCGCGGCGGCTGCATGTTTACGGCCAAGTCAGCGAAGGAACGAGAGTCACTCGAGCAGTGGGTTGGCGTTGCAAAAGACTACGGCATCGACACTCGCATGATTGATAATGATGAAATGCATCGGCATATCACGGGGTCGCCGCTGCGGTGGGCCGGCGCTATCTATACACCGAGTGATGGACGGGCCGAACCCCACAAGGCTGCGCCGGCGATTGCACGGGCGGCGATTAGCAACGGTGCATCGATATTGACCGGCTGCGCGGTGCGTGGCATCGAAACAGCGGCAGGAAAAGTGTCGGCCGTCGTTACCGAACATGGCGTTATCAAAACCAGCACCGTCCTGTGTGCCGCCGGGGCATGGACCTCGCTGTTTTGCGGGTCGATCGGCATCGATGTTCCGCAGCTTCGAGTGCGCGGTACCGTTGCACGAACCGGCCCTGCAGAAAATGTTTTGAGCGGTGCCGTTTTTG
>Ga0316189_10007243_pt1 | contig 10506 bp, 9 predicted proteins | sample LowCovwburrow_MG_FD_204930 | JGI IMG/M metagenome (GOLD analysis project Ga0316189, IMG submission 204930) | Coastal sediment microbial communities from Maine, United States - Lowes Cove worm burrow | ecosystem: Environmental > Aquatic > Marine > Coastal > Sediment | place: USA: Maine... | reverse complement strand
CGCTGGAGTTGGAAATGGAAATCATTAAAGATATCGTCTTAGCCTGTAATGGAGATATTTCTCAGCTAAAATTCCATAACAAACCACATCCAGACTAGCTTTGAAGGTGTTCTGGACAGTCTTGGTCACAGACCTGCTCCAGCATATTAGTGATTAGTCATTGGATAATTCCAGGGTCTGATTCCATTCACCCTAAAAATGACTAACTAAAAGCAAATTATTCCTCTTCTTCCACCTCCTCAACAGAATCAGCCATCGCCTGCATAACCGCCTTTAAATCCGAAGGACCCGTGAAATTATAATACACATCCCCCACCTTTTGAGACACCGTCCCCCCCGCACCTTCTTCAACGTTCATCACCACCAAGGCCTCATCGAGCTCCTCAAATTCTTCATTCAAAAAACCCATACTCCACAAACTTCCATCTGTAGGACCAAAGCCAACGAAGTACCAGGTTTTAGGAACATTTAAAGAAAAACCACCATTTTTACTCACAAACTGTTGTGTCACTGCACTAAGCGCTGGCACCTCGTATTCAATGTCTGTTTCTACCTCCTCATCAATAAACTCTGGGCTTAAGGCACTAAATTCATCTTCAGAAATATAATCCGTTCCATGTGCTTCCAGATCCTGACCCTCATCAACACATTGATAAACCGTGGGACAACCACGGGCACTGTAGTCCGAAATTCGATACTCACTACACTCTGGCTTAGCCACAAAAGGACATTGATTTACACTTCCTGGCCCATCAACCGACACACATATTCCCTCAGAAAAAGCTGAATTGTCATTCAACTGACAAATAAAGGACTCAGGACACTCCAGAAAAGGCTCCCCCCCACACGCTTCCCCTTCCAATTCTGCCACATAAATCAACTCCACTCCACGGAGTAAATCATAAAAAAGTGACTCTTGAAATTCAGCCTCACCAGATTCAATTAAACTCCGACTGGGCAAAAACTCTAAACGATATATTATTTTTTTAGCTGGATTGGAAACATAAAATACCAAATTTGACCCAGACACATAACGAAGGGCACGTTGAGCCCCCACTGTCACCTCAACAGATTCACCCCCCTCTTGATTGGCTGCAAATTGATCTAAATTAGACTCTCCCCTAAAAGCTTTAATTTCAGCAATTTGTTCCTCCTTAAACTCAAACCACACCCGATCATCTGTATTATGGATGATCCAAGTGGAGGGATGGTCAAACATCAAACCAAGGGACTGATTTTCATATTCCACCCAATCAAATTGAGCAGACGCATCCACATAGTCGATGGAAACAACATTAAAAACAGGCGCCCGACTACCCACCACCTCCTTCATGACACCCTCCACACGAACCGCCTCATCCAAGTAGTCACTCAAATCAATCGTTGAACTTTGAAGATAAACAATAGAATCATTTTTTAGACGAAGTTGATGCGTACCCCGCTGATAGACCTCAATTTTGTAAGACTCCAAAACCCCTTCATATTCTGTATCCTGCTGAGCTTGACTGCCCATCCGGTCCTCTAAAGTAGGCACCTCATCTTTACCACAAGCCCCCAGCATCAAGGCGGGTAAAATCAAAAAGATAAAAAATCTCAAACGTGTTTTCATAAACTCAAAAAATAATGATAAGTAACGCAATATAGTATACCTTAATTATAGATGAAGTAAAAATAACCAAAACACCCCACAAATCCATCCGTAAACCAATTCGATAGCTATCAGCAAACCAATTCGTAAACCCATTCGTAAGCTATCCGTAAACCCATTCGTAAGCTATCCGTAAACCAATTCGATAGCCATCCGTAAACCAATTCGATAGCCATCCGTAAACCCATACGATAAAATAGAAAAGAATCCTAATCCAATCCCCCATGTTCATTGCGTTTGAAGGCCTCGACGGCTCCGGATCCACCACCCAATCAAAATTACTCACCGAAAAACTCAGCAAAGCAGGACATTCAGTTTTAACCACCAAAGAACCCACCAGTAGCAATCCGATTGGAAAAACAATTCGAGAGGTTTTACAACATCAATGGAAAGCGCCTGCAGAAGGGCTGCAACTCCTTTTTTCCGCCGACCGGGCCCAGCACTTAAACGATGAAATCAAACCCGCTTTGAATCAGGGTAAAATTGTCATCACCGACCGCTACATTCTTTCAACGTTGGCCTTTGGCGCTTTAGAAGTTGACATGGAATGGCTTGCAACACTCAATAAACCATTCATTCAACCTGACCTGACTTTTTTACTTCGATTGGATCCCAAAATATGCCTCGAACGGATTGAAAAACGAGGGGGTGCGGTGGAACTTTTTGAGCAACAGGAGAAGCTAGAAAAAGTATGGGAAAACTATGAAGCAGGCACTAAATACTTTAAAAATATCCATTTGATTGAGGCAAATCAATCCATTGAAGCGATTGCCGAAGAAGTTTTTGAAATCACTTCAAAACATCTAAATTAAGATAATTGAAAATGAACCACAAGGCTTTGGGGAAAAATTTAATTTTGAGTTCAAAATGACCTAGCTACTAATTCAAAAAGTAGGTTTTAGAATAAAAGTAAAAACTCTTTAGTGGTCAGTCATGACTGGCTACAAAGGACTTTTAGTTGCTTTTTTACCCAAAAAATGATAGAATTAGGGGATTTAAAAAACAATATCAACAAAAAAATAAAATGAACCGTAAAACTACTTTCAATCGGATCACTAAACACCTTCATGTTGGTCTAATAAGCATGGCAATGATGGCTGGATTTGCTTTAATATTTGGAAACGCTGGAGCCAATAATCCAGGCTTCTTTTTTTCAACCAGTAGCAGTTGCTCATTCACAAGTGCTGATTTAAACCTGGATGCTGGCCAAAATCAAAGTGTCTACCTGTGTATCGACGGAGCCAATGAAGGGTCTGGATTTTTGGGCGCTGAAGTGAGTGTTGTCTACGACAGCAATCTACTTGAAGTCAATTCTGTCAGCTGTCAAAATTTTGATTCTTGTTCCAACCTTTCTGGACCTGGCATCATTCGACTGATTGGAGCCTCTGGAGCTCTGCCTGATGGAAATGCAGTGACCGGACGAGAGCGATTGGCAAGCATCTCTTTAAATGCAAAAACAGGAGGGAGAAGTTCAATAAATTTTAGTGTCGCTCGAGTGATTGATGAACGTAATGATGTCTCATCTCGCATTGGAGTTGGCTTGAATGTGACTATTACAGAAACAGTTGAACCTGAAGTGGTGATCGAAGCAGAACCTGAAGCACCTGTAGAAGAAATTGTTGCTGAAGAAGCAATCCCAGAAATCACAATAGAAACACCAATAGAAGACATAAATGATGAATTATTTGGACTCATCATCACGCCCCTTAAAAAAACAGGACACCCTGGGGATCAAATTCAAATCATCAGTCGTGCCACTTATAATGGTGACCGTCCGGACGAAAACACAACCTCTTGTTTCCCCTGCCCCACCGCTGGAAATAATGAAGCTGAAGGAAGCATCAATTATCAAATCGTCAGTGGCCCAGCCAGCATGTACGGGAGCAAATTGAACATCAACCCCAATGCAAACGCAGGGGATAAAATTTATATCAAAGCCACCTTTACCGATGCAGTGAGTGGCAGCAATGCAAGCAGCTTGACCCACAGCATCACGGTGACTAGTCCTGCTCAAGAAAATCCAGTTGAAGACGCCAATGACGACAATCAAAATCCACCTCAAGATGAAAAAGATGAAATACTGAATGAATCAGAAAATCAAGAAGTCATTGAGAATGAGGTTGAAAATGAAACAGAAGAAAATAATGAAATTGAGAATATAGAAGGAGAAAATGAAGTCATCGAAGCCGAAGTAAACGGAGGCAATGGACTTATTTTGAACATGCAAAATAAAAACCTAATCTGCCACATCAATGAAAAAACCTCAGGCAAATACACAGGCGAATTGATCTATTTATATCACGCTGAAACAAAAAATCATCTAGAAAATCATCCTAATGACTACGAAATCAATCAAAAAGATGACAATCCCAACAATGACATTGAAAGTTGCTTGGGAGTGAGTGTGATCGAAATCCTACCCCTCTCAAAAACCAACGAAGCATGCTGTGCCAGTTGTGAAGTTGAAATAACCAGTAAACCACAAAATAGCTATTGTGCTCTCAACTTTTCAAGTGTGAATGATGAGGATGAAGATGGTTTATCAGACCGAACCGAATGCTACCTGAACACCGACCACTTAGACGAAGATAGCGATGACGACGGATGCTGGGACGGAGACGAAATCAATCAATTTCAAAGTAACCCACTCGAGCGCAGTGACTGTTCACTCAACCGAATGGTTTATGAAAATGTGATCATCAGTGATCCAAAAATAGATTGGATTGTAAGGTATTTAGACATCTCTGGAACCACTCCACAAGGAACCAGTAAAGTGGACTTAACCGCCTACCCTGCTGAATACAATCTGGTAAAAAACATGGTTCGCTCACTAGAAACACTAAACAGTCAGCTTGATCGAATCATCAGCCCACAAGATGAAAAAGCGCTGGAGGAACAAGAAGAAATCATCAACGAAATGCGAAAGGAGCTTGAAACTACGGTGGAAAATTTTGAAACTTTTGTAGAAACCTACAACACCAGTGATTATCGAGATTTAGAACGTTTAGTCATGATGCTGGAAACCTTCATTACCCAAGAAAATGAAACCCTATTCACTGACCTTGAAATGGGAGAAAGTCTTTTAGATGCCCTGAAAGAAAGACAAGAAGGAGCCGTATTTCTAGGGAGTGTTAACCCCCTAAAAGAAGTAGGATTGGGGGATGAAATCGTCAGTGGTTTTCATTTAATTCCAGAGTTAGACATGAAAGATGGTGTCTATGATTTGGTCGCCATCGCCAGCCTAGACAATCGCATGATCACCTCAGAACCGGTACGGATCCAACTCGATCACAATGCAAACGTTAGCAACCCCATGCCACAAGCCTTGGATGGAATCAGCCTAAATCCAGAAACCGTAAGGAACCTGGAAGTGGACCCTGAAAGCATTTTAAGAGACGTTAAAGTCACCACCAAAAACGGACGCCCCGTGGTCACAGGACAATCGACCTATGGCGCTCAAATTTTTGCCAGCTGGGAAAGCCTAACCCTGGCCTCTTCAATCATTGTGGACAGCAACGAAGGAATCTTTGAAATGCAAGCACCTCGTTATTTGGAGCGAAATGAAGACCATAAAATCACCCTGTATGCCGTGATTGAAAACGACAATGGACGCGTGCGATCTGACAGCATTTCCGTTGACTTTAAAGTGAATGGGCAACAAATACTATTCTGGGCTCTAGGCCTCTTGATTTTAATGGGACTCGCTGCAGGAATAGCTGCAAGACGCATGAAAAAAATCGACCAACTCCCCCCCGAACACCGGGCCAAAGAAAACGAACTCTATCATGCTTTTGGAGAGAAAGAGCGCGACACTGAACTCCCCAAAGATCATCAAAAAAAACAAAATGAAGTTGAAGTTGCGTTTAACAGAAAGTAACGAGGTAACCAAAAAAACTAACGAAATAACGCTTAACGAAGCAGCCAAAAACAACTAGTGATTGGTTGCTGAAAGATGCCACGCCTGTCTGCAAAAAGCCGTTATGACAGTGGAATGACAATATTCTTTCAAAACCACCCCCTAACCCCCTCCTTAATTAAGGAGGGGGAGAAGGATGAGTGGTGAGTGGGGGTGGTTTTTATGGTGAATAGTTAATCCCCCCAGCCCCCTTTGATAAAGGGGTGGCTAAGTTTAGTAACTGGTAGATTCCATGGTCTGAGCCATGGAATGACAATCCGAAGTTTACGAAGGATGGTGAGGTGTCCTGTCCGCCGTACACTCTGGAGGGCGGGCAAAAATGAACGAATCACTGAGATAACGAAAAACGCAGGCGGCGATTAGCCGGAAATAACCGGGATAACTATCAACCACCATTCAATTAAACCAGGCTATAAACCTGCTCCAGCATATTAATGAATGGAGGTATTACCCTGCATGAAGGGTGGGAATGGAAATCAGACTACAATGCTGAGCTACATACTTTCAGCCGCTACACCCCCCGAAGATGGTGAGGAGCTATTCACTGTTTCAGATGCAGAATACCAAATGAATCAAGAAACGTTTTGGGATGATTTTTGGGGAGCCCACCCTGAACTGACCAATCTATATTTGTTGATTGATGAAACCATGTAGACTGAACAAAAAGTTTGTACAAAAAAACCCCGCCAATTGGCGGGGTTTTTTTGAATTTTACTTTAATGATTTAAAGGATGCTGAGAACGGTAAGGATTTGTCAAATCTCCAGCAGGTTCGCCCACAGCATTTTGACAATAACCATACAGTTCGTTATAACTCCCAAAACCATCGTCTACTGCATCGCAATTACATGTTTCAGTCTTAACATTAAAGACTCCATCTGAGCTTCTACAAGCGAGCCCTGGTCTAACCTTAGAAATATTATGAATCATATGGGCTACTTCTTTGCGGCTCATGTCACCTTCAGGGAAGAAGTTGATCAATTTAACCCCATTGTTTGATGAAACCAATTGAGTATGATTGGTTCCTGCAATGCGTTTTTCGAACATGGTGCGGGCGTATTTTGAATACCAGTTCGCATGCGACATGTCAGCAATCGTTTTGTCGTCATAAGAAAGAGGGGCATTGCCACTGGTTTCTTGATATGGCATCAAGGTCACAAGGGCAATTTTCATGGCTTCCACGCGGTTCACACAATTGTTGGGGCGGAAGGTTGAATCATCATACCCCTCAACAACACCCAAGCTTTTAGCAAGCATCACGTAATCAGTAAACCAGTCATTATTATTCACATCCGAAAATTCATTGAACACCCCATTTGGTGCGACAAGGTGAATGTCTTCACCTTGATAAAGATACTCCAGTGTCATTTTTAGGAGCTGAGCACGTGTGACACAATCGTCCGGTCCCCAGGTTCCATCACCGTAGCCCGAGGTGATGCCCTGTTCAATCGTCCAATAAATATCATCAGCGTAATCAGCACCAGAAACGTCACTTAAAGGTGGAATGTTATCCGCCCAAGTGTTGGGGGTGAGAGGGGTGAGCATGATAGCCACCAAAAAGGCTGCTGCTATGTTTAACTTCATGAGTATGAAATTAGAAAATAAATTACTATACAACATCAATAACTCAAAAAAATGAAAAGGTTTCGGTTTTTAAAGAAAAATTTTGACTTAAAGAAAGTTTTTGGGGTCTCTAGCTACTAAATTGAACCAGGTCAAAAATCTACTCAAGCCAATTGAATAACTGTATTTGAATCACAACCAAAAACCCACTACTCCACAATCTTCACCTGAATCCGAGGATCAACCTTCATCTGAAGCGTCTGTTGAATAAAAATCAAGGTACCAGACTCAGAAATCGGACAACCGCCACAGGCCCCATAATACTGAATCAAAACATCCGTACCCTCAATGTCCATGATCTCCATCCCTCCACCATCCATCTCCAAAGCCATATAAACCTGCTCCGAAAGGGCCTCATCAATCAGTAAAACCTGCTCATCAACCGTAAGCGCCAAAAAGTCTATTTTTTCATCAGTGTCTGACATTTTTTAAATGATTAGTGATCCGTGTAGCTTGCGAAAAAAAAGCGTAACCTAAACCTCATCCATAATCAAGCCCATCTCCACACGAGATTCCTTTTTCTTTATGAGATAAGTGAGTAATGCATAGCCTCCAAAAAAATAAAGCGCCAGAATAATAGCCACAATGATTGGACTAAAATCAATGAGCGAAGAGAGAATAAAATTATATGCCGCATGCAAAGTAATCGCCAAAATCAAACCAATGGCCATCATTTCATCTCGAAACACATCCGAACTGCGCATGTAAAGAATCGACTTGATGAAATCAGTGATGGGATGTCGCTTTTTTTCTTTGTGCTGAAGGCGTAGTACCGGGGAGGCAAAATGAGCCAGACCAAAATAGTAACCCAAAACGCCCGAACTGAGCATATGAACCATCGTAACAATCGTGATACGAGAAATAACAAAAAGTGCATAATCCCCTCCTGCTAAACTCCCCCATTGAGCATTAAAATAAACCATGTTTTCATAAAAAGAGAAGCCCAACGCACTGACAATTGCCAAACCAATCACATCATCGATGGAACGAAAATGGTTTTTATTGAGCGAACGCATGATGATGAATTTGGAAAACTCTTCCATCATTGCAATGCCTAAAAACACAAACAACCCCCCCCAAACCGCATCGGTAAAAAGCGAACTGATACTGGACCTAAAATCAATCAAATTGAGCTCGAAAAACAAAAAATTAATCGTCTGATCCCAATTGCCTTTGTAAAGAAGAATCAACTGTGCAGCCAAAATACCACCAACAAATGTAAAAAAAACCATCCAGGGGTTCAATTTATGCTTGCGAATAAAAACAGACACCCAAACTGCTGCTGGAATTAGAGCGAGCAAAAACGTAATGAGGTATTTTAATGGAGGCATGTGTTTATAAAGTCATCGATGATTAAGGGTGACAGTCAGTAAATCATTGGTCTGAATCAGAGAATATCAGTTGCCATAAAATGAGTGCCCAAACTATCAGGACGTGCTTGGCAAGCCTGAATGATCTTGTAACAAACCAACTGACGATTCTGGATCCGATAGTCCCGAGCGGGTAGAGCAATGACTTCTTTTTTAGCCAATTCTAAACTTTCAACCGTACGCATGATCCCCACATTCTCCCACATGATCTTCCCCAATCGAGCCGCATAGGCCTTAGCCTGATCCAAATCTTCAACAATCACTGGAGTGGGCTCAATTGAATCCACATCCAGGATTTTTTCCTCATCCATTGGACGAGTTTTTTCAAGGGTGTTGGCCACTATTTTTGCATACACCAAGGCTTCTAAAAGTGAATTACTCGCCAAACGATTCGCCCCATGCACCCCCGTTCGCGCCACCTCTCCCACAGCAAAAAGACCAGGCAGCTGAGTGGCTCCTTTTAAATCCACAGGCACCCCTCCACAGGCATAATGAGCCGCTGGCGTGATGGGGATCAAATCAGTGGTCAAGTCAAGCTGATAAGCCTTGAGGGATTGCATCAAGTTAGGATATTTTTTCTTCAATTCTGCCGCTGGTAAATGACGAGCGTCCAAATAAACAGGCCCATTCATCTGCTCAATGTGAATCGCACGCGCCACCAAATCACGAGGAGCTAACTCAGCGCGGGCATCAAAACGCTTTAAAAAAGACTCACCACGGCTATTGACGATTTTCGCTCCCATACCTCTCAACGTTTCAGAAAGAAGGAAATGACGGTTATTGTCAGAAGCATCTAGGGCCGTTGGGTGAAATTGAATGAACTCCATGTCAACTAATTCCAATCCCGCATTCACCACCAAGGCCAATCCATCCCCAGAGGAACCACGGGTATTGGTTGTTTTAGCAAATAGCTGACCCACCCCCCCCGTCGCCAAAATGGTCTGCTTAGCGGCAATTTTCTCCAATGCCGTTTCATCCCCCCCTGTATTTCGGGCAAAAACACCCACACACTCCCCCTTTTGAATCATCAAATCCACCGCATCTTTTTTTTCTAAAATGGTGATGTTTTTATTTTTATGAACTGCCTTCAAAAGGACTTGGAGCACATCTCGTCCCGTAAAGTCAGAACTCCGCCACACGCGTGGATAAGAATGGCCAGCCTCCAACAAAGGCTCATCGTTAAAGGTAAGCCCCAAGGATTCCAAAAAACGAATGGCTTTAGGCGCCCCAAAAACCAACTGTCTTACCGCTGCCATATCATTATGATTCAATCCCACTTCCATTGTGTCTTGAATATGTCCCTCAAAAGAATCCTCCTTATCCATCACCGCTGCAATCCCCCCTTGAGCCCAGTATGTATTCGCATTCTTCGCCTCGCCTTTAGTCAAAACAAATACCTCGCCAAATTCAGCCAAATGAAGCGCGGTGGCCAAGCCAGCAATGCCCGAGCCAATGATGAGATAATCTGTTTGTTTTGTCATTTTTTGTTTTTTTCTGAAATCAGTGTACCCCAAAAAGGAATGGGGTTCAACAAATGAGATCAAAAAATGGAATGAAAATCAATCATAAAGGTCAAAAGATTCTTCAGCAATAGTTCCGGCCTCAAGGGATCCACTTTTAAACCTCGCCCTTCTTTCAGCCCCCCTTTGGTCCATCTCTCTAATTCCAGCACGAATTTGAGCAGCTGACTTCCTCTCAGCAACTGTACCCTTTGTCTCATCAATCCAAGGTTTGTCTAATGTACGTGACATATTTTTTGGGTTAAACTTTAGACCCAATTATAATCAATGTTTCTAAAAAATGTCAAATTCTTCAACAAAGAGTCACTAGTGTCTCATTAAATTTCTCCTGAACGGCCTTTTGCTCATATTCAAATAAAAAGGGGGTTAGAATGAAGTTGCAGTCTTTAATTCCTAGCCCTCTTTTAGTATGCCTCAAGTCAGAACCGTT
>Ga0316189_10007242_pt1 | contig 10509 bp, 9 predicted proteins | sample LowCovwburrow_MG_FD_204930 | JGI IMG/M metagenome (GOLD analysis project Ga0316189, IMG submission 204930) | Coastal sediment microbial communities from Maine, United States - Lowes Cove worm burrow | ecosystem: Environmental > Aquatic > Marine > Coastal > Sediment | place: USA: Maine... | reverse complement strand
TCGCCTTACGGAGTTTATCGGTCGATGGTCGATGGTCGATATTTTCGTTGTTGCAATTCTCGTCGCTTTAATCAGAATGGGAAACCTTATGAGTATCGACCCCGGTCTCGCCAGCCTCGCATTTGCCGCCATGGTCATTACCACTATGATTTCTGCGATGAACTTCGATTCAAAGTTGATATGGCAACCTGATGCCAGCAGAGAAATAAATGATTGATAAAATGAATACACCGATAGCAATAATAAAACGCACCAAAAAAGTATCGAGTATTTGGTTAATCCCAATCGTTGCCGTATTAATTGGTGCATGGATGGTATATGACCATATAAGCAATCAAGGATTTCTGATAACGATTGAATTCGACACTGCCGCGGGCCTGGAAAAAGGAAAAACTCAGATAAAAACTAAAAATGTTGTCATAGGAAAAGTAATCGACATCCAGTTAATCGAACAATCCAGCAAAATACAGGTCAGCGCGAGGATCGATAACAAGCAATCCGTTTTATTAGATAAAGATAGCCACTTCTGGATTGTAAAACCCAGGATAGGCAACCAGGGAATCTCTGGATTAGAAACACTGCTTTCAGGTGCTTATATCGCATTGTCTCCAGGAAAAACAGGTGAACAACATGACAAGTTCGTCGGCCTTGAGTCGCCACCAGTTACACCACTCGGAACACCTGGCTTGCATATAACATTATCAAATAACGGGGATACAAATTTCCATATAGGCACACCGATAATCTATAGAGGCATCACCGTTGGAAAAATCGAACACGTTTTCTTCAACACCGAGGAAAGAACCGTTTACTACAACGCATTTATCGAATCTCCTCATGATGCTCTAATAACAACTAATACCCACTTCTGGGAGATCAATGGCGTTGAAGTTAACCTGTCAGCCGATGGTATACGTTTACAAACAGGGACGCTGGAAACCATGCTGACAGGAGGAATAAGTTTTGGTATCCCATCAGGTGAAGTCATAGGCGAAAAAATAACCCAAAGAGAATACTTCGAGATCTATCCATACAAAGATGCCATCAACGACCAGCATTACAAACATTCCATTGAATATATTTTACTTTTCGCTGATTCGATACGAGGTTTAAATGTACAGGCTCCTGTCGAGTTCCGAGGAGTAAAAGTAGGCCACGTTACAAGAACCGATATGAACTACCCAAACATTGGTAACCTACTTGATAAGAATACACTAATACCGATACGGATATCGATACAACCAGCCAGAATGGGATTATCTGATGATATCGATTCTGTCAACGAGGTCCGAGAGAAACTGGATAGCTGGTTAAAAAAAGGCTTACACGCAGGATTATCTACAGGAAACCTGCTAACAGGAAGCAAGATCATTGACCTTCAGTATTCTCATCCAAACGACTTGCCATTGCAGACCTTTAATGGCGATAGAGTCATACCATCTGTCGCCAGCAGTATCGATCTGATCTTACTTAAAGCCAATAAGATCATGGATAAAATTTACCAGCTACCACTTGATACTTTAACCAGAAACATCAACGAAACGATTATCGAAGCGACCGATACTTTAAAAACATTACAAAAATCTGCAACGGAAGTAGAAAAGATATTATCAGATCCAGAAAGCCACCAATTGGTCAACAAGATAAACGATCTGATAAGGAATGTGAATTCAGTTACTGAAAATTTCTCTCGAGGCGAACCCGGACAAAAAGCTTTACAGGAAAATATGGATTCATTGAAACAGGTACTGGATCAGCTTCAGCCATTACTCCTGCAGCTGAATCAGCAACCCAATAGCCTGATTTTCAGTGGCGAGAAAAATGAAGACATTGAACCAAAAGGAGTAAAAGAATGACTCGTATTCTATATATTTTCCTGCTATCAATCTGCATAGCTGCCTGCACAACAACTCCCACTGAGATCAAATTCTATAGTTTGTCACTGGCAGAATCTGCTAACGTTACAGACAAAAATAATGGTATCGAAAAACTAGACAGGCCTATTTTACAAATTGCTCCGGTTAAACTTGCAGATTATCTAAACACGAGAAACCTGATTGTCCAGACAAATCAATATCAAATAAATAACGCCAGCCATCATCTCTGGGCCGAAGATCTTGATAATGCTATCGCAAAATCTCTACTCAACAAACTGCAACAATTAAATGACAGGTTTTTGTTCGTTAATAATTCTGTTTTTCAGAAAGACAAAGCCCGACATTTATTGCAACTGGAATTTAGTGCATTTCATGCAACCGACCAATCACGGGTTATCTCTAGAGGAAAATACTCGATATTTGATAACAGCCATAAACTGATACTACTAAAAAACTTTTCATATTCACTGACACTAGAACAAGATGGTTATTTACATAGCATCGAAAAACTTAACGAGACGCTAGACTTGCTTGCAGCAGATATTATTTCTAGCGGTCAACTATAGGTGTAACCATCAACAAGACTACAACGAGCAGCCGATCAACGAGGTTTTATTTCTACTACCAGGATCGCATAACATCAACAGGCAATGAAAATTGAAAACAATACTCTCTAATATTAGCATCAAGCTCATTCTGAGCTGATTTACTTTAGGTTATTTTTTGCTCCCGAAGAACAACCAGCTCTTGGCATCATCAACATCCACAAAAGATCTAATGTTCATTCCCTCAGTCAAAAGCAAACTTTCAATCAATATACTTGCTTCACCATAAACAGGGTTGAGCTCTACCAACGCTATCCTGTAATCGTTTGTTATTTTTAACTGTTCAAAAGACTTTAAATGATTTATCGCTTCGGTTACCGTAACAGGAGATGCGGTGTTTGAAATATTTAGAATATTTGTACACATGCATTCTTTACAGGCATTAATTATCTTGCTCCATAAAAGCATAGTACTTTCTAATGTCTTCGAGCCATCTGATGTAGCGAGAACGTAATCTTCTTTACACGAAATTATATATTTATCTTTCATAGTTATACCTGCCTTTTATTTTTTAGTAAACAAACCAAACGGCTGCTGCAATCCAGGCCAGTCCTTTGATAAGAAAAAAAGCAAATCCTGTTGTATATATCCGCCACAGCCATTTATTGCTTGCTGCGGTGTTTTCACGTTTCTGAAATCGCTTCTGAAATCGCTTCTGAAATAGATAGTGTTGTGTTATGTATTGCATAATATCTACTCGTAATAATTACCTGTAATAAATTTATAGGGAAAGTGCGAGGCATCTATCATATCGACACCTCGCACTTTTACTTAAGATGTAACTTTACTTAAGATGCAACTTCTTCAAGCAGAACATCAAGTCCTTGTGCCACACCGATACCATAAGCCAGGTCAGCTTTCATGAAATGCTCAATCTGACGTCGCTGAATCTCACGAGGCACACCCTGCATTGCTCCGACAATATTATTGACAAGCCGTTGTTGTGCTTCCGCATCCATCAAACGGTACAGGTCGCCCGCCTGCGTATAGTAGTCACTATCAACACGGTGGTCATAGCGATCAGCATCACCATTGATACGCAGCGGCGGTTCGCTATAACTGGCATCATCTGCTGCACCACCAACACTGTTAGGTTGATACACCGGTGTAGCGCCACCATTGCCATCAAAGCGGGCTTGCCCATCACGCTGATAGGTATGCACAGGACAACGTGGTTTGTTCACATCCAGCGCTCCGTGATTTACACCGATGCGATAGCGATGTGCATCCGGGTAGGCCTGCAAACGCGCCTGTAACATCTTGTCTGGTGAAGCACCAAAACCAGGTGGCAGGTTACCGGGACCAAAGGCGGCCTGTTCCACTTCAGCAAAGTGATTAACCGGGTTTCGGTTAAGCTCCATCACGCCCACTTCGATTAACGGGTAATCGGCATGAGACCAGACCTTGGTAAGATCAAACGGATTGATGCTGTAGTTTTCCGCATCAGCTTCGGGCATGATCTGTACCTTCACCGCCCACTTTGGATTGTCACCACGTTCGATAGCTTCATACAGTTCCTCGCGATGGTAGTCCGGATTGTCCGCAGCAATTTTTGCCGCTTCTTCAACACTCATGTTCTTGATGCCTTGCTCTGTTTTGAAATGCCATTTCACCCAGTAACGCTCACCGTCGTTATTCCACAAACTGAAGGTGTGGCTGCCAAAACCGTCCATATTAGCCAGTGTCGCCGGGATACCACGATCGCCGAACAACCATGTGACCTGGTGCATAGACTCAGGACTTAAAGACCAGAAATCCCATTGCATGTTGCCATCACGTAAACCGGTTACCGGGTGGCGTTTTTGCGAATGGATGAAGTCCGGGAACTTGCTTGGGTCTTTGATAAAGAACACCGGTGTGTTGTTGCCCACCAGATCCCAGTTACCTTCTTCGGTGTAGAACTTCACCGCAAAACCACGCGGGTCACGCACCGTATCCGCCGAACCCAGCTCACCGGCTACGGTAGAGAAGCGAACGAATAACTCACACTCATTGCCGACTTTCTCGAACAATTTGGCGCGGGTGTATTTTGAAATATCATTGGTTACTTTGAAGGTGCCATAAGCGCCGGCACCCTTGGCATGAACGACACGCTCTGGTACACGTTCCCGATTAAAATGCGCCAGCTTCTCGAACAGATGCACATCCTGCATCAGGACCGGGCCGCGCGGCCCGGCAGTGATTGAATTCTGGTTGTCTGCTACCGGGCAACCTGCCGCTGTAGTCATAACCGTTTTCTTCTTACTCATAATTTTCTCCTAAGCTTATTTTTTAATGTTTGCCATTGCATGTGGCCTGTACTAACCGAGCTTTATGCCTGGCATGTGCGAACATTAAATCAAATCAACATATTGCTGAAATCGTTTAAATGGATTATATTAATAGCTAATACCTATTAATAAGGGCATCGACGAAAATGCCGGAGTTTTATGAACTTTAGAGATCTTAAATATTTGGTTGCGGTGGCCGATACCCGCCATTTTGGACAGGCGGCCGAGCGCTGTTTTGTCAGCCAGCCGACCTTGAGTGGTCAGATAAAAAAACTGGAAGAGGAGTTGGGCGTAACGCTCTTTGAGCGTACCAAACGTTCGGTGGAAACCACCCTTTCAGGTGAAACCATCGTGGCACAGGCCAGGCAGGTGCTGGAACAGGTCGAAGCATTAACACAGCTGGCGCAGTCGCATCAGGACCCGCTGGTCGGTCCACTGCGCATGGGAGTCATCCCGACTTTAAGTCCGTATCTCATGCCTCTGATACTACAACCCTTGCAAAAACAGTATCCCCAGATAAAACTGGTATTATCCGAAGAGGTCACAGACACGTTACTGGCGCGCCTTGGCAAACACGAAATTGACGCTGCATTGTTGGCAACACCGGTTAAAAATCCGGATTTCGAAAGCATGCCGTTATTCGATGAGCCGTTCTGGCTGGTTCATCCACGAAACCATCCACTTTCAAAACATAAACAAATCATCCAGACAGATCTGGATGGTGCAGATCTGCTGTTGCTGGCAGAAGGCCATTGTCTCGCTGAACAAGCGATGGAAGTTTGTCACCTTCATGAACGCGAAATACGAGGTGATTTAGCAGACTTACGCGCCGCCAGCCTGGAAACATTACTGCAAATGGTGGCTGCTGGATATGGTTGTACATTGTTGCCAGCGCTGGCTTTGAATACTGTTTCGGCCAAAGATAAGGGTATCCTGGCGAGGCAACTGCAACTACCGGATACCTATCGGCAGATATCACTGGTATACCGCCGCACTTTTCCTCGGCGTAAGGCGCTTGAAGCATTTGCAGAAGTTGTGCTTGAAAACTTACCGGATACTATTCGTCTTTTATAGAGTATTAGGGAATAAGCCAGTGTACTTCCTTTTTTTACTCACTAACCTGTGGCAATTTTGAAATATAAAATGCTGCCATGATTGATAATAGACCAAGTACCAACAAGGTAGCTGGTGCACCCAACCAGTCGCCTAATAAACCAATCAGGCCGCCAGCCAACATCATTACACCAACCACTGTGTTGGATACCGCGACATAAGCGGCGCGGTTCTCACCACTGGCCATATCCACCAGATATACTTTACGCCCCAGTCGTACCCCGCCATGCATAACATTTAGTAATAAGAAAATAACGGCCAGTCCCATTTCACTCGTCGCCCAGTACCAGTCAAGCATCACGGCGGTATAGGTAAACACACCAAGCAGACCGGCTCCCAATGAGGCCACAACCATCACCTGGCGGCTGGATTTATCACCCATGTAACCCCAAAATGGCGCAGAAATACTGCTTGCCAGGCCATTGGCAATAATCAATGCGCCCAGCCCCAGTAAACCCTCCTGGGATTGTTGCTGCGTGACCAGCACATAAAAAGGCGGGGCAAGGGCGACGGATAACAGCAGGCTTCTCGCTATAACAAAACGTCGAAAAGGTTCGTCATAAATTAATAGCTGTAACTGCTGTATAGCTACAGCCAGTGCATTGCCTCCACCTTCCGTTGCGCCCGGTTGTTCAACAATACTGGAAAAAATAATGGCCGCTATAATCCAGAGCACACCACCGGTTATTAAAAGTCCTGCAAAAATACTTAACCCCGAATCGGCAAGATTCACGCTGCCCATCCACACACCAATAGCTAGCACTACAACACCGGAAAGGCTTGCACACCAGCCCATAAGTGCGCCGCGACGACTTTTAGAGACTGTTTTCCCGAGCACGTCTTTCGCTGATACTGAACAGATACCCCGAGATAAGCTAAATACAACCAACATAAATATAATCGCACTGCCTGCGATATTGCCTTCCAGTGAAATTGCGGCCCAGGCCATGCCAAATAAACTCAGTGCTGACAATACAGCGCCTATAATCCACACGCCTTTTCGTACCGGCAAGTGCCGAACGGCTGCCGCTACGGCCAATTGAGGCAGCAGCACACCGGCTTCACGAATAGGAACCAAAAAACCAGTAAATGCAGCTGGCACACCGAGCATTCCAAATAGCCAGGGAATAACCAGTTTGGCACTGGAAATTTCATCGGCAACTTTGCCAAGCAAATTTGCCCATAAATAGGCAAAGAAATTACGTGGTTGGTCATGACATGCTGCTGCTGGAATGTCTTTACAGACCCGCGCATCTTCATCACCGGTAATTCGATTATAAAGATCCTCAAGAGCAATAGATGCTTGTAGTTTCATAAAAATTAATTCAACACTGTTTGTAAATATGTGCTCGAGTGAAAGGTAATTAAAGAATCATCTGAATTTGAAAGCAATTGCTACTGATTTGCAATAACTCAGGCCAAAGTAAAGATTAAAGGGGATGGAGGGATTAAAAAATGATTAATTTAAAAAAGTGGTCAATAAATAATCCCTCCGTCCCCTTTAATTAATAACCCCTCCGTCCCCTTTAATTCCATATAAGCGTTGCTGTCGCTCTGAATATTTTATTTGATAAAGTTTGACAACCTATACAGATTCTATATTATCAATTTTCGCGCATTACCTAAAAATGATAATGCGCGATTATCTAGCAAGTAAAAAATAAAAAAATAAACCATTACTCAAGCTCAGGAATAAATAAACTATGAAATTTAAGCATCTATTAATATACAGCGCAATTATTGGCACATTAGGTTTAAGCGGCTGCGGCGGAAGCGGAAGCTCTGCAGTTACTGATACCAGTGGCACACCAATTTCCACTGCATTTAAAGTTAACGTACAAGTGCCTGATGGCCTTAGTACCACAGAAGTTACGGCCTCACTTTTTGGTTTTGGTGATTTTTTCATCTCCGAAGCGGCTGCAGCAACAGTATCTGACGAGCTTGGCGCCGGCAACTTTAAAGTAGCCATTGTAGATGCAGCAGGCGTGGTTACTGAGGTCGTTACGCCGGAATCAATTTCACAGGAACCTGATGGCACATGGATACTCACCTTAGCCGGTGGCAGACGCGTAGACTGCGTGATTATTGCCGATGTTTCTAAAACACCCGACGTAACCGTTGGTCAAACCTTGCCGGCTGACGCAATCTATGCACCTACCGCATCTGAACAGTTTGATATCGATATTCGTTCAACAGCGGCATTTCAGGAATTTATCGAAACGGTTGAAGACAGTCTGGACTTAGAGACGGCTTCTGGTTTTACCGAAGAGGATATTGCTGCACTGGTTGAAAAAGCACAGGAACTGCCACTACCAACTTACAACATTGGTGACACACTGGAAGAATACCTTGCAGATGCCATAGTCGAACTTGAAGCAGCGATAGAAAGAGAAATTATTGTCGTAAGCAGTACCGATACCTCTTTTAGTCTGGCGAACTTCTTCGAAGCTGGTAGCGTCCTTAACTGGTATTATAGTGATGGTTCACAGACCTACGAACGCGGACAATTTAGCTATAACGCAGCAACACAAGCAACGATTGACTTCGAACAGGAATACGACAGCGCAAGCCAACTTTGGGTTGATTATCCTGTAGTAGCAGGACCAGACGGTGTATTTCTTACCGCTAGCGGCTGGCAGATTAACGATGATCTCGATATGTTCGAGTCACTAAATGCAGACGGTTCTATTACATTAGCCGATACAGCTGTTCCTGAAGATAAAGAAGTAATTTCTGGCGTAAAAATTGATGTTGCAGGCCAGAGAATAAACCTTTTTATACCGTCTTTTAATCCTGGTATTGCCAGTGATGCTGTTTTTAGTGCTGGAGCAGAAAGCTATCTGTTATCATTTTCTACGCCTGTAGACACATACGAGATATGGGCTGACGACGACGGCAACGGCGGTGTTGTGACCTACCCAAAAAATGATTCCCAGGGCATCCCTTTTACAGCGATAAATGACCTGTTTTCCGCAACAGCATCTACTAGCACTGACCCTGCAGCGATTAACATGGTTACTATTAACGAAAAGTCATTAGAACTTGTTGGTTCTATCTCTGATACTTCCGGTACGGTAAATATATACACCATCGATTATGGTACTTTTCCTTACGTAGCAAGTGTCATTGGCACAACAACATGGGAACGTCGTACAGTATTGGGTGAAGATATCGTTCTTATCGATAACCGTGGCGGTACCGTCATTGTGGAAGATGAAGTCGATAGCTTTTACATGCTTGCCCTGTATAACGGTTCCGTTGTTGAAGGTGACTTCATACCCGCAGGAGAGGTTTCTCCTGAGCAGGAATATGTCTTCAATGACACTGCCGCAATGGATATCAATAGTAAGTTTGTTATTGCCCCCTGAGCTGCTCTTATGAGTCAATCTGGGACGATGTTAATATCAGCCAGCAGTATTTAATAGTTTCACCGATTTTGAAACAGTAGTAACAGATTGTGGCAGTACAGTACTAGCAATCACAGATGACAAAATCTGGACAGGTGCTTATGTTAGACAATAAAAAAGCATGGTTCACCTGAAACGACGTTGGAGGCTAGCTAAACATCATCTTACGTTAAAAACACCCGTATCATTTGATACGGGTGTTTTTTTATGGACAAGTAATAATAAATTAAAGGGGACGGAGGGATTAAAAAATGATTAATTTTAAAAAGTGGTCAATAAATAATCCCTCCGTCCCCTTTAATTTAAGCATTAGTCAAATACTTCTACTTAGGGTGAAGAGTGCCATGGAAAGACCATTTATATTGATATTGATATTTAATCTATATTAGAATATAATAATATATTAATACTATATAAGAGGTCATTATAATTATGACAAAATTACTTTTAGCGCTTACTTTAACACCCCTGCTTTTTGCAACCGCTCATGCTGATGAAGCCAGTGATTACATTAAAACAAACATGTTATGGTCTGACAATGCAGAATTTCATCGTATAAATATTTCACATGCTGATGAAATCAGGGACTACAGAAACTCAAACATGCTGTGGTCTGACAATGCAGAATTTCATCGTTTGGATAATGCTCAGGATTTTGATATTTTAGATTACAGAAATGCCAGCATGCTGTGGCCTGACCGTTTGACTTTCTCTCAGGCGGATCGTGACTTAATTAATTCAAATATGTTGTGGTCTGATAATTATGAGTTTCAGACATATTAATCACCGCTGTTAGTCATCACAAATCCCCCTTAATTGGTTTTTTTTTGGAAGATTAAAGACCAGCGGTAGCTAAATCCTGTTTTTGTGCGGCTTGTTTCTGCTCGATATAAGCTTGCAGATTTTCTCGTGTCACTAACCCTATTTCACCAGCAACGACTTTTCCCTGCGGGTTAATAATGTATGTTGTTGGCAATGCTGGAACAGGACCCAACGGGGTCTTTTTGACAGGTTCGCTACTAAGAACCGGGTAAGGAATTATTTTTGACTCAACAAAATCTTTTAGCTTTTTTCTTTCTATCGATTCAAAATTAATACCAACGACAACAGCATTAAGCTCATTGTTTTTATGGAAATCGATCAACTCGGGGAGTTCTTTCAAGCAGGTACTGCACCAGGTAGCCCAGTAATTAACGATTAACCACTTGCCTTTATACTGATCCAGTGACTGCACCTG
>Ga0316189_10007241_pt1 | contig 10509 bp, 9 predicted proteins | sample LowCovwburrow_MG_FD_204930 | JGI IMG/M metagenome (GOLD analysis project Ga0316189, IMG submission 204930) | Coastal sediment microbial communities from Maine, United States - Lowes Cove worm burrow | ecosystem: Environmental > Aquatic > Marine > Coastal > Sediment | place: USA: Maine... | reverse complement strand
ATTGATCAGCAACAGAGCGAACAATTACTGGCGTCAGTAAAGACTGCACTAGTAGAAAAACTAGCACCAAGTTATGAAAATTTAATTAGCTTTGTTGATCTCGACATTGAAAAGACCTCCAAACAATCACAAGGTGTGCATGCCAATCCGAATGGCGAGGCGTATTACACTTATCGTCTAAATGCCATGACCACGACTGACATGAGCGCTGAGCAAATTCATCAGCTGGGCTTAGATGAAGTAACGCGTCTGCGCACCGAAATGGAGGCGTTAAAAGAAAAATCGGGTTTTAAGGGAACATTGCAAGAATTCTTTGCTTATATTCGAGATAGCAAAGACGACGAAAAGTTTTACTTTGCAAATACCGATGAAGGCCGCCAAGGCTATATAGATCAGGCTACTGCGGCGATTGATAATATCAAAAAAGAGTTACCAAACTATTTTGGTATTTTGCCTAAGGGGGATTTGGTAGTAAAACGTGTCGAATCGTTCCGAGAGCAAGACGGCGCACCTCAACACTATTACCCAGGCACACCCGACGGTTCTCGGCCGGGCATTTACTATGCTCATCTTTCAGATATGAGCACCATGCCCAAGAATGAACTAGAGGTAATCGCATATCATGAAGGCTTGCCAGGGCACCATATGCAGATTGCTATTGCTCAAGAACTAATCGGAATTCCGACGTTTCGGACTCAAGCTCGCTTTACCGCTTATTCAGAAGGCTGGGCTTTATATTCAGAAAAGTTGGCTAAAGAAATGCCGAATACGTTTACTGATTTGCATTCCGATTTCGGGCGCTTAGGCAGTGAAATATGGCGTGCGATCAGGCTCGTTGTCGACAGCGGAATGCACAGTAAGAAATGGACTGAGCAGCAAGCAGTTGACTACTTTTCCGAGAATTCCCCCGCACCATTAGGAACTATCAAAACTGAAATCCGTCGTTACATGGTTTGGCCAGGGCAGGCAACCTCATACAAAGTCGGTATGATTGATATCCAGCGCTTACGTAAAAAAGCAGAAACTGAGTTAGGTGACCGGTTTGATATTAAAGCCTTTCATGACAGTGTTTTGGGCGGCGGCGCATTGCCGTTGAGTATGCTCGATCGAAAGGTTAATCGCTGGATCGAATCGCAGAAGTAGAATGTATCGCTACTAGTCTTACTATTTCGGTCTTCTTGACGCTGATATTCAGATAAATGGGCTACATAATTTGAATTCTGTTGATGGGTCTGTATTCTAGCAAATGCAGATCCATCACTTTCTTGATGGCTGAATTTTTAGACGGTCTTAAATAATTTTATGATTAACCTTAGGTTGCGTGCCGCAGATCAAACGATCGGGCAAAATTACATGAAACGATGGCACCTAGTTCGTAAGCCTGGTGCCCGAAACCTATATTTGCATTTATATCTAGGCAGCGACGATGACCGAGCGTTACATGATCACCCATGGTCATCGTGGAGTATTTTACTTTGGGGGCATCTGTATGAAGTAACCGAGAGCGGAGAAAAACGCATCTGGCCATTAATTCCTAAGTTCAGATCAGCCGAGTATAGCCATAGGCTAAAGCTTAAAAGCAGCCGTGCTCTTACGCTATTTTACACCGGCAAGAAAACCCGAGAGTGGGGCTTTCATTGCCCCAAGGGTTGGGTTCACTGGACGGATTTTTCGGATTCTGAAGGGAATCAAACTGGGGCTGGCTGTGGAGAAGATTAGTTATACCGTTCTCGAGTCACAGCTGCGCAACCTCGTCGCCGGTGTAACCCATGCAAATTATTTGTAGAAGTTAATCACTAGACAATGAGCTTGGTCCATTGCTAATACGCTCATGGTTGTTAGCGCTACAAATCTTCTCGATTATAGGCGTCAATCAGCATAATAGCGTCAGCTGAACAAAACCATTTTTGCCTACATTGGTTACCTTGTTAGCTGATGTTCTGGAAATCATACCTATCGGCTTTCCAGCGATCATGAATAGAGCCTGGGTGGTATAGTAAGAGGTCGATTTTTCAGCAATATGACAGTGCTGTAAAACGTAATCTGCGTTTTCTACCGCCGCTTGTTCCAGTCTGAGCTGCCAATCGTGTTGTGAACACTCACGACCGATAATCACATTTCTCCCTCTGGTATCCAAACTTCTCTTTAGTATCCAGTCGTCTTTCATTGCGACGGCCATTTTAACATTCTCATCTGAGCATTTCCGTGTATCTGGGACGACTTCCTCAATAACCTTTAGTTCTTCTTCATCAAATAAGTAGTTAAAGCTTGGTTCTTTAATCAAAGCTAGCAGCGTTTTTGATTCGCCCACAAACATACTGCTGAATGGGTTTATCTGAATAACGGCATTGTCTTCAACTGCTTGAATATAATCAGCAACCTCTTCTTTGTTTTTACTAAAGGCGGTTTGATAGTCATCAGAGTGCACATTGTTATCGAATTTTTGAAAACAGGCGTCGACCCTTTTTTGGTTCAGAAACATGCTCCCATCACGATATTCAACATCTTCAACAAAGCCAATTTCACAGTTTATGTCCTCTCGGTTGAGCTCTTGCTTAAATGACTTCAACTCGTTGATCATAGTGTTGTGTTTGCTATTTAGTAAGCCAACCGTCAATGATTTATCAAACTTAATGTCTGTTTCTTTCAGGGCTGCCTTTACCAGCATTGTAAAACTGTCTTGTATGTTTACGGGGAAGGCCTTCAAGCCAAGGTTGTAATTGATATTTAGGTCGTTAATTATGTCCGAAGACACATAGGCTGAATAGACGTCTCTCGAGATCTGCAAACCAGCCGGACAAGCAGAATTAACCTCGTATAGCTTCATCTGAGAATCGACTAAACAAAAGTCAAATCGACAAAACATCACGCACGGCTTGGTCACGGGACTCTTTAATACGAGGTCATGAAATTTTTTATGCAAATTCATATATCCTTGTATTTTCGTATCCGTTTTATACTGGCTCACAACTTTTTCGACAACACGGTGCAGCACGCTACAGCTGGCATCTAATTTTGCACTGACTTCGGAGCTAACTATATACGGATAAGGGCTAATTGGAATATCTCGAGTCTCGAACTTTACTCCGCGCATCATAATCTGCTCATCTAACGTGCTTTTATACTGATCGAGCTGAATTCCTTGTACTGACATTAAGTTGTAGTGTGGTCTATTCTTAATCGTCTTCATGTGTTGTTAAACTCCAAATAGTGCTGCTAGTCCAGTTTTTGAATTGTTGGGTACCACAAGAACTCTAGAGTCTGGTTCGAGTTCAACCCTAACCAGGCAGCCTCCAAAGTGATTGCCGAAAACGAAAGGGCATATCACCGCGCCTAATTGTCTTGCTGTGGTGAGCCCCGTTTTGGCATTAAAGAAATTAAAATCAAACTTGTCAGAAATGATATTTTCCTGAAAGACCCATTGAAAATCATCGTTGCGAGCAAAGTTAACTTTATCGTTAAATTTAGCTTCACTTAGCTCTGAGCCGATGAATACATGGCTGCCTACATGTGAGTTACAGCGCTTGAGTACCAGGCTATTTTTTTGCGTGGCAAGAAGTTCGTCCAGTTCATATGAACGCCCTTTAAAGTTGAACTTTTCGTCACAGACAAAGCGTGTCCAGGGTATGTATTTATCTACCAATGCCTTCTCGGCGGGGGAGAGTGAATTACCTTCTTGGGCATCTTTACTCAAGATTGCAAATGGAGCCTTTTGCTCGATCCCTAAGTCCAGATTATCGGAGATTAGAATGGTTTGAGATTGTTCGGACTGTTCTATTAGAGAAACCATCTCAGACATAACAGATGCTGGTCTGAGAAGTGAGCCGTATCGATAAAGAATATGAAAATTCGTAGATTCATTTCGAACATATTGCTCGACATCTAAGGATTTATAGTCGACAAACGCTGCGTTGATTCCACTGACTTCATTCAAGTAATCGCAGGTCTTGGCCAGCACAAGCTTCTTATAATCGCTAATATCCTCAAAAGAGATAATTGCAACATTCAGGCAATCAGAGGCAATATTTTTAGTCCATAAGTCAACTAGATAATTCTTCATGGCCTCCATCGGGCTATCGCTTTTAGGGCGTGATAAATCAGCCTCATTATTTAGTGCGATGGCAGAAACTTGTTCAGTTTCATATAAGCCGCCAATGGCAGAATCAACATTAATTTCGAGCAATTTTAATTGTCCATCAGCTAAAATAGCGTCGGGCCTGATGATTGGTGGAAGCCGCGTTGAACGAGTCATCGCTTGTTCAACAAGCTTCTGATTCTGGCTTGATATATATTGGCTTAAACGCCCGCCAAGCACCATTTTTCTGAGGAGGTCTACAATTTGTAAGAGATCAATTTTCCACTCCTCAATTGTCTCACTGTCTATGTATATGGGTGAGAGTGAGACAACCTCGCTTGCCGGTATTGTTCCAACATCGATCATCTCATTTAGCTGCACTAACGAGCGAGAATTTGGTTTCATAACTATGTTCTTGTTGTTTTTAGGTAAGTTCGATTTCCGAAAGTTTTCGTGTCAAGGCGAGACCGTTTTGGATGCCGGAATAGAGCGCGACTAAATCGGCAAGTTCTAATAGTTGCTCCCTTTGAATCCCGCTAGATAACGCTGCTTTTAGGTGTTTATCCAACTGAACGCTGGCACCTCCTTGCGCTGCAAGTATGGCTATTAATATTAACTGTTTTGATGTGGTGGCTAAGGCGCCTGGCTGTAACACATCACCATAGGCATGCTCAACTACTTGAGTGAAAAGACTGGGTGACAGGGGTTTAAGTTTTTGTTCGAGTTGACTAAACGCACCGGGCGAAAGATTTTCTAGCAGGGCCTTTCCTTTTTCCATTTTAGATGACGACATAAATCCATTTTAAATTTGGTCCAGTAGTTACATTGGGCTAGATAGCTTGCAAGCAATTACAAAAATATAGCCAGCTCGGTAGTTCCTTAAGAAGATTCCTTATTTAAGGGAGTGTCGTGTCTATGATAATTTAAATCCTAGACAGAGGGCAGCGACACCAGTTAACTCCTCTCAAGGCGGTTATACATTATTCCAAATTTTGGGTCAATGAATACCCCATAATCCTTCTCTCGAGTGCGAGTGTTTCCTAGGCGTGGAATTTACGCTAGAATCATTTTTCGGCTTCGCATGAAAATTCGTATGGATGCGGAGTTTTTTAATTAGAACTGATTAAAGACAGCTTAGAAAAGGAATCGATGATGGATTATTGGATAATAAATAAAAAGAACGACCTCATCTGGTTTACGGGCTCTGCGGCATTTGCTTACCTTCTGATTGCTTCATTTTGGGTGCTTAACGACTGGCTCAGTATTCCCCAAGTCATCGCTTTTACTGCGGTTTACTTTGTTTTTAGTTTCGTTTTCGATGGCACGCATGCATTTGCCACTTATAGCCGAACCTACCTTGATAAAGATTTTTGGGCTAACAATAAGCCAATGCTATTAGGCAGCTTACTGCTGTTTGCGATTGGGCCTGCTCTGATTTTTATTGGATTTGCAGTTGCAGGAGAAGAGCAAAGTCGAGCAATTTATATTGTTATGGAAAAGTTCTTTTTCACTTTCGCCTACTACCACCTCATTCGCCAACATTGGGGAATATTGGCCTTATATAGACGCAAAGCACAAGAAACGGATGCATCTAGCTACTGGACTGATGCCACGTTGCTTGCCGCAGCCACCTTATACCCATATTTATATTTAGTGGTGTTTAATCCTAAGCCAATTTTACTCGGAGCTGGGTCACCGATAGAAGCTTCAACTTGGCATTATACTTTCTTGATCAGCTTGGCCTTACTTGGCATTTCATTCATCGCTTATACCGCACTTAGGATATATCGCAGGGATGATTTGAACTTGGTGGTAAGCAGAAACATGATCTACATTTTTGCCGCATCTTCATTGTTGTTATTATTATACAACCATAAACAACTAGAAATATTTCTGCTCGGGTTGATGAAATTAAATCTGGGCATAATTGGCATCGCAGTATTGGCCTTTGTTTATCTCGCCAAAAAGCGGACCTACCCTTGGTCGAAAGTGCTTTTCATGCTGACTGTTTTACTCGTTCACAATACGATACCGTATCTCTCTGAGAGCTTCATTCTTATCTTCATGGCGCTAACCATATTTCACAATGTGCAATATCACCGCATCGTCTGGTTCCATAATCAAAACAGATATAACAAGGGCGAAGATACGAAAAAATTTGGGATTGCCAGTAAGTTAGCCGGTAGTCTTGTTTTATACGCAGTAGTTGCGTTGTTATGGAATATGTTTTCGACAGTCCCTCGTTACGTTATTTTAGGTGCTCTTGACACCCAATTACTGCTGTACTTCCTCGCCGCATTTTTTATGGGGTTTCCATTTCATCATTATGTTTTAGATGCGCTAATTTGGAAAAGTCGAGGCAACAAAAAGCTCCAAAATTCGCTAAAAGTATAGTTATTCTCACTAATAATGAGGACACTAAGAAGCCAAAATTAGAGCTCAGCTTAAATCACCGCCTAAGTAGCCTGTAACCGTTCGCATCGACGTAGATGTATTGGCGTTCTTCAAGGCGGAAGATCAGGGCATCAAAAGCGTATTAATCAGCTATTACGCGAATTCATGGATGCTTAGCAAGCACATTAAATTGCTAACAGAGGCTAATGCTAGCAACGCAAAGAGAGTCGTTGGGAGTGATGGACTGACGCTGCCGGCGTGAAAGATTTCACTGACTCATCAGGTCAGAAGAATGGAGCGGACTGTGCCGAAGTTTTTGGCCAGACATATAACTAATAATAATAATCAATCAAGAGGCAAAATATGAAGGCAATTTCCTTATTTTTACTACGGCTATCGACCGGTATATATCTAATGCTGTGGGGTTTTATGAAGCTTGGTGCCAAAGAAAAAGCGGTGGGCTTATCCGATAAATATTACGATGGGCTATTGAGTGGCGACATCGTCAATTATAGTGTCGGAGCAGCTGAGATGTTGATTGGATTATTGGTGGTGCTGGGTTTATTTCGTGGTGTCGCTTACTTAGGGCAGCTGGCATTCTATCTTGTTGGTGCAGCGGCCATTATTGCTGATTTGGTAGATCCATTCGCTCTTTACCTTGCTGACACACCACATCTACTGTTTTTTCCGTCGTGGACATTATTGTTTGCGAGTCTAGTGGTGATTGCATTTAAATCTGAAGATACATTGTCATTGGATGCTAAGCGAAGCGCTTAGGCGCCCGTTTTAAGTGTTGGTGACGTTTGTATGCCGTTAATGACTTTTGTTTATGTACCGTTGATGACTTTTATGTACCGTTAACGACTTTTATGTACCGTTAACGACTTAGTGGCAGAGGTTAATACAAGGGGGGCTTCGGCTCGTTCGCAACGAAGTTATCAGGATGGCATTAGTTGAAGGTCAGGATGACCCTGATTGAAAAACTGAAAAGGCCGCGTCGATCATGCTGTAAAGCTAAGCTCGATGCGGCCTTTTCTATTTGCGCCTGCTAAGCCGTTTGTCAGAGGCCTAATATTCTACGACGCTGCGTATGCTTTTGCCCGCATGCATCAAGTCAAACGCATCATTGATTTTGTCTAGCGGCATCTTATGCGTGATTAAGTCATCAATATTGATCTTGCCATCCATGTACCAATCGACGATCTTTGGTACGTCGGTGCGGCCTCTGGCACCACCAAATGCAGTGCCGCGCCATACTCGTCCGGTGACTAGCTGAAAAGGCCTAGTGGAGATTTCTTGGCCTGCTCCGGCAACACCAATAATAATGCTCTCGCCCCAGCCTTTGTGGGTGCATTCAAGTGCTTGACGCATGGTGTTTACATTGCCGATGCACTCAAACGAATAATCGGCGCCACCATTGGTTAGGTCTGAAATAGCTTCGATTACATCTTCAACATTTTTCGGATTGATAAAGTCGGTCATACCAAAAGCCTTAGCGGTATCAACCTTGCTTTCGTTAATATCGATGCCGATAATTTTATTCGCTCCGACCATTTGTGCGCCTTGGATCACGTTTAGCCCAATGCCGCCTAAACCGAAGACAACAACGTTTGAGCCGGGCTCAACTTTTGCATCAAAAACTACCGCGCCAACGCCAGTGGTAACACCACACCCGATGTAGCAAATTTTATCAAATGGCGCATCTTTACGAACTTTAGCCAAGGCAATCTCGGGTAGTACGGTAAAATTTGCGAAGGTAGAGCAGCCCATGTAGTGCAGCAGTGGCTTACCTTGGAAAGAGAAGCGAGAGGTTCCATCCGGCATTAGGCCTTGTCCTTGGGTTGCGCGAACCGCTTGGCATAGATTGGTTTTGGGGTGCAGGCAATAATCGCATTCGCGACACTCAGGGGTGTAGAGCGGGATTACATGATCGCCGGGCTTCAATGATGTAACGCCAGCGCCAACTTCACGAACTATACCCGCGCCTTCGTGTCCTAGAATAGCTGGAAATGCACCTTCGGGATCGTCACCCGATAGAGTAAATGCGTCAGTGTGGCAAACACCGGTTGCCATAATTTCGATAAGCACTTCGCCAGCCTGTGGGCCGTCGAGTTGTACGGTTTCGATGCTCAGTGGTTCGCCAGCGGCGAACGCAACTGCTGCTCTAGTATCCATAAGGGGACCTCGTGATTGTTGTCGTTATAACTATTATCTTGAGTGTACACCTGAGATGGCTGTCAGGTTAAGCAGAGTTTTAAACTTGCCGGTCTAAATCTGCCTATTTTTAAGCACAATAAACTGACCCCTCTCTGGGTCGTCACAAAGCATCTCCATTGCGATGCGTTCGGCCACTTTTTCGACGCTAATGAAGTAAGAAGGCATGATCCACGACATTGGTTTAAAAATAGTATCAAGCGGAATAGATTTCCCATTTTTCTGGTAGCGTCGCCCATAAATCAAGCCAGGTTGAATTACGATTGCTCGATGTTCGCTAGAAAGCTCAGAAAACTCTTTCGCGGCTTGCATGGCGATTTTCTTGCCGTAAGCATAGCCACAGCCTTCTCTATGCATGAAAAACGGTAGTTGTGCGCCAAGTAGCACCACTCGCTTTATGCCTGCTTCGCCAGCTGCTTTGATGGCCTGAACGTTAGTCGTGCCATTGACAAAAAGTTGCTCTTCGTAGGCTCGTTTTGAAAAAGTAGGCAATGGTGGCGAGCCAATTAAGGTAACTAAACCATCCAAGCGTCCCAACAATTGTGTGTCGGGTTTGCATGCATCGCCTTTGCACCAGCGCACCGACTCACTCCATAGCTGATCGCCTAGGTGCAGCGGTTTATGTCCGGTGCGGCTGACGCACACAGCGCAAACATCGGTCGCCAAAAGTGCCTCTGCAACACGAGTTCCGACAAACCCATTGCCTCCATACACTACTATTTTAGTTGTGTCTTTGGCGTCTCTATTCTTACGGTCATTAATATTCACCTGCTAAGGATAACGGCAGAGTTGTTGAGGAAATGTGTTCTGCTGTGAACATTACTTATTTGATGGTATTAATTACTTATTTGATGGTATAAACAGGTGATGAAATTAAATAATAAAGTGGCCGTTGTAACCGGCGGAGCAGGCGGCATAGGGGCAGCTTTATGCCGGGCTTTGGCGGGTAAAGGTGCAAAAATTGTTGTCTCAGATTTGAATCTTGAGGCGGCGCGGTCTGTAGCATCAGAAATTTCGGGTGTAGCGATAGCCTGTGATGTTAGCCGTGAGAGTGATATACAGCGCTTGATTAGTGAAACAGAATCACAATTAGGTGATATTGATCTATTTATATCTAACGCCGGATTCGGCGTTGGCGAGCCAGGCCATGTGGCCTCAGCAAGCGATGATGTGTGGCAAAAAAACTGGGAACTTCATGTGATGTCACATGTATGGGCATCACGTGCCTTGCTGCCAAAAATGATTGAGCGCGGCGATGGCTACTTAGTTAATACGGCATCGGCCGCTGGCTTGTTAGTCCAAATTGCTGATGCTGCCTATAGTGCAACTAAGCATGCCGCAGTCTCATTTGCTGAATCGTTGGCAATCGGCCATGCCGATGATGGTATCAATGTATCGGTTATATGCCCGCAATATGTTAATACTAATATTCTTGCGATAGCAGATGAAGAGCGTGGTAAGAAAATGCAAGGAGTGATCACGCCAGAGGATTGCGCGGCAACCATTGTTAAGGGCATAGAGGATGAGATCTTCATGATATTGACGCACCCAGAAGTCGCCGATTTCTACCGTAACCGAGCAAGTGATCCGTCAAGATGGGTCAAGGGTATGCGCCGCTATCGGGCGGCCATGCTGGATGAGAACGGCAAGTTTGATTTTCGCAAGGTGTTCAACATTTAGTAACAAATTACTCCTTCACCGTTTAGATTCTAATTTTCAAACACTACGCGTTACTCTTTTTTTTAATCTTTGTGTCAATCATCAGATTGTCCGTTGCTACTACTTATTATGCTCCCAGTCCGAGACGATAACCCTCAAGTTGACAC
>Ga0316189_10007240_pt1 | contig 10511 bp, 8 predicted proteins | sample LowCovwburrow_MG_FD_204930 | JGI IMG/M metagenome (GOLD analysis project Ga0316189, IMG submission 204930) | Coastal sediment microbial communities from Maine, United States - Lowes Cove worm burrow | ecosystem: Environmental > Aquatic > Marine > Coastal > Sediment | place: USA: Maine... | reverse complement strand
CTTGTCCAAAGCCCGGTCCTTGGACCCCGGTATGTAGAGAGCGGATCGGTAGGGGCGATCATGCATCGAATCTTCCTCGCAATATTGTTGCGCGGAGAACGCCAGATTTGAGCAGATCATTCAAGACTAAATTGCCGCAACGCAGCGACAGGCCCCATCGTTACGGTGTGTTAACCAATTTCGCGCAAGTTCCCCTGACAATTTGATCCACTTACAGGTTCGCAGCATTCCGCCGCGACCGCGACGCAAAAGGGGAACCAAATGAGACGAACACTTTTTCTGATGTCTTTCGGAATTGGCGCAATGATGCTGGCCGCACAACAAACGCAGGCGCTAGGCGCAAACTGCGCAGACCATGCGACAGTGGTTGAACGGCTGGGCGAGCATTATGGTGAAAGCCGCCAATCCATCGGGTTGGGCAGTGATAATTCGGTGGTCGAGGTGTTCGCCTCAATGGACACAGGCTCATGGACCATCACGGTCACACGGCCCGGCGGGCCCACCTGTCTGGTCGCAGCGGGCCAAGCCTATCAATACGTCAACGAGCCTTTGGCGAATTTCGACAGCCGAAGCTGAAAACCTGCTGTCCGGCTTACGCCAAAGCAACCCAAATAAGCCGGACACCTGCTACTATCAGCAAGATATATGTGAGCCCAAAGAACAGACGCTCTGGTACTAGATGGTGCGCCTTAACGCCGATCCAAGCGCCCACCAAGGCAAACGGGGCAAGGAACAGGCTGCCCATGATCGTGTCCCAGCTAAAGATGCCTAGAAACGCATAAGGCACAGCCTTCATCCAGTTTACCGCCCAGAAGACAACAACCGTGGTGGCCTGAAACGCCGTCTTGCTCAGGCCCTGTGAAAGCAGGAAGACAGCAGATGGCGGCCCGCCCGCATGGCTTACAAAGCTGGTAAACCCACTGACCATGCCTGCAAACCACGCGAATGGTGCTGAAAATGGCATCGTTTTGACGGTCAGCCAACCCAGCGCCCGCGACAATTGGAACGCGACGAAGGCCAGACAAATCACGCCGATTAGTATACGGAACACATCGGCATCAACCGAGGCATAAAGCCACGCGGCGATGATGCACCCCGGGATCGCACCGATCATCAGCCCCTTGGCCGACGGCCAGTGCCATTTTCCCCAATAGGGTTTCAATGTGGCTGCGTCGATCAACATAAAGAGCGGCAAAACAATCCCCAAAGCAGCCCCGGGGGGGACGACTAACGCAAGAATCGCCCCTGCAACGAAAGCAGCACCAGATCCGAATCCGCCCTTTGAAATACCGCCAAAAATGATTGCCGGAATGCCCACCGCGAAAAATTGCCATCCAAACTCAATCACTTGACGGTTCCGAAAACTGCTGCATTCACCTTTCGTTAGCGGTTTGCGTGACCCTTGGCCACTCCATTCAGGGTCATGCCGCGATGCAGCACTCTTGCGCAAATGGCTACAAACGCTTACCCAAACGCCGAAACCAAATCACCAAAGGACCTGTTTCAATGGCCAGACCCAAGATTGCCCTTATCGGCGCCGGACAAATCGGCGGCACGCTCGCGCACCTCGCAGCTGTCAAAGAACTCGGCGATGTAGTGCTCTTCGATATCGCAGAAGGCATCCCCCAAGGTAAGGCGCTTGATATCGCCGAATCCGGCCCTGCGGCCAAATTCGACGGCAGCTTCAAAGGCGCGAACAGCTATGAAGACATCGCTGGCGCAGACGTCTGCATCGTAACTGCCGGTGTTGCACGCAAGCCGGGCATGTCCCGTGATGACCTGTTGGGCATCAACCTCAAGGTTATGAAATCCGTTGGCGAAGGCATCGCTGCCCACGCGCCGAACGCTTTCGTTATCTGCATCACCAACCCGCTTGATGCGATGGTTTGGGCGCTCCGCGAATTTTCCGGCCTGCCCCACCACATGGTTTGCGGCATGGCGGGTGTTCTGGACAGCGCACGCTTCCGCCACTTCCTGGCCGAAGAATTCAACGTGTCAATGCGCGATGTCACAGCATTCGTTCTGGGCGGTCACGGCGACACGATGGTTCCGCTGACACGCTACTCCACAGTGGCGGGCATCCCTTTGCCTGATCTGGTGGACATGGGCTGGACCTCACAAGAGAAGCTCGACGCGATCGTGCAGCGCACACGCGACGGCGGCGCCGAAATCGTTGGCCTGCTGAAAACAGGGTCCGCGTTCTACGCACCTGCCACATCCGGCATCGAGATGGCCGAAGCCTACCTCAAAGACCAAAAGCGCCTGCTGCCATGTGCGGCACATGTTGATGGCGCATATGGCCTCGACGGTTTCTATGTTGGCGTGCCAACCGTCATCGGCGCAGGCGGCATTGAACGTGTGGTCGAAATCAAGATGAACAAGGAAGAACAGGCGATGTTCGACAAATCAGTCGACGCCGTCAAAGGCCTTGTTGAAGCCTGCAAAGGCATCGACGACAGCCTGTCCTAAACACACCGAAAGAAGGGCGCAAAATTCGCGCCCTTCTTTTTGTCACTTGACTGAACATAGTTCATGAATTACGTTCAGACTTATAATTAGGAGTACTCACATGCGTTTCCCTGTCGCCATCACCATAGCCAGCATCACGCTGGCGACCGCCGCCGCCGCCGAAACTGACTATTCCGCTATGATCGCGCAAACTGGCCTTGCCGCGACAGAGGCCAGTCTGTCAGCCCTGCCAGACCAAACACCATCCGACTTGTTCGCACTAGGGGGCGTCCGGTTTCTGGGCGCGGTCGAGGGCGCACTACAAAACCTCTACGCCACCCAAATCAACCGCGAGATGGCGGAAATGAGCGACCTGCCCTTTCTGCGCTTGCCGCTGCCGCCAAACCCCGATGCGGTCCCCTTCCGGCCCGCGGTCATCGCCGATACATTCGCAGCCGCCCTTGGTGATCTAGAAGGCAGCCTCTCCGCACTCGATACGATCACTGATGCAGATGACGTCGGTGTCACCATCAACACCGCTGATCTATGGTTCGACATCAATGCAAACGGCACGCGCGAAGTGGGCGAAGGGATGCTAGAGGTCGCCGCCTCGCAGTTAAACCGCCGCCTTGATGGCACACTCATTGCGCCTGTGGTGCGCTTTGATACCTCAGATGCCGCGTGGCTGTCAGCCTATGCGCATCTTCTGTCAGGGGTCAGCGAAACCATCCTCGCCCTTGATCCAACATCCGCCATTCAACGTGTGACAGAGAGCGCCGCCGCAATGGAAGCGCTGAACGATGGCGGACGTCAGATGATCTTTATGCCCGGAGAGGACACTTGGATTGATGTGATTGCAATGTTCATTCATGCCATCGAAGGCCAGCCGGATGTGGAGCGCTCGCGCAATGCACACGCCCATTTCCTGGGGATGATTGCCGATAACCAGACCTTCTGGTCACGCGTCGCGACCGAGACGGACAATAAACTGGAGTGGATCCCCAACCCGAGCCAAGCCAGCGTCCTGCCGCTCGAGTTTCCCGCAGACGTAGGCAGCCAGTGGCGCATGGTTCTAGCCGAGGCGGAAGCCGTCCTGAGAGGTGACCTGCTCATCCCGCATTGGCGGTTGGGCGATGGTGCGGGCATCAATTTGGCCAAAGCCATGCAAAACCCGCCCGAGATCGACATCATCGCAATCATTCAAGGTGAAGGCGTGCTGCCATACCTTGAAGAAGGGACGCGGATGTCAGGCCGCAGCCTGACCCAGTTTCAACGCATGTTGGGCGGCGATGCCGGGCTCTACATGATCATCTTCAACTAAGGTGCATAGGCCCGTCGTCATTCACTGCGCAGGTAAGACAACACATGCGCCTTATTGTGCCGCAGCCAGGCATCAACGGCTTGCGGCGCAAGGTCGACAGACTGATCAGGAAAGTACCGCTGAAGTGCGGCAGAAGGATCAAATGCCGGGGCCACCCAAAGGTCATAGCGCTTAAGCAACGCAATCCCTGCATCACCGGGACATTTCAACCGGTGGTACAACGCGATGCCGCCAACGGGGTCCGCAATCAGTGCATCCGCTTGCCCGTGCCTGTGCTTTGACGGTGGCATCCCGTCGTTTTCGGCCAGAGCATGAATCATGCGCGACAACTTGAAAACCCAATGGGCCGCGGTCAGCCCTTCGAAATGCAGCAACTCAAGAGCATCCCTCTGCGCGTGCTCCACTACGACATCCGTATCACTTTGCGAAGGATGGGGACGGTGGATCGACATTCGCAATGAACGGCCGCGGCGCATAAATGCTTTTCCTTGCGCATGTCCCGTAAGGCCGCGATAGGTCAGATCGTAATCAGGGCCGAAAAGCGCGCGCCCCGTCTTATGGGGCTCCCGATAGGGGCGACGAAACGCGCCGTCAAAGATGCTTTCTTCTGCGGGACCATTGCGTTCAGCGACAGGCAAAACCAAGCAATCCGTCTGATCTAATGCCCCCGCCAATGCGGACTGTACTGAAACGCCTGCCCAGACAAATTCATCTGCATCGCAGTGCAATATCCAATCCGTCTTTGCCCGTGCATCGGCATCGCGCGCATTGCGCACCTGCCGAACCTCGTGTCGGCGCGGGCGGCTTTTGCCAACCCTAAGCCAATGCGCCGCATCGCATCCCACCACGGTGACGTTCGCAAGATGCGCCAACATGCCCTGCACCGGATCATCAGGGCGGTCACAATAGATGAACACCTGCGATGCCCCCAACGCCAGATGCCAAGCGACGAATGCTTGCACCAGGGCAGGCGGTTCATCGACGGTCGCTACGACAGCCCAAGTTGCAAGGTTCTTCACCATGGCACCTTTGCTATCATCATCACGAATCTTTAAAAAGCTGGATAAAGTAGATTGAAATCAAAGAATGAAGCTATTTGTGATCACACAAAAAATTGCTGTGATCACAAATGTACGAATTTCTACCCTTTTGGTGCTTTTCCCTTAGAAACCCTGATTTTTCTATGTTTAGCTGCGAACAACCGTAGCCAAATTGGAATTGTCTTATGAACATTCACGAATACCAGGCCAAAGCTTTGTTGCGCAGTTATGGCGCCCCCGTCTCTGACGGGCGCCCTGTCACCCGCGCCGAAGATGCCAAAACTGCCGCTGGCGAAATGGACGGGCCCCTTTGGGTCGTCAAGGCGCAGATCCACGCGGGCGGACGCGGTAAAGGCAAGTTCAAAGAGGCCGACGCAGGCGAAGCAGGCGGTGTGCGTCTTGCCAAGTCTGTTGAAGAAGCAGCGCAAGAAGCCAAGAAAATGCTGGGCCGTACATTGGTCACACACCAAACTGGCCCTGCAGGCAAACAGGTGAACCGCATCTACATCGAAGACGGCTCCGGCATTGAAACAGAAATGTACCTTGCCCTGCTGGTTGATCGCCAGACAAGCCGCATCGGCTTTGTCGTCTCGACCGAAGGCGGCATGGACATCGAAGAAGTCGCCGAAAACACGCCAGAGAAAATCCTCAACTTCACTGTTGATCCGGCCACAGGCTACCAGCCATTCCATGGCCGTCGCGTCGCATTCGCACTTGGCCTCAAAGGCCAGCAAATCAAACAGTGTGTCGCTCTTATGGGCAACCTCTACCGTGCCTTCACCGAGAAGGACATGGAGATGCTGGAGATCAACCCGCTGATCGTGACAGATGGCGGCGACCTAAAAGTGCTCGACGCCAAAGTCGCATTCGACGGCAACGCGATTTACCGCCACGCCGATATCGCCGCTCTGCGGGATGAGACAGAAGAAGACCCCAAAGAACTCGCCGCGTCCAAGTTCGACTTGAACTACATCGCGCTGGACGGTGAAATCGGCTGCATGGTTAACGGCGCAGGCCTTGCCATGGCGACGATGGACATCATCAAGCTCTACGGTGCCGAACCAGCCAACTTCCTTGACGTGGGCGGCGGTGCGACCAAGGAAAAGGTGACCGAAGCGTTCAAGATCATCACCTCTGACCCGCAGGTCAAAGGCATCCTTGTCAACATCTTCGGCGGCATCATGCGCTGTGACGTCATCGCCGAGGGTGTAATTGCGGCAGTGAAAGAAGTGGGCCTCAAGGTGCCACTGGTCGTGCGTCTTGAAGGGACGAACGTGGAAAAAGGCAAAGAGATCATCCGCAACTCCGGCCTCGACGTGATCGCAGCGGACGACTTGAAAGACGGCGCGCAGAAGATCGTGAAAGCCGTCAAAGGATAATCGTAGGGCGGGGTTCTTCCCGCCGTGCTGTCATCGGCGGGGAGAACCCCGCCCTACATAAAGAATTTCCAAGGAGGCCCAAATGGCCATTCTCGTAAACGAAAACACCAAAGTCATCTGTCAGGGCCTCACCGGCTCGCAGGGCACGTTCCACTCCGAGCAAGCGATTGCTTACGGCACCAAGATGGTCGGTGGCGTGACTCCCGGCAAGGGTGGTCAGACCCACCTCGACCTGCCAATCTTCAACTCGGTCCACGAAGCCAAGCATGTGACCGAGGCCAACGCCTCTGTTATCTACGTGCCCCCACCTTTCGCGGCTGATTCAATTCTCGAGGCGATCGACGCCGAAATGGAACTAATCATCTGCATCACCGAAGGCATCCCAGTGCTGGACATGATGCGCGTCAAGCGCGCGCTCGAAGGCTCCGCTTCCCGCCTGATCGGCCCTAACTGCCCCGGTGTGATTACACCTGACGCGTGCAAAATCGGCATCATGCCGGGCCACATCCACAAGCGCGGATCGGTCGGCGTTGTGTCCCGTTCCGGCACGTTGACTTACGAGGCAGTCAAGCAGACCTCCGACAGCGGTCTGGGCCAGTCCACAGCCGTGGGCATCGGCGGCGACCCGATCAAAGGGACCGAGCATATCGACGTGCTCGACATGTTCCTCGACGATGACGAAACACATTCCATCATCATGATCGGCGAAATCGGCGGCTCCGCCGAAGAAGAAGCCGCTGAATTCCTGACCGCCCAAAAGAAAAAGGGCCGTTGGAAACCAACAGCTGGTTTCATCGCGGGCCGCACCGCCCCTCCGGGCCGCCGCATGGGCCATGCCGGTGCGATTGTCGCAGGCGGCAAAGGCGATGCCGAAAGCAAGATCGAAGCGATGAAATCCGCAGGGATCATCGTGGCAGACAGCCCCGCCACACTGGGCGAGGCTGTGCTGGAAGCGATTGGGTAATAACACCGCGGGTCGGGGGTTTCCCCCGACTTGCACCCATCGGCGGGAAGAACCCCGCCATACGTACAGGCGTCTCGGACGTGGTCCGAGACTTTCACATCGGTAACGCATTGAGGTCCCCTCATGAACGATCATTCCCCCAACGACGTCTTCCACGCCTCTTCCTTCCTGCAAGGACATAACGCGGAGTATGTCGAGCAACTCTACGCCCGCTACGCCGATAACCCCGGAGCGGTTGATGAGTCATGGCAAGCGTTCTTCCGGTCCTTGGGTGATGCCCCTGCCGATGCCAAATCCGAGGCCGCGGGTCCAAGCTGGGCGCGCACCGATTGGCCGCCCGTTCCCAATGATGACCTGACAGCCGCACTGGATGGTCAATGGGCAGCAGAGCCAGAGGCCGCCACTAAGAAGATCAAGGAAAAAGCCGCCGAGAAAGGTGTCGAACTTAGCGAAGCGCAGATGCGCTCTGCGGTACTGGACAGCATTCGCGCGCTGATGATCATCCGCGCTTACCGTATTCGTGGCCACCTGATTGCAGACCTCGACCCACTGGGAATGGGTGAAAACACGCCACACCCTGAACTTGATCCAAAATCCTACGGCTTTACCGCGGCTGACATGGACCGCCCGATCTTTATCGATAACGTTCTTGGCCTCGAAGTGGCCACGATGAACGAAATCATCGCCATCGTGCAGCGCACCTATTGTGGCACTTTCGCGCTGCAGTACATGCACATCTCTAACCCCGAAGAAGCGGGTTGGCTGAAGGAGCGGATCGAAGGCTACGGCAAGGAAATCGCCTTCACTAAAGAGGGGCGAAAGGCGATCCTGAACTCTTTGGTTCAAGCCGAGGGTTTTGAGAAATTCCTTCATGTCAAATACATGGGTACCAAGCGCTTTGGCCTTGATGGCGGTGAAAGCCTGATCCCCGCGATGGAACAAATCATCAAACGCGGTGGTCAACTTGGCATCGACGAGATCATCATCGGCATGCCGCACCGTGGCCGTTTGTCAGTGCTGGCAAACGTGATGGAAAAACCCTATCGCGCGATCTTTAACGAATTCCAAGGCGGTTCATTCAAACCTGAAGATGTAGACGGATCAGGTGACGTAAAGTACCACCTTGGTGCCTCCTCGGATCGTAGCTTTGATGACAACACAGTGCACTTGTCGCTAACAGCAAACCCTAGCCACCTTGAGGCTGTGAACCCAGTCGTCATCGGCAAAGTCCGCGCCAAACAAGACCAAAAGAACGACGCAGACCGCACCCGCGTCATGGGTGTTTTGTTGCACGGCGACGCGGCCTTTGCAGGCCAAGGCGTTGTGGCCGAAGGCTTGGGCCTATCCGGCTTGAAGGGTCATAAGACCGGCGGCACAATGCATATCGTTGTGAACAACCAAATCGGTTTCACCACTGCGCCGCACTTTTCGCGCTCATCACCATATCCAACCGATATTGCACTGATGGTTGAGGCACCGATCTTCCACGTTAACGGCGACGATCCCGAGGCCGTGGTGCATGCGGCCCGCGTCGCCACCGAATTCCGCCAGAAGTTCCACAAAGACGTGGTGCTGGATATCATCTGTTACCGCCGCTTTGGTCACAACGAAGGCGACGAGCCGATGTTCACCAACCCGGTGATGTACAAGAAGATCAAAAAGCAAAAGACAACGCTGACGCTCTATACAGATCGCTTGGTCAAAGACGGTTTGATCCCAGAAGGCGAAATCGAAGACATGAAGGCTGCGTTCCAAGCCTACCTGAACGATGAATTCGAAGCGGGCAAAAGCTACAAACCCAACAAGGCCGACTGGCTCGACGGCAAGTGGTCGCATCTGGATCGCAAGGACGAGGACTATCAACGCGGTGTGACCGCGATTGAAGACGCGACCTTTAATGCCGTTGGCGAGGCACTATCCAAAGCTCCGGAAAACTTCCCGCTGCATAAGACAATTGGCCGTCTGATCGAGAACAAGGCCAAGATGTTCGAAACCGGCGAAGGGATTGACTGGGCCACGGGCGAGGCGCTGGCCTTTGGGTCGCTCCTCACCGAAGGGTATCCCGTCCGCCTTTCCGGCCAGGACTGTACGCGCGGCACGTTCAGCCACCGGCATTCCGGCCTGATCAATCAAGATAACGAAGACCGGTATTACCCGCTCAACAATATTCGCGAAGGCCAGGCGCAATACGAAGTCATCGACTCCATGCTGTCTGAATACGCGGTGCTCGGTTTTGAATATGGCTATTCGCTTGCTGAACCCAATGCGTTGACGCTCTGGGAAGCGCAGTTCGGCGATTTCGCAAACGGCGCGCAGATCATGTTTGACCAGTTCATCTCTTCTGGTGAAAGCAAATGGCTGCGTATGTCCGGTCTCGTCTGCCTTCTGCCCCACGGGTACGAAGGGCAAGGTCCTGAACACTCTTCAGCCCGTCTGGAACGGTTCCTGACCATGTGTGGCGGGGATAACTGGATCGTGGCCAACTGCACAACACCTGCGAACTACTTCCACTTGTTGCGTCGCCAGTTGCACCGAACCTTCCGTAAACCGCTGATCCTGATGACACCGAAATCTCTGCTGCGGCACAAAATGGCGGTGTCCAAGAGGGAAGAATTCACTGTCGGCTCGTCGTTCCACCGCGTCTTGTGGGACGATGCGCAACACGGAAATTCAGACACCCAACTGGTGGCCGATGACAAAATCAAACGGGTCGTGATGTGTTCGGGCAAGGTCTATTATGACCTGCTGGAAGAACGCGACGCGCGTGGGATCAATGACGTCTACATCATGCGTTACGAACAATTCTATCCGTTCCCCGCGCAGTCTGCGGTCAACGAATTGGAGCGTTTCAAGAACGCCGAAATGGTCTGGTGTCAGGAAGAACCCAAAAATCAAGGCGCTTGGTCCTTCATGGAACCCAACATCGAATGGGTTCTGACCCGGATCAAAGCGAAACACACACGGCCCGTCTATGCCGGACGCGCCGCCGCTGCCTCGCCTGCAACAGGTCTGGCCAGCAAACACAAAGCAGAACAAGCAGCCCTCGTGAACGATGCGCTGACAGTCGAAGGAACAAAGTAATGAGCACCGAAGTCCGCGTCCCAACACTTGGCGAATCCGTGACAGAGGCCACTGTCGCCACATGGTTCAAACAACCCGGCGATGCCGTGGCCGTTGATGAAATGCTCTGCGAGCTGGAGACAGACAAAGTCACCGTCGAGGTTCCCAGCCCCGTGGCTGGCACCTTGTCCGAGATCGTAGCCGCCGAAGGCGAGACTGTCGGCGTTGACGCGCTGTTGGCACAAATCGCCGAAGGTGACGCAGCACCTGCGCCCAAGAAAGCAGAAACCCCTGCCGCA
>Ga0316189_10007239_pt1 | contig 10512 bp, 8 predicted proteins | sample LowCovwburrow_MG_FD_204930 | JGI IMG/M metagenome (GOLD analysis project Ga0316189, IMG submission 204930) | Coastal sediment microbial communities from Maine, United States - Lowes Cove worm burrow | ecosystem: Environmental > Aquatic > Marine > Coastal > Sediment | place: USA: Maine... | reverse complement strand
GACGACCCCTTCGCCGAAGACGGCGATGACTTCGCCAGTGTCGCCGCACCAATCGCAGATGCAGGCGGCGATGAATGGGACGACGACTTTGGCGATGGTTATGATGATTTCGCCACGCAGGAGACGGAGTTTGTACCCAGTTACTGGTTCAGCCTGGGCGGTATGCGTGAGTTGGATGCGGTGCACAACTATATCGACTCCTTGCCGGAGACCGGCAAAGTGTTGTCTCTATCCACGATTTTTGCCGTGGTAAAAAACCTGTTGGGTGATGATATCGGTGGTGTGGAGCTGGCCATTGTGCAGAAGAGCCTGCCCGATGACATCAAGCAGATGATGGTCTCGCCCTATTTTTCAGAGGACCTGGAGCAGGCCAGGATTACCGTGCGGGTCAAGGAGACCAGCAAGGACCTGCGGCGCGACCAGTTCCTGCGCGATCTGCGTACCCACCTGGTGGAGGACATGGGCTTTGCGCCGGAGCAGGTGCAGTTCACCGGTATGCTGGTGTTATACAACAACGTATTGCAGAGCCTGTTTCGCTCGCAGATTCTCACCCTCGGAGTGGTTTTCCTGGCGATACTGCTGATGTTCCTGATCCTGTTTCGCTCACTGACCCTGGCGTTCATCGCCCTGGCGCCAAATATACTGGCGGCAGGCATGGTGCTGGGGGTGATGGGACTGGCAGGCATTCCCCTGGATATTATGACGATTACCATCGCTGCGATTGTGGTAGGGATCGGCGTGGACGATTGCATTCACTATGTACACCGCTTTATCACCGAGTTTCCGAAGGACAGAAATTACACGCAAACCATGTACCGTTGTCACAATAGTATTGGTCGTGCCGTGTATTACACCACCGTCACCGTAGTGATAGGCTTTTCCACCCTGACGCTGTCCAACTTTACGCCCAGCATTTATTTCGGGTTGCTCACCGTACTCGCCATGGTGGCCGCGGTGCTGGGCGCGCTGCTGTTGTTACCGCGGCTGATTATTGTGCTCAAACCCCTGGGTCCGGAGTCCGATGATGCAGTGTCGTGAAACCTGCGGCGCCTGCTGTATTGCGCCTTCGATAGTGCAGGGTTTTCACGGCATGCCCGACGGCAAGGCAGCGGGGGAAGCCTGTGTACACCTGGGTACCGACATGCGCTGTGCCCTGTTCGGTGACCCGCGGCGACCGGCACTGTGTGAAGCCTTCATGCCGGAGCCGGCAATCTGTGGTGACACCCGGGAACAGGCCCTATCCAACCTGCGGCGCCTGGACGCCTATAGTGCGCCGGCTGGATTGCGCTCGTGAGTGAATCGCTCCCGCTATTTCCCCTGTCCAGCGTGCTGTTGCCCGGTGGTCGCATCCCCCTGCAGATATTCGAGCAGCGTTACCTGGACCTGGTGCGCGACAGCATGAAATCCGACACCCCCTTCGGCGTGGCCTGGATTCGCCGTGGCGAAGAGATAGCCCAGCGGGGAAAGGTGGCTGCGGACCTGGGGGATTACGGTACCTGCGCGCGGATTGTCGACTGGGACCAGTTGCCCAATGGCCTGTTGGGTATCACCATAGAGGGCGCCGAACGCTTTGAACTGCATGCCAGCAGTACCCGTAGCAACGGTCTGGTGGTGGGGGAGGTAACCCTGCTGCCGCGGCCTGAGCCCTGTGCGGTGCAGCAAGGTTGGGGTCCCATGCTGGATGTCCTGGCCAGTCTGGAAACCCACCCGCATGTGCAGCGCATGAACCTGTCCGTGGATTACAGCGACGCCTGGAGCGTGGCCTACACCCTGGTGCAGTTGCTGCCCCTGGATGAGCATGTGAAATACGAATTGCTGGGCCTTGATGGTATCGATCAGCTAATGGCTGAACTGGACCTCATTCTCAACCAGATCAGTGGTTAGCTGAAGTCCGGCAGCCAGCCGCCGGATTCCCTCCAGCGGTTGACGATATCGCAAAACAACTCCGCAGTGCGCTCCGCGTCGTAAGCCGCCGAGTGGGCTTCACTGTTATTGAAGGCGATTCCCGCCTCAGCGCAGGCCTTGGCCAGTACGGTCTGGCCAAAGGCGAGGCCTGACAGGGTCGCGGTATCGAAAAAGGAAAACGGGTGAAAGGGGTTGCGCTTGATGCCGCAGCGCTCTACAGCGGCATTAATGAAGCCCGCGTCGAAATGGGCATTGTGGCCTACCAGGATAGCGCGACTGCAATCCTGTTCGCGGATCTCCTTGCGCACCGCGCGAAACATTTCGGTCATTGCGTCCTCTTCGCTTACGGCTTCGCGAAAGGGGTGGTAAGGGTCTATACCGGTAAAATCCAGTGCCGATTGTTCAATATTGGCCCCTTCGAATGGGGTCACATGAAAGTCGTGGGTGCGGTGCACGCTGAGCAAGCCGTCATCATCCATGCGCACGATAGTGGCAGCGACCTCGAGTATGGCATCTGTGCTGGCGATGAAGCCCCCCGTCTCTACATCGATAATGACCGGTAGAAAACCGCGGAAGCGATCACTGATGCGGTGCCCGCCCGGCTCTTGCACCGCCTCAGTTTCCGGAAGCGCTGACGCGCCAGGTAACAGTTTCGCCAGCGCGTAGTGGGGTGAGTGATTCCTCTCCCAGTGGTAACTGTGGGGGCACCTGCCAGTCCTGCTTGTGCAAGGTGATGGTGTCCGTATTGCGCGGCAGCCGGTAGAAGTCGGCGCCAAAATGAGCGGCGAAGTCTTCCAGTTTTTCCAGTGCATCCAGGCGCTCGAAAATTTCCGCATACAGCTCTATTGCGGCGTGGGCGCTGTAGATACCTGCGCAACCGCAGCTGTTTTCCTTGCTGCCGGTACTGTGGGGAGCAGAGTCGGTACCCAGGAAAAACTTGGGGTTGCCGGAGGTGGCAGCCTCCATCAGCTCTATCTGGTGAATATTGCGTTTCAGCACCGGCAGGCAGAAGTAGTGTGGACGAATGCCCCCCACCAGCATGTCGTTGCGATTGAACAGCAGGTGATGTGCGGTGATGGTGGCGGCCACATTGGCGGGAGCTTCGCGCACATAGGCAACGGCGTCCCGGGTGGTAATGTGCTCCAGCACGATACGCAGCCCGGGGAAACGCTGGGCAATCGGTGCCAGGTGACGTTCGATGAACACTTTTTCCCGGTCAAAGATATCGATGTTGCTATCGGTAACCTCGCCGTGGATCAGCAACGGCAGATCCACTTCCTCCATGGCCGCCAGCGTAGGAAACAGGCTGTCCAGTTCCGCCACGCCCGCTTCTGAATTGGTGGTGGCGCCCGCCGGGTAGAGTTTGACCGCATGGACAAAACTCGATGCCGCGGCCAACTGAATTTCGGCGGCGTCAGTGGTGTCGGTTAAATACAGGGTCATCAGGGGCTCAAATTGCCGCTCCAGAGTGCGCATGGATTCCTGTATCCGCGTGCGGTAGGTAGCTGCTGCCGCCACTGTGGTCACCGGTGGGGTCAGGTTGGGCATCACTATGGCCCGACCAAAGTAGCGCGCCATATCGGCGCAGGTCTGGTTCAGGGCGGCGCCATCGCGCAGGTGTACATGCCAGTCGTCCGGGCGGGTTATGGTCAGAGCGGTCACTTGGGGCCTGTGGGTCGCGGAAGGAGTGTGCATGCTACCGTAAAGCCGCGTCCTCGGAAACACCGTTGCGCGCACATGGGGTGGGAATTACCGACGCCCGGGAGTAGAATGTGCGCCCTTTTCAGCATTGCCCGCATGGAGCATCAGATGTCAGATATAAACAAGGTTGTCCTGGCTTATTCCGGTGGTTTGGATACCTCGGTAATCGCGCGCTGGTTGCAGGATACCTACAACTGCGAAGTAGTCACCTTTACCGCGGATATAGGCCAGGGTGAAGAGGTTGAGCCGGCGCGGGCCAAAGCCCAGGCCATGGGTATCAAGGAAATCTATATCGATGACCTGCGCGAAGAGTTCGTGCGCGACTTCGTTTTCCCCATGTTTCGCGCCAATACCGTGTACGAGGGTGAATACCTGCTGGGCACTTCTATCGCCCGTCCGCTGATTGCCAAGCGCCTGATCGAGATTGCCAATGAGACCGGGGCCGATGCCATTTCTCACGGCGCCACCGGTAAGGGCAACGACCAGGTGCGTTTTGAGCTGGGTGCCTATGCGCTTAAACCTGGCATCCGGGTGATTGCCCCCTGGCGCGAGTGGGACCTGAATTCCCGGGAGGCTCTGATGGCTTATTGCGCCCAGCACGACATTCCCGTGGACTATAGCAGCGCAAAGAAGAAATCCCCTTATTCCATGGATGCCAACCTGCTGCATATCTCCTATGAGGGTGACATCCTGGAAGACCCCTGGGCGGAGCCCGAAGAGGATATGTGGCGCTGGAGCGTCAGCCCCGAGGCGGCACCCGATCAGCCAGCCTATATCGAACTGGATTTCGAGCGTGGCGATATCGTGGCTATCGACGGCCAGGCGATGAGCCCGGCCACGGTGCTGGAATACCTGAACAAGGTGGGCGGTGCCAATGGCGTTGGCCGCGACGATATCGTGGAAAACCGTTACGTGGGAATGAAATCCCGCGGCTGCTATGAAACACCCGGTGGCACTATCATGCTCAAGGCGCACCGCGCCATGGAGTCACTGACCCTGGACCGGGAAGTGACACACCTTAAGGACGAACTGATGCCGCGCTATGCCAACCTGATTTACAACGGTTACTGGTGGTCACCCGAGCGCAGGATGCTGCAGGTCGCGATTGACGATTCGCAAACCGTGGTCAACGGCAAGGTGCGGCTCAAATTGTACAAGGGCAATGTCATGGTGGTGGGGCGCCAGTCTGCCGACAGCCTGTTTGATCAGCATATCGCTACCTTTGAGGCAGACCAGGGCGCCTACAACCAGGCAGACGCCGAGGGCTTTATCAAACTCAATGCCCTGCGTATGCGCATTGCGGCCAACAAAGGCCGTTCACCGCTGTAATCCTGCTGATTGCCAGCGGGAAACTTGCGGGTTGGTAATTGGCGCTTGGCCTGGCGCAGGGTACGCGCCAGGCGATTGTCCTACCGGTCCCTGGTCAATGGTACGAAACGCACCGGCAACTTCGATTCGCGGCTGATTTCCCCGGCCGCGTTGACTTCCACTACCAGCAACTCCTGGTAGCCGTGTTCCTCCCCCACCGGGATCACCAGCTTGCCACCGGGCTTCAGTTGTTGCAGTAAGGGTGGTGGCAGGTGTTCGGCCGCTGCAGTGACAATGATGCCATCGAAGGGGGCGTGTTCCGGCCAGCCCGCATAGCCGTCCCCGGCGCGCACGGTGACATTGTCGTAGTTGAGTCGCTGCAGGGTCTGCGCCGCGCTGGTCGCCAGTTCCTCGACGATCTCAATGCTGTAGACGTGTTTGGTCAGCCCTGCCAGTACCGCTGCCTGATAGCCGGAGCCCGTGCCCACCTCCAGTATCACGTCGGTGGGCTGTGGCTCCAACAGCTCTGTCATCAGGGCCACGATCAGCGGTTGCGAAATGGTTTGCCCCGCCTCGATGGGCAGGGGCGTGTTGCGGTACGCCAGGTGGCGGTAGGCGGGCGGGACGAATTCGTCCCTGGGTACGGTGCCCATGGCGTTCATGACTTTTTCACTGAGTTCGCTGTAGCCGGTGTAGTCCTCACTCTGGCGGACTGAGTCGCGCACCGCTTCCAGCATGGCTTGTCTTAGTCTGGCCATGTCATCGTCCTCTGCGCCAGCTGCCAGTGCCGTTAAAACCAACAGGACACCGGCAACCACGGCGTGGCTTACATATCTTCGCACCATGGTGATAGTTTAGACTCTCTACGTCCACTTAAGCAAAATTCGAGACCTATGGGTAAATTTCTCAAGATTCTGGCATCGCTGCTGGTACTGGTGTTCATCGTAATCGCTCTGCTGGCCTGGTGGTACCTACGCTGGGATGAGTTGCCGCCACCGCAATTGCCCGGCGTTGTTGAGCAAGGAACCCTGGAATACGATGGCAGGCGGCGGGAATGGCTGGCCTATATTCCGGAGGCGATAGACGAGAAACCTGCGCTGCTACTGCTGCTTCGAGGTTCAAAGCACTCGGGAGAACAAATGCGTACAGGCAGCTTTTACAGCTTTGATTACCTGGCTGAGCAGGAGGGTTTCATTGCTGTTTATCCGTCGGGGTTTGAGGGGCACTGGAACGATTGCCGCGCGAGTGCCGGTTTTTCCGCGAATACCCTGGGTATCGATGACGTGGGCTTTTTGCGCGCGCTGGCGGGTACCCTGGTCAGTCTTTATGGCGCCGACCCGGACAGGATTTATGCGGCAGGTATATCCAACGGGGGCCATATGGCCTATCGCCTGGGCTTCGAGGCGCCCGACCTGGTGAGGGGCATTGGCGCTATCGCGGCGAACCTGCCAGTGGAGGGCAACCTCGCTTGTGAGGCCAGCGGGGAACCGGTGGCCACTATTATTATTAATGGCACGGTAGATCCGGTGAACCCCTACCAGGGCGGTATCGTCGATTTATTTGGTGATACCAGCAGGGGCTCAGTACAGTCGGCGGGCGCCAGTGTCGCCTACTGGGCTGAATTGGCAGGCTATAGCGGAGACCCGGAAGTGCAGAAGTGGCCCGATCGGGACCCGGGTGACGGTACTTCGGTGCGCAGTGAGCGCTGGCAGGGCGTCGGCAAGCCACCCGTGCAGTTAGTAACCGTGGAGGGTGGAGGACATGGTATCCCCCACCCTGACTATAGCGGCCCCAGGATACTCGGTCGCCCCAGCCATGAATTCAATACGGCGGAGGTCCTGTGGGCCTTTTTCGAGTCTATCGATTAGGGCTTATACCAGATAGGGGATGTATAGGCCCGCTCTTGCGTGCTGGTGGGTGCCCCTTCGGGAATGTCGACACCAAAGCGGAAGGCGTCGTAGGTAGACCAGCGCGGAGTGGGGATTTCCAGTACGCGCGCGTAGTAAAAGGCCTGATGCGCCGGGTCGAAATCCGGGTCGGACCACACGGTACCCAGCTCCGATGAGCCTATGCTGTTGCTCCAACTGGCATTGGCGACATTCACGGTGTTACCCACCGCTGGAAGTTTGCCGTCCGCCCCGGGCTTGCGCTCGCCGGACCAGACCACGTCATAGACCTTTTCGTGCATATTCTCGCCGTCGTACCAGCCCTTGACGATCTGTATGCGATCCAGGTTGGCGCCGATGGGGTCACGCAGGGCGATCACCATGAAACTGGGGGACTGCTTCATGCCCTTGGGGGGCAGCTCGCTGCCCATTGGCACGCCCTTGCTGTAGCCGGCGAAAGCGGGCTGGCGATTGTTCAGGTCCGCCAGGGTGAAGTTCCAGCCGCCGAACATGCGCACGGCCATGCGACTGCCGGTAGTGGCGTAGGTTTCCCGGCGTTCCATGGCATCAAAGATCGCCTCCCGGGTATTTTCTTTAGCCCACACTGCCGCCAGGCCTGAGGAGACCTGTTGCCAGCCCATGATGGTGCCCGCGTCGGTTTTCATGAAGGGATGGCTCATGCGTTCCGGCCCGGGTTCGGCCCCGGCGTGCTTGCCAAAGAAATTATCCTCCTGGGCGGTGGCCAGGGAAGTGTGGCTGTCGGTGGAGCCGATCATGCCGAACTGGTAAGGATTGGTGCCGAACTTTGCCTCCAGAGCCATGCCGCGCTTGAGGGCCTCGCGGGCATATTCGCCGGCCAGCATCTGGTCGGTTTTGGCCTCGGATACATCGAGGTTGCCGATATCCCAGGTCTCGTAGTCGGCGAATTCGTCGTCGGGGGACAGTAAGGGGTGGGTCTCACCATCACCCTTGATCTGTGTTGCCTCGTAGAGTTTTTCCCACTTGGCCCGGCGTTCAACGTAGCTCTTGTCGATGGCCTGCTTGTCGCTCTGTATCTCCATGGGGAACATGATGCCATTGGCCAGGTTGCCGTTGTGTGCAATGGCCAGCACGTTACCGCCGGTTTTGGCCTCGTAGTTCTCCAGCCAGCTCCACAGGTCGCGGGGGGTGGTGCTGCCCAGGGGTGCGCTGGCGGTAAAAGGCACCATCTGGCCACCCTTGTCGCCGTCGTCGCGGTAGACCACCACCCGGTGCAGGTTGTTGCCGCGCACCAGGGAGGTCCATTCATAGCCAATAAAGGCGGTGAAGTGGCCGGGGTCGTTATAGCGCTCTGCCGCGTCTACGGTTCTTGCCCAGGCGTCCTTGTAGGGTTGTGAATCGGGGGTGTACTCCAGCCCCGGCGGAAATTTTCCCTGGGAAAACAGCCCGATCAGTTCCAGGGCCACGCCGACGCCTTCGCCGGCCTTGATACGATCGTACCATTCCTTACCCTTGGGGTTTGACAGGATGTGCGGTGCTCCTGCCAGCATGTCCGGGAAGAAGCCCATATTGTCCGAGTGATCTGCAATTACCAGGAAGTCCAGCGGACGCGACAGGCGCACGGGTCCGGCGTTGGTCGACTCTACCTGCTCGCCGCGAGCAAAGCGGTAGGCCTCATCCAGACCCAGGCGGTTACCGAAAGCCCCGGCATCCATTGACAGGTCGGTGTGCAAGTGGGTATCCCCCCAATAGACATTGCTGGCGAAGTCGCGCCCGGCGTAGGGGGAGTAGGCGGTTCCGGTATAGGCTTTGGATAGAATCTGCCCATCGGGCGGCGGCGGCACCTGTGCCTGGATTGAGGCGGCAATACCGCCAAGCAACAGGCATGACAACCATTTTGCCGTGGTTTTTCTGAGCATGATTTCTAGCCTCGCCTGAATTGTGATTTATCGCTATAGCCGCAGATAATAGTAGATTTTTCGTGTTTTTCCACCGCATGGGTCTGCATGGCAGCTTTTACGGTATGACCTGGCTGCTGTCTCGCCACGCTAGTGAAAATCACGCGACTGCAATCGCAGGTTCTCCAGTTCGCCGGTGTAGTCATACAGGGCGCCGGCGATAACATGAATAACATTGTCCCTGGTTTCCACCGTACCATTTATCAGTAGCAACTGCGCACTCATCAGCGCCTGGCGAAACTGTTGCTGGGTGCGTTGCCATACCACCACGTTACTACTGCCGGTTTCATCCTCCAGGGTGAGGAACAGCACGCCGGCAGCACTGCCCGGGCGCTGCCGGCAGGTGACCAGTCCGGCGATGCGTACGAAGCGGTTGTTGCTCATTGCACCCAGGTCGGTATGGCGTTTGCAGCGGTTGAACGGGTAGCGCGTGCGCAGCAGGCACATGGGGTGGGCGCGCAGGGTGAGACCGGTGGCGCGGTAGTCGGAAAAAACTTCTTCAGCCACGCCTGGCGCCGGCAATTGCACCGCGTCATCGAAGTAGCTGGCCGGCTGTCTTTGTTCATCCCGCAGCAGGGGGCGCGGCTGCTCCAGCGCCATAATCTGCCACTGGGACTGGTGGCGGTGGCCGCTCAGCGACTGCAGGGCATCCGCGTCCGCCAGGGCTTCCATGTCCCGTTTATCCAGGCCGGCGCGCTGGCGCAACTCGCTGACCTGCCGGAAGGGCGCTTGCCTGCGCGCCTCGGCGACACGTTGGGCGCCTCCCCGGCTGAGTCCTTTTACCAGGCGCAGGCCCAGGCGCAGCGGCGGTTGTGTTGCCTCGCGGGTGTCGAGCAACTGGTGGTCCCAGTCGCTCTGGTTGATATCGACAGGCAATACGGTGACCCCGTGGCGACAGGCATCCTGCACCAGTTGCGAAGGACTGTAGAAACCCATGGGCTGGCTGTTGAGCAGGCCGGCGAAGAAGGCCGCCGGATGGTGGCATTTGAGCCAGGCGGAAACATAGGCGAGCAGGGCGAAACTGGCGGAATGGGACTCGGGAAAGCCGTAGCCACCGAAACCCTTGATCTGTGCAAACAGGCGTTGCGCGAAGTCCTCGTCGTAGCCCCGCTCTATCATGCCCCGGGTCAGCTTTTTTTCGAAGGTGAGCAGTTTGCTGTTCCTGCCCCAGTTGGTAATGGCGCGGCGCAACTGGTCCGCCTCGCCGCCGCTGAAGCCCGCCGCCACCATGGCCAGCCTGATGACCTGCTCCTGGAAGATGGGTACCCCCAGGGTGCGCTCCAGCACCGACTTGATGGCTTCGCTGGGATAGGTGACTTCCTCCAGCCCCTGCTTGCGTCGCAGGTAGGGGTGCACCATGTCACCCTGTATCGGGCCGGGGCGTACGATGGCAATCTCGATGACCAGGTCGTAAAAACACTGCGGCTTGAGTCGTGGCAGCATGGACATCTGCGCCCGGGACTCGATCTGGAACACGCCGACGGTGTCCGCGGCCTGCAGCATACGGTAGGTGGCGCCATCCTCCCTGGGGATATCGCTGATAGTTTTGATAGTGGGTTGGTAGCGGTGTACCAGTTGCAGGCTCTTGCGGATGGCGGACAGCATGCCCAGGGCCAGAATATCCACTTTCAGCAGGCCCAGTGCCTCGATGTCTTCCTTGTCCCACTGGATCACCGTGCGCTCCGCCATACTGGCGTTCTCCACGGGTACCAGGGTGGAGATGGGGCTGCGGGTAATCACGAAACCGCCCACGTGCTGGGACAGGTGGCGGGGAA
>Ga0316189_10007238_pt1 | contig 10513 bp, 8 predicted proteins | sample LowCovwburrow_MG_FD_204930 | JGI IMG/M metagenome (GOLD analysis project Ga0316189, IMG submission 204930) | Coastal sediment microbial communities from Maine, United States - Lowes Cove worm burrow | ecosystem: Environmental > Aquatic > Marine > Coastal > Sediment | place: USA: Maine... | reverse complement strand
GATGGTGCTTTGTTGATGCCTTTTAAATCGAACCACTCAATTGCTTGTTCAGTTGTGAACAACTCATCATCACCATGGCTCCAGCCCAAGCGCGCCAGATAGTTGCGCATGGCTTCGGGTAAATATCCCATTGCACGATATTCCTCGGCACCGGTGGCCCCATGACGTTTTGATAATTTCTTACCGTCGTCACCAAAAATCAACGGGATATGGGCGAATACAGGAATATCCCAGTTCATTGCAATATAAATCAGGCTTTGACGCCCGGCGTTAATCAGATGGTCATCGCCACGGATAATGTGGGTCACGCCCATATCATAATCATCTACAACCACCGCTAACATATAAGTTGGCGTACCATCAGAGCGCAATAGTATCATGTCATCAAACTCTGCATTTTTCCAGGCAACTTTGCCTTGAACTTCGTCCTGTATTTCCATCAAACCGTCACGCGGTGCTTTTAGGCGAATAACATGCGGTGCATCAGGTGCTGCGATATCTGTATCGCGCCACGGGCTTTGGAAACTACCGTATTTGCCTTCGGGTGAGGCGCGGAATGCGTCGATTTCTTCTTTGGTTGCATAACATTTATAGGCGTGTCCATTGTCGATCATCGCATACGCTACTTCGGCATGACGATCCCTGCGGGAAAACTGGCTGTAGGCTTCACCATCCCAGTCCAACCCTAACCAGCGCAATCCGTCAAAAATAGCTTGGGTTGCGGCGTCGGTGGAACGTTCACGATCCGTGTCTTCAATCCGCAACAAAAACTTGCCGCCATTGGCGCGGGCATAAAGCCAGTTGAACAGGGCAGTGCGGGCACCGCCAATGTGCAGATAGCCAGTGGGGGATGGTGCGAAACGGGTTACAATGCCCATGTATTAACCTCTTTGAAACCATGATGAAGATAGTATTGGCCCACATTTAGGCAAATGATCGGGGAAGAGCAAGAGAGGTGCGCATACCAAGTTTCACTATCAGCCTAGAGGCGCAACGGGGCCGCTTATTTTTATGGATACCCGTATGCCTGTCACTGGGTATCGGGCTTTATTTCCTTATCGATTTTGAACCAATGGCGGGGCTTGTCCAGATTTTATGTGCCGTCAACGCGGGGTTATTTGTTTTTGCAGCCATAGACCGCAACACGACAAGCGCTATGCTGTTGCGGGCTAGCGTAATTATTCTGTTGGGTTTTTTACTGGCCGTTTTACGCAGCCATCTTGTGGCAGAACCTGTGTTGGGGTGGCGTTATTACGGCCCGATTGAGGGTGTAATTGTTGGAATTGATCGATCCAACGCCAACCGTCCGCGGGTGACTTTAACCGAGCTTGATTTAGGGAAAATATCGAAACCGCGCACGCCTGCCTTTATACGGGTATCGTTGCATTCGGATATTGGGTTGAATAATCTACGCCCGGGCGCACGGGTGCGCACGACAGGCAATATTGCACCGCCAACTGGCCCTGTTGAACCGGGCGGTTTTGATTTTCAACAATATGCATGGTTCAAAAGGCTGGGAGCGGTTGGATATTCGCGTGAACCTGTTGAACTGATCGCGGGGCCTGAATTGAACAGCTATGCTTTACGCTTGTTCGATCTACGGATGCGGATTGCGGCCCATGTACGCAGTCAAATCGACGGGCAAACCGGGGCCTTTGCCGCAGCAATTGTCACAGGCGATAGATCGGCCATCGATCCTGCTATGTTGGATGATTTACGCGCTTCGAACCTTGCGCATCTATTGGCGATATCAGGTTTGCACATGGGGTTGCTTGTAGGGTTTATCTTTGGCTTAGTGCGTTACGGGTTTGCCTTGGTGCCGGTTATCGCACTGCATTATCCGACAAAGAAAATCGGTGCCGTTTTGGCCTTGATAACAGGTTTTGCATATCTTCAAATCTCCGGTGCTGCGGTGGCCACTGAACGTGCTTTTATTATGGTTGGTGTCATGCTGGTCGGGGTGTTGCTTGATCGTCCTGCAATAACGTTGCGCGCTGTGGCAATGGCCGCAACAGTTTTGTTGGTCTTTCGCCCCGAAAGCTTGTTACAGGCCGGGTTCCAGATGTCGTTTGCCGCGACGACGGCGCTTGTGGCCAGTTTCGAGTTCTTGAAGTATCAACGCCATTGGCAAGCGGTGCAATTCGGCAAAGCCCGCATTTTCCAACCTTTTGTTGCTTTGTTTATCGCGTCACTTATTGCGGGGGCGGCAACGGCACCGTTTGCCGCGTTTCATTTCAACCAATTTTCGCAATTCGGGCTTATTGCCAATCTGGGTTCTGTGCCTGTCATGGGGCTATTGGTAATGCCGTCGGCAGTTGTAGCAGGTCTGCTAACCCCATTTGGATTAGAAAGCTTGCCGTTTTGGGTCATGGGACATGGCGTAGATTGGATACTGGGTGTTGCCCATTTCGTGGCAGGGTTGGATGGATCAGTCAGGTATGTACCCAAAGGGTCAAACTATGTATTGCCGCTTTTCGCATTCGGTGCGGTACTGTTTATCTTATGGCATGGGATAGGGCGTCTGCTTGGGCCTGTGCTGTGCATGATTGCATTCGGAATTTGGATCGTCACACCGAGGCCCGACGTGTTGATTTCAGCCACAGGTAGGTTGCTTGGGGTTGTTCAAAACCAGAAACGGGCTTTGAACCGTGATCGCGGTAACGGGTTTTCTGCAAGGGTATGGTTGGAAAATGACGGCGATAAAATAGAGCAAGTTTTGGCGGCTGATCGATATGCCGATTTTTCGGATGAAATGATGATGGATATTGGTACCGTTAAATTAGGATACCTTTGGTCAAAGAAAGCGCAGTTTTCAGAACTGGAAAATTATTGCCAGAATACGGATATTCTGATTTCACCCAACTGGAAGCAGGATTTGTCTGGTGATTGCATCCATATTTCGCAATCGTATCTGCGTTATAACGGCTCTGTTGCGATTACATTCAAAGATGGGCAAACCAAGATAAATACGGCACGCCAAGTGACAGGGGCGCGGTTGTGGAATGCATGGTGGTTGCGCCAAGAGCCATGATAAAGTCCCAACCAATGCGGGGATATAACCAATCCCCGACGTCAAAAGTGGTTAAAGGATTTTCGAAGGGCGGGCAATCGCACCAAATGGAGAAACTACCGATACTTACAAGCAAGAACAGGTGTAAAGGGTGAAACCTTTGTTCGGCTATATAAACCGCATCGGTGGGCCCACCTTCTTATAATAATACCAACGGATGAATGATAAACCCCGCCAGCCTGATACCGGCGACGGGGCAAAAACCGTGACGTGCACCTGGGCCTAATAGGTGCGTATTAAACCGACCAGACGGCCCTGAATTTTTACCTGATCATCACGGTAAACCCGTGTTTCATAGGCAGGGTTGGCGGCTTCCAGTGCGATGGCAGAACCACGTTTACGCAGGCGTTTCAGCGTGGCTTCTTGATCTTCAACCAACGCCACAACAATTTCGCCATTATCCGCATCGGCCTGTTCGTGAATAACGACAATATCGCCGTCGTTGATACCGGCATCAATCATACTGTCGCCTTTGACTTCCAGTGCGTAATGCTTGCCACCACTTGCCAGCATTTCACCTGGTACAGACACATTATGCGAGGCCACTTGTATTGCCTCAATCGGGGTGCCTGCCGCAATCCGCCCCATCACAGGCAGATCCAGCGCATAACCTGACGATACTGGTAATGCAGAGCGTGGTGCGGGGGGAGGTGCTGAACCTTCGATGACACGCGGTTTGAAGCCGCCGACATCCAAATTTTCAGGTAAACGGATAATTTCCAATGCACGCGCACGATGCGGTAGACGGCGGATGAAGCCGCGTTCTTCCAAAGCTGTGATCAGGCGGTGGATGCCTGATTTCGAGCGCAGATTCAATGCTTCTTTCATTTCATCGAAAGACGGTGGAACTCCGTCTTTTTGCATTCGATTGTGGATGAACTCCAATAAATCCATTTGTTTACGGGTTAGCATGGGTTCCCTCCTGTCGCCAATTTATCTATATAATGTTCCTGTTCGTTCTACAGCTGTTCTCGTTTTGTGTCAACTGCTATACCTTAAGTAGTTAACTGTTCTAAATATGTTGCTAAAAGTATATGTACAATAAGATAATCGTTAATATTTATATCCGGATGATTTCAACTTTATCGCCCGCTTTTCTGGCGGGGTCGTTCGGGGCCCGTAGCATCAGGATGTTTGCTTGTGCCAATATCGACAATAAAGAGCTGTCTTGGCGGTCAAACAAAGTACATGTCTGGTTTCCATCGACCAATCCCGAAATTGCCCGCATATAATGTGCCCTCGGGCCATTGGGTTTTATGTCTTGAGTCAGGATCGCGGTTTCACGTGTCAGGGCTTGTTTGCCAAGCCCCAACATGGCGTTCAAGGCCGGGCGTAAAAAGATGTGGCCACAAACGATTGAACTGACCGGGTTTCCCGGTAATCCAATCAGCGGGATGTTGTTGTATCGTCCTGCCATTAGCGGTTTGCCGGGGCGCATCGCAACCTTGTAAAAACTGGTTTCCATATCGGCGCCTTGTGCCATTTGGCCGACCAGATCATGATCGCCTACGGATGCCCCGCCCATAGTGACAATCGCATCCGCGCCTTTGCAAAGATCAAGTACCGTGCGCAACGCGGCCTCATTGTCGCGTGCGATGGGCAACAAACGGGCCTCACCCCCTGCGGCTTCAACCATTGCTTTCAGGCCCAGATTATTGGAGCTGCAAATCCGGTCGGCGGCAAGCGGTGCACCCGGATAAACCAACTCGTCCCCCGTAGGAACAAGGGCAATAATTGGCTTTCGGCGCACAGGAACCATGCCGACATTCATTGCCGCCAGCAGGGAAATCTCATTGGTGCCGAGTTTCAGCGGGGATGAAACTATGTCACCAATAGCAAAATCACCCCCCGCGGGGCGGATATAGGATTTTGTATCGATGTTGTCGGACACGGTGATGGTGTTACCGTCACGGGTACAATCTTCTTGTATCAGAATCCGATCTGCCCCACCGGGGACGGGCGCACCTGTGAATATCCGCACGGTTTGGCCTGCGTTGACAGTACCGCCGAATCGCGTACCTGCCGCACTTTCGCCGATTACTGACAGTGTGGCCCCGGTTGCAATGTCACAGTTGCGAACCGCATAACCATCCATCGCAGAACCTGCAAAAGGCGGCTGATTGTGGGTGGCGGTGATATCACGGGCCAAAACGCGCCCCGCAGCATCAGCGATGGGGGCATCTTCGATATCCAACGGATCAAACAGATCAAGGATGTGTGCTAAGGCTTGTTCAACAGAGATCATTATTTACCCTCGTAAAGCCCTGATTTTCCACCGTCTTTCAGCACCACACGAATGTCGGTGATCTGCATGGCCTTGTCAACGGCCTTGACCATATCGTAGACCGTCAGGGCTGTAATTGAAACTGCCGTAAGAGCTTCCATCTCTATCCCCGTTTGGCCTGTAGTTTTAATGGTGGCTTCTATATCAACACAGTTTTCGCCCTTATTCACTGTCAGATCAATTGCAACTTTTGTGATTGGCAAGGGGTGACATAACGGGATCAAATCGGGGGTTTTTTTGGCGGCCATAATGCCGGCGACCCGCGCAATGCCCAGAACATCGCCTTTCTTGGTAGTGCCTTTGGCAATCATCGCCAAGGTTTCGGGCGCCATGATAATGCGGCCCTTGGCAGTGGCTATACGTGAGGTCACGGCTTTGTCGGAAACATCGACCATATGTGCAGCACCTTGATCGTCGAAATGCGAAAGTTTATTGCTCATGCAGCTAATACCGGGTTTGAGAGTAGAGTTTTAGTGGCAAAAGCGACATCATGCTGGCGCATCAGGCTTTCACCGATCAGAAAGCTGCGCGCACCTACGGCCGCCATTTCAGCCATATCTTGGGGTGTGAAGATACCGCTTTCGGTGATCATGTGGCGGTCAGTAGGGACATTGCGCGAAAGATCGCGGGTGGTGTCCAGTGTGACCTCGAACGTTTTCAGATTACGGTTGTTGATACCCAAAAGCGGGGACTTCAATTGTAATGCACGATCGAGTTCGGGGCCATCATGTACCTCCAACAAAACATCCATGCCGTATTCGAAGGCGCAAGCTTCCAGTTCATTAGCTTGGCTGTCGGATACGCTTGCCATGATGATCAAAATACAATCCGCACCCCATGCGCGGGCTTGCGCCACTTGATAGGTGTCATACATAAAATCCTTACGCAGGGCAGGCAGATCACAGGCGGCGCGGGCTTGCGTCAAAAATTCGGGCGCACCTTGAAAGCTGGGCGTGTCGGTCAGGACGGACAGGCATGTGGCACCGCCTTGCTGATATGCTTCCGCCAAAGCGGGCGGATTAAAGTCAGGGCGGATCAGGCCTTTGGACGGGCTGGCCTTTTTGATCTCTGCAATCAGACCGTAGCCAGTTTTCGACGCCTGGATTAGCGCCGCTGCAAAGTCGCGTATGGGGCCGGCCTCTTGCGCCATGTCTTCCAGATCTTTGACAGGCAGCGCGCGTTTTTGGGTTGCAATTTCATCCAGCTTATAGGCTTTTATTTTTTCCAGTATGTCGGCCATTATTCTACCTCTGACGTGATCTTGGCTAGCAATGCCAGCTTTTCTTTTGCCTTACCGCTATCAATACTTTCTGCCGCAATTTCAACGCCTTCTTTCAGGTTGCTGACTTTGTCGGCAATTATGAATGCAGCGGCGGAATTCAGTAGAACGGAATCTCGATATGCGGATTTTTCACCGTCTAAAAGAGATGCAAGAGCTGCGGCATTGTATTCCGGTGTATCGCCTTTAATCGCTTCCAACGGATGCAGGGGCAGCCCCGCATCTTCTGGGTTGATCTCGCGGTTGGTGATTTTACCGTTTTCCAAGACAGCAACCCATGTGATGCCCGCGATAGAAATTTTGTCCGTGCCGTCAGAGCCATGCACCAGCCAGGCTTTTTCAGAACCAAGTTGTTGTAAAACCTCGGCCATAGGGTGAATTAGGTCGCGGGTGAATGCACCTGTCAATTGGCGTTTGACACCAGCAGGGTTGGTCAAGGGGCCAAGTATGTTGAAAATCGTGCGCGTGCCTAACTCGATACGTGCGGGCATAACGTGTTTCATGGCAGGGTGATGCATTGGCGCCATCATGAAACATATGCCTGCCTGATCCAAAGCGCGTTGTGCCACATCGGCTGTAATCATCACATTAACGCCAGACAAGGTTAGCGCATCAGCAGAACCCGATTTAGATGATAGGCCGCGATTGCCGTGTTTGGCCACTGTAACACCAGCACCTGCGGCCACAAGAGCACAGGCCGTTGATATGTTGAAGATGGATTTGCCGTCACCGCCCGTACCGACAATATCTATCGTGCCCTTTGGGGCCTTTATGGGCAAGCACTTCGCCCGCATCACACTGGCCGCAGCGGTATATTCGTCCACGGTTTCGCCGCGCGTACGCAGGGCCATCAAAAGCCCGCCGGTTTGGGCGGCTGTGGCTTCACCTTCCATGATGATGTTGAACGCGGTTTCAGCTTCGGCGCGTGTTAACGGGCGATCGGCGGCTTTGGCGATAATCGGTTTTAATGCGTCACTCATGCCGTCACCTTCACTGCATTCAGAAAATTCTTGATCATTGCGTGGCCATGTTCGGATGCAATGCTTTCGGGGTGAAACTGGCAGCCGTGAATGGGCAGTTCCTTATGTGCCAGCCCCATAATGGTGCCGTCTTCCAGCCATGCGGTTATTTCCAAACAGTCGGGCAAGGTATCGCGGTCAACAACCAGCGAATGGTAGCGCGTGGCCTGAAACGGACTGGGCAGGTCTTTGAAAAGCGATGTGCCGTTGTGATGCATCGTGCCCATCTTACCGTGAACGATTTCAGAGTGGCGCACAACCTTGCCGCCGAAGGCTTGCCCGATGGTTTGATGTCCCAGACAAACACCGATCAGCGGTATTCGGGTTTCTGCGGCTGCCTGGGTGATCGCCAGACAGATGCCCGCTTGATCCGGGTCACAGGGGCCGGGCGACAACATGATTGCAGACGGTTTCATGGCCATTGCTTGTTGTACATCCAACTCGTCATTGCGCTTGACGATGACGTCGGCACCCAACTCGCCCAGATAATGGACCAGATTGTATGTAAAGCTGTCGTAGTTATCGATCAGTAGCAACATTTTTGCGTATTCCATTGTTCATGTAAAACGGGGGGTGAACTCCGTAGATTTCTGCGCTATACATGCCCAGAGTGTCAAGCAATGGTCAAGAGTGCGTACACGTTTTGATAGGAGCAGGTATTGATGGGATTTCTACAAAGTATATTCGGGTTTTTCATAGGTTTGTTGTTCGGTGGGGTTGCTTTGATGGCCGCTATCGTATTCTTGCCACAAATTCAGGTGCCGGATGCGCCAAAGCAAGAGCCTGCGGTACAGGGGATTACTAACCCTGAAGACGTAGCACCCGTTGCGGAAGAATCGGCGGTGGTCAAAACGCCTGAACCCGTTGTACAGCCGGATGCGGTGGTGACTGAAGACGTGACTGCAACAAAAACCGTTGAAGAAAGTACAGAAGCGCCTGTTTCACAGGTTGTTGAAGAAGAAGCCGCAACCGAACCCGACGCAAGGGAACAACCTGCAAAGGAAGTTCAGGCGGTTGAAGAACCTGTCTCTGACGCCCCAAGGTTGGTTTTGCAATCAGATGAGCCGGAAGCGGTGGCGCCGCCCAAGAAATTCAATCTGCCAACAATCGATGTTGAAGAAGAACCTATAAACGTTGAAGAAGAACCTGTCGTCGTGGAAGAAGAGCCGGCACCTGCCCCTGAAACAGGGATTACCATTGGCAAAAAGCCATCATCATCTTTGCCCAGCATCACGCAAGAAGCACCTGAAACGGATGTTGTCCCCGCTGTGGAAGCAGCTGTTGTTACTAATGCTTTGGAGTTTTACGCGACAACATTCGCGCCTGCGGATCGTCCCTTGTTGGGAGTGGTTTTGCTGGATATAGGTGACCGAGGCCTAGCGGTCGATAAACTGAAAAAACTGAACGCGCCGATCACGATTGCGATCCGTGCGGATGATCCCGATGCTTCTGCGCGTGCGCTTGAATACAGTGCTGCCGGGTTTGAAGTGATTGCAATGGCCTCTGAAAACAGTACTGCGGCCCTAAATGTCGCGGCAACTTCCGGCCAGGTTGAAGATGCGCTTGATGTGATGTTCAACACAGTCCCAAATGCTATCGGGTTGATGGATAACGCAGATGCGACTTTGCAGAAAAATAACCGCGCAGCAAAAGAGATCGTGAAGTCTTTTGCGGATACGGGCCACGGGTTGGTCACCAATACCAAGGGGATAAACTCACTTGACCGAGAGGCCCGTGCCGTTGCCGTGCGCACGGCAAAGGTGACCCGCACATTGGACGGCAATCACGAAAGCAAGGCCGTGATCATGCGCTATCTTGACCGCGCTTCATTGGATGCGGGGCGTGACGGTGCCGTGATCATTCTGGGTACAACCGCCAAGGAAACCGTGGCCACCATTGCGATATGGTTGTTGAGCTCCAAGGGACAAAGCGTGATGCTGGCCCCTGCGAGTGCGGTTTTGTTGGGGGAGTAGTCAAACCTTGGGTTAGGTGCGCGGCAGAAGTTGTTGCAATTGCAATTGACTAAATAGCGCGTGTCTAATTCCCGGATTTGAAAGTTACGAACAATCCTGCATCTTTTGCAGCCTGCCGTAAAGCATTGGATTTATTGACGGTTTCTTGAAATTCGGCTTCGGGGTCACTGTCGTAAACCACGCCGCCGCCGGCTTGAATATACAGTTTTTCGGCTTTGGTAACTGCTGTGCGCAATGCGATGCAGATGTCCATGTCGCCGCCTGCGGAAAAATAGCCGACACCACCACCGTAGACGCCGCGTTTTTCGGTTTCCAATTCGTCTATTATTTCCATTGCACGCACTTTGGGCGCGCCCGATACCGTACCGGCGGGCAGGCCGGCAAGAAGGGCGGACAAAGCATCGTGTTCATCTGACAATTCACCGATGACGTTTGAAACGATGTGCATCACATGGCTGTAACGTTCTATTATGAACTTCTCGTTCGGGTTTACGGTGCCGATTTTGGCAACGCGACCAACGTCGTTGCGGCCCAGATCAAGCAGCATCAGATGTTCGGCCAGCTCTTTGGGGTCAGCAAGTAACTCAGCCTCAAGCGCTTTGTCTTCCACCTCTGTTTTGCCGCGCACACGTGTGCCTGCGATCGGGCGGATGGTAACTTCGGTTCCTTTGACGCGCACCAGAATTTCGGGGCTGGCACCGATCACCTGAAAGCCGCCGAAGTTGAAGTAGAACATATAGGGTGACGGGTTGGTGCGGCGCAGTGCGCGGTATAGCGAGAAGGGCGGTAGTTTGAAGTCCTGTGTCCAGCGTTGGCTTGGAACGACCTGAAAAATATCACCTGCTTTAATATAATCCTTGGCCGCTTCAACAACCTTGAAATAATCTG
>Ga0316189_10007237_pt1 | contig 10514 bp, 7 predicted proteins | sample LowCovwburrow_MG_FD_204930 | JGI IMG/M metagenome (GOLD analysis project Ga0316189, IMG submission 204930) | Coastal sediment microbial communities from Maine, United States - Lowes Cove worm burrow | ecosystem: Environmental > Aquatic > Marine > Coastal > Sediment | place: USA: Maine... | reverse complement strand
GGAGGCCGATGCGCTCGCAGACCGCATCGTTGTCATCGACAAGGGGAAACGAATCGCGGAGGGCACCCCGACCGAAATAAAAGGTCAGGGGCGTGGCAAAACCATAACCTGTAGAACCCAACTCAGTCTGGAGCAGCTTCAGGATCTGACGGCCGTTTCATCGGTTCAACAGGACGGTGTTCACAGTCGGCTTTTGAGCAGGCATGCAGAAGAGACCGTACGCCATCTACTCGCTGCCGATCCCATGCTTACAGATCTTGAAGTCACCGGCGCTCGCCTGGAAGAAGCATTCTTGAGTTTGACACATTCAGTCATTGATTCGGAGGTCGCGGCATGAGTACGGCAATTGTTAAAAGAAACATGTCTTCTATCTATATTCGGGAAGCCTGGTACGAGTTCTTGAGTGTGCTGCGCACACCAGGTTTCTCTATACCAACCTTTGCCTTTCCGCTCATTTTCTACACCTTTTTCGGTATTCTCTTCGGGCAGTCCGAGGGTGGGCGTCAGGCGACCTACCTGGTGGCCACATACGGAACCTTCGCGGTGATGGGTCCCGCTTTATTTGGGTTCGGTGCCGGCCTGGCTGCCGAGAAAGACAGGGGCTGGTTGCTTCTCAAACAGGTCTCACCTATGCCAACGATGGCTTACTTCTGCGCCAAACTGGCCATGGCCATGTTGTTTGCAACTTCGGTGGTGCTCGCTTTGTTTTTGCTGGCCTCCTTTGCCGGGAACGTGAATCTAGAAGGTGAACAGTGGTTCCGACTCGGGTTCATCCTGATCGTTGGCACGGTGCCCTTCTGTGCCTTGGGTCTGCTAATCGGCTGCTGGGCGAATGCCCGTTCAGCCATAGGCATCGTCAACCTTGTTTACCTGCCCATGTCCATGTTGTCTGGATTGTGGATGCCGATCATGATTTTTCCCGAGATCATGCAAAAGCTTGCGAACCTGTTGCCGTCTTATCACCTGGCGCAACTGGCCCTGAAAGTGGTGGCCATGGATCAGGGCGGGAACAGCCTGGTCCATATGGGCATCCTCTTGGGACAAGCACTCGTGTTCCTGTGGTTTGCAAAAAAAGCGTTCTTCCGAACGGTCCGTTGATAACACCCCACAAGGATTGATTGTGGTTCCAAAGTAGTCGTGCTTAAATGGGGTGGAAAACATCCCAGTCCACGATTGTGAGGCAGGAAAGATGGTAGCCTGGTTTGTCAGAAGAATTAAGGAACTGGACCGACGATTGTTGCCCGACGATCCATGCATCGGTTGGCTTCCCTACCTGTGGTTGATGTACCTGTTGGGTTATGTCGTTCAGATCTATTACGATCCAAGCCCCAGGCAGCAATGGCTATCTGCCCTGGCGATCCCGATTTTTCTGGTGTTGTATTTTCGCGGTTATTGGTTGCGAGGTCGGAAGGTTTTACCGATTATTGCAGCCATCTCAGTCTTAGGGATTGTTTTTCTGCCCTTGCAGAGTACGGCCATCATGTTCTTCATCTATGCTGCCAGTTTCTGTGGGCAGATGGCTTCGACCCGGCAAGCAGTTGGGGTAATGCTCACGGTAACCGGCGTTTCTGTTATCGCGGCTCTTTACCAGGGCATTCACCCTATTTTCATGGCCTATACGGCAATGATGACCCTTCTGATTGGCGTGATCAACACCTATCAGGCGCACGTCAATCGCAAGAATGCCCAACTCAGGTTATCCCAAGACGAAGTCCGCCAGTTGGCGGCGATGGCCGAGCGGGAGCGCATATCTCGCGATCTTCATGACCTTCTCGGCCACACCCTGTCGGTGATCACACTTAAGTCTGAGTTGGCCGGGAAACTGCTGTCCCGCGGAGATGCCCGTGCGCTTGAGGAGATCAGTGACGTGGAGCGCATTTCCCGGGAAACCCTACAGGAGGTACGTGATGCCGTGGTCGGCTTTCGTGAGGCCGGCTTAAGAGGCGAACTTGCCAATGCGCGCCTCGCTTTCGATGCCATGGACATACAATTCCACTATGTCCTTCCCGACGAGCAACTCGCAAGCGAACAGGAAGCCGTTCTGGCGCTTGTAGTTCGTGAAGCGATTACCAATGTGGTCCGCCATTCCGGTGCCGATGTCTGCCGAATAAGCTTTACCCACACTACTGACGCACTTCGCCTGCTGATCCAAGACAATGGCAGAGGCGGTTCGATCCGCGAGGGCAGTGGCATCTCTGGAATGCGCACCCGCCTGGCCGAGGTTGGTGCCAGTCTGGCGATTGAGACGACAGACGGGCTAAGCCTGCGCATCGAGCTTCCGCTGGGACCGCAGGAACCCTCAAAGACACCTGTTTCTTGTAGCGGAGAGAATGGGCTGGCCCTCGGATTGGAGCGTCCCACATGATCAAGGTAATGCTGGCTGAGGACCAATCCATGGTCCTCGGCGCCATCGCGGCGCTCTTGGATCTGGAGGATGACCTGACGGTTGTTGCCCGTTGTAGCAATGGCTCGGAAGCATTGAACAAACTAGCCGAGAGCGGTACCGATATTCTTGTCAGCGATATAGAAATGCCAATCATGTCCGGACTTGATTTGGCCCAGGCCATCAAGGATCAGGGTCTGGCGACAAGGGTGATCATACTCACCACCTTCGCGCGGCCAGGTTACCTGCGACGCGCACTAGATGCGGGCGTCAGGGGTTATCTGCTCAAGGATGCGCCATCAGAACGCCTTGCTCAGGCCATTCGTACTGTCTTCAAAGGCGGCAAAGCCATCGACCCGGAACTCGCGCTTAATGCCTGGACGGAAGAAAACCCGCTCACAGACCGGGAACGAGAAGTACTGCGCAACGCTGAAAAGGGCGCCACGGCTCGGGAGATTGCCGAAGACCTGAACCTGTCTCCTGGCACTGTGCGTAATTACCTTTCGGAGGCCATCGGCAAGCTGGATTGCTCCAATCGAATCGAAGCGGCACGACTCGCGCGGCAGAAGGGTTGGTTGTAGCCGGCCAGGCGCTTGACAGAGGCGCACCTGCATAAATAAAACTGCTGTACCAGGCCCTCGCAGATACCTGGCACCTTTCATTTGGCACTCATCGATCGAAAAAGGTCAGGCCAGAACTGGCCCGGCCTATGAATCATGCAAAACTCAGAAAAGGGCCAAAACAGCCGAAACAAAGCCCAAGTCTTTTGGTGAACAGGGCAGGTGGCGTCCCGTGCCTGTCCGGCGGCCCGAGGTGCGGAACAGATCGACGGGAGGCCTTGCGGTGCCAATCGGCGTGCAACACCGGAAATGAAAAGTGCCAGGCATCGGCGAGGCCTTGGTAGAGCAGGGAAATGAAAAGTGCCAGGCATCGGCGAGGCCTTGGTAGAGAAGGTATTTTTATGAAGGTACGCCTCTGACAAGAACCATCACCCTTAATGAGAAAACCACCTCTGCACTGCGAGATCAGGTCATGGTGCTTGCGAAAATACGCGTCTTATCAAGCCCTCGTCGATGGAAACTATTGGCAAGGGAGTTGTGACGTTCACTCCATGCCCAGGAGGCAGCAAGTGCAAAGTCGGTCCATTCCTCTGGAAAACAGCGTTGCTGAAATTCTTGCGACGGATATCTCAGGCGTTCCAGCCCGGTGCGCCTTAGGGCGCGACCCTGGAACGATGATTCTTGTCACGGCTGTAAGCCTTGCTATGACACGGTTTCTTGCAACCGTCGATAAAATGCTGGCCAAAATCGTTCCAGGCCCTGGAACGCTCTGGAATTTACCTGGAACCGAGATGTTTGTTATCCTTATGTATATGGTTTCTGACGGTAGCAGTGTCAGGAATTCTCTGGCCCGCGCCCAAACAAAGGTCTCGCACAAGTTGGTCAGCCTTCCGGAAAAGAAGAAAAAACAGGAGCGCATGCAGTGCCTATATATAAATGAATGTGGTCAGACCTGCTGTTGGGGCTGACAGAGAAGAACCCTGTCCCAAGACACTACCGGTTTTAACAGACGGAGAAGGAGCCTGTGTCCAAAAACGGAGGGGTTACACGAGAGGAAAGTGTGTGTTGTGACCAGAATTTTGCAGTTTTCCAAGTGAAAAGTGCGTGTTGTGACCAGAATTTTGCGGTTTTCCAAGTGAAAAGTGCGTGTCGTGACCAGAATTTTTCGATTTTCCAAATGAAAAGTGCGTATCGTGACCATAATTTTGCGGTTACACGAGAGGAAGGTGCATGTTGTGACCAGAATTTTGCGGTTTTCCAAACGAAAAAGTGCTCGTGTCCGCGACATGCAGGTCTACGCGGGTTGTTCAACCCCCACATTTCTGGTCACGGTCCGTTTTCACCCGGTTGAAAACCGGGCTTGTCCTGGACAAGGTGTGTTTAACAGCGGAAAGTTGGGGTTGTCTTTGACATCGCCACCTTCTTTGGGGCGTAGAATAGGCCGTGTCTTGGACAGGGCTCTCGCGCGGCCCGGAAAAGGTGAAAATTCTGGTAACGGTGTACACTTTCCATCGGGACCATGCACCATTTTTGGTCATTATATACACTTCTCTTCCGTAAAAAGGCGCGTGACCAGGACACGGGCCGTTTCCCGTAGCTCAAATATGACCCCTGTCCTGGACACGGGCCGTTTCCTGTGGCTCAAATATGACCCTGTCTTGTGATCAGGCGATGAGAAAACTGTTCAGGGTGTCCCTTTCTGCCATTTTTTGAGCCTTCGCCAGCGTTCCGAGATCTGGAACGCTGCCCGTGGGAGACGTCTCGCTTTTTTTGGAAAACCGTGTGATAGCAAGGGTTTCCCTTGTGTCTTTTGCCATCGTTCCAGCGACGCCCCCTAAGGCGCGCCGGGCTGGAACGTTTTGCCGATTTGGTCACCGAATTGGAAGGTGCCAGTCCCCGTCGAATAGTAGGTACGACACCTAATTCTCCCAAGCTATCGCGTCCTTGTTGATGCCTAACACTTACCATTGACATAATGGTTCACATAAAACGAGGATCTTTCAAGAGCTGCCCTCTCTTGTCCATGCCCAACTATTTTTATATAACCTAGTAAATGGGCATCGCCACACCCGTGCGAGTATTTATTTTTCAAGGAGTTGCCAAGGTAATTTTCAACCGACCTGCTTTAGCCCTGCAGATATATCATCCTCAATCTGCCAAATATAACCCAGTCTTTAAATATTTAGCATGAACGTGCCTATTACTCTCTGCCGCGCTACCAACAGGTCACCGCCAGGACGGGCCCGGTGCTGGCCCCGCTACGCACCAGACCACGCCGGGCCGCTGCGCGAACAAGGTACCCCATACACCCTTTTAACCAAAAGACTTGCGAATTGTTTCGTAGGATTTGGCCCTAACTACTGAGTTCAGAGGATATTCCGGATGAATTCCCTCATCTCGTTGGCGACGGGAACCTCGATACGCAACTGAATCAGTTTCTCAATATACTCGGTGACCGTGAAGTCATCGACACCGTACCGTACCTTATAACGCTTTTGGATGAAGCCATCCAGGACCCGTTCGTTGAGGGCCAGCACGAACACACACCCGGAAAGGTCGAGAACCAGTTTGATCTGCTCTTGCAAGTCGATTGCGAGATCAGGAGGTAGGTTTACATTCATATTGTTGGTTTAACCGCCACCTTTTTCGTACCGCTTGACTCTGCCATTTCACACTCCCCTTAAACATATTGGGTAGGCTGTTAGCTGCAGAGGGGCTAGATTATAAAAAGTCAACAAATGATGCTCAAATGATTCTTTGGTGATGGCTTTATGAGTGTCTGGTGCGTAGATGAATAGTATCAAGAGAGCGCAGAGAGGGCTCATCGCTACTTGAGAACCTCTGGTTTTCAGCTACATCCGCCCTGTTCCTCCACACCGCGTCACTGCCTTAAGTTGATGGAATTCTTCGCTGTGACGAATGGGCTTAATCGGAGAACCTTGCAAGGATACTCTGAATGTTGGCGGCCAGGTGGTGTGGGTTTCCGGTCCCTACCAAGACACTACTCACTCCGGGCTGCGACAGTATGAAATGGAGGGCTCGGTCGGCTCCTTCGTTCCCGTTCTGACCACCAAAGCGGCCACTGTCAAACGGCTTCTTGACCAGGACGCCCTTGCCCTGCTGATGGGCAAAATCGATCACGTCTAATTCGTCCTGGTACCAGGGATTGTGGGTCACCATGACTACATCACAGCCGTTTTCCAGGGCCATGATGCCGCCCGCAACCGTTTTTGACGAAAAACCGATCGCCCGAATTACCCCTTTCTTCTTCAGGTCCAGCAGGGCATTGATGATCCCGGATTGGCGGATAATCGCCACGTCTTCCCCGTTGGAATGAACCAGGACCAGGTCCAGATAATCGGTTCTCAAACGCCTTAGGCTGCGTTCAATGCTTTTGCGGGCACATTGGGGCGTAAAATCAAAGCTGGAGCGCCCCCGCTCGAATTGTTCGCCAACCTTGCTGCTAATGACCCAGTTCCGGCGCTCACCCGCCAGTAGTTGACCCAACCGTTCCTCGCTATTGCCATAAGCAGGTGCCGTATCCAGAAGGTTCATCCCAGAGTCTCGGCAAAGATCCAAAAGCGCCCGCACACGCGAATCACTTAAAATCGTGGGCTGGCCCGGGTACTTGAGGCGCTCGGTGCGACCAAACAGAACGGTGCCCAAGCCAAGCGGGGACACCCGTAGCCCGGTGCTTCCCAAGGGCCGCTTCATAGGAGCCGGTCCCAGACGGGTACGGCCATCGCAGGTTTTTCCAGGCGCGACACTATTTGCGGATCAGGTGTTTTACACGGACGCAGACCTTGCCTAAAGGTCTCTTGGAGCATGTTCTTTGCCAGCTGAGGTGCCAGGACCAACTTGGTCGGCCAGGCAACGGTCCGATTGCCGGAAACCGCAAAAAATGGCCCTTGGGGACGTGCGCCGCCGGCTCGTTGCGGCTCTGCCCGATTGATTCGTTGCGTGCCCCAATGGGCATCTGATAAATCGACCCACGGGAAAAGGTGGGCCAACTCTGCGGCGGCAAAAGCGATTTGTTCCTGCTTGGATCGTGCGACACCGCTCTCGGCCAGGCCGCCGCCCAGATACCAGACCGTCTCCCCGTCGCGAGCATGGTGGGTCGTCAAAACCAGACGTGGTATCTTGGAGAACTCGGTACACACAAGATAGAGCGGGGTTAAACCCTTCTTTTTGACAAACACCTGGTGCAGCGGCCGCACCTGGGCGTGCGGCAGGTTGTCATCGTCCATTTGTTGGATCAAGTGGCGGTTGCCTTCGCCAGCACAGAACAGATAGTGCTGGGCCAGTAAGCGAATTGGGCCATCCTGTGTTGCCAGCTTGATATGATTCACATCTCCCTTCGTGCACACCAAACGCACTCCCCGACCCACCTTACAGAGGTGTAAACCAGGTGCCTGCGCCAGCCGGGTCACTAGATCGGGTATTGGGATCACGGTCTCTTGAATGCGGTATAAGGCGCCGTGGAAGGCGTCAGTGTCAAAAATTGTCCCGGCCTGTTCACGGCCGACCCTCTCGGTACGGCTGGAAATAGCGGCAGCGGTAATGCGAGCCTGAAGTCCAGAGACTAACGAGTCCGTAACCCACAGGTACTGGCAAGGAGAGAGTGGACGAATAGAGCTGAGGTCCAGATCGCCGTCGCCTTGCAGGCAGGCATCCCAGATGCTTGCCGCCTGGGCAAGGCGGTTGGAAAAAAGGTGTTTCCCGCCGCCGACCTGATACTTGGCACCGCCATGAAGGACCCCCTGAGCGGCAATCGTTTGACCAGAGCCAAGCGCCTGGTTTTCCAGCAAGACAACTGAGAAACCATTGCGAAGGGCCAGGTTCGCGGCCCATAAGCCAAGGATGCCCCCACCAAAAACCGCAAAATCTACTTGAATCGTTTCCATAAATGATTGGGAAGTTGCAGTCCCGTTCTCTCCTTGGGCAAAACCAGTAGAACAAGCATAATAGATTTACGCTCGCCGAACAAGCCAGTGCTGGAGTGAATCTCCTGTTCCTGTTGGATATCAACCCAGTGTCTCCAGCCAGGCCAGGTGATCACTGATCAAGATCCAGGCCGCTTCGACATGGTCCGTTAATTTGTCGCCTTGACCATACCTCAATACAAAGTGAAGCTGTGAATTATCGCAACCCCTATAATTTCACACAGACTGTAATCAATATGAATTACAGAGTAAATGCATCTTGCATGTTAAATAGGTCTTGCATATTTCACAATATCGTGTACGATCACTATTCTTGTAGTGAATGAGCACTCATTTTTGTCCCTTCCTGCTCAGTTGTCAGATTCGCGCGGCCCAGAAACCACGTACTCCTTCCTCCAGATGTCTATTCGAGCTTGATTCAAAGGGGGTTAACCTTTCCAAGCCGAACGTCGCTGGACCAATCCGCTTGTCGTCTGGTATGCAATGACCACGGCAAACGCTAATTTTCAACCAGAATCAAACAGTCATTCATCCGGTGATTTTTTTGACCGGGACAGTTATTAATATCGGAGGATACCATGAACTTGTTGGCGTTGTTCCAACTCCTTTTTCTCTTGCCTTCCGGCCCGCATTCCTGTGAATGTGAGGCGCATATCGCCTCCAAGGCGGCCAATGACCAGATCGTGATTACCGAGATTATGCAGAACCCAAGTGCAGTTGGCGACAGTGCCGGCGAGTGGTTTGAAGTGTTTAACTCGGGGACCGCGACCGCCAACCTGAATGGTTGGACAATTCGAGATAACGATACCGATTCCCATGTAATCAGCTCAGACGTTTTTATCGCTTCCGGCGCCTATGCCGTGTTGGGGATCAACAGCAACTCAGGGACGAACGGCGGTGCTACGGTCGTCTATCAGTACAGCGGAATTGCCCTGGCCAATGGCGCGGATGAACTGATTCTGGTGCGACCCGACGCCAGCACGGCCGATGAGGTCTGGTGGGACGGCGGCACCACTTTTCCCGATCCGACCGGCGCCTCCATGGAGCTGACCTCGGTCACTCTGGACAATAACCTGGGCTCCAGTTGGGCCACCGCCACTGACGCCATGTCCGGCGGCGATCTGGGCACGCCGGGATCCGGTCCCGATGTGGTGTCAGCGGGCAACCTGGTGATCAACGAAATCATGCAGAACCCGAATGCGGTGGCAGATACTTCCGGCGAGTGGTTCGAGGTGTTTAACCCGGACGCGACGGACGTCAACATGAATGGCTGGACCATCAGAGACAATGGAACGGATAGCCATGTAATTGCCAGCGACGTGATCGTGCCTGCCGGCGGGTACATTGTGCTGGGCAATAATTCGGATTCGGGAACCAATGGCGGCATTACGGTTGCCTACCAATACAGTGGCATTATCCTGGCCAATGCGGCAGACGAAGTGGTTCTGGAGCGCGGAGATGCCACGCTTGCCGATGAGGTTGTCTACGATGGCACCTTCCCCAGCCCCACGGGCGCTTCCATGGAATTGGACAATGTGACCTCAGATAACAACATGGGCACAAACTGGGCCGCAGCAAGCAATGCTCTGCCCAGCGGTGACTCGGGTACGCCGGGCGCGGCCAATGGCGGCGGTGGCGGCAGTTCCGATATAGCCATCGTCAGCGAGATCATGCAGAACCCGAATGCGGTAGCCGATTCCTCGGGCGAGTGGTTCGAGGTCTACAATCCGGGACCCGGAACCCTGAATCTGAACGGTTGGACGATTCGCGACAACGATACAGATAGCCATGTAATCACCAGTGATGTGAATATCGCGGCAGATAGCTACGCGGTCCTGGGCATTAATGCCAATTCCGGCACCAATGGCGGTATTGCGGTGGCCTACCAGTACACGAGTTTTGTTCTGGCCAACAGTGCCGACGAAGTGGTTCTGGTACGACCCGATGCTTCGATTGCCGATGAGGTTATCTATGGCACCGGTTTCCCCAGCCCAACGGGTGCCTCCATGGAGCTGACCTCTACCGCCCTGGACAACAATGTTGGTACGAATTGGACCACGGCCACCAACCCCTTGCCCAGCGGCGATCTGGCCACGCCGGGCAGTGGACCGGGTGGCGGCGGTGGCAGCGGCGCGCCGATCGTGGATGCGGGCGCCGGCCAGAGCTTTCTCTGGGATATGACCCCGGTGGTCACCAACCTCAATGGCAGCGCCTCGGACCCGCAGAGCGACCCTCTTACCTTACAATGGACGCTCATTAGCGGAAATCCGGCCAATGTCACCATTTCCACGCCCACTACTGCGGTCAGCTCGGTAACCATCACCGCGCTCGGGCTCTACACCTTCCAGTTGAGCGCGGATGACGGCACGACGGTTTCTACCGACACCACCAGCATCAACGTGCGCGATGCCCCGGTTTCCAATGGAATCTACACCACCTACTTCGGCAACATGCACGCGCATTCGTCTTATTCGGACGGCAACAAGGATAATCTGGCGGCTTTCCCCGATGCGGCTTCCGGGTTCAGGTACGCTCGTGACAACGGTGGCCTGGACTACTTGCTCATGTCTGAGCACAACCACGCCACGGCTGGTATGGCCATCGCCAACTACCATTCCGGTGTGGTCG
>Ga0316189_10007236_pt1 | contig 10514 bp, 12 predicted proteins | sample LowCovwburrow_MG_FD_204930 | JGI IMG/M metagenome (GOLD analysis project Ga0316189, IMG submission 204930) | Coastal sediment microbial communities from Maine, United States - Lowes Cove worm burrow | ecosystem: Environmental > Aquatic > Marine > Coastal > Sediment | place: USA: Maine... | reverse complement strand
GGTGAATCACAGGTTAACAGCTTAACCCGTCCGGCAGTACCTTCTCTGACCGCAGTCAATTGTCCGACATCCGGTACCGCTTCTTTGTCCGCAACCAGATTGGGACATTCCATGGAAAGACGGATAATGGTTTCCGGATCAATATTAACAAGCACTCTTGCCGGATTGTTATAAAATCCCACCCCGATATTCACTGAATCGCATACAGTTTTAAGATATTGATAGATCGCCTCCTGGGGAGGGGCGATATAAGGTGGTACAACGATAACGACTCCGCTGGCACCGTTCTCTTCAGCAAAGCGTGCCATTTTTACGGTTGCTTCCGTTGACCCCATAGTAACTCCGAAGAATACAGGTATCTTATTCATACAATAGGGACTCAGCTCTGAAATGATTGATTTGCGTTCTTCTATACTGAGCAGTGTCGGTTCACCAGTAGATCCCATGATCAAAATGGCTGAAGTATGGTTATCTGCCTGAAAATCGATCAGGGCTTTATAACCATCCATATCCACACGACCTGAAGGAGTAAAAGGGGTGATCAGCGCAACCCATGAACCTTCGGGACGAAAGTACGTGTTCTCCATTATTCGAACTCCTTTACTTGTATGACTTGCATCACATATCTCCATATTATTTCTAACGATTCCAACAGGCCGCCATCTGGCCCGATTTACGTTCTGTGAGAGGAGGTTCTTCTTCACGGCAGCGTTTATCAACAAGGGGGCAGCGGGACTGAAAACGACACCCCGGTGGAGGGTTCAGTGGGTTTGGCGCTTCACCACTGTAAGTGATTCGTTTCCTGGCTCTCTGTGTGGGAGGGTCTGGCACAGGTACTGCTGATAATAAGGCCTGTGTATATGGGTGTACCGGGGAATTATAGATCAAATCCCGCTCAGCCAGTTCGACAATCTTACCGGAATACATGATGGCAATACGGTGTGAGATATGGCGTACTACAGCCAGATCATGGGCAATAAAAAGATATGCCAGTCCGAATTCGGCTTGTAAATCCTGCAGCAGATTTACAACCTGTGCCCGAATGGATACATCCAGAGCGCTCACCGGCTCATCAGCCACGATAAATTCAGGCTTTAAAGCCAGGGCACGGGCAATACCCACCCGCTGACGCTGGCCACCACTGAACGCATGAGGATAACGTGCTCCGGCATCCGGGGGCAGTCCTACCAAATCAAGTAGTCGGGCGACATCATCTGTTGCTTCTTTAATATTTTTTACCAGACCATGTACTAAAAGAGGTTCGGCAATGATATCTATGATTTTGAGTCGGGGATTTAAACTGGCGTAGGGATCCTGAAAAACCAGTTGCATATCTTTACTCAGAGCCCGGACCTTCTCTCTTCCGGCATGGGTAATATCCTTGCCCTGGAAGAAGATCTGCCCTTTATTTGCAGCAACACGTCTCAGTATGGCTCTGCCAATGGTGCTTTTACCAGAACCGGATTCACCCACCAGCCCAAGAGTTTCACCGGGATGGATATTAAAACTCACCCCCTCTACAGCATGTACCTTCAATCTCTTTTGTCCCCAGAATCCGTCTCGTCCGGCATCAAAATAGACACTCAGGTCTTTTACCTGAACAAGAGGAGTGCTAACCGGGCTGGAAGTGGTTGATGAGTTCATTTAACTATACCTTCCTTGATCAAACTGTTTTTTCATTGAAAACATCATTTATCGTCATAATACCATCATTACGATTCATTCACCTGTTCTTTGCGCACCAGCAGCTTACATGACGGTCATTCCCAATAGCCGTAAGCATCTGGGGTTTGCTGCAACCATCCTTTGCCTGCGTGCACCGGGGAGAAAATGCACATCCCGCCGGCGGTGTGACCAGGTTGGGCGGTACACCCTCAATGGAGACCATACGCTCGGTTACTTTATCCAGGCTGGGAGTTGACTTTATCAAACCTTGAGTATAGGGGTGTATGGGATCGGCAAAAACCTCATCGACATTACCCTCTTCAATAATCCGGCCGGCATACATCACCGCCACCCGGTGACTCATCTGAGCCACGACCCCTAAATCATGAGTGATCAGAATCACTGATACATTCAACCGTTCCTGCAAGTCAGTCAACAGTTCTAATATCTGGGCCTGGATGGTTACATCCAACGCAGTGGTGGGCTCATCAGCAATGATAAGCTGGGGCTCACAGGCCAGAGCAATGGCGATCATTACACGCTGCCGCATCCCCCCGGACAACTCGTGCGGGTACTGCTTCAATCGTTTTTCCGGTGCATTGATATCCACAAGTCTCAGTAGTTCTATGGCTCTCTCGCGAGCCTGACTTTTATTCATTCCCATATGGTGGTGCAACACTTCAGTAATTTGAGTTCCTATGGTAAAAAGAGGATTCAGGGAAGTCATGGGGTCCTGAAAAATCATGGAAATTTCCTTACCGCGAACCTTGCGTACATATTTCCTGCCAGACTCATCCAGGAGAGATCGTCCCATGTAAAGGATATCCCCCCCCTCAATTTTACCAGGTGATCCGATCAACCCCATCACAGCCTGGACCGATACACTTTTACCTGATCCCGATTCACCAACAATGCCTAGTGTTTCACCATACCCGACATGGAAACTGACACCCCGGGCACCCTGAACAATACCACCCCTTGTATAAAAATGGACCAGCAGGTTCTCGACCTCTAAAAGAGGAGCGTTCTGTGATACGTTCATGATCTTGCCGACTCCTTCTCATTCTTTAATTTCAAATGTCTGCGCATGCGTCCGGCCATATGGCGGGCAAACTGTTTTTCCCGTTCCTGGGGATCCGAGATAAGCCTCAGCCAACTGGCCACAAGATTTACAGCTAATACTGTTATCGCGATGGCACTTCCCGGTATGGTGACCAGCCACCATGCCATGAACATATAATTTTTACCGACTGCCACATCAAGCCCCCAGGAAGTAGCCGGAGGCTGAATACCTAAACCCAGAAAGGAGAGTGCTGCTTCAGCTAAAACAATACGGGCGAATTCCAGAATAGCCAGGGTCAGAAGAGGAGACGTCAGGTTAGGCAGAATGTGGCGAAAGATAATACGGGGCCATCGGCAGCCCACGATTTCAGCTGATTCCACGAAAGGTGACTGCCGTATCGAAAGAACAGCACTCCGTGTCATACGGCCATACACCATCCAGCCGTTCAATGACAGAACGACAACCACAGTGGTCAGACTGGGGCCGATAACAGACAGGATGATAAGTGCCAGCAGAAGACCGGGGAAGGCTACCTGGGTATCAATCCAGCGCATAATGAAGGCATCCACCCGGCCGCCCAGATATCCAGCCATAAGCCCCATTAACACCCCGAAACCGCCCGCCATGAACACAACGGAGGTTCCCACCCAAAGTGATACCCGTGAACCATGGATGGAACGGGATAATACATCCCGGCCCAGGTGATCGGTACCAAAAACATGATCCCAGGTACCCTTTTCATACCAGACCGGTGGAACCAGCCGGGCAGAAAGATCCTGTTCTGTGGGATCGTGGGGGGAAATATAAGGAGCAAAGAAAGCCATCAGCACCAGGGCAGTTATCAGTATAACTCCGATAAGTCCGGCTTTATCCCTTAAGAGTTCCTGACCCAGTTCCTTGAGTTTATCCAGCCACTCATACTGGTTTTGGGTCAGGGCCTGCTCCAGATTATTTACTTTTGTTGGTGTCATATCAATTTCAGTCTTGGGTCTATGAATTTATAAATAAAATCCATGGCAATGTTAATCAGCACCACAGAAATAGCCGCTGTAAATACAATAGCCTGAACGAGAATCAGGTCCTCACGTTCTATGGCCTGAATAGCGGTAAGGCCAATTCCCGGCCAGGCAAAGACAGTCTCTACGACCACAGAATAACCTGCCAGGGCTCGAATCGCTTCCCAGCCGACCAGAGTCATAATCGGGAGTGCTGCATTCCTGAGGGCATGTACCCCAACCACCCGAACAAAGGGGAGACCTTTGGCAAAACTGGTCTTGACATACTGCTGATTGAGTTCATCAATCATCGATGAACGCACCAGCATGACAAGCCTTGCCAGAGTTGGCAGTGCCAGAGTCAGGGCCGGTAATATGATATGACTGGGTGTGGCTGAACCGGATGTTGGAAGTATCCGGAACTGAACTGCAAACAGGACAATAAACAGAAGACCCAACCAGAACTGGGGCACCGAAAGCCCCAAAAGACTTCCGAACACGGTGACCCGATCCGCAATCCCCCCCGGCCTCAGGGCTGCAATGATACCTAATGGAATGGCAATGATACAGGCAAAACCAATACCGACTACCGTTAGCAGAATGGTCATGGGTAGTTTTTCAAAGACGATTTCCATGGCAGGGCGGTGTTGCCAGAGAGAATCTCCAAAATCAAGCCGCGAAATGTCCTCCACGAAATCAATGAACTGGATGAAGATGGGACGATCAAGCCCCAGTTTTTTCTCAAAAGCAGCACGTTGTTCCAGGGTCGACTCCATGGGCAGCATGACCTGCACAGGATCTCCCACCATTCGGGTCACCACGAAGACGATAACCGTTACTCCCAATATAACAATTAACCCATGAATGAGTCGCCAGAAGATAAATCTACCCATAATTTTATTATCTCACTTTCATTTCCTGGACCAAAAGCCTGGCATCCACTCTTCCAGCCCAGTCCAGACGTTTACTCAGTCCATAAACATCTTCAATATTCAGCAACCACACAAAATATGCCTGATCATAAGCCAGTTTGACAGCCTGATGATACAGAGCGAGACGGTTTGTCACATCAATCTCAGAACGAGCCTGATCGATCAGACCGGCCAGTTTTTCATCGGTGTTGGATGAACCGATTCCACCCTTTTTATAATAGGCTGAAAAGGTTTTATCTGCGTCCAGTAGTTCATTGGAAGCCGCAACGAAAATACTATCGGCGCGGGTCTTACGGTCGAATAACCGGTTTAGATATTCACTGAATTCAAAAATTCGAACATCCACTTTAAGCCCGATTTTGGTCCAGTAGGCTGCCACTGTTTCCACCAGATCGCGATCTTTAAGCCAACGTCCGCTGGTACCTATCAGCTCCACAGTTGCTCCTTCAGCACCTGCTTCCTTGATCAGTTTTTTAGCTTTGGCAACATCATAGGGATAGGCCTTGACCTTGTCATTATAACCAAAAAATGACGGGCTTAAAAGCTGCCCCTGAGCCACCTGAGCATAACCTTCAAAGAGTCCTTTTGCCAAAGCCTCTTTGTCTACCGCATAGTTTAAAGCCTGCCGTACACGTACATCTTTTGTCACGCCTTTATCAGAATTGAGAATCAGGATGGGATGTTCCAGACCCAGAATGTGTACAGATTTTGGAACCTGTTTGGTAAACTCGGGCAGCAGATTGGTAATCAGATCAAATTCACCGGCCATGAGCCCGGCAAGCCGAGTACCAGGCTCTTCAATAAATCGGTATTGCACGGATTTGACCGATGGTTTAGTTCCCCAGTAAGAGTCATTGCGTTTCAGTTCAATGCTCTGGCCCCGTTTCCAGTTCACGATCTGGTAGGGTCCAGTACCCACTGGTTTTTCAGCGAATTTGGGGTCCTTGGAATGTACTGGCGGAACCACTTTAAGCCAGTAAAGACGGGATGGCAGAATTGGATCAGATCCATTTGTAGATACGTGCAGTGTCAGATCATCCACCATGGATGCATCTTTAATCGTGGAAAAGAAGGATATCTGTTCAGAGTTAAAATCCGGATCAATGACACGTTTAATACTGTAAACTACTGCGTCGGCATTCATTGTTTCACCATTGTGGAATTTAATGCCTGGGCGCAGTTTGATTTCCCATGTGGTTGAATCCACAAGAGTGGGCATAGCTGTTGCCAGAGAGGGAACCAAGTCTCCCATTGGGGTGCGGGTTAACACAGTATCATAGATATTGTCGTTTACTGCCCGTTCCCCTCCGTCTTCACGGATCTGGGGATCCAGAGTCGTTGGTTCGGAACCCAGGGCAATGACGATGCTGTCACTAGCCGACCATGCACTGGTGCTAATAAGCGTCAATGTAAGTAGTGTTGCCAGTAATACTAACCCATACTTTTTCATCTTGTTCCTCCTTTTTGATAGTTGATAAATCTATCACTCTTAATATTACAAATTTCATCAGGATCAGCATAAGATGATCCCGCCTGTCCTATTCAAAAATTCCTTTCAAACCTGCCTTTTTTACCCGCTCTTTGATCGCATCAGCATCGGTACTGTACATCTTTTTTTGTTTCATACGTTCAAATAAAACGGATCCGGAAAAGGTGAATTTGAGTCCCAGTCCTTCGGGAGTCTGCATCTGCTGACGTACATAGTCGATGGTATATCCAAGCACTGATTCTTCAGGCAGAACCAGCAACTCTTTTCCACTGATCAGTTTAACTGCATTGAAGCCTGCCAGGGTACCGGTACAGATGGCTTCGGTGTGCCCGACTAAAGAACCGGCCTTTTCCCCGGCACAAAAAAGATTGTTCACACCCTCCACCATGAGGGCATTATCCCTGGGGGACATACCGAAGTATCTCATTGAATTTCCCATACCCCCAGAATAGGGATCCTCAAACCGTGCGTTTTCCAAGCCTGGAATATCCCGAAGATCCTGTAGGGGAAAGTAGGGAGTCATGAGTTTGGCATGACCTGTGTTCAGAAGAATAATATTCTTTTCAAAGTCTGCAAGGGCATATTGCTGGCAGGCTTTAAGCGTTAACTTTCCTTTTTGCTGCTGTTCTACAGTCAGTGGAATCACAGCAACACCATTGCGGTTTAATTCCGCAAGCAGGCTGGGTGCCAGAGATTCTTTGTTTAATTTGCATGAACCGCTAAAAGCGCCCAGCTGGTCCCCTTTTTTACCATTAATCTCTTTCACACCGGCCTTGGCAGCCAGGCTGACGCGGCCCCCGAATGAGTGACACCGTAACACACACATGGCACACCCATTCCCATGTTTTTTACAATTTCCCTGGGGTCCTGCGGTACCTGTGGTATCTATAAAGGCATCTGCTTCAAACCGAATCTCTTCTTTTTCATTTTTTCCGATGACGAAGGCAATCCGATTCCCGTCCATCTCGACCTCGGTTATTCGGGTACATGTCTCAATTTGAATATCATGACTGATGAGAAACCGTCTGATCACAGGTTCCATGGTGGAGACATCATAAAGAGATGCATGCTTATGACCCGGAAACTCGATGTTCTTGTGAAGAAGGTTAGAATCAATCACCTGAAATATCTCTCCACCGGACATGGCTATCATTTCTTCAGTAGCTGTATACCGGCCGTTATTCCTCATGATTCCCCCAACAAGACCTGTACCCAAAAGCATATCGGTCCGCTCCATTAAAATCACCTGAGCGCCTTGTTTTTTAGCTGAAAGTGCGGCGGAACAACCTGCCCATCCACCTCCGACAACGATTACTCTCATATCCATTCTCCCTTTTTGTCTTGTTTCATTTTAACCGCCCAAAAAGCTCCATTTAAGTATGGATGATCGGTTTTTCTTTTTTTTGAGCGGTCTTTAACCAGGAATCCACTGGCGGAAGTTCAGTCACCTCTGATTCACTTATGATATCCAGAAAAACGGGTTTTTTTAATGAAAATGCCATATCCATGCCGACTTGAAGCTCTGCTGGATTTGATATCCTCATGGCAGTCAATCCAAATCCTTCCGCAACTTGCGAGGGGTTCGTCCGGCTAAAATCAACCGAATAAAATTTCTCTTTTGCATGGAGTGCCTGCAGGGCTTTAATCCACCCGAAACATTCATTATTAAAATGTATCAAAATAGCGGGGATATTCAATCTGAATAATCGTTTGTTCGGATTCACGGGAAGGCAGCGTCCACTTGATCGTGGATACAGATCCCATTTTACAGCCGATATACAGAAGGACATCACCTTCTTTTACTGCCTGGTGGGCATGGGGATGAAATCCATTGTCTCCTGTAACCCCAAGTGCAAGTAATTCATTATCCGGCATGATGCCCTGACCTGATATCGTGGTTACAACAGGTGCCATGAGGATTTGTGACAGTTCAGATATTTCTTTTTGTGCCTGGGAATGTTTTGCCCCGCCCCCGGCTATAATGAGCGGTTTTTTTGCATCTATCAGTAATTTCGCAGCAGCTTCAAGGATTTTCCGACTGCCACGTGTCCTGAATGCAGGATAGGATTGGCAATCAGACTCACAATATATCTCGCGAGTACTCTCTGTGAAATCCTCGGTTACAACTTCCAGAGGCAGAGCCAGATGAACAGCACCGGACCTCCCGGAAGTTGCGATTCGAAAAGCTCTGCGAATTATCTGAGGTAACTGATTCACATGTTTCACCTGTGCTGACCATTTGGTGACAGGTTCAAACAGTTTTTGACAATTCAGCTCAGTAATTGTTTTTTTTCCTTAGCCGGACAAAGGGATATCCGAAGTCAGAATAATAACGGGAATAGAAGACGCATCAGTTTCGGCTACTCCGGGTATTGCATAAAGTGGTCCTGCCCCGCTTGGGCATTCACATATACCAGGTTTATGTGAGATTTGGGCATAAGCATCGGCCATAAAAGATGCCGAACGCTCATCTCTTGCCATAACATGAACAATGTCATTTTCGGCATCATGGAGTGCCTCGTAAAACTGGATGCTTGTATCTCCCGGAACACCGAAAATCACGTTGACATTATATGCTTTTAACAATTCAACAAGTACAGTTGCACCATTCATTTCTAATTTCCTTTAAGGATTTAATAAAATTAATAGCTTTAAAATAAAAGGTTGAATATAGATGAGCTGAATCTGAAAATAAATATGTTCATGTTATTTAATTTTCGTTCCTTATTATTTACTAGCCAGTATCTGTGACAGTGATGATAAAGCCTGAGCCTTAATCGTTTTGAAATGATCCTTCATAGCTTCAGTTGCTTTATCTGCATCTCTTGTAACAACAGCGTCAAATATCATTTGGTGTTGTGATCCGACGACTATCTCGGAGGAGTCAAAGAGCCGGCTGCCTCTGTATTTTAAATAAAGAAGATCAAAAAGGTTCTGTAATGTTTGAATTTGAATTTTTTGTCCGGAAATAGATGCTAATGTGATATGGAAATCACGATCCATAACCAAACGGTCGTTTAAGTTTATTTTGGCAGAATCATTTCTTTTTAAAATATCCTTTAATTTAGCGATACTTTCAGCATCCAGATTTTCGATTACGCCTGGTAGCAAAGAGAGCTCTACAACCTCTCTGAGTTCATAGATTTCTTTAATTTCCTGAAGGCTTAATGGCTCGGTGTAGTACCCTTTATTGGGAGTATGTTTGACAAAACCCTGGAATTCAAGTATCTTCAATGCTTGTACAACCGGAGTTAAACTCATCTCAAGCTTTTCTGCAATCATACGGTAGGATATTTTCTGGCCGGGGACGATTTCATTATTAAATAACAGTTGCTGGATACCTTCATGTGCTAATTTGGTATGATCATTGTGTGGATTTTTGGTTTTGTGTATTTCTTTCAATATAAGGCCCTTGATTTTAATGATTCATACTATACGAAACTGCTATAATGTAAATAAAAAAAGATTTAATTAAATTTAAAGATATTGAATTTGCAAGGTGTGGGGAATTGGTGTGATATGTAAGTACCTTTAAATACATTCTATAATTAAATATATTTAGATCGGTTTTCATTTTTAACATTTTTTAATTTGACAAAACAAATGATATATTAATAGATTTAATTAAATTAAAAATCGTGACCTGATAAATTTCAGCAACAGTTATTCGATGCATTAAAGCTTACATTTCGCTCTTTGAAAAAATATTTTTGGAATTATTGGAAAATATTCTGACAAACCAATCAGGTGCATTTGAATTGCCACCAACTGGATTGAAGATTTTTGTACGATTTAAACATCTATTTTACTCAAAGCACGAAAAAAAGCCAAAACCGATCAAGGGCTTGGAGGGGTTGTATTCGTTGAAGCGACTATCTGAAATCATCTGAGATCAATTGTAGCGGGGACATCACTGTATCATATAAGGCATTAGATGCATGTTTAGATTTCGACTCTATGTCAGGCCGCTTTTGAATTATTCACCTCGACAGCGAACTTAAGTCCCATACTTTCTAAAAGAACAGAAAGACTTCCTAGTTTTGGATTTCCTTTTTCAGACAGTATTCGATACATATTTTCCCGGTTGAGTCCGGATTTTTTTGATAAATCTGAAATTCCCAATGCATCAGCCACGTTGCGCAACGCCAACATGAATATTTCCTGGGAACCATCTTCCAATGCAGCATTGAGATAAGCGGCTGCCTCTCCAGGATCCTTAAGGTCTTTCAGAAGCCCATCTCTATAGCTTATTGAAGTCTTACTCTTTTTTTCTCTTTTTAAAGTCATACCAGTACTCCTTTGCGAGATTAATATCTTTTTCCTGATTCCTTTTCGTTCCTCCGCATAGCAGTAGAACTATTTTTTCACCA
>Ga0316189_10007235_pt1 | contig 10515 bp, 7 predicted proteins | sample LowCovwburrow_MG_FD_204930 | JGI IMG/M metagenome (GOLD analysis project Ga0316189, IMG submission 204930) | Coastal sediment microbial communities from Maine, United States - Lowes Cove worm burrow | ecosystem: Environmental > Aquatic > Marine > Coastal > Sediment | place: USA: Maine... | reverse complement strand
GAGTGCCTGGTTGGCATTATTGGCGTGCAGGGTGGAAATCGCCAGATGCCCGGTTTCGGCAAAGGCCAGCGCGTGTTCCATGGTTTCCTGGTCGCGGATCTCGCCGATTAGGATGACATCCGGTGCCTGCCGCAGGGTATTCTTCAGGGCGTCCTCGTAACTGTCGGTATCAACACCCACTTCGCGCTGGTTGACGATGGATTTCTTGTGCGAGTGCACGAATTCGACCGGGTCTTCAATGGTGATAATGTGGCCGGCGCTGTGGCTGTTGCGGTAGTCGATCAGTGAGGCGAGTGATGTCGATTTGCCCGAGCCGGTGGCACCTACAAACAGCACCAGTCCGCGTTTTTCCATGATGACGTCAGTGAGAACCTCTGGCAGTCCCAGCAGTTTCCAGTCAGGGATATCGGTTTTGATGTTACGAATGACCATCGAGATGCTGTTGCGCTGGCGAAAAATATTCACCCGAAAGCGACCAACACCTTCTTCAGAAATCGCCAGGTTCATTTCGGGTTTGTGTTCGAACTCGCTGATCTGCTCTTCGTTCATGATCGAGTAGGCAACTTCCTTAACCTGCTCGGGACTCAGTATACCGTCTGCCAGTGGTTGCAAGGTGCCATCAATCTTGGCGCTCATCGGAGCGCCGCTGCTCATGTAAAGATCGGAGGCGTCCCGTTCTACCATGGTCGTTAGATATGATCTGAAATCCATTTTTTACCCTCGGCTGGTGTTATGTATATAATGATATTCGTAAGCGATAGAACTGTCGGCCAGCGGTAGTACAACTTAAACGACGTCTATGACAAGCCAGATACATATGCCGGCGGCGGTTAACCGGCAGCATGCCATCGAAATACCCTCGTCCTTGCGGGAGCATCTGGCTGATTCCTGGGAAGCCTTTACCGAAGCCTCGCACGAGGCGCATTGCCCGATACCCCGCAACCCTGATTTTACCGCCAGCCTGCTGCGTGTCTGGGCGTGCAGTGAGTTTGTCAGGCAAGCCTGTATACAGGAGCCCACGATACTGCAGGGTCTGCTGGGGCGTGGCGATTTGCTTGCGGATTACGCCAGTGGCGAATATCAGCGCAAGCTGGGCCGGGTATTAAGCGCGGTTAACGATGAAGGCGAGCTGAGCAAGCAGCTGCGGTTGTTTCGTCGCCAGGAGATGCTGCGCATTGCCTGGCGTGATCTGGCCGGTTGGGCGTCGCTGGATGAAGTGTTGCACGACCTGTCTTCGCTGGCGGATGCCAGCATCGCGGGCTCGCTGGATTATCTCGGCCGGCAGGCACTGGAGAGGCTGAAAATACCCGCGAAGAAATTTACGCCTGGTCTGGTGGTGCTTGGCATGGGCAAGCTGGGTGCGCGCGAGCTGAATTTTTCATCCGATGTCGACCTGATTCTTGCCTACCCGGACGCTGAGCCGGTGTGGAAAAAGCGTCGACAAACGCCGGAGGAGTTTTATCTGCAGCTGGGGCGGCAGCTGGTGCGTCTGCTGGATGAACAAACCGAACATGGTTTTGTATTTCGTGTGGATATGCGCCTGCGCCCGTATGGTGACAGTGGCCCGCTGGTGGCAAATTTTGATGCGCTGGCTGATTACTACCAGTTGCACGGTCGGGAATGGGAACGCTACGCCATGATCAAGGCACGTGCCGTTGCCGGTCCTGCTGCAGCGGCGCGGGAGTTAATGAAGTTGCTGCATCCATTCGTGTATCGACGTTATCTCGATTTCGGCGCATTTGATTCCCTGCGCAGTCTCAAGGAGCAGATTGAGCGTGAGGTTGAGCGTAAGGGTATGCAGGATAATATCAAGCTGGGTCCCGGCGGGATTCGTGAGATTGAGTTTATTGCGCAGGCCTTTCAACTGGTGCGTGGTGGTCGCCAGGCTATTCTGCAGCAGCGTGGTGTACTCGACATACTGGATGCGCTGGCGGTGCTTGATTACCTGCCAGTGTTTGTCAGTATGCAGCTGGCCGAGGCCTACGGTTTTCTGCGGCGCACGGAAAACCGGCTGCAGGCCTATCAGGACCAGCAGTTGCACACACTGCCGCAGGACGAGCCCGGCAGGGTGCGGCTTGCCTTTGCCATGGGTTTTTCGGACTGGGAGGATTTCAGCGCTGAGCTCGACAGGCATCGGCAGCTGGTGCAGGCGCATTTCGAGCAGGTGTTTGCGGTGCCGGCAACCCGCATGGATGACCAACACAGCAAGCAGGCGAGGGATCTTGCAGAAGTGTGGCGTGACGAGGTTGGCGAGCAGGACTCGGTTGATGCCCTGTCAGCTGCCGGCTTTGAAGAGGCCGCCAGCGTGTTGCGCTGGCTGCAGACATTTCGGCAGGGGTCGGTAACACGCTACATGGGAGAGCAGGGCCGGCAACGGCTTGATGAATTAATGCCGCTGGTGCTGAATGCGGCAGCCGTCGAGGCACAACCGCTGGGCGTGCTGAAATGCATGGGTGAGCTGCTCGAGGCAATTGCCGGCAGGACCACCTACCTGAGCTTGCTGGTCGAAAACCCGATGGCATTGTCGCAGCTGTCACAGTTGTGCGCCGCCAGCAGCTGGGTCGCCTCGCTGCTGTCCCGCCACCCGATATTGCTGGACGAGTTGCTTGATCCGCGCACACTTTACAATCCACTGGACAAGGCCGGCTTGCAGGCTGTGCTGGAGGTGCAGCTGGCAGGTTTGCCAGCTGGCGATCTTGAACGCCAGATGGACCAGTTGCGCCAGTTCAGGCAAGCCAGTGTCCTGCACGTGGCGGCAACCGATATCGTCACCGGCTTGCCGGTCGAGAAGGTGGGAGATCATCTTACTTTCGTTGCCGAGGCAGTGCTGGAAAAGGTTGTACAGATGGCCTGGAATCATCTCGTTGAACGTTACGGTATTCCCGCCTACATGTTGCATGGCAAGCTGCGCGAGGCGCAGTTCGGCATTGTTGCCTACGGGAAATTTGGCGGCATGGAGCTGGGTTATGGCTCGGACCTTGATATTGTTTTTCTGCATGACAGCAGTGGTAACGAGCAGCGCACGGCCGGGCCGCAGAATATCGATAACAGTGAATTCTTTACCCGTCTCAGTCAGCGCATTATTCACATTCTGAACACCTATACCGCGGCCGGTATTCTTTATGAAGTGGATATGCGACTGCGCCCCAACGGTGCATCCGGATTGCTGGTGAGCAGTCTGGATGCCTTTGCCGAGTACCAGCGCCGCAGCGCCTGGACATGGGAAAACCAGGCGCTGGTGCGAGCGCGTGTCGCTACCGGCGGCGATGAAATTGTGCGGCAGTTTGAAAGAATTCGCTCCGGTGTGCTGGCGCGTCCGCGTGAACCGGAAAAATTACGCAGGGAGGTTCTGGAAATGCGCCAGCGTATGCGCGGCGAACTGGACAAGTCGAATGACCGGCAGGTTGACCTGAAGCATTGCCGTGGCGGTATCGTTGATGTTGAATTTATGGTTCAATGTGGCACGTTGCTCTGGTCTGATGAGCATACCGAAATACTCAGGCATACAGATAACCTTGGGTTGCTGGCCGCGTTTTCACGCGCCGGATTGATGTCCGCGAAGGATGTCGATGCCCTGACTGATGCCTACTGTGCAATCCGGCGTCGCATTAATCACCTGGCGTTACAGGAGCTGCCGGGTGTTACCGACCAGCAGGAACTGACGCAGCACCGTGCTACGGTGGCCGGCATCTGGGACAGGTTTATGCATGCTGGCTAGTCCGGGCATGGTTATCCTTTGCCGGTCTGTCACGGCGAACTGTGCTGAAAAATTTTGAAATTCTGGAGATTGAAGTATGTCTATGTCTGATCGTGACGGCGTCATCTGGATGGATGGCAAACTGGTACCCTGGCGCGAGGCGAAGGTCCATGTACTGACGCATACGCTGCATTACGGTATGGGTGTGTTCGAAGGCGTGCGCGCCTACAAGACCGACAGGGGTACGGCAATTTTTCGCCTGCAGGAGCATACGCGACGCCTGTTTGGTTCAGCGCATATCATGATGATGCCGGTCCCATGGGATCAGGACACCATCAATGCCGCGCAGCTGACAGCCGTGCGTGAGAACAAGCTGGAGACGGCCTATATTCGCCCGATGTTTTTCTATGGCTCGGAGGGTATGGGCTTGCGCGCCGATAATCTCAAGGTGCACGGTAGCGTGGCCGCCTGGGAATGGGGAGCTTACCTGGGCGCTGAAAACATGCAGAAGGGAATTCGTATCAAGACTTCTTCCTATACCCGGCACCATGTCAACATCACCATGTGCAAGGCCAAGGCGACCGGTAACTACATTAACTCGATGCTGGCTCTGAACGAGGCGCTGACCTCCGGTTACGACGAGGCCATGTTGCTGGATGATCATGGCTTCGTTGCCGAAGGCAGTGGCGAAAATATATTCATCGTGCGTGACGGGGTGCTGTATACACCGGATACCAGCTCGGCGCTGGAAGGTATTACCCGCGATACGTTGATGCAGCTTGCTGCAGACCAGGGACTGACAGTGCGTGAAAAACGTATTTCCCGCGACGAGGTCTACCTTGCCGATGAGGCCTTCTTTACCGGCACCGCAGCAGAAGTGACGCCAATTCGGGAGGTGGATGACCGGAAGATTGGTGATGGTACGCGCGGCCCGGTGACGGAACGCCTGCAAACACTGTATTTTGATGTGGTACACGGACGCGTGGAAAAATACAGCGACTGGTTGACGTTGGTGTGATTACTTAACCGGGAGTGATTATTGCGTGTGAAATCGCGGACACGGTCCGCTCCTACGACAATTAGATACACCTTTAGGAGCGGACCGTGTCCGCGATCCAGCCTGCAGTCATTGCCTGCATTTTTTAAATACCCATGAAGCTCGCATTCGTCCTTTTTAAATATTTCCCCTATGGCGGGCTGTCGCGTGACATGGTGCGCATGGCAGCTGCCTGCCAGCAACTCGGGTACGAGATTCACATCTATGCCCTGTCGTGGCAGGGTGAGGTACCAGAGGGCTTTCATGTGCACCTGCTGCCGGCGCGGGGTTTGCGTAACTATGTCCGTTACCGTGATTTTTCCAGGCTGTTGCAGCAGACGCTGGTGCGATATCCGGTCGATGCCGTGGTTGGCTTTAACAAGATGCCGGGACTGGATATTTACTACGCCGCTGATCCCTGCTTCCGGCAGGAGCATGTCGAGAACAAGCCGTACTATGTCAGGTTTCTCGGGCGCTACCGCTTTTTTATGCGCCAGGAGGAAGCGGTCTTTGGCGCTGCCTCGGATACCCTGATACTGATGATATCCACCCTGCAGCTGAAATATTTCAAACAGTTTTACGGCATCGATGACAGCCGCATCCGGATGTTGCCGCCCGGTATCTCAAGAGACCGAATGGCATCTGCCCAGAGTGCCGCGGTACGCGCCGGCTTCAGGAGCGAGTTCGGGCTGGCTGATGACGATATCCTGTTGCTGTCAGTGGGGTCCGGGTTCAGCATGAAAGGGTTTGATCGCGGGCTGACGGCGGTCGCTGCGCTACCGGCAGAATTGCGTGCACGGGTTCGTGTTTTCGTTGTCGGCCAGGACAAGCCGGGTCCGGTAAAGCGACTGGTGCAACGTCTCGGTGTGGAAGATATCTTTACACTGTTTCCCGGTCGTGACGATATACCGCGTTTTCTGCAGGGCGCTGATTTTCTGTTGCATCCGGCGCGCCATGAAAATGCAGGCATGATTCTTGTTGAGGCGATTGTTGCCGGCCTGCCGGTGTTGACCACCGCGACCTGTGGCTATGCCTATTATGTCGAGGAAGCCTGTGCCGGACAGGTAGTGCCCTCACCCTTCAGTCAGGCGGTTCTGAACGACACCCTGCGTGAAATGCTTGTCTCGGGGCAACGCGATGAGTGGTCGACCAATGGTATTCGCTACGGGCAGACGCGTGATCTGTACAGTCTGCACGAGCAGGCAGCCAGTATTATTCACGAGCACGTGCTGGCGCACGCTGACGTCACCGCATGACGGTTTCAGACGCCATGCCGTACCGGATATCGGTTGTTATCAGCACCTACAACGACCGCGAATTTGTCGCAAAGAAACTCGCCGAGATCCGCCAGCAGAGCATCTTTGAAGCGGCAGAGTTTATCTTCGTTGAGCCGGATTCACCGCAGCGCGAACGTGAGCTGCTGGCGCCTTTTTGTGAGCAGCATCCCAACTGCCGATTGCTTGCCCTGGATGAGCGGGTCAACCTGTTCAAGGCCTGGAACCTTGGCTGGGAGGCGGCCAGTGCGCCACTGGTGTGTAATTCAAACATGGACGACATCATGCATCCGCGGCTGCTGGAGTCGGTCGCAGCACAGATGGATGGCTGTGACTGGGATGTGTGTACGGTGCTGATTGCCCGGGCGCAGCTATCCAGCATACCGGCACATGACAAATGGTCGCTGGCGAGCCTGAAGCGCATGAAACTGTTCCATCGCCCCGGTGCATTCACTGCCTGGCGCAGGTCTCTTAAAGATACGCTGGGTATGTTTGATGATGAATATTTCGGCGCTGGCGACAAGGAATTCTGGGGACGCATTATCGACCAGGGTGTTAAATACGGCCTGATCAGAAAGATTTTGTATATCTACAGCAAAAGCGAACAGCAACTGTCCAAGTCACCGGCAGGGGAGCAGCGGCGACAGGAGGACAAGCAGCGATTGTCCTGTACCGGTTACCGGCGCTACTGGCCGTACCGGATTTTCCCGCACTACACCATCATGCGGCTGGTGTTCCGCCTGTATCCACGCCGTTACTACCTGCCAGCGGCATAATTCTGTTACCTGCGCCGGGCTGGCTATGGATACCTGACCTGAACCAAGGCACAATTCCTGCATTGCTGTTACACAGAGGTCTGAACCGTTGGGCGCAGTATTAATCGTTGCTCCATCCTGGGTCGGTGACATGGTGATGGCCCAGAGCCTGTTCAAGGTGCTCAAGGCACAGGACCCCGACTGCGCGATTGATGTGCTGGCACCCGGCTGGACACTGGCGTTGCTACAGCGCATGCCGGAGGTGCGGGATGCCATCGAGATGCCAGTGGGTCATGGCCAGCTGCAGTTGCTGACACGTCGTCGACTCGGTATCAGTTTGCGTGGCAGCGGCTACCGGCAGGCAATCCTGCTACCGAATTCCTTCAAATCGGCGCTGGTGCCTTACTGGGCGCGTATCCCGAAACGTACCGGTTTTGTCGGCGAGATGCGCCAGTGGTTGTTGACCGATGTTCGCAAGCTTGACCGGCAACGTTTGCCGCAGACGGTACAGCGGTTTGTGGCACTGGGCCTGCCGGATGGTGCGGAGCCCAGGGAAGGGGTGCCAGAGCCGGCTCTGTTGACGGATAACGAAAATGGTCAGGCTGCACTGCGGCGCCTCGGGCTGGAAACCGGTCAGCGACCGATACTGGCGCTGTGTCCGGGAGCCGAGTTCGGGCCGGCGAAAAAGTGGCCGGAAGCCTACTATGCCGAGGTGGCACGCAGCTGGCTGGAGAAAGGCTGGCAGGTGTGGCTGTTTGGTTCGGCGAATGATGCAGACGTGTGTGAGCGCATCAATGCGCTTGCCGGCGGTGCGTGTGAAAACCTGGCCGGCCAGACACGTCTCGAGGACGCGATAGACCTGCTCGGCATGGCGAGTTTTGTTGTCAGCAACGATTCCGGTCTGATGCATGTGGCTGCCGCCCTGCAACGTCCCATGGTGGCGATTTACGGATCCTCCGACCCGGGCTTTACCCCGCCGCTTGCCGAGACCGCGCAAATTGAGCGGCTGGGTCTGGATTGCAGTCCCTGTTTTAAACGTGAATGTCCACTGGTCCACCTTGACTGCCTCAACAAGCTGCTGCCAGAGCGCGTCATTGCTTCCATGGAAGAAGTGATGAAGCGGTGAGGGTACTGATAGTAAAAACTTCTTCGCTGGGCGATGTCTTGCATACCCTGCCGGCAGTCACGGATGCATCGCGATCGATCCCTGATATACGTTTTGACTGGGTCGTCGAAGAGGCTTTTGCCGAGGTGCCGGCCTGGCATGCAAGCGTTGACAGGGTAATCCCGGTTGCCCTGCGACGCTGGAAGCATGCGCCGCTGCAGGTGCTGCGCCATGGTGAGCCACAGGCGGCGGTCAGGCAATTGCGTCAATGCGGCTACGATCGGGTGATCGATGCGCAGGGCCTGCTCAAGAGTGCAATGATAGCGCGTTTTGCGCGCGGTCCGCGTTACGGGCTTGATGCTGCCAGCGCGCGTGAACCACTGGCGGCGCGTAGCTATAACCGGCGTTTCGCAATTGCGCGTCAGCAACATGCAGTGGCACGGGTGCGGCAATTGTTTGCGCAGGCACTGCAGTATGAGCTGCCTGACGGCTTGCCTGATTACGGTGTGCGGCAACGTTTTCCGGTTGAGCGGCAGCAGCAGAGCCTGGTGTTTCTGCACGGTACGACATGGTTGACCAAGCATTGGCCGGAAGCATACTGGACGCAACTGGCCGGCCTGGCAGTTGCTGCAGGTTTTCAGGTGAAACTTCCCTGGGGCAATGTGACCGAAAAACAGCGCGCAGAAAAAATTGCCGCAATGCATGAAGGGGTAGACGTGTTGCCACGCATGCTACTGGGCGAACTGGCCGGGGTGATCGCCGCCGCGCGTGGTGTAGTCGGTGTGGACACCGGCCTGGTGCACCTTGCTGCCGCGCTGGGTACACCCTGTGTGACACTGTATGGTGCGACCGATCCCGGCCTGATTGGCACGGTCGGTGCATCACAAATGCATTTGCGGGCAAGTTTTCCCTGCGCACCCTGCCAGCAGCGTAAATGTCATTACCGCGGAGCTGCTGAAGTGTTTCCAGCCTGTTACGCTGGTTTGCCACCGGCGCGCGTCTGGCAGGCGCTGGATGCGGCGTTGTCCGATGCTTGAGCTTGATCCTGCCTTTGCCGCGCAGCTACCGGCTGATGTCGATACGTTTGACTACCTCATGCAACTGGATGGCGAGATCTACCGCCGTGTGGCCAATCGCCGCACACTGCGTTTCGAGCTGGGTGGCAAACGCTATTTTCTCAAGGCACATTATGGCGTTGGCTGGAAGGAGATCCTCAAGAATCTGACGCAGCTGAAGTTGCCGGTCACCGGTGCGCGAAACGAGTGGCTGGCTATTCAGCGGCTGCAACAGCTGGGTGTGGCAACCATGAAACTGGTTGCACGTGGCGAGCGCGGTCGCAACCCGGCAACACGGCAGTCATTTGTCATTACCGAGGCGCTTGAAGATACGCAAAGCCTGGAAGATTTCTGTGCGCCCTGGGAGCAGAATCCGCCAGTCAGCAAGGCCGCTATCCGGCTGAAGCGTGAGTTGATCCGGCGCATTGCAACGGTCTCGCGCATCATGCACAGCAACGGTATTAACCACCGTGATTATTATATTTGTCATTTCCTGCTGGATGTTTCTGCTGACGTGCTGACGGTGCCACCGGCAAGCCTGCGCCTGTCGCTGATCGATTTACACCGGGTACAGTTACGCAGCCGCACACCTGAACGCTGGATGGTGAAAGATATTGGCGGTCTGTATTTTTCCAGCCTGCGCATCGGCCTGACGCGCCGCGATGTTTACCGTTTTATGCAGGTATATCGTGACAAGCCGTTGCGTACTACCCTGGCCGAAGACGGGCGCTTCTGGAGTCGTTGCCGCTTGCGTGCCTTTAGTCTGTATCATTCCGTCTATCATGAACTCCCCGTTAGCCACTGAAATCCCGGTCTCTGCTATGGCGCTGAGCCGGATGGGCCGCACGCCCGGTGCATTTGTGCTGGCACTGGACGGCGAGGCCGGGATAGCGGCACTGCTGCGCTGCCATGAAACAGTACGCGCGATTCCGGGCCGGCGGCTGGTCTGCCGGGGTGAATGGCAGGGACAGGATGTTTACATAAAACTGTATTTTGACGGGGTAAAGTACTGGCAGGCAGAGTGTCGGGGGCTGCAGGCGCTGGCGAATAACAACATCACGGCACCAACGGTTCTGTATAGCGGCACCGCGGATAACAGCGCGTTACATGTAATTGTACTGGGAACTATCCAGCCGGCAGTGACGCTGAATGCAGCGCTGTCACAGGCTGGAGGTGAAGCTGCGCGCACGGCCTTGTTGCAAGTGGCAGTTGAGTGTATTGCCGGTCATCACCGCGCCGGACTGGAGCAGCGTGACATCCATCTGAATAACTTTCTGCTCTCTGGCGAACAGTTGTATACACTCGATGGCGGCGGTATACATGATGCGGGAGTGCCGGATCTGCCAGTGCAGCCGTCATGCGACAACCTGGCACTGTTTTATGCAGAGCTCTATCCGGATGATGATGCGCTGATTGAGAAGCTGTTGCCGGTCTACCTGCAGCGCCGTGCATGGGGCAGCGAGGTATTACCGCTCGCAATGTTTTATCAGCGGGTACAGTTTTTCAGGGACCGGCGCCTGCGACGGTTTTTGAAAAAGGTGTTCCGCGACAGCAGTGCCTTTGAATGCGAGCACAGCTGGCGTAGCTACCGGG
>Ga0316189_10007234_pt1 | contig 10516 bp, 6 predicted proteins | sample LowCovwburrow_MG_FD_204930 | JGI IMG/M metagenome (GOLD analysis project Ga0316189, IMG submission 204930) | Coastal sediment microbial communities from Maine, United States - Lowes Cove worm burrow | ecosystem: Environmental > Aquatic > Marine > Coastal > Sediment | place: USA: Maine... | reverse complement strand
GACCAGGCCCATAGGGGAAACCCGGTGCTGCCCACGCATTTGTTCAAGGCCTTTCAGATCCGGGAGAACCTGACCACACTGCTGGCGTTGGGCTTGATCCCGCTGGCGGCCAGTCTAGCGGGCGCAATACTCATCGCGCTTCTGCTGGGCGGCGCCATGGGTGTCGGCGCGATCACACAGTCAGACGACGCGACGCTTGGTGCTCTGGTGGGCGGCGGGTTGATGCTGCCGTTGCTCTCCATCGGGTTTTTCGCGCTGATGGTGGCGGCACTGATCTACGCCATCCCGCTGGTCTGGTTTCACCAGGCGACCGCGAAGGACGCGGTCATGGGCAGCCTGGAAGCGTCGGCGCGAAACGTCCTGCCGCTTATGCTGTTCACAGCCATATACGTGGTCTTGAGTTTCATCGCCGCAATACCCGCGGGATTGGGTTTTCTGGTCCTGATTCCGGTGATCAGCGGCGCGACTTACACAAGCTACCGTCAACTGTGGTCGGACCTGGTCTCGGAGGATGTCGACGACTGAATCGTCTGCAGCAGGTGGCGCATGTCATCGGGCACGCCCGCCGGCCGGCGGCCCTCCCGTTCCACATAGACGTGGACGAAATGCCCCTGGGCCGCCGCCGACTGATCCCCATTGCGGAACAATCCCACCTCGTAGCGCACGCTGCTGCCGCCCAGATGCGCGACGCGCAGCCCGGCCCAGACCATGTCCGGAAACGTAATCGGGCTGAAATAGCGGCACTGGGTTTCCACCACCAGGCCGATCACCGGGCTGGTATCCACCCGCAACACACCGTGTTCGATCAGGAACTGATTGACCACCGTGTCAAAGTAGGCGTAGTAGACCACGTTGTTGACATGCCCATAGGCGTCATTGTCCAGCCAGCGCGTCGTAATCTCACGGAAGTGGGGGTAGTCGGAGCGGGTGTGCGGCTGGGGTCGTGGGCTCATTCATTGTCTCCTGGATGCGGGTCTCGCGGTGCGGGAACGCCCATACAATGGACGATGTCCATCGGTGAGAGACGGCCTGTCTACGCGCATTTGAGACACCGACCCTGTTGGGACAGAATACGTCGAAGCCTGGTTTTCGGCCCAGCCTCAGGCGCGCGCTGGCACAGACCTGCGTCGAAGACTGCCACGGGCGGGCGCCAACCGCAGCTCCGACATGCACCCGGATACCCCTATGCTACGTGCAATACGCCGTTTTTTTGAAGACCAGCTGTCCATGGCCACCGAACCCGATTCGGGTCGGGCATCGGATCATGCACTGCAACTGGCCACGGCCGCCCTGGCCATCGAGACCATTCGCGCCGACCGCAGCGTGACCGAGAATGAGCGCCAGACCCTGTTTGACGTCCTGGCCAGCTTTCTGGAACTGACGACGGCCGAAACCGGGGAACTGATCGACCTGGCCGAAAAGGAAGCGGATGAGGGCGTGTCGCTCTACCAGTTCACCAGCTTGATCGACAAGCACTATTCCATGGGGCAGAAAATCGAAATTGTCGAGTTGCTCTGGCAAATCAGCTATGCCGATGGCAGCAAAGACGAGCACGAAGAACATCTGGTCCGTAAAGTCGCCCATCTGCTGCATGTGCCGCACCAGGCATTTATCCGTGCAAAACTGAAGGCGGAGGCCGGACTGACGAAGGCGTCAGGCGCCCCCTGATCAAGACCCGCCTCTCCACCGTCGCTCAATCCGGGTCGTAGCCCAGATTGGGTGACAACCAGCGTTCGGCCTGGGCCTGGGACCAGCCTTTGCGCCGGGCATAGTCGGTCACCTGATCCCGGGCCAGCCGGCCCACGCCGAAGTAACGCGCCTCGGGATGCGAGAAGTACCAGCCGCTCACCGACGCCGCGGGCAGCATGGCGAAGCTGTCGGTCAGAGTGATGCCAATGGCCGAATCCACCTTCAGCAGGGACCAGATCGACACTTTCTCCGAGTGTTCCGGACAGGCCGGATAGCCGGGGGCGGGACGGATGCCCCGGTAGCGCTCGCCGATGAGATCGGCATCACTGATCTGTTCATCCGGCGCATATCCCCAAAACTCGGTGCGCACCCGCTGGTGCATGCGCTCGGCGAAGGCCTCGGCCAGACGATCGGCCAAGGCCTTGAGCAGAATCGAGTTGTAGTCATCATGATCCGCCGTGAACCGCTCCAGGGGGCCATCTATGCCCAGCCCGGCGGTGACCGCGAAGGCGCCCAGGTGATCGGGGATGCCACAGTCGGCCGGGGCGACGAAATCGGCCAGACACAAGTTGGGGTTGTCCCGGGACTTGCGCATCTGCTGACGCAGAAAGTGGAGCCGGGTCCGGACACGCTGCCGCGCCGAATCCTCGAACAGCAGCACGTCGTCACCCTCGGCGGCGGCCGGAAAAAAGCCGATGGTTGCCCGCGCCTCCAGCCAACCCTGATCCTGGATCTGTCGCAGCATGCGCTGCGCATCGTCAAACAACCGTGTTGCCTCTGAACCCACCACCGGGTCATCCAGAATGCCGGGGTATCGGCCATGCAGTTCCCAGGTCTGGAAGAACGGCGTCCAGTCTATGTAAGAGATCAGTTCGCCGATGGGATAGACGTCAAAGGTCCGGCTGCCATCCAAACTCGGGACGGGTGGCCGATAGTCCTGCCAGTCCCACTGAAATCGGTTCTGGCGGGCTTCGTCCAACTCGATCAGAGCCTTGCCCGGCCGACGCCCGCGATGATGTTCGCGCTTGCGCTCATAGTCTGCACGGATTTGAGCGGCATAAGCAGGCCGCGATTCCGGATTGATCAGGCTCTGCGCGACGCCCACCGCCCGGGACGCATCCTTCACATAGATCACGGGGTGTTCGTACTTGGGTTCAATCTTGACCGCGGTATGCATCACAGAGGTGGTCGCCCCACCGATGAGCAGGGGTTGCTGGAAACCCTGGCGGGTCAGTTCTTCGGCCACATTGACCATTTCATCCAGGGATGGGGTGATCAGGCCGGAAAGCCCGATCAGGTCGACTGCCTCGCTGCGGGCGGTTTCCAGTATCTTCTGGCTGGGCACCATGACGCCAAGGTCGATGACTTCGAAGTTGTTGCACTGAAGCACCACACCGACGATGTTCTTGCCAATGTCGTGCACATCGCCTTTCACCGTGGCCAGGAGCACGCGGCCGTTGCTGCGCGGCCCGGCCCCGTCACCGCGCTGTGCGTCGATAAACGGCACCAGATGGGCAACGGCTTTTTTCATCACCCGGGCGGATTTGACCACCTGGGGCAGAAACATTTTCCCTGCGCCAAACAGGTCGCCCACCACATTCATGCCGTCCATCAACGGCCCTTCAATGACATCCAGTGGCCTCGCCGCCTCAAGCCGGGCCACTTCAGTATCGGGTACGATGAACTCATCTATGCCTTTGACCAGGGCATGGCTGAGACGCTCGGCCACCGGCCAGTCCCGCCAGGCCAGATCCTGTTCCTGACCTCGGGCGGTGTGTCCGTCCCGGAAACGATCGGCGATCTCCAGCAACGCCTCGGTGGCATTGTCATCCCGCGCCAGAATGACGTCCTCTACCCGGGCTCGCAGATCGGCCTCGATTTCCTCGTAGATGGCCAATTGCCCTGCGTTAACAATACCCATGTCCATGCCGGCTTGAATGGCGTGATAGAGAAACACCGAGTGCATGGCCTCACGTACCGGTTCGTTGCCTCGAAACGAAAATGAGACGTTGGAGACCCCGCCGCTCACCCGGGCATGGGGCAGCCGGTCTTTGATCGCCCGGGTGGCGTCGATAAAGTCTCGCGCATACCGATTGTGTTCCTCGATGCCAGTGGCCACGGCGAAGATATTCGGGTCGAAGATAATGTCCTCGGGTGCAACTCCGGCGGTCTCGGTAAGCAGACGATAGCTGCGTTCGCAGATCTCGAGCTTCCGGGCCACGGTATCCGCCTGACCCTGCTCGTCGAAGGCCATCACCACGACTGCCGCCCCGTAGCGTCTGGCCAGGCGGGCCTGTTCGAGAAACGGGGCCTCGCCCTCCTTGAGGCTGATGGAGTTGACCACTGAGCGGCCCTGGACACATTTGAGCCCGGCCTCGATCACCGACCATTTTGAGGAGTCGATCATGACCGGCACCCGGGCGATGTCCGGTTCGGCCGCGATCAGATTCAGGAACTCGGTCATGGCGGCCACCGAATCCAGCATGCCCTCATCCATGTTGACGTCGATGATCTGCGCGCCGCTGGTGACCTGTTGCCGCGCCACCTCCACCGCGGCGGCCAGGTCTCCGTCGCGGATCAGGCGACGGAAACGGGCGGATCCGGTGACGTTGGTGCGCTCGCCAACGTTGACGAACAAGGTGTCGGACCCGATGTTGAACGGCTCCAGGCCGGACAAACGCAGCTTTGGATCAATCCGGGGCGCCCTCCGGGGTGAGTGCACGCCGCACGCCTTCACCAGCGCGCGGATGTGATCCGGCGTGGTTCCGCAACACCCGCCGACGATGTTGACCAGTCCGCTGGCGGCGAACTCACCCACCACAGCCGCGGTTTCTTCCGGGGTCTCATCGTATTCGCCGAAGGCATTGGGCAAACCCGCATTGGGATAGGCGCTGACAAAGGTATCCGCCACACGGGACAATTCCGCAACATAGGGCCGGAGTTCCCGGGCGCCGAGCGCACAGTTCAAACCAATACTCAGGGGTTGGGCGTGCCGCACCGCATTCCAGAACGCCTCGGTGGTCTGACCGGACAGGGTCCGCCCCGATGCATCGGTGATGGTGCCGGAAATCATGATCGGCACCTTACGGCCGCCGCGATCAAACTCAGCCTGTATTGCGAACAGAGCCGCCTTTGCATTGAGCGTGTCGAAAATGGTCTCAACCAGCAACATGTCCACACCGCCGTCCAACAGCGCCCGGGCGGCCTCGCCGTACGCGGCCACCAGGTCGTCGAATCCGACATTTCGAAATGCCGGGTCGTTTACATCGGGCGACAGAGAGGCCGTGCGGTTGGTGGGGCCCAGGGCGCCGGCCACGAAGGCCGGCCCGTGTGCAGCGCGGTGCGGATCGCGCAATGCCTGTTCCACCGCCTCGCGGGCCAAGGTGGCCGCATTGAGATTGAGCTCGTAGACCAGACTTTCCATGCCGTAGTCGGCCATGGAAATCGCATTGGCATTGAAGGTATTGGTCTCGATGATATCGGCGCCGGCCTCAAGATACGCCCGGTGAATGTCCCGGATGATCTGCGGCTGGGTCAGGGTCAACAGGTCGTTGTTGCCCCGCAGGTCCGACGCCCAGTCGGCAAAACGGGCACCGCGGTAGTCTGCCTCGGCAAGACGATGTTGTTGGATCATGGTGCCCATGGCGCCATCGAGGAAGACAATACGGTGATCCAGCAGTTGGCGAATGTTCGAGTCGGTGTCGATGTTCATAGTCCAGTGTGGGCGGGTGCGGGCCGCTGAAGCGGGTAGAATGCGATCATGCAAGAAACAGGGGCCGAATCGGTCATCACGGGCCGTATCGTAGAAGCGAATCAAATCCAATGGAAATCAACTTTTTCACCTCTTTAGTGAATCAGATTCATGCTCAAGGCGGCCGCTGCACGGCGGCCTCACCCGGATTCAGGGTCTATACTGAGCCTGTCAGACCACAGGGTGAGCTGCCCATGATCAGGCGTCTCTGCTGTTTCGCGCTGCTGTGGGCCATGCTGCCGGTAGCGGCGCTGGCCGAACGCGCTCAGGACTTCGGCGAGTATGTGGTGCATTTCAACGCCTTGAACACCGACCTCATCGCACCCAGTGTCGCCAGCAACTATGGGTTGAGGCGCAGTCCCTATCAGGCTTTGCTCAATATGGCGGTGCTCAGAAAGGTCATGGGCACCACCGGGGAACCTGTCGTTGCGGGCGTCACCGGCACCGTCAGCAACCTAACCGGCCGAACTCAGCAACTCAGTCCGCGCGAGATTCGCGAGGGCAATGCGATCTATTACATCGAGACCTTCCGGGTAAACAACGAGGAGACCTTGAACTTCGATCTCACGATCCGTCCACAAGGCAGCGAGGCGCCTTTGCAGCTCCGCTTCAGCCAACAGTTCTTTGTTGAATAACGATCAACCCGGCTTCGAAATCGCGCTCGGGCAATGCTAAGGAAGGTCTGAACAATTGCTGCGATCGCGCCGGGGTCTTTGCGCTCCCTCGTACAAGGCGCACCGAGCGAAGTTGGCCCAAGGCAAATACGTGATCTGCCAATGAGCGAGGTGCAACGCGGTACCAGGGGCGCAAAGGCCCGTGCCCTCCGGGGTTTCGCCCACAAGGGCGCATCTGCCGCGTTTCCCGGCTTGGCCATAGAGTGACTATGGCGCTGCGCCGGGCGCCTCGCATCTGCGCCCTTGTGGACCGAAACGCGTTCCGTATCAATTGTTCAGACCTTCCCTAACGCGGTCGCTGCACATCCGTTCGCAGTTCGGATGCTTAGCGAGTCCACCGGACCGGTTCTCCAGGATGCCGGAATTCGGATGACAGGCCCAAGGAGCCTCTGATTTATTCTGGATGAAGCAGATTGGAGGCGCTCCCACAGGAGCGATCGCGAAATGTTTCTTGAACTCAGGCATCTACGCACCCTGGCGGTGCTGCGAGATTGCGGCAGTCTGGTGCAGGCCTCGGAGCGACTGCATTTGACCCAATCCGCGCTGTCGCATCAGATCAAGACCGTGGAAGCCCATTTCGGCATGCCTCTGTTCGTCCGCAAAAGCAGACCATTGATGTTCACCCCCGCCGGACAGCGCCTGTTGCAGCTGGCCGATGAAATGCTGCCCGCGATCCTGGCTTCGGAACGGGATCTCAAACGCATCGCCGGCGGGCAAGCCGGACGCCTGTTCATCGCCATCGAATGCCACAGTTGTTTCGAATGGCTCATGCCGACCATGGACGCCTTCCGCGAAAGCTGGCCCGAGGTGGAAATGGACATTCTCACCGGCATGAGCTTTGACCCACTGCCCGCGCTGGCGCGACGGGAGGTGGACCTGGTGGTCACGGCCGATCCGCTGCCGGATCTTCCCTTGCACTATGAACCACTGTTCCGCTACCAAGGCATGCTGGCCATGGCCAAGGGGCATCCTCTCGCGAACAAGGATGCCATCGTCGCCGCGGACCTTGAAGATCAAACGTTGATCGCCTACCCGGTGGAACGGGAGCGCCTGGATGTGTTCAAGCACCTACTGATCCCGGCGGGCGTTGAGCCCAAAGCCGTCCGCACAACCGAACTGACGGTAATGATCATGCAGCTGGTGGCCAGTCGTCGCGGCGTATCGGCATTGCCCAGCTGGGTGCTGACCGAGTATCTGGAACGCGACTATGTGGCCGCCCGACCCTTGGGCGAGCGCCCTATGTGGTGCACGCTGTTTGCTGCGGTTCGCGAGGACGATCGAACCTTCCCCTATGTGCGGGATTTTTTGGATCAGGCACGCGAAACCGCCTTCAAGACCCTGCACGGGATTCGCGGCACAACGTGACCTACGGCCTTCTGTCAACCCCCATTCACAGAATCACATACCCCGCAAAGCGCGATGACGCTCGGTGCTGCGCTCGTCCTGCTGTCCGCCATCAAAGACCGCCCGCCAGGCCACATAGAGATAGCATCCCAACACCGCCGGAAAAGGCAGCGCCAACACCTGTGCGGGTACGGCGAACGCGCTGTGTCCGGCAGCCAGCATGACCAGCACCCCGGGAAACCCCAGAGCGAAGGGCAACCAGGGATTGCGCTGCAGCGCAACAGAACTGAGCCGCCATGCGGCATAAAGCGGCATCTCCCGAAACAAGTAGAGCGGCCCCAGGAACAAGGCAAACACCACCTGCAGCGCCAGCAACATACCGCCTAACATGCCGAATTGTGTCGCCAGAATAGTGTCCGCCACCCCGAAACGGGGCCCAAGTTCACCCCGTCCCACCGGGTCCACAGCGGTGGGATGCCAATACTCCAACACCAGGTAAAGCAGGACCAGCCCCTGAAACAACAGCACACTGATGAACAGAGACAAACGTAGAATCAGACGCCTGCTGGCGGGCTGCAACAGGATTCGCAATCGAATCGGGCGTTCCAGATCCACCGCCCGCGCCAGGGCGCAGGAGACAACCACGGCGAGCGAGCACGGCAGACCGTAACACACCGCGGTTGCCGTTAGACCCAGCCAGGGACCCATAATGGCACTGTCCCAGACCGGCAACAGCAACAGGGCCACACTGAGCAAAGGCGCCAACAGGGCAGACTGCAGAAACACCAATGGGCGCGCCGAAATGAGCGCCAATGCCTCCGTAAACCAGTTCCAGCCCCATCTTGGGTCTACCTGTCGTGGCCCAAAACTCCGCATTCGCCTGGTCCCCCTCCGCCGAAGATCTGATCTGTGGAGCCGGGAGCCTCGGACCCGATGGAGCCGATGTCAACCGCCACGGTGCTTGTGGCCGGCCACGCCTGGCCCGATAATCACCGCTTCGTTCGCATCAAGCGCCCGTTATGCCCTCTCAACTCCCATTGGCCGTGAGTGTCGTCGTGGTGATCTCGGTCGCCGTCGTTGCGCTGTGGGCCGGCCGGAGATTGGCCGCGGCCAGCCTGGGGCGGCGGTTGCGTGAAATTATTCAGCAAATGTCGTCGCGAACAACGGTCATCGACGGCACCTCCGTTCCTCGTGGCGGCGCGGACCGGCAGCTGGATTGGTTGTGCGAGCAGTTGCTGGGTGAGCAATCCGATCAGAGCGGGCTCAAGCTCCAACTCAACGAGACTGAGAACCGCCTGGCCCAAATGCGGCTGCGGCTGGAGCGGGAATCCAATCGCAGCCGTACGCTGCTGGATGCGCTGTCGGAAGCGGTGCTGGAGGTGGACGTAAGAGGCCGTTGCACGTTTTGCAACACGGCCTGCGTGCACACCCTCGGTTTTGGCGATCAGTCGCAGCTGGTGGGGCTGGATCTTGCCGGGTTGTTCGTTCCGCCCGAAGGCGGCGCGGGAAATGTCCGATCGGATCGCAATGCGCTGTTGTTAGCCCTCGAAACCGGGGATATGCAGCGTATTCGGGAGACTCCGCTGCGACGCGCCGATGGCACCAAAATCCCGGTCGAGTGCCTGATTCAGCCGCTGCTGGAGCACGGCCAGATAATCGGAGCGCTGCTCACCTTCAGCGATGTCAGCGAGCGAAAGCGCGCCGAAGAGGCCTTGTTTCGCGAACGAGAGCACGCCCAGGTCACATTGGAGTCCATCGGGGACGGTGTGGTTACAGCGGACGCGCTCGGTCGGGTTCGCTACCTGAATCCGGTGGCTGAGAATGTTCTGGGATGGAAGAACCGCGATGCAATCGGCAAGCCGCTGTTTTCGGTATTCCGCCTGGCCAGCGAGAGCATGGATCAGGCCACTGCTGAGCGGCCGGTGGAGCGTCTGCAGGAAGAGCTTCAGGCTGCGGAACACGAGGCGCTTCTGATCCGGCGCGATCAGCGTGAGATTTTCGTGGAGCAGAACGCGTCCCCGATTCGCGATCGCAATGGCCGGGTGATCGGTGCGATCGTCGTGTTCCGCGACGTCACCGAGGCGCGTCGCATGGCCCATCAACTGGAGTACCAGGCAAAGCATGACGCCCTTACCGGACTCATCAACCGCCGCGAGTTCGAGCACCGCCTGGAACAGGTCCTGATCGAAGTACCGAAGGCGGACGAAGTGGCGGAACACGCGCTGTGCTATCTGGATCTGGATCAGTTCAAGGTGGTAAACGACACCTGCGGACACGTGGCCGGCGACGAGTTGCTGCGCCAGCTTTCCAATCTGCTTCGATCCAACGTCCGCCACGCCGACGCCCTGGCGCGGCTTGGAGGGGATGAGTTCGGCATCCTGCTGGAAAGCTGCCCCCTGGACCAGACGCTTCGTATTGCCAACCAGCTACGCCAGAACGTGCAGGATTTTCGCTTCGCCTGGGAAGACAAGACGTTCACGCTGGGTATCAGCATTGGCGTGGTCATGATCAATCCCGGAGACGACAAAGCCTACGTGCTCAGCGCCGCCGACACCGCCTGTTACATGGCGAAGGAAAGCGGGCGCAATCGGGTCAAGGTCTATCACCCCGACGACACCGAACTACAACAGCGTCACGGCGAAATGCACTGGGTGACGCGGATCAGCCGGGCGCTGGAGGAGAACCGCTTCCGACTGTTCTATCAACCGATTGTGCCCATCGCCAGCAGCGGCTACAGCGACGACAGCCGTCACTACGAACTGCTGTTGCGCATGGTGGATGAAGCCGGCAATCTGGCGCCGCCAGGTGCCTTCCTGCCAGCGGCAGAGCGCTACAATATGATCCAGAACATCGACCGCTGGGTTGTCCGCACCGCATTCGAGTGGCTGGCGACCCGGCTCGGGTCCAGCGCACCCATTACCATCGAGCTGAACCTGAGCGGACCCACGGTCTCGGACGACACCTTCCTCGAGTTTGTGCTGGGGTTACTGGAGGTCACCGAGGTGGACCCGGAATGGGTCTGCTTCGAGATTACCGAGACCGCTGCCATCGCCAAGCT
>Ga0316189_10007232_pt1 | contig 10517 bp, 5 predicted proteins | sample LowCovwburrow_MG_FD_204930 | JGI IMG/M metagenome (GOLD analysis project Ga0316189, IMG submission 204930) | Coastal sediment microbial communities from Maine, United States - Lowes Cove worm burrow | ecosystem: Environmental > Aquatic > Marine > Coastal > Sediment | place: USA: Maine... | reverse complement strand
TAAGTGGAGGTGGGGCAAAGGGAATGGCTCATATTGGGGCCTTGAAAGTAATCGAGGAAGCCGGTATCAAGATTGATTATATTGGCGGTACAAGTATGGGCGCCATCGTTGGGGCATTATATGCATCAGGCTATTCAGCAACCCAGTTGGACTCAATTTTTAGGAATATCAATTTCAGTAGCTTGATCAGGGATAACCTTCCCAGAGGGGTAAAAACGTTTTATGAGAAGGAAGATTCTGAACGATATGCATTAAAACTTCCTTTTGATAATTTTAAAATTTCAATACCCTCTGGTTTCTCTGGAGGCCAAAATATATATCATGAGTTGGTAAAGCATTTATACCATGTCAAGGACATTAACGATTTTAATGAATTACCGATCCCATTTGTTTGTATAGCTACCGATGTAGAGACTGGAGAAGAAGTTAAATTGGACCATGGTTACCTACCGGAGGCTATCATGGCCAGTGGGACCCTACCATCACTATTTGAGCCATCAACTATTGGGGGACAGGTTCTGATCGATGGAGGAGTGGTCAATAATTATCCTATTGAGGAAGTAAGAAAAATGGGAGCCGATATAATCATCGGAGTGGATGTACAGCACGGACTCAAAGACAGGGATGCACTGCAATCCGCGACCAAGATCTTATTACAGATCAATAACTTCAGAACTGCAGAGGACATGAAGATCAAGTCCAAGCAAACAGATATCTATATCAAGCCGGATATGGCCAACTTCTCGGTGATGGATTTTGACCTTGATGAACAGATTATTGGAAGTGGAGAGATGGCCGCAAGGGAAAAGTGGGATGAACTGGTAATATATGGAAATGCCCAAAAACCTCTTAACACAGTTCCCAATTCTATTTCTCCAGTAGATAGTTTGTTGATAACCCGCTTGATCATAAGAGGGGATACAGAAAACTATACCCGAGGCTATGTCAAAGGGAAACTGAGGTTTAAACTTGGGGAAATGGCCACGTTTGACAATTTGCAACTTGGAATAAGCAACCTTGCGGCAACAGGTAATTTCAACACTATTAGATATGAACTTCTTTCCGACGGTGACGGGGAGGATTTAATACTCAAACTAGACGAAACCAAAAATCGCACCTTCATTAAATTAGGGGCTCATTATGACGATCTGTACAAAAGTGCGGCCATTGTAAATCTGACCCGTAAGAATTTATTGTTTGGTGATGATGTAGCATCTTTTGACCTTATTTTGGGGGATAAGGTCCGATACAATATACAATACTATATCGATAAGGGCTCTTATTGGAGTTTCGGCATAAATTCCAGGTACAACGATTTTGAAAAGGAGATCGATTTCAATTTGATCGAAAATAATTTTGATATCCCTCCGGGGATAAATATAAACACACTGAATTTGGATGTAATTGACTTTACAAACCAAATGTACCTTCAAACGGTATGGCAGGAAGAATTCGCCTTTAGTTTAGGGGTAGAACACAAATTTTTAAGATACAGCACAAGAACACTCGCGGATGTAGCAGGCACAAATACACAGTTAGGGTTTAATATGTCATCAGAAAAAACCTATTTTGAGAGGAGTAGTTTTTATAGTACTTATGGGCAATTAAAATTGGACACCTATGACGATCGGTACTTTCCCTCTAGAGGCTTGTATTTCAATGGTGATTTTCATTTTTATGTATTGTCCTCCGATTTCAATGAAAATTTCAAGGAATTCTCCGTGGCAAAAGGAAAATGGGGCATGGCTTTCCCAATAGTTAAAAATCTCTCATTGAATATTGAGACCGAAGGGGGATTCAAACTGGGAACCTCCGGGATCACTACCTTTGATTTCGTCTTGGGAGGATTTGGGAATAACTTGATCAACAATTTTGTACCCTTTGTAGGGTACGATTATTTAAGTTTACCGGGCAATAGTTTTGTAAAGGCCTACAGTCGGCTAGATTTTGAATTTACACCAAAGAACCATTTCATGTTAATCGCAAATTTCGCAAATGTTGATGATGACCTATTTAGAACGGGGGAATGGTTTACAGAGCCAGATTATTTAGGGTTTGGGGTAGCTTACGGGCTAGAGTCTTTTATAGGCCCACTACAGGCGATGTACTCTTGGTCACCCGAAGGGAACAGTAATATCTTTTTTAGTATTGGATATTGGTTTTGATTGTATGAAGTATTTAAGTTATCGCTTTTTTAGCGATATTTGTGTCAGGTATGATATCATGAAAACAAGAAGAATTGAAATAACGGCCCACCTTAGGGCAATGTGGTAAACATAAATCGTTTCCCCTCTACGGGTAGCGTACTTTTTCCATTTTTAAAAGGGGACAATTAAACCTCATTTTCAATTCAATAATTCATAAAATAAGATCATGTCAATCCCAGATAATACATCATTACATTTACCTAAGGAAAACCTTGGGGCAGCAGATTTTTTACCCTTGTTGGGAACAGATTATGTAGAACTTTATGTAGGCAATGCCAAACAGGCCGCACACTATTATATTTCTGCCTGGGGTTTTCAGCCCTTGGCTTATTCAGGACTCGAAACAGGTCAAAAAAATAAAGTTTCCTATGTATTGCAACAAGATAAGATCAAGCTGGTCCTTACCTCACCCTTAATAGCCGATGGGGAGATCAATCAACATATCAATGCCCATGGAGATGGGGTAAAGGCAATAGCCCTATGGGTCGATGATGCTACTAAAAGTTTTGTGGAAACCACAAAACGTGGTGCAATAGGCTATATGCAGCCAGAAACCTTTAGCGATGAACACGGTGAAGTTGTCCTCTCCGGGATCCATACCTACGGGGAAACAGTTCATATATTCGTGGAAAGGAATAACTATAGGGGAGTGTTCTTACCCGGCTTTATACCTTGGGACCCCCATTATAAAGCTCCAGATGTAGGCCTAAAGTATATAGATCATATGGTCGGCAATGTAGGGTGGAACGAAATGGATAAATGGTGCAATTTCTATGAGGAAGTGATGGGTTTTACCCAACTTGTTTCTTTTGATGACAAGGACATTTCCACAGAGTACACGGCTTTGATGAGCAAAGTCATGAGCAATGGCAACGGAAGGATAAAGTTTCCCATTAATGAACCTGCCGATGGCCGTAAAAAATCCCAGATTGAGGAGTATATCGAGTTCTACAATGGTGCAGGTGTACAACATATGGCGATGGCAACTGATAATATAATTGAAACGGTAGCCGCACTCAGGAATCGGGGGGTCGAGTTTTTAAAGGTCCCATCAAGCTATTATGAGGACGTGTTGGAAAGAGTTGGTAAAATAGACGAGGAGCTCGCACCATTGAAAGAGCTCAACATATTAATTGATAGGGATGATGAAGGATATTTGTTACAGATATTCACAAAACCAATTTTAGATAGGCCGACCATGTTCATAGAAATTATTCAAAGAAAGGGCGCAACCTCTTTTGGAAAAGGAAATTTCAAGGCCTTGTTCGAGGCCATTGAAAGAGAACAGGAATCCCGTGGAACACTTTAAGGGATTGTTTTTCTTAACATTTTCCCAATTTTATAATGACAACCCTAAAGATCTGTTAACGGGATAGTTAAAGTACGTTAAAACGAATTGTAGCCATGAAACCTTGTATTAAATTTGTTCGTGTAAGGGGTGGTTCCCTTGCAACTTTAAGTATTGGTTTTTCATAATTTAAAGTTTGGTTGGTTATTTAGGAAAAGCCCAGTTTTAAAACTGGGCTTTTTTTTTGCACAATACTTTGGAACAAAATTTGTTTTACTTGTTGATACTAGGTTTAATTTTATTTGACTTTTAGTAGTTTTACAAAGAAAATAAGGTATGAGAATTTTTTTTACAATACTTTTTCTGGCAATAACAATTGGTGCCAATGCCCAGCAAGGCGACTCTGTCTTTAAACCCGGCGAATGGTTGAAGTTTAGAATGCACTATGGTTGGCTGAATGCAAGTTACGCAACCTTGAAGGTGCAGACCGATACCATAGGGGGTGTTCCTGTTTATCATGTGGTCGGAAAAGGAAAGACCACCGGATTTGCGAGTATCTTTTTTAAGGTAGATGACACCTATGAAAGTTATTTTGACCAGAAAGATGGCAAGCCTTATAGATTCGTACGAAAACTCAATGAAGGCGGCTATAAAAAAGATGTGGAGATTAATTTTTACCATGAAGAGGATAAAGCGGTACTGAATGATAAAAAGAACAAGAAAAAGATTAATTTTACACTTCAGGATAGCATTCAAGACCTTATTTCAGCGTTTTACTATCTAAGGAACAATTATGAGCCTAAGGACTTAGTAGTTGGGGAGCCCATTAAATTGAAATTATTATATGATGATGATGGAATCTTTAATTTTCAACTCAAATACTTAGGGACCGAAATTGTAAGAACAAAATATGGAAAGGTCGAATGCTATAAATTTAGACCGTTGGTGCAATCAGGAAGGGTTTTCAAGGAACAGGAAAGTCTGACACTTTGGGTGTCCAAAGATAAAAATAGGATTCCCATACGCATAAAGGCCGATTTGGCCGTAGGATCCATAAAGGCCGATTTAGATGGGTATAACGGACTTAAACATCAGTTTAAAATAGTAATGGATTGACCATAGAATGGAGAAAAAAGAGCAGATCGAATCCCAAATTTTAAAACTAGAGGAAAAATACAAGGATTCTGGTCAAGATTTGAGCTCTCATTTAGACGGACTCCTTTACCAACGTTACCTTACTTATTGGGATTATATCCATTTAGATACATTACTGAGCCTACAGGTTCCAAGGACCTATTTCCCCGATGAGGAGATCTTCATCATGTACCATCAGATCACAGAGTTGTATTTTAAACTTATTCTTCACGAACAAAAACAATTCGTGGACCATAGGGCCCAGGACGTAGAATTTTTAACGGAAAAGGCCAGAAGGATCAACAGTTATTTTACAGCCTTGATCTCATCCTTTAGTATCATGATCAAGGGAATGGAGCGAGAACAGTTCCTAAAATATAGAATGGCATTGTTGCCAGCAAGTGGATTTCAATCGGCGCAATACCGGATGATCGAGGTTTATGCAACTCCTTTGGAGAACCTGGTACATCTATCTGAACGTGACGACTATTCCTCAGAGGATAGCATTGAAGATCTATACGAGCAGATGTATTGGAAGAAGGGAGCAACCGATATTGCGACAGGAGAAAAAACATTGACCCTAAAGCAATTTGAATACCGCTATACCCCCAGATTGATTCGTATCGCAAAACAGGTAAAAAATAGCACCATGTATCATAAATACTTGGAACTACCTGAAGAAAAAAAGAATAATAAAGGATTTATAAAAGCGTTAAAAACATTGGATATAAATGCGAATGTCAATTGGCCGTTAATGCATATGGGATCTGCCCATCGGTATTTGGGCAAGGACGAGGGGCAGGTTGATGCAACGGGAGGAACAAATTGGAAGAAATTCCTACCCCCAAGTTTTCAGAAAATCGTATTTTTTCCAGAAATGTATACAACAGAGGAATTGAATAACTGGGGCAAACAATGGGTCAACCATATGTTGAATCCAAACAAAACAGAATAAGAAAATGCATAGATACTGGGGCATCTTTATCGCATTGATCTTTGTTGTTTCTTGTAAAGAGGACAATAAAGAAACGGATGAGAACAAATTAAAGGAATTGGTAATCGTAGAAGAACCTGAAATCATAAAACGATACGGGTTTAACCTGAACGACTTTACGGTGCAACAGGATACCGTTAAGAATGGGGATAGTTTTGGGGAATTGATGTTGGAAAATAAGGTGGACTACCCTAAAATCGCCAAGATATCACAAGACTTTAAGGATACTTTCGATGTGCGAAAGATCAATGTTGGTAAACCTTATGTAATTTTGAAATCCAAGGATACTACCCAACGTGCACAGGTCTTCATATATGAGAACGACGCCATTAATTATACAGTAATTGACCTTAGGGACAGTGTTACGGCCTATAAAGATAAAAAAGAGGTAAAATACGTAGAACGGGAAGCTTCGGGAATTATAGAAAGTTCCTTGTCCGAGGCAATCTTGGATCAAGGCATTGATTATAATGTAACCAATAATCTCTCTGACATCTATGCTTGGACCATAGATTTTTTCCGTTTGCAAAAAGGAGATAAGTTCAAGGTTATTTATAAGGAAAAATTCATCAATGATTCCATCTATGCGGGAGCAGGACCTATTGAGTCCGCCTATTTTGAACATAACGGCAAGCCAATTTATGCGTTTGCCTATGAAAATGATTCCTTGCTAAATGTTGTCGATTATTTTGATGAGGACGCCAACAACCTTAGAAGGACCTTTTTAAGGGCTCCCGTAAAATTCAGTAGAATATCCTCTAGATATAATCTAAAAAGAAGGATACGATATTATGGCTATAAGGTTCGACCTCATAAAGGAACAGATTATGCCGCACCTATTGGAACACCCATTATGGCCACTGCAGATGGTACGGTAACCGAATCTACAAGAAGGGGAGGAAATGGCAAATATGTAAAGATCAGACATAATGGAACCTATTCTACCCAATATCTCCATATGAAGAGCCAGAAAGTAAGAAGAGGGGAATTTGTTCGTCAAGGGGATGTAATCGGTTGGGTAGGAATGACCGGTAATACCGGAGGGCCACACGTATGCTATCGCTTTTGGAGAAACGGAAGACAGGTCGATCCATTAAAAGAAGATCTCCCAAAAGCTGAACCTTTGGCAGAAAACCTCAGACCTGAGTACTTCGATTTTATTGCTCCCAAGAAAGACCAACTTGATTGCATTGAATTTGTTGAAATACCCAAAGAAGAAGATTTGCTAACACTCAATTAACTACATGCCATTACATACTATAGATCCAACGCAGACCCAAGCTTGGGCTAAACTTGAAAACCACTATAAGGGCACAAAGGACATTGTTCTTAAAGATCTTTTTGCGAAGGATGAAAAAAGAGCTGAAAAGTTCAATATTCCCTGGAACGATTTTTTGTTCGACTTTTCCAAAAACAGGATTACAGAGGATACGATCTCTCTTTTACTGGAATTGGTAGACGAGGTTAACCTAAAGGAGGCAGTTGCCGGTTATTTCGGTGGAGATGTCATAAACAGTACAGAGAACAGGGCGGTATTACATACTGCACTACGAGCTAAGAAATCGGATACCGTTCTTGTTGAAGGTATAGATATAGTACCTGAAGTCTATCAGGTTAAAGAACAAATTGAAACGTTTACCGATTCAATTATTTCCGGTGATAAAAAAGGGTATTCTGGGAAACCCTTTACCGATGTGGTCAATATTGGGATAGGAGGGTCTGACTTAGGCCCAGCAATGGTGGTAGAAGCCTTAAAATTTTATAAGAACCATCTAAAGACCCATTTTGTAAGCAATGTAGATGGTGATCATGTGCATGAAATATTAAAGGAACTTGATCCCGAAACAACCCTTTTCATTGTTGTTTCAAAAACATTTACGACCCAAGAAACCCTTAGCAATGCAACCACCATTAAAAACTGGTTCTTAAAACATGCTAGGCAAGAAGATATTGCCAAACATTTTGCAGCTGTTTCAACCAATACGGAGAAAATCAGCGAATTTGGTATATCTGAAGAAAACGTATTTCCAATGTGGGACTGGGTCGGAGGCCGATTTTCACTCTGGAGCGCAGTGGGTATAACAATCGCACTTGCCGTTGGGTTCAAGAACTTCGATGCATTATTAAAAGGGGCCAACAGCATGGATGAGCATTTTAAGACTGCTGATTTTGACAGTAATATCCCGGTGATCATGGCCTTGCTAAGCGTTTGGTATAATAACTTCCATAAGGCCGAAACAGAGGCAATAATTCCATATACCCAATATTTAAGTAGGTTTTCGGCCTATTTACAACAAGGAATCATGGAAAGCAATGGAAAAAGCATAGACAGAAATGGTAATGAGGTAAACTATCAGACAGGGACTATTATCTGGGGAGAACCGGGCACAAATTCGCAGCATGCCTTTTTTCAGCTTATCCATCAGGGAACAAAAATGATTCCAGCTGATTTTATAGGTTATAAACATTCACTGCATGGGGATGTAGATCACCATAATAAATTAATGGCCAACTTTTTTGCCCAGACAGAAGCACTTATGAACGGGAAGACCAAAAAGGAAGTAATCAATGAATTACAAGAAAAGAACCTTTCCAATAATGAAATCGAAGAACTGGCACCATACAAGGTGTTCTCAGGAAATAAACCCACCAATACCTTCCTTATTGATAAGCTTACACCCGAAAGTTTAGGGGCCTTAATTGCGGCGTATGAGCATAAGATATTCGTTCAAGGGGTAATCTGGAATATATTCAGCTATGACCAGTGGGGGGTTGAATTGGGGAAGCAACTTGCAAGTACCGTACTAAATGATATCGAAAAATCCCGATTGTCTGATCATGACTCCTCAACGATGAATCTTTTGCAGTCTTTTAAGAAATAGATTGCAATCTCCTTATTTCTTAAAAAAGGTTGATAACTTCTTATTTTTCAGCGGTTATTATTGGAATTTTATGTTAAATTTAACATTCCAAAAATTTAACTATGGCTTAATGTAAATGTTAGATTTATAACACATTTTTGCATTTTACTTTTAAGTCAAAGCACTAAAAAACACTAAAATGAGAAACACTTACATGGCCTTGGCGGCTTTTTTGATGACTGCCATGGTATTTTCACAAGGAACGATTACCGGTACCATCCTGGATGGGGAGATGGGTGATCCTTTACCAGGAGCGAGTATTGTTGTACAAGGTACGACCAATGGCACTTCTTCAGATTTTGACGGGAATTTTACGATAGAGGTAGAAGAAGGTTCAGGAGCCTTGCTTGTATCATATATTGGGTTTGTAACCAAAACCGTAGCATATACCAATACAGGTAGTATTGGGTCTATTACCCTATTACCGGATGCCCAGGAATTGGAAGGCGTAGTGGTTACAGGAATCATGGATATCGCAAAGGATAGACAAACACCCGTAGCCGTTTCCACGATCACCACTACCGCGATCTTGGAAAAATTGGGGTCTCAGGAATTTCCCGAACTATTGAAAACAACCCCATCGGTATATGCCACCAAAACCGGTGGTGGATTCGGTGACGGAAGAATTAATATTCGTGGTTTCGATTCTCAGAATACTGCCGTAATGATCAACGGTATTCCCGTGAACGATATGGAAAACGGGCGCGTTTTTTGGAGTAACTGGGCGGGTTTAAGTGATGTAACCACTGCCATGCAGGTGCAAAGAGGTCTTGGTTCTTCAAAATTGGCCATTTCCTCAGTTGGGGGTACCATCAATATCATTACAAAATCTACCGAAAGGGAAGAAGGAGGTGCAGTAACGGCAAGCGCTGGAAACGATGGATACCTTAAAACCAATGTGGCCTACAATACCGGCAAAATGGAGAATGGTTTCGCTGCCTCCGTACTTTTGGGAAGAACAGCAGGAGACGGATATATCAATGGCACCTCTTTTGAGGGATTTAATTATTTCATAGGATTGGGATATGAACCCAATGAGAGAAACAATTTTCAGTTCATGCTAACTGGGGCCCCTCAGGTACACAATCAAAGAACTTCAAGTTTCTTTAACACCGCTACAGTTGAGGATTATTTGGAGCACGGCACCAAGTATAACCTCAACCAAGGAACATTGAATGGAGAGGAATTTGGGATTAGAAGAAACTTCTACCATAAACCTGTCGCTTCACTTACTTGGGAACATAAGGTAAATGACAAGTCGACCTTATCAGCTTCTCTATACGCCTCAGTGGGTAGAGGTGGAGGAACCGGAGACATTGGTCGTTTGGACGGCAAATTCGCAAGTGATTCCAGGTTAAGGGACAATGATGGGAATTTGTTGTATGATGCTATTTCAGCTTCTAACGGAGGAACTTTTACCGATTTCAATGGTTTTTCATATGGTAATACCATTGATCCATATACTAATTCATTTGTCGTCAATGACGATAGCCTAAGGGATGAGGTAGACCCAGATAACCCAAATGCACTTCCAGGTGTAATAAGAAGAAATGGGATCATTCGCAGGGCATCCATGAATTCGCACAATTGGTTCGGGGCAATAGCCAATTTCCATACCGATGTAAACGAGAATTGGAGCCACGATTTTGGAGTTGACATTAGAAGTTATAAAGGAATACATTACAGAAGGGTCGATAATCTTTTGGGCGCTGATGGGTATAGGGACAATGATAACCTTAATGACAGGTTCAATGTGGTTACCCAAGAGACCCCATCGGATCTAGGAGGATTATGGAATGTATTCAAAAGCATAGATAATGATGACAAGATCGATTATTATAACGACGGACTTGTACGTTGGTTGGGAGCTTTTGGACAAATTGAATATTCCAACGATATAACTTCATTCTTTTTGCAGGGAAGTGTATCCCAACAAGGATTTAAAAGAATCGATTATTTCAGCTATCTAAATT
>Ga0316189_10007231_pt1 | contig 10518 bp, 8 predicted proteins | sample LowCovwburrow_MG_FD_204930 | JGI IMG/M metagenome (GOLD analysis project Ga0316189, IMG submission 204930) | Coastal sediment microbial communities from Maine, United States - Lowes Cove worm burrow | ecosystem: Environmental > Aquatic > Marine > Coastal > Sediment | place: USA: Maine... | reverse complement strand
AGGCCGAGTACCGTGAAGAAGGTATTCAACCCCATGGTTGCCCCGGACAGTACGAGTATACTTTCGAAGGACGCGCTCCACAGGAAAACAAGGGCAATCGAGGATTGCAGGAGAATCGCCGTAACAGGGATACCATCCTTGTTCTCCCTCGCGAGTCGCCTGAACGGGGCGAAGTCCTGGCCGATGACATGCAGTACCCTCGGACCGGCCAGTATCATGGCACTTACCGTGGAGATCAGTAGTAGTGCAAGCAGCATACCCATCACCTGTGCACCCATCTCGCCGAATATGTAGCCGGCAGCGACAAAGCCGATTTCCACCTTGCCCGCCATGGCATCCATCGGGGTCGTATAAAGAAATACATAATTCAGCAGCAGATAGGACAAACACACCAGCGCGGTGCTACCCACCAGAACCCGGGGCAGAGAAGTCTGGGGGTGTTCCAGCTCACCACTGATATAGGTCGCGGCGTTCCAGCCGGAATAGGCGTAGCTGACGTATATCAGGGCGACTGCGAAGGCTCCGCTGGAGACAAGAGCCGCGTCACCGGTAGCAGGTAGAAAACTGACCGGCTCGGGATTGTCGGCCAGCAGCAGTGCCAGAATTGAGAACCCGATAATCAGCAGCAGTTTGAGCACCGTCAACAGGCTCTGCGCGCCGCCACTGCTGCGGTGGCTGAAGCAGTGTACGGCAGTCAGCAAAATGATCAGTGTGGTGGCCAGCCAGACAGGCTGCAGAGCGGGAAACACGGAAGAGAAGTAACTACCGAAAGTAAGAGCCGCAAGTGCCGTGGGTGCTGCAAAGCCAACGGTGGCGGACACCCACCCGGAGATGAAGCCGGCAGCCGGGTGGTAGATTCGAGAGAGGAAGTTGTATTCGCCGCCGGAGCGGGGCAGGGCCGCGCCCAGCTCGGCATAGCTAAGGGCGCCGCACAAGGCCGTCAAGCCGCCGACTGCCCAAAGTAGCAGCAGCACAAAGGGCGAACGTATCTCGAGTAACTGGAATCCCAGGCTGGTGAATACGCCGGTGCCCACCATGTTGGCGATCACGACTGCGGCGGCGACTGAGGGCTTGAATCTGGACACGCCACAGTGTTTCAGTTTCACAAGGACAGCACAAGCCTGTGTAATGGCAAACCGGCAGCGCGGTCCCTGACCCGCTGGGTAGCGTATTCAGCCGGTTAAGCTGTGAGCACAGTGTCCTAACCCGCTCGCAATACCGTGTCCGCAAGATGACCAAACAACGAATATTCAGTTTCGTAGATATCCAGCACCTGCTCCCGGGCGCGCTCCCAAAGCGCATGATCGCCAGGGTCCGACACCAGGCCCTGCATGGTAGGAGACAGCTCATTCCAGGATTTCGCAGCCAATACCGCCAGGTCTACCGTGGATGTTTTTACCAGGTCTGGCCGTTGTTGTTGGGCCCATTGCATAAAACCGGCGAAATGATCGCGAAAAAACCCACCGCCCGTGCCAAATTTTATGATGGCATTATCGACATAGGCAGCGTGGTCCGCGGCATCATCCAGCTGTTCCCATTGCGGTAATTGCTCGGAGAAGGTGTGCAATCCTTTCAGGCCGGTCGCCAGCAAGCCCTCCTCGCTGGCGCGAATGGCGGCCATTGGCGCCTGCTGGGATGTATCGAAGCCCAGCATACGTTCAACCGTCTTGCGTAGCGCAATACCGCAGGCATCAGGCAGGGAGTGGCGTACAGTGGACGAATCAAACTTTCCCCAGGCGTTGTAAGTTGACAGACCACCCGGCGGGTTTCGGCTTAAGCGTAGCGCCTGCATGGAACAGGTCTGGGTCTCCTCGTCGGTGCGGTCCGCGATATAGACTTCCTCGCGCTCTTCATCGAAACCAAGCAGGACGAAGCGATGTCCCGGGAAGTGGACTTTGAAGTTACGGTAGTCGAGGTAGTAGATATCGCCGGACAGCATGGTTGGTCTGCCTTCGCACACTTCGTGGCGAACCGCTTGCCATGCCACCTCGTTATCAGCTTCGATGGTTTCCCGGTAATCCACGCCCAGAGTCTCAGCCAGATCAACCTCCATGGTCGCGCCACGCCCGAATAGCATGAAGGGCGGTTTAACCCCTTCAATCGTGAAAAAAACCGAATCCAGTCCCGCGCCGAGTCCGAAAACCACAGCCTCGGGTAGGTCCAGCTTGCAGTAGTGATAGAGCAGGTTGTGCATGGCGCCACTACCGCAGTGGCCGGCAGTCCTGTTGCGATAATTCTCGATGAGTACGCGCATAGTCTATTCACTCGGTCGGTCAGGAAGTTCGACGTTTGATGAGTGCGACAGAGCTCATCGGGGGACGCACTGTATCGTTTTCGTCGAGATGAAGCTGGGTAATCGTAACTGATTATCAAACCGGGCGCAGCAGCGCATTAGCCTGGATTCGGGTGGGGCTTCGACATTGCCTGCCCGAAGACGGCGACCAAAGAGACCCGCTACATCATGTTGGGCAGGAACATGATCAGAGCGGGGAAGTAGGTCACAACCATCAAGGCGAAGAGCAAGGCTAGAATAAACGGCCAGACCTCCTTGACGAAATCTGCTACGGCGACCCGGGTCACCGAGCAGGTGGTGAACATCATGGAACCAAAGGGCGGTGTCACGCCTCCCAGCATAATGTTGACGATGATGATCATCCCGAAATGAACCGGATCGACACCCAGGGCAACTACCACGGGTACCAGTAGCGGCGCGACAATGATGAGTGCCGCGCCACCTTCGAGAAACATGCCGATCATGAGCAGGAATACATTAAGTATTGCGAGCATTGCCCATTTGTTTTCAGTAATAAGCAGCAATTCCTCAGTCAGGGACTGCGGTATCTGTTCCCAGTTCAGGTAGTAGCCAAAAACTGACGCTGAAACAATGATAAGCACGACTGTGCCAGTGCCGTATATTGTATCGAGGAAAATCGGTTTGATGTGCTCTAGCTTCAATTCCTTGTAGATGAAGACGCCTATCAATGCGGAGGCAAGTACCGCCATCGCTCCCGCTTCCGTAGGTGTGAACAGCCCGAAGCGAAGCCCCAGTATTATCCCGAACGGAAGTGATAGTGACCATACTGAATCCAGAAACTGTCGCCCCAGCTCTGCGCCACTGGCGCGTGTTTCGCGCAGTGGCTGGTAACCCCGTTTTCGCGAGATCAGCGATACCGTAACCATCAGTGACGCGGCCATTATCAGCCCGGGCACGTAGCCGGCTGCGAACATTTTACCTACGGACACCTGTGCAATGAGGGCGTAGATGATCATGGTAATTCCCGGTGGAATGACCGGGGAAATTGCCGATGAAGCCGCGGTAATCGCTGCGCTGAACGGCCGGCTATAGCCTCGCTGTTCCATCTGTGGCACCAGGATCTTGCTTTGCATTGCCGCGTCGGCATTGGCAGAACCCGATACACCTCCCATCATCGTGCTGAGCACTACGTTTACCTGTGCCAGGCCGCCAATCATGTGTCCGGTCAGAACCTCGGCCATCTGCATCAGCTTCTTGCTGATCCCGGAGTAGTTCATCACCGAGCCGGCCATCACGAAAAACGGAATCGCCAGCAAGGGGAACGAGGCGGTCGCGGTGATAAATTTCTGCAATACCAGGTCTGGCGGCATGCCGGCATCGAAGAATGTGAAATAGAAAATGGCTGCTCCGAACAGCGCATAGGCAATCGGGATGCCCGTGAAGTAGAGAACAAAGACCAGTAGAACAGGAAGATACTGAATCACGTCTTCACAGTCCCCCGCGCGCGGTAATGAAATCGTCTCTCAGGAACCGGAGGGTATGCCAGGTGATCAGACCGAAGCCAAAAATCAGGGCCGAGTTGAAAACTGCCGAGGACACGCCCAGCACTGCCGTGGGTTTGCCCCATGCAACACTGGTAAAGACAATGCTCATATAAAAGATATAGCCGTTGATCAACAACAGCACCAGGCTGACTGCCAGGCGAACATAGTGTTGGGCGGTATCGGGTAGTTTGAGCACCAGCATGTCGATACCAACGTCCATTTTGTGTTTGTAGACTGCGCTGGCGCCTACGAAAGTAAGCCAGACAAAGCAGATCGTGGAGACCTCCTCCGCCCAGGTGATGGAGTAAGAAAACAGAAATCGCAGCAATACGTTGGTGATCACGAGCCCGACCATGAATGCCAGGAAGCATCCGCAGACAATTTCTTCAAAGTTCCTGAAATAATAGCCGATGTTTCGAGCCATTATTGCTGCGCCCCCTGTTGTTGGCGGATAATGTCCAGTTCGGCCTGGATTTTTGAATAGATTTCCATATTCACACCGGGAAGCGTTTCGAACAGGTGGACGGTTCTGCGCTCAAAGGCCGCGCGATCGATTTTGTTGAACTGTACACCCTGTGCTTCCAGCTCCGCGACTACATCCGCATGTTTCTCCTTGAGTCGCTGGATCATACGGTGGGATTCCTGCGTAAATTCCTGCTCGATGATAGTCTGAAACTGCCTGGGAATCCTGGACCAGACTTTGGTTGAGATATAGACGCCCGCGGTTCCCAGAAAGTGATTGGTCAGGGCCACATGCTTCTTGCCGGTCTCATAGACCTTGGTGCTTACATTGGTGAAGTCCGACCCCTCCAGGCCGTCGACGACACCCTGCTGCACGGCGCTGAAGGTCTCACCCCAGGGAAGAGGTGTTGCGGTTGCGCCCATGGCATTGATTGTTTCAATGAATAGCTTGCTACCGGGGGTCCTCAGCTTCATACCGGCGAGATCCTCCGGATTTTGAATGACCTTGTCGCTGATGATGTTCCTGAAGCCAAAAATATACTCGAGAGACAGTACCTTGATGCCCTTGGCCTCGAGTTGCTTCACCCAGCCTTGTACCAGGGGTGTTTTGACAAGGCTGGTATACTCTTCGTAGCTGGTGTACAGCATCGGGCCGACCAGGGCCGTGAACTCAGGCATGTAGTCGCCAATATAGGAAGGGTCCTCGACCGAGATAAAGTAGGCACCGCGGACGACCATCTCCACGCCATCCTTGTAGGCTGCGATCTGTCCCTGTGGGTAGGTAAGGACTTCAACGGCTCCATCGGTTTTCTCAAAAATGTTCCTGGCCACGTTTTCCATTGCAATCGCCAGGTCCTCTTTCGGGCTGAATACATGACTGAGTCTCAGAACGATACTAAAGGGTTCGTCTGCAGAGCGCTGCTCGCAGCCGGCGAGGCTGGAGACAATGAGCAACAAAATCGCAAAGCGTAAACGAAGCCAGCGCGAGGGGAGTGGTCGTGAGCAAGCTGCCGTGGACCTCATCAGTAAGGTTTCCTGCGGCCGCGTTGCGTCAAAGGTCTGTACCGGGGCTGTGCGTTATCTACCATGCTTCCCCAAAGGGTCTGATCACTATGTCTGAACACCAGGCCGAACGCGGTTGGTGAGCAACGTCATAACATACCTTAGCGATGTCGGTTGGCCTGGAGAAGAATTCATCGGGTTTATCGGCGAACCGTTTCCTGGTCCATGGCACATCGATCACCGCATCAATTGCGACAAAAGCGGCGTGAATACCCAGTGGCCCGACCTCCCTGGCGATGCTCTCCAGCAATATTCGCTGGGCCGCCTTGCTCGGTGCGAAGCCTGCAAATGCCGCTTTGCCTCGGTAGGCGGATGTATTTCCGGTACAAAGGATGACGCCTTCCCCCGCTTCAATCATGTCGTCCACCGTCAAGCGCGCCAGGTGAAGCAAGGCCATCGTATTTACCTGAAAGTTCATTTCAAGAATGGCTGGATCAATGTCCCGGAATGAGCCGAAAGCGCCGCCAACGGCATTGTGGATGACAATCTTTGGCTTACCCAGCGTTGCCCGGATCTTCCCGATAGTACCTTCGAGCGCGGTGGCATCGGCCACATCGCAGGGAAATGCGTGAGCGCATTCAATGTCGCTTTCGAGTTCTTGCAATCGCTCTGCGGACCGGGCAAGCATTGCAACGGTGTATCCGTGTTGCTCAAATCGTCGCACAAGAGCAGCGCCAGTGCCGGGACCTACTCCGGTAATCAGGCAGACTTCTTTATCAGGCATTTTATTTTCCTCTTGCAGTAGCTTGGGGTAGGACACGCTGCGTCAATTGCTCGCACTATAGCAGTCGGCGGGTTGGTATATGGTTGCACCATAAAACTATAAAGTGGCATGATGCAACCATACAGTGCGCTCTGATACAGGATACATCCACAAGAGGCTTCATGAAGTACAAAACCTTTGATCACATGAATTGCTCGCTGGCACAGACGCTGAACGTCATTGGGGAGCGCTGGACACTCCTGATTCTCAGGGACGCGTTTTTTGGCGTAAAGCGATTTGGTGAGTTTGAGCACAACCTGGGTATCGCCAAGAACATTTTGAGCGCGAGGCTCACTATGCTGATCGACGAGGGCATCATGGAGCGCCGCATATCGCCAGAGGGTACTCATGCCCACTACCTACTGACCGAGCGGGGACTGGACCTGCAGCCCATTCTTCTGTCGATGACCCATTGGGGCGACCAGCATCGACCTAACCCGCACGGTGACCGGCTGGTATTTGTCGAACGGGAGAGCGGTAGGCCAATTCGTCGGATGGCGGTAATCAGCGAGGACGGTCGGACCCTGCATGTTCGTGATATCCGAGCGACATGGGGGCCGGGTGGCGATGGCGAAGCTGGCGAGCCGATTGGACGCCTGGCCGAAAAAAGTTAGCTCGCTTCCATGTCTGATCCAGGGTGAATGATCCTGCACTTCAGCATTGTGGAACTGGCTGGCGTAAGTGCTCCAACCTCAGGACAGGGCTGTCGGGTGTTTCTTTCGCTCCGGATGGGAGTAATTATCCCTGTAGGCCGCTCGAACCGTCTCGTTGCGCCCCAGCTTGCGAAGCGCAGACTGCTCAAGCAGTCGTACCCATTCGGTACTGACCGACATCCGATCGGCGATTTCAGCGCGCGAAAGTGGCGGTGTATCCAGTAATCCCCACCGTAAAGTGATGACGTCTTGTTCTGGCTGGTCCAGGTGACTGATCTCTCCGAGAAGGCACTGGTTGAGGGAGCCCTGTTCTGCGTCGTAGGATGGCTCGTGATAGGGACCGCCAGCCGTTGTATCCAATAATGTACTTCCGGCGTCTTCCTCAAAGCGGGGTGCGTCCAGCGAAGCGCCGAAGGTGCGCAGCTGCAGCAGTTCTCGCGTTTTGTCGACGGGTAAACTGAGCGCGCCTGCCAGTTCGGTGTCGCGCGGGGCACAACCCGATAGCGCCAGTGTCCTGCCACGTTCTCCGTGTAGTTTGCCCAGTTGCTCCTGAACGTGGCTGGGTAACCTGATGGTGCCTGCCGATTCCGCCAAATGGCGTTTTACCCCCTGTGTGATCCAGTTAAAGGCGTAGGTGCTGAAACGATTTCCGCGCTCAAAGCGAAATTTTTCCGCCGCCCGCAGCAACCCCAGACTGCCCTCCTGTACAAGGTCCAGAAAGGCAACGCCCTTATTTCGATGGCGGCCGGCGATGCTGTAAACCAGGCGGAGGTTGTGCATTATGAGCAGGTCGCGGGCTGCCTCATATCGCTTGACCTGTGCCCTCAGGGAACCGGCGTTGGCAGGCCTCGCGATGTTTGCGGCGGGAGCGGGCTCTCGTGACCAGTTTGATTCCCAGTCTTCCAGTGCCGCGGCTATTTTGCTGCCGTGTTCGCCTTTGCCTGTGCGCATTACTCGCTCAGCCATCCCCACCACAAGACTGCCAGGCAGTGACAACGCCAGCAGGCCGCTCAACAATGCTGGGTGGTCCGTTTGGTGCGCAATGCTTTGGGCGAGCCTGTTCAGGCTGGGCGCGTTGCAACCGCCGGGCAAATAATCCGCCAGCTCCCTGCGCAGCAGTGACCGATTCTGACGCCGATCAAAGAGCTCGATGCCGGGTAATGGCCTGCTGCAATTGACGCACCAGTGTTCAAGGTAGTGCCGGGAGCAAGCGTCCTCGACCAGGAGGGTTACGATTGTTGCAACCGCCGCCCACTTTTCTCCGTCTATGTCCTGTTCCTGTGCTTTGCTCAATAAATCGTAGCGCCGCGCCTGTGCGTAAAGACGCTCCAGATCTTCGTCGTCTCTGGCTGGTGCCTCTGAAATCATACTGCGTGACCCCTCTCATGGGTTTATGTAGTTACGCAGGCTGCGGCTGTAGAGTTCTCTACTCTTGGTTTTTGCTATGAGAATGTCGAGACAGAAACTGTACAGCCGGGTGTGCAGACCGTGGGGGTTTTCCAGCTCACAATGATGTAGATCAAAACCGATTGGGGCACTGTCTGTAGCTATCCGTTATTCTTGTATAAGGTTTAGAGTTAAGTTTCGCGGTGGGGCCGATGACATGAGCAGCGCCAAAAGACTTGAAGACGGCGCAACGATCGCCATTATCGGTGGTGGGCCGGCCGGGGCATTCTCTGCCATACATTTGCTGAAACAGGCAAAGACGCTGGGGTACACTTTTCGAGTCATCATTTTTGAAGCCAGGTGCAAGCCACCCGGCACAGAGGACAGCGAGCTGGCTGGTGCCTATGTTGGCTGCCCGCAATGTGCCGGGGGCTTATCTCCTCGACTACACGACGTTATGGTCGACCTTGGAATCAGCCTGCCGCCGGAAGTAATCCAGGCCCGCATTTCATCGCTTACCGTACAGGGGAACTGGAAAAGTATTTATCTGCCTGTTCCACCGGGTCGGTCAATGGTCTCGGTTTTTCGTGGAACGCTTCCTTTTGGGCGTGAGTTTGCCGCTAATTGTTTTGATGGCACGCTGTTGTCTGCTGCCGCCGATGCCGGGGCGGAAGTTGTGGGAAGTCGGGTGTTTCGCATTGTCCGCGACAATGAACACGGAATAAATCTGAGCTACCAACTGAATAATATTGAGACTGTCTTGAAAGCGGAGTTCGTCGTGTTTGCCGGCGGCGTCAACCAAAAGACAGATAGGGCTCATACCCATCCAACCAGTATGGAGTTATTCCGTAATCTCCAGCCTGACTATATCCCTCCGCGCCTGCGAAAAGCCATTATATTTGAGCTTGAGACCGAGGCAGAGCAAACCGGGAACATCGATGGACAGCTGCACTATATCGAAAGTAGCTCTGGCAGGCTTCGTCTGGACATGTGCTCCATGCTGTCAAAACGAGGCTACTTGACGATTACACTTGTTGGCCAAAGTGTCGATGATTCCAATAGCCATCAGGAGAATCTCAACGTCATAAAAGATTTTCTGGGGCTGCCACAGATTCGCAGAATTCTTCCGGCGCAGATGCACCTTCACGTGCGCTGTATCTGCAATCCCAGTCTGGTCGTCGGTACAGCTAATATGCCGTTCGGGGAGCGCGTGGCCGCGGTGGGCGACATGGCAACGTCCCGACAGTACAAAGATGGAATCCTGGCCGCACACAATATGGCTAAAAGCCTGGCCGAGACAGTCGTAACCAGTGGGGTGGACTGCAAAAGCCTGGCTAAAGGCTACGGCGGTATGATTGAATCTATCCAGAAAGACAATCGATTCGCCGCAGTGATATTTGTTTTGTATCGCTGGTTTTTCATCAACCCGCTATTGGGCAGGATCATTTACCAGGCATTCGCCACCGAAAAAAAAAACAAAAACCGAAAGCCAGCGAAAATTCAAGAATATATTCTGGGCCATTTCCAGTGGTGATATGAGCTACCGGGAGATTGCGTGGGCCATGCTGCGGCCTGAAACGCTGTGGCTGATTTTCAGCGGCGGCTTTATCGTAACCGTACGCAATCTGATTACGGAATTCCTCTTTGGAATCAGCTGGCGTGGCGTCCCCAGGTTTACTACGGCCGTGTCAAAGGATGACCTTGCGGCCAGGCGTCATGAGCTGTTACCTGCCAGAACCTGGTCTGGCAGCGACGGGTGGTCGCCTGAATTCGAGTGCATTTATTCTATTCGCGTACGGTCGAAAGTCGAGACAGTGCGTTCGCTGTTGGCACAGTTCGGAGAAAAGAACAGGCCTTATCTAAACCCCCTGTGGGTAAAGATTCGCCGTTCCAGCGGAGAGCCACTGCATGTCGGCAGCGTTATCCAATACGAAGTATTTTGGGGTGCGATTTCATTTTCTATCGAACAGCAAGCTTCGAGCTCAGACAATCTGATCGTGTACAAGGTCAATGGCGGTTTCGCGGACGGCGGACTGTTTTGCTTCGAGGTGAAGCCGCTGCCAGGCAATTTCAGTCTTGCGACTGTTTACCTGGTGTTTGATTACGCCAGGGGAGAGACAGTTTTGGGGCGACTATACTGTCGTCTGTTCAGGATGATGTTCCCTGAGTTTATCCATGATGTTCTGTGGAATCACGCGCTTTGCAAGCTCAAGCATGTGGCGGAACTCCGGGAGACAGTGTCATGGGACATGGGCATGTAGGCGCAGGGAGCGACTGGCTCAGTTTTTCACTCTTCCGGATCCTTTTACCTCGGCGGTCAGTAACCGGGAGATCTCAACTTAAATCGTCCCGTGATCAGTCGGTACTAACGTCAGGCAGGCGAAAGGCCAGCAG
>Ga0316189_10007229_pt1 | contig 10519 bp, 9 predicted proteins | sample LowCovwburrow_MG_FD_204930 | JGI IMG/M metagenome (GOLD analysis project Ga0316189, IMG submission 204930) | Coastal sediment microbial communities from Maine, United States - Lowes Cove worm burrow | ecosystem: Environmental > Aquatic > Marine > Coastal > Sediment | place: USA: Maine... | reverse complement strand
TGGGCCGCGTTTGCGTGGCTGGCGTGCCCGTGTTCGTGCGCGTCGTGGGCTGCTGGCGGTGGTGTGGCGTCGGTCGCCGGCTTGGGTGTGCACGCGGCGGCTGCGGTTGTCGTGAGCGCGAGGCAAACGAAGCGTACGAGGCTGAGCGACGGCATGTTCGGCGGAGCGTAGCAGCAAGTGAGGCACGGTCCACGGCCCGAGTCACTGCGCCAGAAGCAGGCTGGCGGCGGCGTCCGTTCCACCCTGCAACGCCTCGGCACACCCGGCGAAACATGGGTGGACCCGATGGCCAAGCAAACGCCACGCGGCGGTCGTCACCCGCCGCCGCGATGCTAGACCTCCAAAACCGCGATGAGCGAAGACAGGGCCAAGCGACCGCACGACACGTTCTTCAAGGAGACGTTCAGCGACGAGGCCAAGGCCGCTGCGGAGCTGACTTCCGTCCTTCCGCGTCAAGTGGTTGAACTGTTCGACTGGTCCACGCTCCATCTGCAGCCCGGCAGCTTTCAGAGCGCCAAGGAGCGCGACCGGTTCGTCGACCTGCTGTTCTGCGTAGCGCGCAAAGACATCCCGTCCGAGGTTCTGGTCTTCGTTCTGTTCGAGCATCAAAGCAGCGACGACGCACTCATGCCCCTTCGCATGTTGCGATACATGCTTCGGATCTGGGACGACTGGATCGCCCGCAACAACTCCACGCGCCCCCCGCTCCCGCTCATCCTGCCCGTGGTGTTGGCACACGACGAGCGCGGCTGGCAGTCCCCGCGCTCCTTCCACGATCTGTTTGAGCACGATCCGGGCACGCTCGCGATGCTGCGGCGGTTCATCCCGTCCTTCGAGTTCGCACTCGACGACCTCGCCAAGCTCAGCGATCACGACCTCGCCGCCCGTCGACTTCCTCCCGCAATAGCCCTCTGCCTCTGGGCCCTGCGCGACGGGCGCTCGGCGGAGCGCGTGCGGTCGCACGTTGCGTTCTGGGCCGCTGAGTTCGCCGCCCTGGACAATCTTGTCGGCGGCCCGCGAGACTCCAACCGGGTGATCGGCTATCTTGGACACGCAGCGGGCGAGGCCTCGGTCGACATCGAAGTCTTGGTCTCCGACATCATCAAGCACGCTCCCCAGGCAAGGCAGATCGTCATGAACAGCGTCGAGAGACTTCGAGAAGAAGGTCGGCAAGAAGGTCGGCAGGAAGGTCGGCAAGAAGGTCGGCAGGAAGGCCTCCGCGCGACGCTGCTCAGCCAGCTCCGCGTGAGGTTCGGGCACGTCTCCGACGCCGATACCGCTCGCGTAACCGCGGCCGACGAGCAGGCTCTCGGGCGGTATCTCGAGCGGGTGCTTACCGCCGACTCTGTTGCCGCGGTACTCGGCGGCTAGCTGGCTCGGGGCCGAGTACGGGGAGCGGAGCGGGGCTTCGCCCACCTCAAGAATCCTTGGCTTCGGTGAGCTTCGGGCGACTCATGAGCTAGGTTCTTGGTTCCGGCGAGCTCACCCAGGGTGACGTTGGAAACGGGCCCAAGGCAAACGTTGGATTCGCCAGACCACCGAAGCTGAGGCCGCGTCGGATCAGAACCGACCGGAGACTGAGACGCCCGTAAACCGAGGGGCCACGGACGGCGCGACCGCCGTTTTCTTCTTCCGGCGTTTGCGTTTTGGTGACCTGAGGTCCCCGATCAGCATCATCAGTCCTGCGGCCAGCGCTGTCCCTCCGACCGCGATGACAGCAACGCCGGGTGGGCGGAAATCGGTGGACTCCGTGCCAGCAGGGTCGCCGGAGACATCGCCGTCTTCGCGCCCCATCGACACGAGCACGCTCCCGCCAACCGACGCTCCGAGCCCGAGGATCACAACGCCGATCCCGGCTTTGCCCACAGGCCCAAGCCCTTCGCGCGTCCCCTCTTCCTCTTCTTCGACGACCTCTTCACCGTCGTCGCCATCGTCCTCGACTTCGACGCCATCGTCCTCGCCACCGTCGTCATCGGCACCGTCGTCGGCCGGCACGGGCACTTCGGGTACGGCGAGCAAGGGTACACACCCAGCAACCAAGCTGTTGACCTTGGCGATGAGCTCGTTCTCGCCGCACTCTTCGCAGACAAACGGGCTGCCCTCCAGTGCTTGGGGAGCCTCGCCTTCGTTGACGACCTCGATCTTGATCTCGTGATTATCGTCGGCATTCCAGCCGACGCTCACGTTGACGGTCGACGGCGCGTCGCCCTCGACAACGACATCGACCTCGCTCCCACCGAGCGAGTCACTCGCGCCCTTTTTGACGCGGTCGGCGATCACCGCATCGTCGCTCCCGTCGAGCTGGACGGCGACCTCGACCTTCGTTTGAGGATTGGCCACCGCTTGCGCCGAGCCGATGGCGACGGCGTGCACGGCGGGTCCGCCAGCCAGCACGGTGGTGGGAACGGCGATGCTTGCGGCAACGGCCAGCGCCACAGTGTGGCGGGCGTAGGTCTGCAAGGCGGTAGGATTCATCAAGTTCGCAATCATCACGGTTTGTCGCGGGGACACGTGGGTCGTTCTAGTTGGCGTCGAGCTTCTTTTGGCAACGCCGTACCGTTCGGGCGATTCCAGGGTCGCTGGAGTTCTTGCCCTCTTTGACGCACTCGGTGTAGCGCTGCAGCTCGGAGTAGGCGCGCACGCGCAACTCGAGACGCTCGCGCTTGTTGGGCCAGCACCCCTTGACGCGGGTATGCGTCAGGACGCTGGCAAATCGGCCATCACTGCGGTCTTTGGCCGCCTGGGCGCGCTCTGCCTCGCAGCGCTCTGCCGTCCATGCGTCTTTGGCGGGCGGCTTCGTACCGCCGTTCGGGTGCTTTGGCTTCGGGTTCTGGTTCTTCGGCTTGGCGACGGGGTCTACCGCGCTGCCGCCATCGTCGGCCGCCGCGCCATCGTCGGCCGCGGCGCCATCGTCGGCCGCCGCGCCATCGTCGGCCGCGGCGCCGTCGGCCGCACCGTCGGCCACGGCTGCATCGTCGGCTGCGGCACCGTCGTCAGCAACCGCCGCCTCATCGGCCCCCGCCGCATCGGCTCCAGCGTCAGCGTCGGCTGCACCGTCGGCAACCGGAGGCACAGGTGCGGTGTCCGCCTCCGGGGGCGCTGCCTTGGCCGCGCCATCTGCTCCTGCGGCGGCGGCAGGCTCACCCGACTCGGCCGCCTGTGGCGGCGCTGCCCCCTGGTCGCGGCCAAAGGCGAAATACCCCAGCGGGAGCGCGATGAGCAGGCCTATCACGAGGCCGATGATCACCCCGGACGAGGACTTCGGCTGCGCCGCGCGGGCGACCTCGGTGCCACCGGCCACGCGGGTGACCGGCACGCCGCTGGGCGTCATCTCGCCCGAGCCCATCATTCGTGGATCCCGAGCTTCGTAGCCGGGCGGCGATGCGATCCCTGCGACCGCCGCGGGGCCACTCACCTCGGTCTGCCCCGTGCGCACATGGGCGGCTGGCTCGGGCCGTGTTCCGCCAGGAACAGGCACGGCCGCCGCCCGCGCACGCGCGGCCTTTTGGGCCTTCGCGTCGGCGAGTATCTGCTTGAGCTTCGGCTCCCGGTCGTTCCGCTTGACGGTGCGGGCTTGGCCCACCACCGCAGTCGATTCTCCCGGGCGGGCGTCGACAAAGCCCATCGACCCCAAGATGTCGTCGAGCTGCGTGACAAAGGCCGATGCGCTCGGGAGCCTCTCGGCCATGCGCGGATGCAGGCACCGACCGATGAGCGCGTCGATCTCCTCGGGCACGTCGCGTCGTGTTCCGCGGACGGTGGGGATCGGCGAGTCCAGCTCGCACTTGCGTGCCTTGACGGCCACCGCGGGGAGCTCGTGCCAGGGCGGCTCGCCGATCAGCGCCTCGAAGAACACAACGCCCAGCGCATAGACATCGAACGCGGGCTCGGCGGGCTGCCCCCAGACCTGCTCGGGACTCATGTAGTGCGGCGTGCCGGGCAGCTCGCCGACGCGGGTCAGCCGCTCGGCCGTCTTGCCCTCGGTGCCGCAGTCGGCGGCCAGACCAAAGTCGATGACCTTGGCGGTGTGACGATCGTTGCCCGTCTCCACCAAGATTACGTTGTTCGTGGTGATGTCGCGATGCACGACGTCACTGGCGTGCAGGTCTCGCAGCGCCCGCGCGATGTCACGAATGATGGCGCATGCCTTGTTGAGCGGCATGGCGCCGTTCATGCTCAAGTAGTCGAGCATGGTGGGGCCGCGCAGCAGCTCCATGGCCAGATACATGCGGTTGCCGTGGTCGGCGAGCACGCCCGTCTCGATGGGTGCCGCGATGTTTCGGTGGCCGCGCAGGCGTGAGGCCAGGCGCGCCTCGTTTTCGAAGCGTTTTTCTCGGTCGGCGCGCCCCCGATAGCGCTTGGCGATGACTTTGAGCGCCACCTCGCCCCCCGTCCGGGTGTCGCGAGCGCGAAACACGGTCGCCATGCCGCCCGACGTGCCCCCGTCGAGGATCTCCCAACGTCCACTGCCCACGATGTTTCCGCGGACGATGTCCTCGTCGGCGTCGTGGGCTCGCTGTGCGAGCGGCTGCTGATTGTGGGGGTTAGCCATGCACTAGGGCTCGTACGCGGTGACCGAGAGGCCGCTTGGGCCGATCTTGACGATGTGCTCGTTGTTGGCTTTGAGGACGAGTGTAGGCGCCGACTGCCACTTGTCGCTGGCCTTGGACTTCCATTGGATCGGGTGCTCGCCTACGGGTAGCTGCGCGTCCGCGCGCGGGTCGACAAGGATCTCGCGACTCCCGACCTTGATCCAAGCTTTCTGCAAAGTCTCGAGCCTGAGCTTGACCAGAACGGTTGGGCCCGCCGGATCGGCGTTTGTGGCGGGTTTTGCGGCCCCGTCGGCCGCGCTCGCCTCGCCCTCGGCAGGTTTGGGCGCGGGCTTGGGGATCACGGGACTGACCGCTTTGTCGAGCTGCGGTTCGCTGGCGGGCTCGGGCGCCTTCTTGGAGCTCTGCACGCTGGCCTTGGGGACCTTGGCGACGGGCGTCTCGACGTCGTCGCCATCGCTGAGCATCAGGTTGGCAAAGCCCACCCCCGCTGCGATCACCCCGATACCCAGCGCACCCAGCATGGCCCCGCGCACGCGACGTTGGGTGCGCTCGCGCTTGACCGAGAGCGAGGTCGTGGTGGCCTCCTCGGAGCCCAACATCGGGCGGGTCTCTTCGGGGACCCCGGGCCGGGTCGGATCGCTCGCCGCGGCCGCCTGGCCCGATTGTGACGAGGTCGCGGCGTACGGGTCGGCGCCTGGTTTGGGGCCGAGCTCAGGGAGGCGCGACACAGGTTGTGGCGCAGCGGCCTGCGGGTTTGGAGCACTCGGCGCCTGAAGGCCAGCAACGCTCCCGGCCGCGGGCGCGGGGCGAGACCCTGCGGTCGGTGTCGACCCCGAAAGCTCAGACTTGGTCGCGGCCGCGGCAGGCTCACTGGGTGAACGGCCACGCCGGTTGCCTCGCCGGAAGAACACAGGGGCGCCTTCCTCGGGCTCGGCCTGTTGGGGTGCCGATGCAGGTGCCGATGCGGGCGCGGCTGCGGGCGCGTCTGCCTCTCGTTGAGGCCCCGATGTCGGGTCGAGGCCGGAGACTTGACCGACCGAGTCCGGCAGTGCGGGCATCATGCCGTCGGCGTACGTCAGGCCCGTGCGGCGGTTCTGATTGAAGTAGCGCGCATACATCTTGCGCAGCTCCATCGTGGAGTTGCGCCAGTCACCGCACTGACTCAGCTGCATCAAGGCCGCGTCGGCCGTACCGATACGGTCGCGCGGCTCGGGCTCGAGCAGGCCGCTATGCAAAGCCACGAGGGCCTCGGGCACATTGGTGCGCCGCAGCTCGGGCTTGTCGCCCGTGAGCAGGGCGCGCATCCAGTCCTCGCGCGACTCGAGCCCGTCGCGAAACCGAACGCCCTCGATGAGCTCGTGCAAGATCGTGCCGACCGCGTACAGATCGGAAGCCTGCTCGGGCGCGCCCTGAAACTGCTCGGGCGCCATGTAGCGCATCTTGCCCTTGACGTGCATCTGCGAGGTTTCCTCGCCGATGACCCGCGCGATGCCGAAGTCGGAGAGCTTGACCTCGCCCGAGGAGCTCAGCAGCACGTTTTGAGGCGAGATGTCGCGGTGCACGATGCCCAGCGACTTGCCGCCGATCGCAAACGTGTGCGCGTAGCGCAGGGCGTGCAGCAACTCGCCGATGATGTGGCAGACCACCGACATCGAAAACCGCATCGGCAGATCGTGGATCCGTTGCGCGAAATCTCGGAGGTCGACACCGTCGATCCACTCCAGCGCCATATAGAGGCGGCCGTCCGCCTCGCCCGCGTCGAAGACCGACACGATGTTCCCGTGCGATAGCTTTAGCGCGAGACGCGCTTCCGAGAGGAACATCTTTCGGAAGCGCTCATCGGTTGTGTACTTCTCCAGCGGGAGCTTGAGCGCGCAGGATTTCGTGGATCCGCCGATCCCTTCGCGGCGCGCAAGCCAGACCTCGGCCATGCCTCCCTCGCCGACCTTGTCGATCAGCTCGTAGGGGCCTATCCGAGGCAGTGGAGCGTTGGGGGCGTTCCGCATTGCCCGCGGATTATGCGTTGTGTGGGGCCCGGCCGCCATGCACTGGACAACGTCGACCCCGGGACGCTGCTGTTGCACGAATTTTAGACAAATCTCGCCCCTATGCTCCGCGCCTGCGGCGAGTTACCGCGAGCGACGACGGGTCCGGAGGCCGAGCGCCACAACCCCGACGAACCCCAGCAGGCCCCCAATGGGACTGCGGCCGTCCGCAGGGGTCGAGCAGCTGCAGCCGCCGTCATCGCCACCGTCGTCGCTGAGCGAGCCATCGGTGCCCACACCCGCGGTCGCCGCGGTCCCGCCCGGGCTGTCGCCAGCGCCATCGTCCACTCCGTCATCGCCACCATCGTCGACGGCGTCCTCGCCACCGTCGTCGCCCGAACCATCCGCCGAGGTCATCGTCGTGGCCGTCGTCGCCCCGCCATCGTCGTCCGACCCGCCATCATCGGCGCCTGACGTGCCGCCCTCGCCTTCGATCGAGATGACCGCGCAGTGGTGGTAGTAGCAGCCGCCCGGATCGTTGAGCGCGTGATCCGACATGAACTCGATCACCTGCAGCGTGAAGTTTTCGCAGGTCACGCCCTTGGGCAGCGTGATGTCGATCGACTGCTCCCCCACAAGCGGCGAGTCGTGCTCGAACACGCCGTCGGCGAGCACGGGGAAGACCGGGTTCGGGTCGATGGGCGCGCTCCCGCAGGGCGTGGCGCCCGGCGTCACGATCGGCTCGGGCGGAAGGTCGCTCAGGTCCGGCTCCAGTGCCAACGCGATCCGGTAATGACCCGGGTGCGGGATCATCTCGGTGAGCGACAGCGTGAACGTGTCGCCCTCCTGATAGGTCGTGACCATGTTGGTCGCGACGGCGTCGCCGTTGTCGCCGCAGGGCGCTGCTTTTTGCGGGTCGCCCAAGCCGTTCTGCTCGGTCATCGACGCGGGCGACGTGAGAACAAAATGCGCCTGGGCTGCGCTGGGAACCAACAGGCCCGCGCAAAGGGTGAGCCCGGACAGGTAGCCAAAACCACGTGGGGTGAGCACGCCCGGAGGGTACACCGCTTCATGCTTCGAGGAAGTCGGCAAGACTGCTGCGCACAAGAGCGCCGTCGAGGCTTTGTTCACCCTGCGCCACGCTCACCGCGCCATCCTGCACCGTCACGTACCACTGGATATTGCGCTCGAGCTGCCCCGCCAGCCCCTGCACAAGATCGGCGGGGAGGCGGGTGACCTCGATGGCTTCGGCGCGGTGGATGGCGCGGGTGGTCCACACCTTGTGCAGCGCCGTCTGCAGTTTGTTGGTGTACACGCGCACCTGGTCAGCGCGCTTGGCGGCGCGATGCAGCCGCTCCGCACTGGGGGCGCCCACATCGATCCACGTCTTGATCTCGCCTGTCGGCGTGTGGGCCCACAGCGCTGGGTCCTCTACGGTCGACAGGCCGCGCCCAAACTCGAGCCCCTCTTCGTGGGCCAGCGCTCGCGCAAGCACGCGCACGACCACGCGCGCTTCGTCCTCCGACGGATGCCGTGCAACCCGCATGTCGAGACTTTCGTAGACGCCGCGGTCGATGTCCGCGAGTTCGACCTCAAAGCGATGCACCGTTGCGGTCACTGCCATCGCGGCAGCATACGCGCGGGATTGCGACCCCGGGCGCGCCGCATTCGCCTATGATGGTGTCGTGTCAGGCAAACGCATGCTCGGGTGGTTGGCGGTGATCGTGGTCGGCTCGATCATCTTGTGGCTCACGGGCGAGAGCAGCCCCCTCAAGTAGTTGCGTCGAACCCGCGGTCGGCCGCAGGGGGTGGACGGACGCCAAAATCCTTCGAGATTCGAGGGAACCGCGCCGCGCTTTGGGGAAAGCACTGGGTGTAGGGGATGGATGGCGGATACCGTTGAGGGAGAAGAAGAGCACGGGGAACGACGCGACGCCGTGAACCCGCGCGAGGGAAGCAAGGGACCGCTGCGCAACGCCCGGCCGGCGCCCGACATCCGCGGGTGGCGGGTGCTCCGAGATCTCCGCTCGAGATTGTTCGAACGCTAGCGCGCTACTCGAACAATCCACCCAGCGGATCGGTGCCGCCCGGCAGAGCAATGCGTGCGCGGGGTTTGTGCGGCGTGACGAGGACCGACAGCACGACGTCGGGCCCAGAGACCTCGGTGGCGTGCTTCGCCCTGGCGTTGACGCTCTGCGCTTTGATCACCTCGGCACCACCCCGCGCATAGCCAACCTTGAGGCGTAGTTTGTCGGTGCCCTTGAGGTCGACGCGCATCGACACGCGGTGTTCGGTGCCGTCATGTGACCCGACGAGCGCAACGTCGGATCCGAGCACAAGCGCAGCTTCCGTGAGCACGAGCTCGACGCCATCGGCTTGCACGATCTTGATGCGCACGTCGGCCGCGCTCACCGTCTCGGCCTCGGCCCCTGGCTCGACGGGCTGTGCGTCGGGCTCCGCGGCGTTGGCGATCGATCCGTGCCCAGCGACGCCGAGCCCGCCGATGCAAGCGGCGGTGATCGTCGCAAGAAGTGTTCGTTGACCCAGCGTCTTTGGCATCGATAGCGTCCCTCCGTTGTTCACCCGCGCCGCGAACTCCGCCGCGTTGCGAGTGTGTAGGCGTCGTACCTGTGGTGACGGTTCATCCCACGCGCCGCATCCTCCGGTTGTTCCCGGAGGTGCTGGGCACAATGCAACGCGCGCTCACTCGACCGGCGAGGCCGCCGCCGGATAGCGATTCAACCCGAGTCGCGACAGCGAGGCCACGCGACCGGCCTCGACCCGAAAGCAGACCTCCTGCACAAACAACATGTCCGGAGAGACGCTCGCTCGATCCGGCTCGGCAAACGTACAACACTTGCCCTTGCAATCGGCGGCTCCCGTCTGCCCGATCCCTCTCGAGAAGGCACGCCGCTTGCGCTCGACCCACGAGCGCAACCCCTTGGCTCCACGCACAGTTCCACGCTCCGCCTTCCCGGATGCACACGTGGCACAGCCCACCTTCACACGGACCTTGCGACGCGGGTCCAACGACAGCGGCGTCGCATCGGACTCGACGTCTGCAATCCACGCGTCGATCTGCGTGGCCGCGAGCAAGGGGGTTGCGAGCGAGAGTTCGACATCGGCAACCACCGAGATGAATGCCTTGTGCTTTCGGATCGGATCGAAATCCGTATCGCGCCGAGCCTTGAGAACCTTGCCCAGGCACGACCCGCACCCCCGCTCGCGCAGCTGGTTGAGCATGGCGACGGCCGCTTTCGAGTCGCCCAGCCGCGACAGCGCGCACGCAAAGTTGTAGCGCGCGTTGACATTGCCGGGGTCCACCTCGATGGCCTCGAAAAAGCGGTCGGTCGCGTCCTCGAACTTGTCCTCGCGCATGCGCTTGAGCCCGCGCTTTTCGAGCCGACGCGACAGCTCCATCTGGGCGCGCTCGCGGGGCCCGAGATCGATTGCGGGCAGGCCGTCCAGCGCAGGGGGCCCGTTGATATAGGGCCCGGCCCGCGATGCAGGCGCCTCGACGTCGCCCGTTGGGGCCACCCCTTGTGCGATCGGCTCCCCTGTCGCCGTGGCCGCGACGACGTCGGCGTGTGCGTTTGCGACGCTGCCTCCGTGGGCGCCCTTCCGGCTCTCACCGGCGGGGCGTTCGCACGCGGCCGCGGCCAACAACCCCACGAGGCCCAGGGCCCAGGTGCGCCGATTCACTGTAGCGAGCATAGCCCCAGTGTTGAGCGGTGCCCTAGGTCGGCCTGCGCCGCATGCGCCTAGGTCGCGCAGCTGGGGGTGGCTATCACTGTGATGCACAATCGCGGTTGGGCGGGCCTCGCCAAATTCACGTCGCCGCATTCACGCGTGCCGGATCCACTCGCGCTGACTCGGCGGGATCCGAACGCGGCGCCGCTGCCCAGCCGCGAGGCGGCACGCTCGCTTGTGCGCATGCGTAAGGCGCCGGAAAGGTGACGAGCCGCGCACGATTGCAGCGGA
>Ga0316189_10007228_pt1 | contig 10522 bp, 7 predicted proteins | sample LowCovwburrow_MG_FD_204930 | JGI IMG/M metagenome (GOLD analysis project Ga0316189, IMG submission 204930) | Coastal sediment microbial communities from Maine, United States - Lowes Cove worm burrow | ecosystem: Environmental > Aquatic > Marine > Coastal > Sediment | place: USA: Maine... | reverse complement strand
AACCGTTCCAATTGGGTCAAGAAGAACGATTTATGCACCAATCGGCTGGCCAATGCAGATGAGGCCGACACTGCCACCAGTATCGCCAACCCGCTTTGCCAGTCACCTGTCATTTCAAAGGTCAGTAATGATGTGGAAATTGGCGCGCCCAACACCGCAGCAGCCACAGCGGCCATACCGGCCAATGCGTAAAGTGTAGCGTAGCTTTCAAAGGATGGGAATACGCCTAAAGCCACCCATCCGAATGCTATTCCCGTCAATGCCCCTATCATCAAAGACGGTGAAAATATCCCACCGCCCATACGCCCCGCAAAAGTCACCGCCACGGCCAGCACTTTGGCAGCAACGAAAATTACCGCTGCCCAAAATGTAATATTCCCGTTCAAGGCATTCCAAGTGGTTTCATAACCAACCCCGATGATATGGGGAAATCCGATCGCGATCATGCCAAGCCCGGCACCTGCAATCGCCGGACGCAGCCATCCCGGAATACGTAGGCGGGTCTGGATACTATCGCCAATATCCTCGGCCAGAAACACCGCTTTCATCATCGCCACAGCCACCAGACCGCAAACCAGACCCAGTATCAAAAAGGCAGGCAATTCACTGTAAAACTGCAATGACATTTGTGGCAATGTAAATTCGATCAGATCACCAAACATCAAGCGGCTGACGATAGAACCCGCAACGGACGCAATCACAATCGGGGCAAAGGCCTGTACCGCGTAATGTCGCAACACCACTTCCAGTGCAAATAACGTGCCGGCAATCGGGGCATTGAACGATGCAGATACCGCCGCCGCCGCCGCACAACCCATCAAATTACGCCCCGTGATAGCATCGGCATTGATCCACCGCGACACTTTACTGGAAATCACGGCCCCAAGATGTACCACAGGGCCTTCGCGTCCGGCCGATCCCCCCATCGACAGCGTTATCATCGAGGCAAAAGCCGAAGCCAAACCTGCCTTGCCTTCGACACGCCCACCAGACAATGCAGCCCCTTTAATCACCTGCGCCACAGAGCGCGCACGGCCATCAGGGGTGAAACAGTGTAAAATAATTCCGACAATCAAACCGCCAATAATCGGTACGATAAGGATCCAGTACCACGGCAGGAATACGGCATAACTGACCAAACCCATATCATCCGCACCGTAAACCAGTGTCTCCATTAGAATGATACCCAAACGAAACAAACCCGTCGCAACCCCGACCACAATCCCGATCATAAGAGCAATCAACCAAAATTGAATTTGACCCAAACCCTTGTGGCGCATCACATGAATAGTCTCACGTGCTTGCCCCAAAATATGGTCGCACAAAGTCCTTAATATGTTGGTGGGTCTGTCAGGCACGTTCGTTCCAATTTAGCTCTTTTCCAAGTGTTAGTAATTTTCTAGGTTATGCGCAATTGATCGGAGAAAATAATGTCGGATATTTCAGGGGCTATTGCCGCTCTTAAAACGCTTCTTGGTGAACGCCTAAACACAAATCGCGCGGTTTTGGATCAGCATGGGCAAAGTGAAACGTATTTCGCCGCAGCCCCACCCGATGCAGTGGCTTTTGCCCACAGTACACAAGAAGTGTCGGATATTGTCAAAATCTGTGCCAAACACGACTGCCCGATTGTGCCGTGGGGTGTTGGCACTTCACTTGAAGGCCATGCACTGGCAATCAAGGGCGGTGTCACGATCAACATGGGTGAGATGAATCAAATTGTTGAGGTTTATCAAGAGGATTTACTGGCCGTGGTTCAACCCGGCATCACCCGCGAAACCCTGAACGAAGACTTGCGTGCCACTGGTTTGTTTTTCCCGGTTGATCCAGGCGCCAACGCCACCATTGGCGGTATGACCGCGACACGTGCATCGGGTACAACCGCAGTGCGTTATGGCACGATGAAAGAAAACGTGCTGGCACTGGAAGTGGTTCTGGCAGATGGGCGCATCATTCGCACAGGCACACGCGCCAAGAAATCATCGTCGGGCTATGATCTGACAAACCTGATGGTCGGCTCGGAAGGAACACTTGGGATTATCACCGAGATAACCCTACGCCTGCAAGGCCAGCCCGAAGCCATTGCCGCAGCCGTTTGTGATTTTCCAGATGTAGAAGCTGCGGTAAGCACCGTGATCGTTGCCGTTCAAATGGGTGTCCCAATGGCGCGGATGGAATTGATAGATACGCTATCCATGCAAGCCCTAAATCAGTATAGCCAGTTGGGTTTGCCGGAAAAACCGCATCTTTTCATGGAGTTTCATGGCTCAAACGCCGGTGTGGCAGAACAATCAGAGATGCTAAAAGAACTTGCCGCCGATCATGGCGGTGGCGATTTTCAGTGGTCAACCAAGACCGAAGATCGCAACAAGCTATGGCATGCCCGTCACAATGCATTCTTTGCGACCAAAGCCTTGAAACCGGGCTTTGACGGCATGTCTACCGATGTCTGTGTTCCGATCTCGAAACTGGCTGAAGCAATTACCGATACCGCCAAAGACGCTGCAGATAACGGTATGTTCGCACCTATATTGGGTCATGTCGGCGACGGAAATTACCACACTTTATTTCTGACCGACCCGAACAAGCCTGCAGAATTGGCAATGGCGCAAAAGCTGGCACACCGGATGAACACACGTGCCTTGGAAATGGGTGGCACCGTGACCGGTGAACACGGCATCGGTATGGGGAAAATGAAATATATGGCAGAAGAACACGGGGACGGCTGGTCCGTGATGGCAGATATAAAACGCACGCTTGACCCGCAAAACATCCTGAACCCAGGGAAAGTTGTGCAGGTTAATTAGGGTTTAATAAAGCCCGCGCCGCCGCACGTGCCTGATCTGTTATGACATCGCCTGCCAACATGCGGGCAATCTCATCCGTGCGTTCCCTGTCATCCAGTTTTACAACAGAACTCAGTGTTTCTTGACCGTCCGAAGATTTCGACACCAACCAGTGATGATCCCCCAATGCCGCCACTTGCGGCGAATGGGTTACAACCAGAACCTGTCCTTCGCTTGCAAGCGTGGACAACCGGCGCCCCACCGCATCTGCCGTGGCCCCGCCAACACCGCGGTCTATTTCGTCAAAGATCAACGTCAATCCGTCTGCGCGCGATGTCAAACACACTTTCAGTGCCAGCAAAAACCGCGACAATTCCCCACCGGACGCAATTTTATCAATCGGACCGAAAGCTGCGCCATGATTTGTAGACACAGTAAAAATCACCTGATCCCCGCCATCCGCACTCGTATCTGTTTGTATTATTTCCGTCTTAAAAACAGCCGCTTCCATCTTTAAAGGCGCCAATTCCCGTTGCATCCTGGCATCCAGTTCGCCCCCTGCCTTGCTGCGGCTTTTATGCAATGCCAATGCCAGTTTGTCGTATATCGCTCTAGCCTGAAGCAATTGTTGTTCCAGATCAGCTATCTGCCCGGCACCGGTATCTATTGCATTTAACCGCTGGGCTAAATTCACTGCCAATGCAGGTAATTCATCTGGTTGCACCTTATGCTTACGGGCCAATGCGCGAATGGCAAACAGGCGTTCTTCGACCTGTTCCAGCTCCTGCGGATCAAACCTAAGTTGCGACAGGCAATCATCTACACCACGCTGTGCATCTGCCAATTCGTTCAGTGCACGTGACAGGTTCGCAAGTGGTGCATCCAGTCGTCCCTCGGCCTGTACGGCCGCCTCTTGCAACCAACGGCCGGCGTCCAGCATCATGGCTTCGGCCCCATTTGATCCTAACGCCTCTGCCGCTTTGACAATATCCGCGCGAATACGTTCGCCTGCCTGCATCAAGCGACGGCGCCCATCCAACAAAGCATCCTCACCAGGCTCTGGGGCCAGATCATTCAATTCTTCAACAGAATGTCGCAGATAATCCGCATCACGTTCAGCGGTTTCCAAGGCAGCATGATCGGCTTCTATCTGTTTTTCCAGTCCTGAAACACGTCGCCACGCCGCGCGGATTTTTGTTAAATCATGCCCTGCAAACATATCCAGCAACGCCCGATGACCTTTGGTATTCAGCAAGCCGCGATCATCATGTTGGCCGTGCAATTCGACCAAACAATCCGAAAGTTTGCGTAAAATTTCACCCGTACATCGCCGATCATTGACATAAGCGGTTTTGCGACCATCCGGCGTATTCGTACGCCGCAACAGCAATTCGTCTTCAATCGGCAACCCCACCTCTTGCAAAACAACTCGCGCGGGATGATCTGTCGTCAGTTCAAACCACGCGGATACCTCCCCCAAATCGGCACCTTGGCGCACCATGTCAGCGCGTCCACGCCAACCCAGAACAAAGCCAAGACTATCCAATAGAATTGATTTACCCGCACCTGTTTCACCCGTCAGCACATTCAGACCGGGCCGAAAATCCAGATCCAGATGATCGATAAGCAACATATTACGGATGTTCAGGCCACGCAGCATGGCACCCCCTTGATGCGTGGGATCAGAGCCATTCGCCTTTGATCGCCTGACGCCAGATACGGCGTAACCAGCGGGAACTTTTCTTGTTTTCCGCGTCTGTAGCAATACCTTGGCCCGTTAACAGGACATGGCTGTCTTTATACCAGTCGCTGCCCTGAAAATTATACCCAAGGATAGCACCGGCGGTTTGTGCATCTGCTTCAATCCCCAATGAAATGTAGGATTCAACCAGCCTGTGCAGTGCTTCGGGCGTATGGGTTGTTGTTTGAAAATCTTCCACGACAATACGGAATCGATTGATTGCCGCCGCATAATGGCCGCGTTTCAAATAATAACGCCCAATTTCCATCTCTTTACCTGCCAAATGATCAAGTGCCAGATCAAATTTCAACAAGGCTGAATTTGCATATTCACTGTCGGGATAGCGTTCAACCGTTGTACGCAAAGCTTGCAACGCTTGAAACGTGACCCCCTGGTCGCGACTGACATCGTCAATCTGATCATAAAAACTAAGTGCAATCAGATATTGTGCATATGGAGCATCATCATCGGCGGGGTAAAAATCCAGATAACGTTGCGCCGCTGCGCGGCTTTCTTCATATTCCTCTGCCTCATGGTGGGCAAAGGCCGACATGATGACCGAACGTTTTGCCCAATCAGAATAAGGATATAAACGCTCAACTTCAGAAAATCGTATTGCGGCTTTGCTGGCTTTGCGCTTACTTAAAAGCGCTTCGCCGGAATTAAAGATCGCTTCGGGGGATTTTCCTTCAAGCGAAACATCACTTTTTTCTTTCCCTTTGCCGGAACATCCGGCTACAGCCAAAGCCACAGCAACAACCAATAACAGTGACGATTTTTTAAGCAAGAAGATCATTCAATTTCACCCAAAGATATTGGAGCGAACATATAACACAGTTTGCATGCCTGCCAGTACATTCTCGAATTTATTTTGCTTGATGGAAATAAGTTTGAAAATTAGCAGTTTTATAAATAGCTTCAAAGGTTTGTTAAGCACTTAAACGTATATCTTCATCTTGGATATGCGCCCCCGGCAACATTTCCGTTTGCGCAGTATCACAAACAACCATTTCCCACGCATCGGGCGTTGAGAATAATTCACGAAGTAACATATTTGTTGCCCGGTGACCGGCACGAATGCCAACATATTTACCCAATATAGGCGCACCTGCCAAAGCGAGATCACCCAAAGCATCCAACATCTTGTGACGAACACATTCGTCGTCATGCCTAAACCCATCCGGATTCAGAACAAAGCCATCATCCACAACGATAGCATTATCTAAACCACCGCCCTGCGCCAGCCCTATAGATTGTAGCGCATCAACGTCTTTGCGCTGGCAAAATGTACGACAATCACTAAGCTCGCGCACAAATGCGCCATTCGCCATTTCCAGTGTTTTTTGTTGGCGCCCAATGGCTTGGTCAACAAAATCAATGGAAAAATCAATTTCCAACGTTTCTGCGGGCTTCAGCGTCGCGATGGTTTCATCAAACTGTATAGATATTTCTTTCAAAATACGGATTGCACGCACGGGGGCATCCTGATTTCGAACCCCAGCTTCCAAAATTTCCCGAACGAACGTACGCGAACTGCCATCCATTATCGGTACTTCCGGGCCGTTGATTTCAATCAATGCGTTTTGAATGCCGATACCGGCCAATGCCGCCATTAGATGCTCAACGGTTGAGACTTCTACGCCGTCTTCGTTGGCCAGTCTTGTACACATCTGTGTGTCATTTACCGAATCATAAAGTGCAGGGATCAAATTGTTACGGTCGGTTATATCCACACGCCGAAACCAGATACCGTATTCGGCAGAAGCCGGGTGTATGACCAAACGTGCAGGTTTTCCTGAATGGACGCCCTTGCCAATCATCGTAACTGTGTTTGCAATTGTTTTTTGCACAGGCCAATCCATATTTGTCTCGCTACACTCTATTAACAACTTAGGGCCAAATACCCAACTCACTCTTTATGTCTGATTGCAACAAAAAAACGCGGAACTGTGTCCGCGCTTTTTATTGTTGTTTTAGAGTGCTTTAATTGGCTTGTCTGCGCAAGAAGGCCGGAATTTCAATCCGCTCTTGATCTTCTGAGATTTCAGCTTCTTCGTAAACCTGATCATCTTCAACAGCCACAAGATTAGGTTGCTGCGCATAACCTCGATTCGATGCATTATGATTATCACTGTGACCGGTCATTTTCGAAATCAGGCTGTTCAGACCAAACCCACGCGCTTTTTCCACGCGTTCACTTGCTGCAACCGGTGTCGGGTTACTCGTCGCTTTTGATGCAGCGGCATGTAACCGCGCCATTGTTTCGGCACTGGGCTGGCCGGTGGGCCGAGACTGCGGCGCAACAAAGCTCGGACGTTCATCTTCCATTTGAAAGAAATCTTCTGTGGATTCATCTGCCCGTGCTACCGGTTGATATGCAGGTGGTGGCAAATCATCTGCCGTAGCCTGTTCAAATGCGGCATCATTAAATTGAGGCTCGGTATCGAACATTTCCAGATTGTCTGTGGTTAAATCCGCAACTGCCTGATCTTCCATTTCAGGCTCAGCCTCTTTTGCAACTTCGGCAGCTTTATGAAACGGCTTTTCCACCGGGTTTTCCAAAACAACCGTTTGTGCCAATGGCTCTTTCATAGAACGGCGCGGAACAGGAATATCACTGACATTCACAGCCGCATCAATACCGGTGGCCACAACGGACACACGCATTACGCCTTCCAATCCCGAATCAAGTGTTGAACCCACGATTATATTCGCATCTTCATCAACCTCTTCACGGATACGGTTGGCCGCTTCATCCATTTCAAACAATGTCAGGTCATGGCCGCCTGTGATATTAATCAGAACGCCATGCGCACCTTTCAAAGAAATCTCGTCCAGCAGCGGGTTTGCAATGGCTTTTTCCGCAGCTTGAATGGCACGATCTTCGCCTGTAGCTTCGCCCGTACCCATCATGGCCTTGCCCATTTCGTCCATAATGGCGCGAATGTCTGCAAAATCCAGATTGATAATTCCGGGGCGCACCATCAAATCAGTGACACCTTTAACACCTTGGTACAAAACATCATCAGCCATCTGAAACGCTTCTGTAAAGGTTGTTTTTTCATTGGCGATACGGAACAGGTTCTGGTTCGGGATCACGATCAATGTGTCCACAACTTTTTGCAGAGCCTCTACACCCTCTTCGGCCTGACGCATCCGCTTTGTGCCCTCAAACTGGAACGGTTTGGTCACGACGCCAACAGTCAACACACCCAATTCACGCGCAGCTTGTGCAATAATCGGCGCGGCTCCGGTTCCTGTACCACCACCCATACCGGCTGTGATAAAGCACATATGGCAGCCAACCAGTTGATCAACAATCGCTTCGATGCTTTCTTCGGCGGAAGCAGCCCCCACGGATGGTCGTGCACCTGCACCCAGCCCTTCGGTAACTTTCTCACCCATTTGAATTTTACTGGTCGCCTTAGCCGCTTGCAATGCTTGGGCATCCGTATTGGCCACAACAAAATCGACCCCTTCCAGGTTTTTCTCGATCATATTGTTTACAGCGTTTCCGCCCGCACCGCCGACGCCGAAGACTGTAATATGGGGTTTTAGGTCATCCATTTCTGGCATGCGTAAATTTAATGTCATAATATAGTCCGCCTGTGTTGTCTGCTCGGCCGGGTTTCCGGTCCATTTTTACTGATTCGTATCGTAACCTAGTGATTCTATCACGTCACGAAAAATCGTTAAAATACACACAAAACTTGGGGATTTAAGCACTATCCGGCCAAATTTGTGGTATCAGGCAGCATTTACCAGTTATCTTTGAACCAGCGCATCGCCTTTTTAAGCGGGCGCCCCCCCATCCGTTCAATCGGCAAATCAAAGTCCCAACATTCATCTTGCGGGTGTGCGGCATGCATTGCCAAGCCTATTGTCGAGGCAAAAGCAGGCCCGGTAGCCGCCTGCGGCAATCCTTGGACACGCATCGGGCGCCCAAGGCGTACATTCTGTCCCAGTATTTTACTTGCTAGCCCTTCCAGACCCGGCACCTGACTGGAACCACCGGTCAACACAATCCGTTGACTTGGCAAATGATCAAATCCGGATGCGTCCAGCCGCAAACGGGCCTCTTCCAATATCTCTTCCAGCCTTGGGCGCATCACCCCGATCAGCTCAGCACGGCTGATGCGGCGACGATCATGCTCAAAATCACCGGTATCTCCACCCACTTCGATCATTTCGCGATCATCTATCGATGTCGCAATGACCCCGCCATGCAGCGTCTTGATCCGCTCGGCGGCAGGATGAGACATTTGTAGGCCCTTTGAGATATCCGACGTCACCAAATCACCGCCCATACGCACGCTATCGCCGTAAATCATGTGCTTTTTCAAAAACACTGAAATACTTGTAGTGCCACCACCAATATCAATGCATGCCGCCCCTAGTTCCTGCTCGTCTTCGACAAGGGCGGACACCGCACTTGTGTAAGCAGCCGAAGCCACGCCGGCCAGCTCCATATCGCAACGTTTCACGCATTTCAAAAGGTTTTCAATGGCTTGCGTATTGACCGTTAGCAGATGCATATCCACAGCCAAGCGACTACCGATCTGCCCGCGCGGATCGGTTAAACCACTGCGATGATCTAGTGTAAAATTGACGGGCATCGCATGTACTGTTTCACGACCGGCACCATAATCGGGCATATCGCAGCCAGCCAAAACCCGGCCAATATCCTGATCTGTAACCGTACCGCTATCCAGCTCAATCTCACCTGCCACCCCGTATGACCTTGGCTCTGCTCCGGCAAGACAGGCAATCACATGGTCTACACGTACATTGGCCATTTTTTGGGCACCTTGCACCACTGTGCGAATAGCCCGTTCAGTTTCTTCCATCGCAGTAATTTCACCGAACCGCACACCGCGCGATCGCGTGGTTGCCACGCCGATAACCCGAAAAGAGCCGTGGTTGGCTGTTGCCCCCATGCCCAAACGCGGTGCCCCATCGGTTCGAGCGTCAAACTGCAAGACCATACAAGCCATCTTTGTTGTACCAACGTCCAGCACGGCCACTAAGCCGCGCTGCAAAGCATTTTGACGTTTTTGGCGCATTGCGCGCTGTGTATCGTACAAATATGACATTTATTAATTATCCTCTTCCGTCGCGATCAAACGCAACTGCTTCAATCCATCCAATGCAGGTGCCGTAAGCCGTAATATCGGTTTCCGACCATCCCTAATGTCCACCGCGACAATATCGCGATTCAAAATATCCTGCGCCCTGTGCAATGCCAGAACACGTCCCAACGCAGCTATTGGCTGATCTTCGGGTAGTCGTATAACCTGGTTGCGATCCAAAACCACGTCCCAGCGTCGTTCGCCGACACGCATCAGGCCGCGCACACGCCCTGCAATGGGCGACAGTTTCCTGAAAATCTCCAAGGCTTGCGGTATATTGCCCTCAACGCCCGGGCCCGCAGTCAAGGGTAAGTCAGCGCGATCCAAACGGGATATAAGACGTCCGGACTTTTGCCCGTTCGCATCCAACAAAATCAAACCCTCTTTCCCACGCCAAACCAATGCTGGCACTCTTTCAACGACCCCGACTTCCAAAACACCCTTGGCACCAACCAGAATTGATGCTGTTTCAACCGCCTCGATACTTTCCACCGCCGATTTCAAAGCTTCCAAATCCAAATGAAAAGAGCTTACGGGGAAATCGACAACCAAAGCGTCCCGCACCAGTTTATCGACAGAATCCGACGTCCCTTGGATACGCATCTGTTTCACCATAAACTCGGGGCGTAGTTCCACGGCAGCGCGCGCTTCATCAAAATAGGTCACGATTTTCTGTTGTACCGCAGGGTCCCGCAACCATGCCAAAAGTGCAACCAGAACAAATAACACCGGCAGACCTGTACGGATCAAGGCGCGATAAACCGGCGTCAGCCACAAACGTTGCAACTTATACTTGACCCGGCTGGGTGCCGGATCAAACGTAGCCGGCGTATTTATCTGTTGCATGACGCATCCTCCACCATCCA
>Ga0316189_10007227_pt1 | contig 10522 bp, 12 predicted proteins | sample LowCovwburrow_MG_FD_204930 | JGI IMG/M metagenome (GOLD analysis project Ga0316189, IMG submission 204930) | Coastal sediment microbial communities from Maine, United States - Lowes Cove worm burrow | ecosystem: Environmental > Aquatic > Marine > Coastal > Sediment | place: USA: Maine... | reverse complement strand
GGCACCCAGCACCTCTGCCCACCCCAGGGCAATGGCCAGAAATATTGTGTTGCGCGCTGGCACATAGGTAATGGGGACACCCTCGGAGGCCTCTTCGGGGACATCAATTTTCAGGTCTGTCAGGGCGGAGCCACCAATGCTGTCCAGGTTAAGATTGACCACTTTGTGCTCCACATCACCCAGAGCCCGCGATACACATTCCGCAGCGTGCAGCTCCGCGCGATTGCGCTGACCATAGTCAAAACTCAAGGTGTAACAGTCAAAACTCTGGGATTGGGCCATAGCCAACACAGTGGTGGAATCCAAACCACCAGAGACCAAAATTACCGCCTTTTTGTTATCTACTGTGTGTTCGTTCATCGCCCCGGCCCATCGTCCCACAGGATTTTGTGCAGTTGCAATTGCATGCGCACCGGCAGGTGGTCATCTAGAATCCACTTGGCGAGCTGTGCAGCGGGCAGGTCATCAAAACTGGGAGAGAATAATAAGTCTGATACCCGCCCCGGCAATTGCAGCTCCTCCAGCTTAAACCGCGACCACTCGTAATCCTCACGGTCACAAATCACGAATTTGACCTGATCACCGGGTTTCAAGTACTCAATATTGCCGTAATCATTGCGATGGGCCTCGCCAGATGCCGGGGTTTTCAAGTCCAGCACAGTGACCACCCGCTGGTCCACCGCTGAGATGTCCAGGGCACCAGAAGTCTCTAACGATACCTCATAACCATCATCACACAGGGCAGTAAGCAAAGGCAGGCAGTTTGGCTGGGCCAGTGGTTCACCGCCAGTGATGGTCACATAGTGGGTGCGGTGACGGCGCACCTGTTCGCGAATGTCGCTTATCGGATATAGCTCCCCCCCGCTGAACGCATATTCGGTATCACAGTAACGACAGCGTAGGGGACAGCCAGTGAGGCGCACAAACACGGTGGGCAAACCCACAGTTCTCGCCTCACCTTGCAAGGAGTAGAAGATCTCTGAAATACGAAGGGTGGTGTCACCCGATTGGATAATTTCCGGCACAAGCGTGTCCCGCTAGGCGGGTTCAGTAGTTTTCGTCAATGAAATCTTTGGCCAGCTGAACGGCCGAGCTGTTACTGCTGCCAAAGTCCCGAATCAGACGATCGAGGTAAGTCTTGCCCCGCGCCGGGTTACCCTTCAGAAAATGTACTTTTCCCAGCTTAAACAAAGCGTCCGGAACTTTGGGATTATTGGGGTACTGATCCAACAGCAATGTAAAAGCCTGGCGGGAAGCCTCCAGATCCTGGGGCTCGGTCACCAGATATAACTCTCCCAACCAATAGTGGGCATTGGGTGCAAACCGGCCATCGGGAAAATCCCGTAGAAAGCGGCTGAAAGCTTCCACTGCTTCTTGAAAACGCTGATCACGCACCTGGGCATACGCCGCACGATACTGCTGGGACTCCCCCGGCAACTCCGCATTACTTTGACGGCCAGTGCCCACGGCCCCCGCTGTTGTGGTGCCCGCATTGGCCCCCGTGTGGGTGCCGGTAGTGCTATTACCGGCATTAGAATTACCTACCTGCCCCTGGTTGGCGGCACTCAACCGCCTATCCAGGTCGATATAGCGCTCCAAACTCTGGTCTTTGAGGCGCCGAACCTCGTAGGATAGCTCTTCCACCCGGCCGTTGAGCATCATCACTTCCTGCTGTAGCTGTTGCATCTGGTAAAGCAAAGTGCCCAAGCTCTGGGAAGTGGCAGGTTTGGTGACAGCTGGCTGGGCAGCGGTATTGACAGGGTTAACAGCAGCCCTACGCTCAGCCTCAACGTCAATATAATCCTGAGCGTTGACAGCCGCAGCGACAATAACCAATAAAGGACCGACAAGACCTGCCAGCCCCTTTGTTGTGGGAAAAGTTCTACCGCCTTGCATGAGTTACTCTGATGCTTACTTCAGCTCCACTCGACGGTTTTGTGACCAATTGGCTTCTCCTGAACCATAAGCAGCAGGCTTTTCTTCACCATAGCTGACGGTTTCAACGCGGTAGCTTGCGATGCCGTTTAAGCTAAGGTAGTCACGCACTGCATTGGCACGACGTTCACCCAGGGCAATATTATACTCCCGGGTACCACGCTCATCGGTATGGCCCTCCAAACGCACACTCTGGCTGTTCTCTTTGAGCAGGGCGATATGGGCATCCAGCGCTTCTTGTGCCTCCGGTTTCAACGCCGAGCTGTCGAAATCGAAGTAAAACACACTGCCAGCGGCCACAACCGCATCTTCCAGGCGTTGAATTTGAGCCGCTGCAGCTTGAACTTCGGCTTGTTGCTCTGCTTCTTGGGCTTGCCGTTGTTCCTCGGCAGCTTGAGCCTGAGCTGCTGCTTCAGCTGCAGCCGCCTCCTGTTCCTTGGTATCAGTGCCTGAACAGGCCACCAGGAACGCTGCAGTAAACAGCAGAGTTAGTGCCTTGCCGGCGACAGGTAGATGTTTCATATTGCCTTTCCTCTTTTGCCTTTCCCCTAGGGTCAGGATTGCTAAGTGATCTCGTGCAGCCTCTACGGCTACTCAGTCTCAACGATTACTCATATACGGTGACCAGGCCGGCTCCCTCACCTCACCCTCTCGGGCTGGCAGCCTGAACTTAACACCACCATCCACCGACACAGCGGCCAGTATACCGCGCTCAGCGAACTTGGTTGCGTACAATATCATAGACCCATTGGGTGCGATACTGGGAGATTCATCCAATTCAGTGGAAGTGAGGATCTGAGTACGATTTGTGACCAAATCCATCAATGCAATATGAAATTTCCCCCCTTGCTGCTGCACCATCACCACATTGCGGCCATCCTGGGCGACCCTGGCACGTGCATTATAGACTCCCTCAAAGGTCATACGCTCCGTCAGTCCGGTGGCCATATGATACCGGTATATCTGTGGCCGCCCACCCCGATCAGAGGTGAATAGCAGCGATTTACCGTCGGGCATCCAGGTAGGCTCGGTATCAATGGCGTAATGGTGGGTGATACGGGTCAGTTTTTTGGTCGTTAGCTCCATCAGGTAAAGGTCGGGACTACCGTCTTTAGATAACACCATGGCCATATATTTACCGTCGGGGGACCAGGCCGGCGAACTGTTAATGCCGGGAAAGTTTGTTAGTTGTTCACGCTCGCCAGTGGACAAGTTCTGTCGATATATAGCCGGCCTGGTAGTTTCAAAAGAGACATAGGCAATTTCGCTGCCGTCCGGTGACCAGGCGGGGGCCAATACCGGTTCCCGAGAATCCAGCAACACGATAGGCCGCGCACCGTCAGAGTCAGCAAGGGTCAGACGATAATAATCCCGATCCCCTCGAATCTGGCTAACGGAGACGTACAGCAGCCGGGTGGCAAAGGCTCCGCGAATACCGGTGATTTTCTCATACACCACGTCGCTAACCTGGTGCGCCAACATGCGCGCCTCATTGACACTACCTTCGGAGACGGCAGAGAACACACTGGCCTCTCGCACCACGTCAAATAGCTGGTATTCAATGCGCATATCGCCTTCGGTACGGGTGCCGGTCATAGAGACGCGCCCGATCAGCAGATACTCAGCGTCAATGGCACGCCAGTCTCGGTAGTAAACCTGGGTTGGGCTGCTTGGGCGACCCAACATATCGGTGCGAGCTACCGGGTCAAACAACCCACTGCGCTGAAGATCGCTGTGGACAATACCGGCAATATCTTCAGGCGCGGTGCCCGGAGCCTGCCAAGCAAATGGTACAACCGCAATGGCGGTGGGGTTATCAACACCCTGGGTGATTTCAATCACCAGTTCAGCGTGCGCACACAGGCTGCTAATCGCTACTAGCAGGCAGCAAAGATTTTTACTCAGGGTTTTCATCAGTACCGTAGATCCTCAGGTTTAAACAACAGGCGCAGGCGCCTAAAATCACGCTCAAATACTCTGGCAGGCAGGCTGGAGAGCTCCGGAAAACGCTCAGCTTTGTTCACTGCATTCACAGCCGAGCGGTCAAAAGCGGAATCACCGCTGCTTTTTAAAATGCTAACACTAACCACCTCACCGGTGGGCACCAGTTGTAGTGCAAGCAGCACTTCCATGCCATTTCGAGCCGACGGCGGCCTGCTCCAATAACGGGTCACCGTTTGCTGAATCAGTGCTTGAAAACTCACCGACATCTGGTCAGCGGTGGCCGCCTGCAGCACCTGCTCTTCCGACTCAACCGCGCGCGCCAGGTCTGCCCGTGCTATCGCTGCCAGCTCTTCTGCACTCAGACGAGGCTCCTGGGCTTTTGGCACTGGTTCGGCTTTTGTCACCTCGCTTTTGACTGACTTCGGCGCTGGTTTAGGCTTGGCCATCTGCCGGGGTTGTGCTTTTTTCACGCTTTTCTGTGGTACCGGCTTGGCCCTTTTTTGGGATTTGGGTTTCGTCTGTGGCTTTTGCTTTGGTTTCAGCGAACTGGCGTCAACTAATCTCGCGTCAATGGCTTTGAACAGTTGCCGCGGTTTGACAGAGACCTGCCGTTGATCCACCCATTTTGCGGTAAGCAAAGCGACTATAACAATGTGCAACACCACTGTCGCCACCAGGGGCCTGATGACAATACCAGTGGGCTCGTGGGGAGAATACAGCGGATATTCCATCAGGGATTTTCGGTAACCAGACCAACACTGGGAGCGCCGGCCTCCTGCAAGGCGGCCATCAAGGTGACTACCTCGCCGTAGGGCACCGCACGATCCCCCCACACCAATACAGGCTTTTTGGGGTTGCGCCGCAGCACCACCGACACCCGCTGTTTTATGGTAGCCAGCGACAAAGCCTGCTTCTCATTGGCTCCCAGATTGAGAAATAACTCACCCCCAGGCTTCACCGAAACAATCAGCGGTTCGCTATCTTGATTTTCCACTGGCTCGGTAGCGGCTTGTGGCAATTCAACTTTCACACCCTGCATTAACATCGGTGCAGTGACCATAAAGATGATCAACAGCACCAACATCACATCGATATAAGGCACCACGTTGATTTCCGCCATCGGTTTTCGCTTGGCCCGGCGTCCGGTCATGGTTCAACTGGCCCCCTGAGACCGGTTGCGAGATCTTGCAGTTAATGCCTGCCGGTACAAAATGCTCGAAAACTCGTCCACAAAAGTATCGTAGCGTTTACCAAACACATCTACTTTGCTGGCAAAGCGGTTATAGGCCAATACCGCTGGAATAGCTGCAAACAAACCCATTGCCGTTGCTATCAGGGCCTCGGAAATACCCGGTGCCACCGTGGCCAAAGTAGCCTGAGTAGCGTTTGCCAAGCCCCGGAAACTACCCATGATGCCCCACACCGTCCCAAACAGACCAATATAGGGACTGGTCGAGCCCACCGATGCCAAAAACGCCAGATGACGCTCAAGGCTTTCTTCCTCCCGCAGCATCGCCACGCGCATGGCGCGCCTGGCACCTTCAATCACGGCTTCTGCGTCCATGTCGCGCTGCTGAGACAGACGCGAAAATTCCTTAAAACCGGCTCTGAATATACTCTCCATGCCACTGAAGCTACCACCATCTGCGGCCCGCTCGTTGCCCTCCCGGTATAATTGCGCCAGATCCACTCCCGACCAGAACACATCCTCAAATTCAAGCAAGTCGTTGTGGGCATTGCGAAAGTAGATAACCCGATTAACAATCATATACCAGGAGGTCATGGAAGCTAGCAGCAGCATGGCCATCACCAGCTGTACCGTAATGCTGGCTTCCAGCACCAGATCAATAAGACTTAATTGTTGTTCCACTGCTTCCCCTATCTTGCTGTTTCACCGCGCAGTGTTGCTATCATATCTCGCGGCAGTCGTTTTGGTTTCATGTTATCCCGATCCACACAGACAATCTTTATCCGGCCCCGGGACAAAAGGTTATCGTCTCGGCTAACGGTCTGTTCCAGTACCATGTAAGCGGCCCCCAGTTCCACAATGTCGGCACTTGCGTGCACGGTATCATCCAGGCGTGCCGGAGCCAGGTATTCAATCTGCGCCTCGCGCACCACAAACATCAGCGATTGATTAAAGATGAAATCCTTGTCATATCCCAAAGTGCGCATCATCTCAGTGCGTGCTCTTTCCATATATTTCATATAGTTGACGTAGTAAACAATTCCCCCGGCATCAGTATCCTCGATGTAGACCCGTATCGGCAGGGAAAATTCCTCAATGCTCACCCGGCACCCTCTCCCTCTACATTCAGGGGAAGGTCGCCACCGCGAGCCACCCAGGGAAGGCCAAAGTGCTCGTAGGCATTGCGCGTCGCCATTCGCCCGCGAGGGGTACGTATCATAAAACCCTGTTGGATCAGAAACGGCTCCAACACATCTTCAATAGTGCCACGTTCCTCGGAGATGGAAGCTGCCAAACTATCCACCCCTACCGGGCCACCATCAAATTTCTCAATCATAGCTAACAGCAGACGTCTGTCGAGGTGGTCAAAACCCCGCTGATCAACACTCAGCATATCCAGCGCCCGGTCAGCGATGTCGGAGGAAATCCTACCATCTGCCTTTACTTGCGCGTAATCACGCACCCGCCGCAGCAGGCGATTGGCTATGCGTGGGGTACCTCGCGCCCGACGTGCAATCTCGGCTGCACCGGCGCTATCAATGGGAATATCCAAAATACTTCCCGAGCGCCGCACAATATGGGCCAGGTCTTCCACCCCATAAAATTCCAGACGCTGCACAATACCAAATCGATCGCGTAGCGGTGAGGTCAACAAACCCGCCCTGGTCGTAGCCCCAACCAGCGTGAACGGGGGTAAATCAAGCTTGATAGAACGCGCCGCGGGCCCCTCGCCAATCATGATATCGAGCTGGCAATCCTCCATCGCCGGGTAGAGGATCTCTTCTATGTAGGGACTTAGGCGGTGGATCTCATCGATAAACAGTACATCACCGGGTTCCAGATTGGTCATTAATGCGGCTATATCACCCGCTTTTTCCAGCACCGGCCCCGATGTGGCCTTCAGCGATACACCCATTTCATGGGCAATAATAGAGGCCAAGGTGGTTTTACCGAGCCCTGGCGGGCCAAAAATCAGAGTGTGATCCAGCGGCTCACTTCTGGCCCGTGCAGCCTCGATAAATATGGACATTTGTTCGCACACCACGGGCTGACCAATGTATTCATCTAGCGATCGGGGCCGAATTGCTCGGTCCAGAGTGTCCTCCTGTTTATCCTGCTCAGCAGGAGCCACCAGCCGATCGGTTTCAATCACTTATGTTCACCATCTGTATGTTCATGCACTTACCATCGACTTCAGAGCCCGACGTATCAGCTCCTCACTACTCTCAACCTCGTCACCATTGACCGCTGACACGGCCCTTGCCGCCTCCTGGGGTTTATAGCCCAGCGCAATCAGCGCCCCTTCAGCGTCAGCCACGCGGTCTCGAGCACGCCCCGCATCGGCACTACCCGACAACACAGCCGGCGTCGCTGAGCCTGAGGTCCAGTCGGCCACCTTGTCGCGCATTTCCACCAATAGGCGTTCAGCGGTTTTGCGCCCAACTCCAGGCAGAGCCACCAGGGTTTTCAAGTCATTGTTATCGACGCAGCGGCCAAACTGTCCGCCATCCATGCCCGAGAGAATGGTAAGCGCCAACTTTGGGCCCACCCCATTGACCTTAATCAGCTGGCGAAACAGGCGCCGGTCGCTTTCTTCAAAAAAGCCATACAGTAGTTGCGCATCATCGCGCACCACAAAGTGGGTAGAGAGTGTGACCTGTTGGCCAACCTCCGGTAATTGAAACAAGGTTGTCATGGGCACCTGCAACTCATAACCAACACCACCCACATCCACCAATATATCGGATGCCTGCTTGTGAAGGAGCGTACCACTAATTCTACCTATCATTTAACGGGGCCGTCTGTGTTGTTGTGGGTTATCGAAGACGTCGCCGCCTAACCGAGCGAGCGCCAGCCATATTGACCAGACTCTGTCGTGTATGAGCATGGCACAGCGCTGCCGCCAGCGCATCAGCGGCATCTTCCGCCGGTTCCGCGGGCAACTTTAACAATACCTTGACCATATGTTGAACCTGCTTTTTGTCGGCCGCGCCAGTACCAACCACCGACTGTTTTATCTGCCGCGCGGAGTACTCCGCAACCGGCATGTCGCGGCTGGCGCAAGCCACAATGGCCGCACCCCGCGCCTGTCCCAGCTTCAAAGCAGAGTCAGCGCTGCGCGCCATGAACACCTGCTCTATCGCCAGCTCCTGGGGACAGTGTAGGTCTATTAGCTCGCTGACACCGTCATAAATGACACGTAAACGTTCCGGCAATGCCGTGTTGGGCAGCTTAATCACGCCACTGGTAATGTAATCGCTACGACCGGACACATAATTGATTATGCCGAAACCTGTTTTGCGCGAACCCGGGTCGATCCCCAGTATGAGCGACATAAATGAATCCGTCAGTTACCCCAGCTACCATTATGAACGCTAGTGCGGCGCATCACAATTGATCGCATCATTGAGCTGGCAATCGCCGGGCTTTGGTTGCAGACCAGCTGAACACCCCTTTGTTAGAGCTTGTCGAGAATCTCAGCGGGAATGTCGGCATTGGTATAGACATTTTGCACGTCATCCAACTCTTCCAGCGCATCAATCAGACCCAGTACAGTTTGCGCTCCACCGGTATCCAGCTCCACCGAGGTTGTTGCAAGCATCGTCACTTCGCCATCCTCAGCAACCAGGCCAGCTGTCTCCAGCGACTCCTTAACCCCCAAGAAGTCCTCCCACGGTGTGGTCACATCAATTGAACCATCGTCATGGCTCTCGATGTCTTCGGCGCCAGCTTCCAGCGCCATATCCATGAGCTGCTCCTCGTCGGTACCAGGCGCAAACGCAAGCTGGCCCTTGCGCTCAAACAGATAGGCCACTGAACCGTCAGTGCCAAGATTACCACCGCGCTTGGAAAAGGCATGGCGCACCTCCGCCACGGTGCGGTTGCGATTATCCGTCATCACCTCCACCAGCACCGCCACACCGCCAGGTGCATACCCTTCATAGGTAAGCTCCTCCATATCGTCAGCATCATTGGTGCCGGCGCCCCGTGCAATGGCCCGATCAATGGTGTCGCGCGTCATATTGGAACCCAGCGCCTTGTCAACAGCGGCGCGCAGACGGGGGTTATCAGCGGGCTCCGGCCCACCCTGTTTGGCCGCCACCACCAGCTCGCGGATCAACTTGGTAAACGCTTTGCCACGCTTTGCATCCTGGGCCGCCTTGCGATGCTTGATATTGGCCCATTTACTATGACCTGCCATGGCTACTCTCCCTTGACTATAGCTGTACTAATTTCCCGGTTCTTTACTAATCGCCGCTGTGGCTTCAGGCTGCCGGGTGCGGATATTAAGCTCGCGCAGCTGGCGAGCATCAACATCCGAGGGAGCATTGGTCATCACACAAGCGGCAGTCTGGGTTTTCGGGAAAGCAATGACATCTCGAATTGACTGTGCACCCGTCATCAACATGACCAGGCGGTCCAGGCCAAACGCCAGCCCGCCGTGTGGTGGAGCACCGTATTGCAGGGCATCCAGTAGAAAACCAAATTTCTCCGTTGCCTCTTCGCTGGCAATACCCAAAATACCAAATACCGCCTGTTGCAATTCACGCTTGTGGATACGTATGGAGCCACCACCCAATTCAGTGCCGTTCAGCACCATGTCATAAGCCCGGGAAAGCGCTGCGCCCGGATCCGCAATCAGCACGTCAGCATCGCAAGAAGGTGCGGTAAACGGATGATGTAGTGCATTCCAGCTGCCATCATCATTCGCTTCAAACATGGGGAAGTCCACCACCCACAGGGGCGCCCAGCCCTCTTCAACCCGCTCCAGATCATGACCTAATTTTACTCGCAGCGCACCCAGCGCTTCGTTGACAATGCGCTGCTTATCAGCACCAAAGAAAATAATGTCACCATCAGCAGCAGACACACGCTGCATCAGCTGCATGACAATGTCATCAGGCATAAATTTGATGATTGGCGACTGCAGACCCTCAATACCCGCTGCAAGGTCATTGACCTTTATCCAGGCCAAACCACGGGCTCCAAAAATGGACACATAGCGAGTGTAATCATCAATTTGCTTACGACTGATACTGGCACCGCCAGGCACCTTAAGCGCGGCCACTCGACCGTGTTCGTCATTAGCCGGGCCATTAAACACTTTAAATTCCACCTGGGCCATCAGATCATCAACACTGACCAGTTCCAGTGCGATGCGCAGGTCCGGTTTATCTGAGCCAAAGCGCTCCATTGCTTCTGCGTAGGTCATATGGGGGAATGCTGGCAAGTCAACATCCAGCACCTGCTTAAACACCTGCTGTACCATTCTTTGCGTAATATCCATGATTGCCGCTTCATCCAGAAAGGCAGTTTCGATATCAATCTGGGTAAATTCAGGCTGTCGATCGGCTCGCAGGTCCTCGTCACGAAAACATTTGGCAATCTGATAATAACGCTCAAATCCGGACACCATCAGCAATTGCTTAAACAACTGTGGGGACTGTGGCAGCG
>Ga0316189_10007226_pt1 | contig 10522 bp, 11 predicted proteins | sample LowCovwburrow_MG_FD_204930 | JGI IMG/M metagenome (GOLD analysis project Ga0316189, IMG submission 204930) | Coastal sediment microbial communities from Maine, United States - Lowes Cove worm burrow | ecosystem: Environmental > Aquatic > Marine > Coastal > Sediment | place: USA: Maine... | reverse complement strand
GGGCGAAAATGGGCAGGCCTGAACTCAGGCGTGACATGAGCAATGGTGTGGTGCCAGACTCGGTAAGACAGGCGATCCCGCGCACATTGCCGTAGTGGTTGGCCGCGTAGATTGCCGACATGGCAATCGTCTCCTGGGCATCGGAAAACTGGCGGTCCAGGCGATAACGCGAAGTTCGGGTCACGGCCTGGCGCTCGGCGCCCAGGGCGGCGTCGGCCATGGCGGCAACGACCTCAATCGGGTACTTACCTATCGCGGTTTCCGCCGAGAGCATGACCGCGTCGGTGCCATCAAGCACGGCATTTGCAACGTCAAAGACTTCCGCCCGGGTGGGCATCGAGCTGTTGATCATGGATTCCATCATCTGGGTCGCGGTGATGACCACTCGATCCATTTTTCGGGCCTTTGAGATCAGTTCTTTCTGGATGCCGATCAGCTGCGCATCACCGACCTCTACTCCCAGGTCACCACGCGCGACCATCACCCCGGCAGCGGCGTTAATGATGCTGTTGAGTATGGTGTCGTCAGCCACCACCTCGGCCCGCTCTATTTTGGCAATAATTGCGGGCGCCAGCCCGTGTTCAGCGAGCAGTTCCCGGGTCTGCAAAATATCCTCCGCACTGGAGACAAAAGACACGGCGACAAAATCGGGGTCGATATCGGCCAGGCTGTCGATATCGGTAAGATCCTTGGCGGTCAGGGCCGGGGCTGCCAAACCCCCTCCCAGGCGATTGATGCCCTTGCGGGATCCGAGCTTACCGCCTATCAGAACCGTGCAATCGACGGCCGCAGTGTCGACATCGTCCACCCGCAGGCGGATGCGACCATCGTCCAGCAGCAGGGTGTCGCCCCGGTAAACGCTGCTGCACAGTGCGGGGTAGTCGAGACCGACGCCCCTGGCATCGCCCTCACCATCGCCTATTGCGAGGTCCAGGCGAAACCGGTCGCCGTTACCGAGCTCGACCGCGTCATTACGAAAGCTGCTGATCCTGATCTTTGGTCCCTGCAGATCGGCGAGAATGCCTACATACCTGTCGGCGATGGACGCCTGCTTACGAATGCGTGCGGCCACTCTGGCGTGCTGTTCGGCGGTGCCGTGGCTGAAATTCAGACGAAACACATTGACGCCGGCTGCGATTAACCGGGCGATCATGTCGGAAGATTCGCTGGCCGGCCCGATGGTGGCCACTATCTTGGTGCGTCTGATTACTTTTGGGGTCACTGCAGTTCCCGTGTCTGGTCAAAACGTATCATAACCCTATCCCTCACCACTTCCATCATCCGTCTGCCCATAGAGTGCCGCGCGGCCGTGGCGAATCTCCAGTGCCTGGCGCGCTGCCCGGCTTAACTTGCGAACAACCAGTGCGTAGGAATTGTCTATCATTCGCTCTATCTCACCGCCAGGGATGCTGCCATCCAGGACTATGGTGTTCCAGTGGCGCTTGTTCATGTGGTAGCCCGGCGTGACGGCTGGGAATATGTCCCGCAGGATCAGCGCTTCGTGCGGGTCGCACTTCAGGTTCATGCTGGCGACACCGCCGCGCTCTCCCAGGGTGGCAAACATCCGTTTGCCAATCTTCATAACCGCCAGGTCCGGAAAAAACGGGAAGTCTTCATAAGATTCGGGCTTGCTGAGCAAGTAAAGCCTGGTCTGGTCATGATTCACGAGACCGGCGCCCGCAGGTAGTTGTAAACCAGGTCTGGAAAGTCCGTAAAAACCCCGTCTACGCCGGCATGCTCAAAGAAAATCCCAAGCAGCTCGTCAAAACTTTTAACACCTGCCGGCAGTTCGTCGCAACGAAATGTGTAGGGGTGCACCAGCAAGCCCAGTTTATGGGCCATGGTAACGAGGTCGCTCAGCAGGGGTTCTCCCCCGGGGCTTTTGCCAAGATAGATCTGGTTTATCCACGGTCCAATGCCATCTGCATAGGCGGCTATCTCTGCCAGGCCATCCGCCGTGCGCAGGTAATCGTAGTCGGAATTGCTGTCCTCGCCCCAACTGTTCTCGCCTATCAGTTGTATCAGCGGCAGGGACGTCCCGATGTCATGGCGCAAACGTTTCAGTGTTTGCCCATCAAAACACTGCAGGAAAACCTGTTCCGGTTTCTCTGCATACCCTTTTTCGGCCAGCACGCGCATTACACTAGTTGCAATGTCCAGGTCTCTGCTGAGGTGAAGCCTGGGGCCTTTCAATTCGACATACAGGCCGGTTGTTCGACCGCGGCTGCGATCCAGGCCCGCAATCAGATCGATTTCCTCGGCCAGGGTAGGTATCCCGAACAGGCCTGGCAGAAGAGGAAACCGTTCGGGGTAAACTGCAATTTCGTTGCCCCGGGCATCGTGGTGGCTGCGTTCATGTACCTTGAGCTGGCGCAATTCCTCCAGCAGGAAGTCCATGGCGTAGAAGCGGCCATCCTCCGCCGCCCTGTCGGGAAAGCGCCGGGCTACATCGGTAGTACTTTCAAGGTAAACATCATGCAGGACAACGGGGACACCGTCCCGGCTTAAAACGACGTCCTGCTCTATGTAGTCCGCTCCCATGGCATGCGCCATGGCCTTGGCTGCCAGTGTGTGTTCTGGCAGGTAGCCGCTGGCGCCGCGATGGGCGATGACGATGGGTAGGGTAGTCTCAGCCGGGGTCATAGGGGCAAATACCACTGCTGAAAAAAGGGCGGGATACAGGCTCCGCGCCCTTTCAGATCAGCAGCTTGCCAGATCGTGCACTAGGGTAGGGCGGCAACCCAGGAGCTGTCTTCGAACCACTTCTTGCGAATCTGGCTCAGGACGCCGGTTTTCTCGTAGGCCCGCAGGAAGTTATCCACCAGATTGAAAAACTGTGGATCGTCCTTGCTGACGGCGATGCCGATCGGCTCTACCGTCAGCGGGTTCTCCAGGGTGGTGAGTCCTGCTTCGGGAAAGCGCGCCACTGAAAGCACACAGACCGGCATATCTGCGACCATGGCATCGGCCTTGCCGTCTATCAGCATTGCGACGCCCTCGTCGTAGCTGGATATTTCGATCAATTGCGCATCGGGTGCAACGCCTCTTACAAAGGAGGCACTGGTGGAATTACTGAGCGCCAACAGCTTGAGCTCTTTGCGGTTGAAGTCGTTGCCCTCCTGTATTTTGGCCAGAACCGAGTTCTTGGTAAGGATTGACTTGCCGGACATCATGTAAGGGCCAACAAATGAAACCATCTCGGTTCGCCCAGGCGTGATTGCCAGTCCTGAAAGCACCATATCTATCTTGTCTTTTTCCAGTGCCCCCATCAGCTCGCCAAATGGCATGGGAATGATTTCCAGTTTGACCTTCATGGCATCCGCCAGTGCTTTTGCCAGATCCACATCGAACCCCATCATGCCACCTTCCCGGTTGGTCATGGTCATCGGCGGCTGGTTGCCTGACATGCCGACCTTGAGTACCTTGAAGTCCACGACTCTTTGCAGGGTGTCGCCCGCCAGTGCATTGAGGGGCAACGCTACGGCTATGGCCAGCAGGCCTCCGAGCAAAAGACGTTGAAGTGATCTGAACATGGGTAAATCTCCTTTACTGGTTTACTTATTACCGCGGTTATTCGCGTTATGCTGGTGCAGCTCCGCCGCGGCAAGAATACGGTAGTGCGACAGTGTAAGGGTGTAGCGGGGATAAGCCAAAAGCTTTTGTAGTTCAGGGTCCGGAGCGGACCGGGGAGAGGGCATTGAAGGAGGCATTGGGGCGTAATTTGGAGGGGGAAATGGAGGGGGAAATGGAGAGGACAGTAGTCAGGGCATTTGATCGGATTGTTATAGCGGTGCCGGAGTTGACCGGATCTACGGCGCAGTACCACCAGTTGCTCGGGCTGGACCCTTATGCGCCACCGGGGGACCCCTCGCAACGCGCCTGGTTCGTATTACCCAACACGGTGATAGAGCTGGTGGAGACAGGCACAGAGGTCGCGCACATCCTGGGCATTGTTTTCGCCAGCGATGACGCGGGTGTCGGGGATGCCATGCTTGAAAACACGCGCGACCTTGACCTTCGCCGGTGTGACGGCAGCCGCACCGAGGCGGTGCGCAGTGAGCGCGAGGCAGTCGGGGTCGGCGACTTTCGCGTTGACCACCTGGTTTTGCGCACCGCAGATGCCGATGAATGTATCGATCTTTTCGAAAAGCAGCTTGGCCTGCGACTGGCGCTGGACCAAACAGTGCCGGAGTGGGGCGGGCGAATGCTGTTTTTTCGCACCGGCAAACTTACCCTGGAAATCATTGAGCCGAACGAGAACAGGGATGCTGTGGACAACTTCTGGGGCATCGCCTACCAGTGCAGTGACCTGGGTGAGGTTGCGCGCCGGCTGGCGGGTCTGGGCATCACCGTGTCTGAGGTGCGCAAGGGGCGGAAACCCGGCAGCCTGGTGGCAACCGTCAAAAGCCACTGCCTGGGTATACCTACCCTGCTGCTGCAGCCCGCTTAGGGTGAGTGCTTACAGTACGCAGTGTTTGGCGTACGTCGCGGCTTCCTCGGCCGACCACTCCCCTTTGGGCGTTTCAGCCAGGTCCTCACACCAACTCTCGGAGCCAACTTCAGTGCCGTCGATGACACAATTCTTGGTGTAGGTTCCAAGATCAGATGCCGTCCATTCGCTCTTGGGCTGCTCTTTCTTTGCGGCGCACCACTTTTCACTGCCTGGTTCGACACTGCATGCGCCCAGCGCCAACAGGGCGGTAATCAACACGATTCGTTTCATAAGTTTGCCTAAATCGATGAAGGGGTTGGGGGCAAGTATGGCACCCTGCCTGCGGCACTTCAATGTGACTCCCGCAGGGCGACTAGTCCCCGGTATTGAGAGAAATATTATAGATCCCGGCCTCGCGTGCGGAATCTACCACGACAGCCAGTGCATCAACGGTGGACTTGTTGTGCGCCTTGATCACGACGGCGGCCTTCGGGCTTTCTGCCTTGAGCCGACTGATGTTGGCGCGCACCGCGCGGGCATCGATGCGACGGCGCTTGATCCAGATTTCGTCTGTGGCGCTGATCTGCACCACGATATTCTCTGAGGGCTTGTCCGATATTGCCTGGCTGGTCGGCTTGCGCTCCACTTCAATGGCGCTCTCGCGTACGAAAGAGCCGGCCACAATGAAGAATATGAGCATGATCATAACCACGTCGAGCATGGGTGTCAGATCAATGTCCAGCCCGCCTTCGATCGCCGCAGGTCGCCCCCGTTTGCGGTGGATGCCGCGCGCATCGGCGCCGGTGTGGTCAAACCACATTTCCATTGGACAACCCCCAAACGACCCACCTTGGTCAATGACCGGATCCACTGACACATCATGTTTCAGTACTGATCGTAATCTATCCGGTGGGCGAGACAATTCGAGATTGCGCAATTATTGATCGCAATCAAGATTTGCAGGCCACCTGACGGCGGCCGCGGGGCAGTCGAGTTCAGTCAGCTGCTATTTTTTGAGCTGCATCTTGATAGATTTTTCGGTTGCCTTGTTGTAAGGCGGCAACATGCCGCTCAACTTGCCGAAATTGAATTTCGTCTGGCGATAGATTGATTTGGCGTGACTGAACGTGCGGAAGCCTTCGAGACCGTGGTAGGAGCCCATGCCGCTGGGGCCGACGCCACCAAACGGCAGGTCTTCCTGGCCGATGTGCATGATGACATCATTGATGCACATGCCGCCGGAGGTGGTGCGGGTTTCGACTGCGATCTGCTCTTCGGGATCGCTACCGAAGTAATAGGCTGCCAGCGGCCGGGGTTTGGCGTTGACGTAATCAATGGTCTCGGAAAACTCGCGATAGGTTTTAATGGGCAGTAGCGGACCAAAAATTTCTTCCTGCAGCACCTTCAGGTCTTCGGGGGGCTCTGGTATCAGGGTTGGCGGGATTTTGTAAGTGCCCTGTTGCTGACTGAAATCCTCGTTCGCGGGGTTGATCTCTATGGTATTGACGCCGCGCTCGCGCGCCTCGGCCAGGTAGCCGGTGAGCCTCTGGTAGTGGCGCTCGTTTACCACGGAGGTATATTGTTCATTGCCCAGCAGGCTTGGATACATCGAGGCGACCACTTGCTGTGCCGTGGCTATCACCTCGTGCAGTTTTTCCTCGGGTACCAGCAGGTAATCGGGCGCCAGGCAGATCTGGCCCGCATTCATGGTCTTACCCATCATGATGCGCTCCAGGGTCGTTTCGAGGTCTGCCGTGCGCGATACGATGACCGGGGACTTACCACCCAGCTCCAGCGTAACCGGTACCAGGTTGCGCGCCGCGGCGGCCATGATATGTCTTGCAACAGAGGTTGCGCCGGTGAACAGCAGGTGGTCCAGCGGCAGATTGGAGAAGGCCTGCCCTATCTCGGGTCCGCCAGTGAATATCGCGACCTCATTGGTGTCATAGGTGGCTTTTATCATGGTCTCCAACACACTGGAGGTGGCCGGCGTAAATTCAGAGGGCTTGATCATTATCCGGTTGCCGGCAGCCAGTGCGCCGGACATGGGCGCAAATACCATTGAGACGGGGAAGTTCCAGGGGGAGATGATACCCACTACTCCCAGGGGCTGGTATTCAATACGCGAGCGGCCTCCCAGCAGGTTGAGAGGGAATGCGGTGGGGCGCTTTTCGCCCTTCATCCATTTGTGCAGGTGCTTCCTGGCATGTTTCATTGGTGCGATCGATGCGCCGACGTCGGTCAGCAGCGTGATCTCTCGTGGCCTGCAGCTGAAGTCGGCGTTGATGGCCTCCGAAAGCTTGTCTGCGTAGGTGATAAGCGCATCTATGCCGCGGTCAATGCGGTCGATACGAGTGGCGGCACTGGCTGGCCCGGAGGCGAGAAAATCTGCGCGCTGGGCCTCAAGCACGTCAATCATTGCGGAGTCTGTGTCTTCCAGAGCGGGTGCGGGTGAAATCGAGTTCATGAGCGTAAAGTCCTGGTTTGGTTCTTCTTGGTGAGGTGGCCGAGTATAGTCGGGAACAGGTCAAATAGTAACCATCCGGCCGCGTCCTAGCTGTTTGTCGAGGCCTAGTACTTGGCAAGTTCGTATCCACCTGCTAATAATTCTGTATGACGACCAGCATTGCCAGTGGGGACCCCCGCACCCCGTCACCGCCTTACGGCTATTCACGCGAGTGTACGCATTCTCGTGAGGAGCAGATCCACATAGTGGCGGAGTACCACGCCCACAAAATCAGGCCGAGCCGGATCGCTTACCGTGTAGGTATCGATATCGCTTTTATCGAGGAACTGATTGCCGGTGAAATTGAGCAGGAGCGTTTCCCGCAGCTGGTGAGCTATTACCGCAGGCAACGCTATCAGCAGCGCATGTCAGAATCCAGCGTCCGCCGGGGTGTTACCCGGTACGAGATGGAGCAGCGCATAGAGCGGGAGTTCAGGCAGGAAGTCGATCTGTAAAGGGGCGGGCCTCAGCTTAGTCCTCCCGCTTTTTCTGCGCTTCGATCAGCTGTAAAAACCACTTCTCCCTTGCTTCCAGCGATTCCAAACGGCTTTCCAGCGAGTTGGTATCTTCCTCCCCCGACTCCTTCAGGGTCGACTGGGTTTTCTTGATATCAGCCCTCGTCTTTTCCAGGTCGACTTTCAGCTCCTCGAGGCTTGCCGCCTTGACGGCTTTGTCGAAGATCTTGTCCTCGGGCGCCTTGCTGGTTGTCTCCATATTGTTCCGGTCACGCAATACCGGAACCTCGGGAATAATCTTCTGGTCAGGCTGCAGTTGACGCTGGTTCATGAAGTTTGGTGAGACGATCTCGATACCATTGCCATGCATCTGCTTGAGAATGGTTTTACGCAGGTTAGAGCGCGCGCTGAGCAGGTTCTCGATTGACGGTAAAAAACCGCAGACCCGGTAGGCTACCGCGTGGTCCAGTAACTCGTGCACCAGGACGAAGGGCTCTTCCAGGCCAGCGTCGCCTGCCGCCAGCAGCATCAGCTCCTCCACCCTGGTGTAGGTTACGTCATAACCAATTGAAAATTCTGCAAAAATTATGGTGCCTTCCCGATACAGTACATTGACCGGGCTGTTGATCAGCATCAGGTTGGGCAGGGTGGTCAGGTCGCGCCACTCGGTCTGAATCTGGGTGTTTACCAGGGTGCGTTTGATGACCCGGCCAAACTGGTTGTTGACCCGGATGTAGTCCCCAGGCCGAAATGGCTGGGTCGCCTGCAGCATAACCCCTGCCATTGCATTTGAAACAAAAGTCGTTGAGGACAGTGCGATAACAGCGGTCAGCACCACGCCCAGCAGGCTGAGAATCTGCCCGCGGGTCTGCTCGCTGATCGGCAGCATAATAATGAGAGCGATCAAGACCGCAGAGGCATTTATCCAGTTGAGCAGCGGGTAGAGCAGGCCGGTGGCGCCGTCCTGGCTGCGCTTGACGAACCAGTTGATCAGCCAGGCCAGTGCCAGCCCGACACCGATAACCGAGGCCATGGGCCAAAGGGTGATAAGGCTGTGTCGCAGGAAGTCCATATGCCAGTTGCTACCCAGGGCGCAGAATTGGCTTGCAGGATAGCAGCTTAACCGGTCCCTGAAAAAGGCGGGGCAGACTGGGCCCTCATTTGCCGGGCGTAACGTATGCTGTGTCCGGCTTGGTTTTTGGCGGTGCTTCGGGTTACCTTACGCTTGCGATAAACGGCCGCCCACATGGGCTCAGATCATTCATGGTAGGGGAGTGAAACCAATGACTAGCCTCGAACGCTGGCACGAATTTGTTGAGCAGGGTAATCCTGAATTGCTGGAAGACATCCTGGCGCCCGACTGTGTCTTTTACTCGCCCGTAGTGCACACGCCGCAGCGAGGAAGAGACATCACCCGGCTCTATCTTACCGGTGCCATGCAGGTCCTGAATAAGGACTTCCGCTATGTCAAGGAAGTGGCTGGCCCCGACCATGCGGTGTTGGAATTTGCCTGTGACATAGATGGCATCGCAGTGAATGGCGTCGATATCATCAGTTTTGACAAGGACGGAAAGATCAGTGAGTTCAAGGTCATGGTGCGACCGCTGAAGGCGATCAATATGCTACATGGCAAAATGCGGGATATGCTGGAACAGCTTTCCGCATGAGCGAAGCGCGATTCGGCGAAAACACAAATTCATCTGCAGGCGCACTGTTTGCCGGTGCTGATAAGGGGAGAACAGCTTATGGAAAGGGCAATGCTATGGGCATCTCGGCTGCTCGCTTTCCTGGCGTTGGCAGGAATGGCTGCCTGCGGCGAACGACAGGCACAGATGAGTGGTGAGGCGGACTCTGTGGCTCGCATAGAAGGAAGTGTGACCTACCTGGAACGTATGATGCTGCCGCCGGATGCGGCGATTGAAGTGCAACTGGAGGATATTTCCAGGGCCGATGCGCCTGCCACGGTGCTGGCTACCGTGTCGCTGGTACCCGAGGGGGGGCCGCCATACGCCTTTGTTATCGAGTATGATCAGGCGGCGATCGATGAGCGCATGCGTTATGCATTGCGCGCATCCATCAGCCGCGGCGACCGCCTCCTGTTTACCTCCACTGATTACATTGATCCATTCCAGGGCAACCCGGTGGAGGTGCTGGTGCGCCGTGTTGCTGAGCCGGTTCAGCGCTCCGGCCCCGCGCTGGAGGGCGTCAGCTGGGTGCTGCAAACGCTGTCAGGTGAGCCAGCGCCAGGCGGGGCGGGAGGGAAGCCGGTCGATATCCAGTTCGATGCGGAAGAAAGCCGGGCGGCGGGATTTTCCGGGTGTAACCGCTATACCGGCGGCTACGCCCGAGAGGGCGTCTCGCAGCACGGCACACCTCTCAAATTCGGACCCATGGCCGGAACCATGATGGCTTGCGCCGACGGTGGTGAACTGGAACGCGACTATCTCAAGGTATTGGGCGCGGTCACGGCTTTCAGACTGGAAGGCGAGGTGCTGTCACTGTTGTCCGGCCCGGAAGTGGTCGCCACCTTCACGACACCCTGAGCCTGTTGCGGGCGGCCGGACAGGGGCGTCGTTTCCCTGTATAATCCTCGGCCGCGTTCGCTTGGAGCGCCCCGCATTTTTCTCAAGGTACCCACATGTCGACTCCTAACGGGGTAACCAGTTTCGCCGAACTGGACTTACCCGCGACCCTGCAAAAAGCACTGGTAGAGGTTGGTTACGAAACGCCGTCAGCTATCCAGGCCCGGATCATTCCCCATATGCTCGACGGTGTCGATGTCCTGGGCCAGGCCCAGACCGGTACGGGTAAAACAGCTGCCTTTGCACTGCCGACCCTGGCACGCATTGATCTAAAGAAAAAACTGCCACAGGTACTGGTGCTTGCGCCCACTCGCGAGCTGGCCATTCAGGTGGCGGAGGCGTTCCAGAAATACGCCAGGCACCTGTCGGGTTTTCACGTGCTGCCGGTGTACGGCGGCTCTGACATGCGTGGCCAATTACGGCAATTGGAGCGTGGCGTGCATGTCGTGGTAGGCACGCCTGGACGAGTAATGGACCATATGCGGCGCGGCTCGCTCAAGTTGTCCGGGCTGCGGACGCTGGTGCTGGATGAGGCCGACGAGATGTT
>Ga0316189_10007225_pt1 | contig 10523 bp, 7 predicted proteins | sample LowCovwburrow_MG_FD_204930 | JGI IMG/M metagenome (GOLD analysis project Ga0316189, IMG submission 204930) | Coastal sediment microbial communities from Maine, United States - Lowes Cove worm burrow | ecosystem: Environmental > Aquatic > Marine > Coastal > Sediment | place: USA: Maine... | reverse complement strand
ATTTCGGACAACCTCAAAATAGCATAGGTGGCTCTAATGCTTGATATCGAAATTTCGATAATTCTTTAATCCAATTTCTTTTTTTGTAACCTCGTCAACCCTTGCGTGCACCGGGCCTTTTTTACACCAGTCCATCAGGTCAATCAATTTATCTTTTGAACCTTCTGCCTCAATGACCACTGATCCGTCAGTTTCGTTTTTAACCCAGCCGTTTACGCCCAGATCCAAGGCCTTTGATTTAGCGCTTGACCGGTAGAAAACCCCTTGTACTTTACCCTTTATCTTAATTTGATAACAGACCACAGTTAAATAAATTCGACAGACAATTTAATGTTTTGTTATTGAAATTTCCAAGCATAATGAGGTCGTGAATTAAAATTAATCCAGAAACTCGAAACTCAAAAACATAGAAACAGTAAACTGCAATCAATGCCACATATGGCACTCCTTACATTTCCTCTTTTTGTTTCTTTTTCGCTTTTTAGGAGGCTTTTTATGGCCGAAGTAAGAAGGATCGGAGAATTGAGGTTTTTGAAGTTCTTTTGCCAGCTTGCTATTCCTTTTCACGTTGGCCTCCATTCGATCTTCATACTCAACAATCAATCGGTCGAAGTAAGCAGAATAGGTTTTTTCAAGTAGTTTTTTAGCCTTACGCCGTGAGATCTTCTTTTTTGGGGCTGGATCTTTTGTTAGTTGAGCTGGAACTCTTCGACTCTCTATTTCACGGGAATTTTGGGCGCTTAGCTCCTTTGGCAAGACCAGGATCAAGCACAAAATGAAGAACAGCGATGACGCTCTAAGAACCAATTTTAACATAACACAACCTGATGATACACCAATTCAATAACTAAAAGTGGAGAGTTTCATTGTAAAATGAAAGGGAAAAATGTGAAAAAGAATGCTAATCTACTATGAAGTACCTCGTCATTCCCCAGTTTGTCCGGGGAATCTTTCAGAGTTTAAAGCCGTTCCAGGAAATCAAATTCCGCGGATTCTTGAATTGCTTCAATCATGAAAAATAATTTCCCCACCATTTCTGAAAGACATACAGCGCCCATACTTTGGCGTGAGCATCGCCTGGATTAGCTGAATGCAGCGTTTGACGGAGTTTTTTGGTTTCATTCCAACTGAAAATACCCTGATCTTCCATGAACGATTGATCAAAAACCGTTCTATCAAGCTCACCTTTAAATTCCTTCCTGAACCACTTCAACATTGGAACTTCAAAGCCTTGCTTCGGTCGATGATATAGGCTTTCAGGTAAAATATCACGGAAGGCATCGCGAACGATCTTTTTGCGCATTTTACCATCTATTTTAAAGTCAACCGGCAAACCAAAAGCAAAATCTACTACTTCGTGATCGAGGAAAGGCACACGCACTTCCAGACTGTTGGCCATTGACATCAAATCAACTTTGGTAAGCATATCGTTGGGCAGCACCAATTTGGCATCCGCAAGTAAAAAGTCGTTCAGGTCAGGTGAATCGCTTATATTTTCGAGATAATTATTTCTATATTTTTCATAAAGGGCAACATCCACACCATTTCTTGAGTGACCGGATAAAAACCTCGTGGCCTGTTCTTTCGAGTTAAAAGAGGCCCACAGCCAGTAGCGTTCTCGAGGGGAGAGTTTGAGCCCTTTTGCAAATCGTTCCAACTGGCGAACCAAGTTGCCGAACCTCCCGGATCGGGATTTAGGCAACAACCTCCAAAAAGGTAATAGTGTAGCAATCAATGAATTGTTTAGTCCGCCGGAGAGGCTTTGATTGAATGCATAATGCTTGTTGTAGCCAGAAAAAATCTCATCAGCACCATCACCGGACAGGGCAACAGTTGCCGTTTTACGGGTTTCCTGGCTGAGGATGTAAACCGGAATGGCTGAAGAATCGGCGAAGGGTTCGTCAAGATAATTGACGATATCATCCATATGAGACAACAGGTCGTAATTGGTCAATGAATAGACCTGGTGATTGGTTTTGAAATGGTCGGCTACCTCATTCGCATAATGGGTTTCATCGAAAAACGGCTCATCCTGATAACCAATGGAAAAAGTGTTCAATTGGTCGACGTGGCGAGAAGCGAGGGCCGTGATACAGGAAGAATCAATGCCTCCGCTGAGAAATGCCCCAATCGGCACATCTGCGATCAACCGTCGTTGCACGGATTGATCCAGTAAATCCACCAGCTTACTTTTGGCATGATCATAACTCAGGTTTTCCCCGAATTCCCTATCACTTCTTTTTATTTCATAAAATTGCCCTGTGGTCATCTCTCCGTTTTTCACCCACAAATAATGACCAGGCGGGCATTTGAAAACATTCTTAATTATTGTTTGGGGAGAAGGAATGTAATTGAGCTGCAAGTAGGTCAATAGGGCCTCATAATTCAGCTCTTTTCTTAAACCATAAGCCAAAAGAGCTTTCATTTCCGAGCCAAAAATGAACCGGTCTTCATCCATGGTGTAGAGCAAAGGCTTGATCCCCATCCGATCCCTGGCCAGGAATAGGGATGACTCCTCTTTGTCATAAATAGCAAAAGCAAAAAAGCCGTTGAGCCGATCAAGGCACTTTTCCTTTTTTTCAACAAATAGCTTAAGCAATACCTCCGTATCAGAATCGGATTTAAAGGAGTGCCCCTTTCGCAACAGCCCTTTCCTCAATTCCCTGTAGTTGTAGATTTCGCCATTGAAAACAATGATGTAGCGACCTGTTTCATCTTCCATTGGTTGATTTCCCCTGGCGCTGGTATCTATTATCGACAGGCGCCGGTGGCCAAGTCCTACAAAATAATCCTGAAAGAAATCTTCAAAGTCAGGGCCGCGTTTGGACAATGCCCGCGTAGCATTGACCACGTACATCTGGTTGATGCGACCGACTTCATTGAATGAGAATACTCCTGTGATTCCGCACATTTACTATTATGAAATAATAGATTGTTAGATGATAAATTAATAGAGCCAAGATAAGAGACAAAAAGTCATAGTTCTTGTATCTTGGCTTTAACAATCTATGAAAACGACAAAATCTACGAGATATCAAGCCATTGTTCTATTGTTAATTGGTTCTTTTTTGATAGGCTGTGCTAGCTCCAAAAAAGCTGCAACCAGGGAACGTAAGATCAATACCGTGATAAAAACTGCAAGAAGTTATTCGGGGGTGCCCTATAAATGGGGTGGCACCAGTCGGTCAGGCATGGATTGTTCCGGTCTGCTTTTACGCTCTTTCCAGTCCATCAATATGGAGATACCCCGCACTTCAATCGACCAGAGCAAGATGGGCAAAAACGTTGGTCTTTCGGATGTCCGGGAAGGAGACCTGGTGTTTTTTGCCGCCGGGAAGAAAAAGCGTAAGATCACTCATGTTGGCCTCGTTACCAATGTACGAAGCAAAGAAGATGTCAGGTTTATCCATGCTTCATCCAGCAAAGGTGTAGTAGAAGTGAATTTACTTTCACGGTATTACAAGAAGATTTTTATTAAGGCCGTTCGGCCGGAGGTGAGGTGATACTTTTTGTACCAGAAGGAGATTATCTGGCTAAGAAATTAAAAACAACATCCTATATTTGCCGTCCCTTCATGATGGGGCCGTAGCTCAGTTGGCTAGAGCGCTTGACTGGCAGTCAAGAGGTCGTGGGTTCGACTCCCATCGGCTCCACATCTCAACCACCATAACTGCTTAACATTCATTTAGTTAGGGTGTTTTTTTCAAGAATCCCAATTGTGTCGATTGCATCTGACTGTTGAGATTATTAATTTTCGTTGCGGATCACACTGGAGTATTATTCAAAGTATATCCTCTATTGAGTAATCCCTTAACTCAAATGAAAGACACTTCAAAACAGGGTTCCTTAAATTTGGATAGTGTTGAATCCATTAATAGTGAATTATGCTTTGCCCGTTTTTCAGATGTTTCTCCCGATTCTGAAAGAAGTGGGCTCCTTCGGAGTAAAACCTATCCTATTGATGCCAATCCTTCGGAAGTATTTGAATTCCAAACTTGCCCTATTTATGACTTGAGCACAGCTGCTGCCCCGGATTTAAACCTTGAAAAAATGGGCTTTGACTGCATTGACCTCTCCGCCGATGCTGGTTTGCAAAGCCTGTTTGAACAAGTTCGCAGAAGTAATTTTCTGACCAAACCGGTTGCCAAAGCCATCCGCCAAAAACTATGGGGCAAGGCCTTCAACTTATCAAACGGCAAAAGAATGAGGCTTCTCTACATAGCGCCAGAAGGGTTTATAATCCGCAAATCGGGCCCCAATGGATTAATGGTGAACCCTGGAGAAGAAGTGACCGAAATGAACGGCCATGAGGCTGCAGCGCTAGTCCACGGTGACCAGGATGTCTACGGCACACCGGTGAAACAAATTTTGAAGGGCATGGCACCGAGGTTATTCCGTCACCAGACACCTGATGGAAAGAATACGAAATCTCCTATATTTCTATTGAATATCTGGATTCCCCTGCAGCAAATTGTGCGCCCACTAGTATTAATGGATCGTAGCACTCTCAATAAACAAAAACACCAGTTGCGCCTGTCCATCCCTACAGACTCGTTTCTTAAACGTGGTGAGGATCAAAAGATGAATGATAGCTGGACTTTTCTCCCCGACAAGGAACAGAAGTGGTATTTTAATTCAGCACTCGATGCCAAAAATGCTTATGTGTTTGACACCCTGGGAGAACCTCATGGCACTACCATCTTGCCCGGGGAAGAATTGGCCGAACAATACTACCTGTCTTTAAAACAAGCCACCGAAGCCATAGTTAATAAGGATGAAAACGTACTGAAATCGGCAACCAATATTCAACCTCTCGCATTGCCTGTTGATACTACATTGTCTCTACAAAATGCCATCAACATGATGCTTGCACTGATTAACGAAGCCCACGAAAGTAATACTCATGTGCTGGCTCAAACTGACTGGGTTAAACGAGCTGGCATGGCCATGGATAGCGTGGTAAGAAAATCCATTGAAATGAGAACAGTGGCCTGGGTAAGCTGAAATGTACATTACCGCCCCTTCAAAACATCTTTGATACAACCCATATGAGTTCGTTGAAGCAGATGGTTTTTTTATTAAAGAAGCTCGCAGAAACTGGATTTTATTGTTTCTACTACGCAAAGTAGAAGAAGATCAACCACACCACTACAAATAGAGGCACAAGAATGGGGATTGAATAACGGATGAGGTATCCGAAGAAAGATGGCATTTTGATACCCACTTGTTCGGCAATTGATTTCACCATAAAGTTAGGCCCGTTTCCTATGTAGGTCATAGAGCCAAAGAACACCGCCGCCACAGAAATTGCCTTCAACTGGATCACAGAGTTTTCGTAAACGCCATTGCTAAAATCAACCACCTGGCCGATGCTATTTATATCCGCTCCCTTGGAAGCCATTGCAGCAGTCAGAAAATTAATGTAGGTAGGAGCATTGTCAAGCACCCCTGAGAGCAATCCAGTTCCCCAGTAAAGCGTATTATGGGTTATCATTTGAGCGCCCTCCGGGGATTCAGCGAAATTCCCCACAAGTTCCAACGCCGGCATCATGGTGCCGAAAATGCCAATGAAAATAAAAGCAACTTCACGTATCGGCTCAAAATTGAAATCATTCCCCCGTAAGGCATCAATGTTGGCAAATTTGTGGCTAAAGAAGGCACACGACAACATAATCAATTCCCTGACGAATGAAAACTTCTGACCTTCATAATGTATAGCAGGAACCCAATCCAGCACATTAGGATCGAGGAACACTGAACAAACGATCACAAATAGCCAGATAAAATTCTTTTGTCCAATTATGCTGATTTTGTTGGAATAATCCGGATTGTCTTCTCCAAAGCTGTAATCAGATTTATTTCCTTTATCAATAAGAAAGAACACAAGGGCCAAGGCTATTATTCCAAATATCCACGGGAAAAGGTTATTGGTGAGGGTCCAGAAAAATGGAACACCTTTTAGGAAACCCAGGAATAATGGCGGATCGCCAATGGGGGTAAGTGAGCCGCCAATATTGCTCACCATGAAGATGAAGAAAATAATATGATAGGATTTGATCCGATTGCGATTCAACCTGATAAATGGCCTGATGAGCAACATTGAAGCACCCGTAGTACCGATGATGTTGGCAATAACTGACCCTATGACCAATAAAGCTACATTGGTTCCTGGTCGGGCTTCTTTATCCACATCAATCTTAATACCCCCTGAGGCGATGTATAAGGCAGCAAGTAGGGAAATAAATTGCACATATTCTGCTAGTGCATGCACGGGACTATGGACATTGTGCAAACCAAACAGGTAATAGACAACGACGATCAAGGCAAAAATAACAGCAAAGACAGGGTAACTTTTGTGCCAAAAATGCTCATAGAACAGTGGGCCAGTAGCAATCATCAAGAGCAGCATAACAAAAGGGAAAACGCTCCATGTAGCCGGTGCGGCATGTCCCTCAGTGTCATCAGATTGAATTGAATTGACTTCCGTTAATTCGGTTGTATCAGGTTCGGCTGATGATGCCCTGGCAATTGTTGGAGAAAAGAATGAGATCAATCCTCCTAGTATGATGAGTAATAGTATTTTTTTCATCCAAAGGGCCTTAAAAAACGATCAGCCATTCATGACATCAAATTGGAAAAGTCTTTACCAGAATTTACTAAGATATAATCACTGGTTTCAAAAGCAAATAATTGTGAAAACTAATCAGGTGGAAATAAAAAAAGCAAATGCGTCATCTTTAATTGGGCGCTCTTTAAAGGGCTGTGTTGTTGATCAGACATGTAGATCAAATATCTTTTGAACTTTGTGACTGAAATTGAATCCGCCAACTTATGAAAAATTACGCTATCGATCAGGGGAATACTTTTATTAAATGCGCAACTTTTTTAGGGGACGACCTGACCGGGCTAAAAAACTGGCCATTGGAGGAAGGTTCCAGTGAGATCGCTAAACTGAATGATGCACCTCTAATTATCAGTTCGGTATCAGGCAACTATGACACCTATAAAAGCATTTTTGAAGACTCTGCTCATAAAATATTAGTGTTGGATCATACCACCAGTTTACCAATATCAAACAATTATGTCTCCCCAAAAACATTAGGGATGGATAGAATTGCTGCCGTATGCGGTGCGAAAAAGCTCTTCCCTGGTAATACTTGCCTGGTAATTGATTTCGGGTCTTGCATTACTTATGATTTCATTGATGCTCAGGGCAGGTTTTTCGGTGGCGCTATTTCACCAGGATTGAACATGAGATTTAAGGAAATGCACCAATTTACTGATGGTTTGCCTTTTGTTGAACCAATGGGTTCAAGCGATTTCGTGGGATTTAATACCAAAGATTCAATGACAAGCGGAGTGATCAATGGCATTGTAGGGGAAATTGATCGATTTATGTCATGGTATACGAGTAAATTTGAGAATTTGAAGGTCTTGTTTTGCGGAGGTGATTCCACTCGTTTTGAATCTATGATAAAAGCCCCGATCTTTGCAGCCCCGAATTTAGTCCTGGTAGGATTGAACAGTATTTTAAGACATAATGAGGACTCAGAATAGGATAATATTAACAGCGGTCATAGCCGTTTCATTTAGTTCACTTTTCGCACAGGTGGGTCAATCACCCTTTAGCCTGAATGGAATCGGTGACATTCGAACCCTGGCAACCGCTAATCATTTTGGCATGGCAGAGGTAGGCATAGCAACCCCTACTCCATTCAATATTAATAATATGAACCCTGCGATGCTGGTTTACAACCGCTTGTCGTCCTTCCAGATGGGTGTAGCCTTGGATCGGCGTAGCGTAGCAACGGGAGACACCACACAAACCAATGGAGGAGCATTGCTTAATAATTTGGTTTTTTCTTTCCCGGTTGCCTTGGATCGATGGACCATGAGTTTTGGCTTGATGCCCCTGAGCAATGTTAATTATGATGTTGAAGTCACCAGCCTGGTTCCCGGAACTCCCATACCAACAACCTCAAAGTTCGAAGGTGAGGGCGGGCTGGTTCAAGCCTATTTTTCCAATGGCATCCGCATAGCCAAAGGTTTGTCAATTGGTTTGCGAGGAAGCTACATATTTGGAAGTATTGAGAATGAATCCAGTAGTTTTGTAGGTCGTTCAAATGTAGAGCAAGATATCTTGGAAAGAGGTGGAGTATTAGTGGAGGCCGATACTACAATTTCTACCCGGTATAAAGGAATATTAAATAAACGCACTACCTATGGTGATGTCACCTTAGGGTTTGGAGTTCATTATCGTTACGCAAAAAACGATGATACTTTTTTTGATTTCGGTTTGACTTTTGACCCCGCAACAAATGTGGACGGGAACTCAACAGAGTGGTTATCTCGCAGAACATTGGGTAATAGAGTAGTAGTTGGTTTTGATTCCCTCGAAGTAAAAACACCCGGCAGCTTCAGGTTGCCCAACCGAATTGGGGTTGGGGTTGCCTATGAGAAACTGTTGAACTTGACTATAGGGGCGGATGTGACTTACCAAAAATGGTCCGAAGCAAGAGAATTTGATGGTTCTTCAGATGGATTTAGTGATGCCGTAAGAGTTGCCCTCGGCGTTGAGTGGATTCCTGAAGTTAACAGTATAGATACTTATTTTGAGAGGATTACTTACCGCATGGGTTTTAGTTACGAACAATCACCATACTTGGTAAATAATTCCAGGGTAAATGACTTTGGCATAAATTTTGGCTGGTCTCTGCCAGTAGGATCGGGCTCCAGCTTTGATATGGGATTCCGATTTGGCCAAAGAGGCAACCTGAACGATAATCCCATCCGGGAGCGTTACTTCAAAGCCTTAGTTGGCGTAACCATCAACGACAGATGGTTTGTAAGAAGAAGGTTTGACTAAACCGGGTAATTATGAAAAACATCTTAATCTTATTGCTGACATCCCTGATGGTTGTTCAGGCATTTGCGCAGCGAGACCCGAACAATGTATGGAATTGGCCTGAAGATAGGGCTACTGCCGAGGAGAAAAACGTCCTGTACAGTGATTATGTAAGGTCCGAAGAATATGCCGGGGCAGTAGAGCCGCTTGAATGGCTTATTGAAAAGGCCCCCAACCTGAACCCGTCCATCTACATCAATGGCGCCAAAATATATGAAAGGCTTGCTGAGGTTGAAGAAAATGACGCCAAAAAGTTAGGCTATCAGGAAAGGGCTTTGGATATGTATGATTTGAGGATCAAATACTTCAATAACGAAGTGGAGGTCCTGAACAGGAAAACATTCACAGCATATAAATATTATAAGTCTAGAAGCAGCAAATATGTTGAGTTAAAAGAGCTCTTTGACAAGACTTTTGAAGTGGTGGGTTATGAAGTATTTGATAATAACCTGATGGCTTATATGGATGTAGTAAGACGATACAAGCTGGCAAATAAAGAGATTGGAGATGAAGAGATTTTAGATATCTATAGCACAATAACTGAAATTATTGATTTCAAAATAAAACAAGGGAGGGATGAAGAACGCCTGAAAACAATCTCAGATCATGTTGATAAAATCCTTGCTGCAACAATTGATGTTGAGTGCGATTTCGTAGAAAAAAACCTTGGCCCCAAGCTGGCTGCCAACCCTGACGATAGTAAGCTGGCCAAAAAAATATTTCAGTTGATGCTTACTGGAAAATGCACCAATAGCCCGTTGGCCTTACAGGCGGCAGAGGTGGTCCATGCGGTAGAGCCTTCTTTTGGCTTGGCGAAATTTATCGCTTCCAGAAGCCAACTGGACAAAAATTACGACAAAGCGTATCAGCATTATCTTCAGGCGATTGATCTGGCCGATGACAAGGGAAAAAGAGCAGAAGCTTACCTTGATATGGCAAGATTAAAAGTATTGCAAGGGGCAAAAGAGTCAGCAAGGACATTTTCTTATAAGGCCATTAATGAAAATTCAGGACTGAAGCAGGCTTATTCGCTGCTTGGAAATATTTACATGAGCAGCTATGAGAACTGCCGCGAAGGAATCAGTAGGGTTCAGGACAGGGCCATATTCATTGCCGCTTATGAAATGTACAGCCGGGCGGGTGATATCAGTGGAATGAATAATGCAAGGGAGCAGTTTCCCTCAATGGAAGAGATATTTACTGAAGGAAAGGAAGTGGGGGAAGTGGTTACTGTAGGGTGTTGGATCAACGAAACCGTACAACTTGACAGACGTCCGGCCAATTAGGAACTTTATGAGGATATAATGAAAACTGTCTCAAAGTCAAGCACAACCGGATTTTGTCACATTGAGCTTGTCAAAATGTTGTTGTCGTTCCAATTAGAAGGGTTTCGACAGGCTCAACCTGACAATTCTTGACTTTTGTGCCACCCGTTTTTTTTATGAATGAGAAGCTAATATTGATAGGAGTTATGTTGGTAATTCTCGGCTGCAACGAGAGCGCCAAAGAGGTGTCAATCCTGCCCCAGTATGAGGGGCCTCAGGTAGAAATGGATAGCGTTGAAACCCTTTACAGTGATTCGGCGATAGTTAAAATCAGGATAAAAGCTCCCAGTCAA